>Ga0209025_1000180_pt1 | contig 157372 bp, 144 predicted proteins | sample AraplaMF_Col_mLB_FD_184256 | JGI IMG/M metagenome (GOLD analysis project Ga0209025, IMG submission 184256) | Arabidopsis root microbial communities from the University of North Carolina, USA - plate scrape MF_Col_mLB (SPAdes) (version 2) | ecosystem: Host-associated > Plants > Roots >...
AGGCAAAGCCTTCAAGCCGTATGCAGGTGGATGACGTGCTCAACCTCCACGTCCGCAACGAAGCCGGCAAGATGGTCCGTCTTTCGGAAATCATTACACCGGAATGGTCGACGATGCCGCTGCAGTTCACCCGTTATAACGGCTATCCATCCACCAGCATTTCCGGCTCCGCTGCCTCGGGCGTTTCCAGCGGCAAGGCGATGCAGGAAATGGAACGGCTCGCGGCAAAGCTACCCACCGGTTTTGCGGTCGAATGGACCGGTCAGTCGCTGCAGGAGCGTCAGTCGGGCTCACAGGCGCCGATGTTGATGGCCTTTTCGTTTCTGATCGTTTTCCTGGTCCTCGCTGCGCTTTACGAAAGCTGGACCGTGCCGCTGTCCGTTATGATGGTCGTGCCGCTTGGCATTCTTGGTGCCGTCATCGCCGTCCATCTGCGTGGGTTGGAAAATGACGTTTTCTTCAAGGTCGGCCTCATCACACTCATCGGCCTGTCGGCAAAAAATGCGGTGCTGATCGTGGAGTTTGCGCGCAAGAGGCAGCAGGATGGACAGTCCCTCAGGGATGCGGTCATCGAAGCCTCCCGACTTCGACTGCGGCCCATCGTCATGACCTCGCTCGCCTTCACGCTCGGCATCGTTCCGCTCGTCATCGCCAAGGGCGCAAGTTCCGAAACACAAAATGCGATCGGAACGGGTCTTTTCGGCGGGATGATTTCCGCAACCGTTCTGGCCGTGTTATTCGTCCCCGTTTTCTATGTCCTGGTGGCGTCGTTGAGGCGCCGCTGAAGTGAAGATGTGTGAGGGCGCTCGTGCGCCCTCCGTTTCCAATAGGTTTTCGGATATTGAGCATTTGCTGGCGCGTGTGGCGTCCTGATTCCGCAGGCATCCACATACGAGATTTTTACGTCAAGCCGCTGGGTTATTTGCAACCTCTGACGAAGAGAGTTGCGCATTCATCCCCGCAGGGGCGATCCCGTTGGGGCGATTGGCGCATATTGGGCGAAGCCGTACGAACCGACGCGGTGGGAAGTCGAGACGCTGGAGGCGCTGGCGGAGGCCGCCGCCGCCGCGGTAGAACATATTGGCTTTGCGGCGCCACAGGAGCTGGCGGAGCGCGCAGCTTCCGTCGACCAAAATGCCTGTGACTACCAGTCTGATATCGACGCCGTATCAGGGATAGCGGCAGTGCCGACCATGCTTGACGTCGCTCTGCGGATGACCGGAATGGGGTTCGTCGCCATCGCTCGTGTAACCGAGACGCGCTGGATCACCTGCAACTTCCTCGACCACGTCGGCTTCGGCCTGAAGCCTGGCGACGAACTTCCGATCGAGAGCACGCTCTGCAACGAAATCCGAGACCACCGCTAGGTGATCGTGTTCGACGACGCCCAGACCTACGACCAGTACCGGGACCACCACACGCCCCGCATTTACGGGCTGCGCACCTACATCTCGATGCCGATCATCCGGGCGGATGGCTACTTCTGGGGAACTATCTGTGCAATCGATCCGAAGCCGGCGAAGGTTGATAACCCTCAGGTAATCGGCACGTTCAAGCTGTTCGCGGAGCTAATCGCACATCATCTGGATGCCGCTGACCGGCTGCGTGAGAAGCAGGCGTCGCTGCAGTGCGAGCGCGAGCGGTCGGAACTGCGCGAGCAGTTCATCGCCGTGCTTGGTCACGACCTTCGCAATCCGCTGGCGGCCTTAGATGCCGGGACGAGCCGCCTACTGAAGGAAGGCTGGACGGGTCGAAGCCCACTGGTGCTAAACCTGATGAAGGCGAGCATTTCCCGCGTGACCGGGCTCGTCGACAACATCATGGATCTAGCACGGGCGCGGCTTGGCGGTGGCATCTCCCTTGATCTGAATGAAACGGACCTAGTAGAAACCTTGCAGGTGGTGGCTGACGAGATTCGTTCGGCACATCCGCACCGTGACATCCGTCTCCATCTGGAACTTCCAAAGGCGGCACTTATCGACCGCCTTCGGATCGCGCAGCTGTTCTCCAACTTCGTTTCGAACGCGGTTAGCCACGGCGCCGATAAGCATCCGGTGGAGATCAACGGTCGGCAGAGCGAGCAAGGTATCGAGATCTCTGTGCGCAACGGAGGCATTCCAATTCCCGCGGACAACATTCAGCCTCCCGCGACGGACAGGGGCTAGTCTTGGCCTTTATATCGCACTGGAGATCGCCAAAGCACACGGCGGGACAATCGATGTGTCCTCGATAATGCAGAAATCTGCTTCACGTTCAGGATGACGCTTTAGGCATAGGTTGCTTCAACTGACTACTCGTTGGTATGAGGACCCTGACCGCATCGCGCAGCGCATCGGAAGCGATCGTTTCTCGCATCGCACAAACGTGGCAAAGCGGGATGGGATGGGCGACCTGTCATAACCGTGGTGAATAGATACGGCACGCTCCGGTCCGGAGAACGTCGCCTGCCGGAGAAATATCTCGCCGCCAAGACTGATGTCCAATAGCGGCGTCGATCTTCTCTGCCGCTTCTATCAGCTGCAGAGCCCGTTCTGTCGATTCCGCTGGCAAGTGGGCTGGCCTGGATGTCGATTTCTGCCGCGCCGTTGCGGCAGCCGTTTTAGGCGAGATCTCGGCCACTAAAAGAGCATCCACTGTTTCATAGGGAGCAGGGAATGGAATATCCTCCTTGTCGGCGGAAGACGCGGCATGTCTGGGGTGCCTTACTGCTGAATAACAAAAAACAATAATTTCGAGGGTAAGAACCGCCCTAACGATCGGGAACAACGTGGGAGCTACCATTGAACGAACGACTTCGGATCGAAAACCTTTACAAGGTTTTTTCGGACAAACCGGAAAAAGCCATGGACCTCTTGAAAGCGGGAGCCGGAAAAGAGCAGGTCCTGGCTGAAACCATGGCCGTTGTGGGGCTGAACGACGTGTCATTGAGCGTGCCGGAAGGCGCGATGTACATGATCATGGGGCTTTCCGGCTCGGGCAAGTCCACGTTGGCGCGCTGCATCAACCGCCTCAACGAACCCACTGCCGGCAGCATCCTCCTCGACGGACGAGATATCGTGCCGCTGAAACCAGCCGAGTTGCGCGACATACGCCGACGCCGCGTTTCCATGGTTTTCCAGCATTTCGCACTGCTGCCAAACAAGACGGTGATCGAAAACGCCGAATTCGGCCTGAAGATGCGCGGCGTGCCGCTCCAGCAGCGCCGCAAACGAGCCGAGGAAATACTGTCCATCGTTGGTCTTGCCAAATGGACCAAGCATTATCCGCACGAACTTTCCGGCGGTATGAGGCAGCGCGTCGGCCTTGCGCGGGCGCTCGCCACTGATGCGGATCTCTTGATCATGGACGAGGCGTTCAGCGCGCTCGATCCGTTGATCCGTTCCGAGATGCAGGATGAGTTGCTGCGTCTGCAGCGAACTCTCAACAAGACCATCGTCTTCATCACCCACGATTTCCAGGAGGCCCTTAAGCTCGGCACCCGGATCGCTATTATGAAAGACGGTGCCGTGGTCCGCGAAGGCACGCCTCAGGCGATCGTCGCCGATCCAGGCAACGATTATGTTAGCGCCTTCACGCGTGATGTTGACCGGTCGCGGGTCTTTGAAGCTCGGGCCGTGATGCGACACTGCGAGGTGCTCAGTCGTTCTGGCGAAATCCAGATTGTTGGGCAGACAGCCAGCAAGACGAGAAAGGCAGGCTTCGTGCTCGATCCTTCGGGCCGGGTCGTCGGCTTGCTCGATCAAGCCGCTCTGTTGCAACTCGATTCAGGTTCGTCCTGCGACAGCCTGATGTCGCGCGATTTTGTCAAGATACGGGAAAACACGAAGTTGATCGATGCTGCCCGCATGAACCGGCCGGATCAGCCGATGGCCGTTGTCGATGAGGACGATCGGTTTGTCGGCATGCTCGAGTCTGAACAGATCCTCGCCTGTATCGCTTCTTCTTTCTCCCCGGCCGCGTCAGCGCATGGTGAAAAAAATGTTTGATGCCAACGATCTTGCCATTTTTCCGATCGATGCGTGGATTGCCGATGGTGTCCAGTGGCTCGCTCTTAATCTTCGCCCATTGTTTGTTGCCATCAAGTGGCCGATCGAAAACCTGCTGGCGTTTAACGACCACATTCTGCATGCCATCCCGTTTCCGATCTTCCTGGTCCTGTCGTTTTTGATGGCCTATCGCCTGGCCTCGCTCGGCATCGCCATTTTTACCGCGATCTCTTTCGTCGTCATCGCGTCGCTGGGGGTTTGGGATGAATCGATGACCACGCTGTCGCTGATCAGCACCGCCATCGTCATATCGACTGTGATCGGCATTCCGGTCGGCATATGGTGCGCGATCAACAACAGCGTATGGCAGGTTGTGCGGCCAGTCCTCGATATCATGCAGACCACGCCGACCTTCGTTTATCTCGTGCCTGTCGTGATGCTGTTTGGTGTCGGCACGGTGCCCGGTGAAGTGGCCGTCGTGATTGCCGCTGCGCCGCCGCTCATCCGATTCACCAATCTCGGTATTCGCATGGTCGAGACGGAAATGGTTGAAGCGGGTCTCGCCTTTGGTGCAGACCGGCGCCAGCTCCTCTGGGAAATCCAGTTTCCGTTGGCTATCCCGACGATCCTTGGCGGTCTTAACCAGACGGTTCTGACGGCGATGGTAATGTCTGTAGTCGTCGCGATGATCGGTGCCGAAGGGCTTGGGCTTGTCGTGTTGCAGGGGCTTGGGCGTCTTGATGTGGGTCGAGCGGCTGTTGGCGGTATCGCAATCATTCTGCTTGCAATGATCCTCGACCGGATCACGCAAAAGCTCGCCATGCCCGCGACGTCAAAGCCGAAGCGTTCGTTTCGGACGGCGCTCGGCACGGTTCTGATGGGAGCCCGTTCGAAACCTTCGGCCGGAACTGCCTGAGCCTGCTTCGCTTCTCACGGGAAGCGAGGCGCGTTTCTGGAATCCATGTGACTGAAAATTCATCTAGTCCGCCTGTCGGCTTAAAACCGGAGGGTAAGGCGAAAATGCGCCCCTTCAGACGTCAAACCAAAACAAATAGAGGGAACTATGACACTAAATTTCAAATCATTCGCCTTGCTGGCCTCCACAATCGTCGCAGCCTCCGTTCCGGTATTGTCATCCGCTTCTGCCGCAGAACTGCCGGGTGAAGGCAAGACCATTCGCTTTGCGCAGTCAGACAGTCTCGGTGCCAACTATGTTGTCGCCAAGATTGTAACCAAGGGTTTCGAAGCGCTTGGCTACAAGGTCAAGCTTAGCACGGTCAACACGACCTTGTTTTTCCAGGCGGTGGCCCAGGGCGATCTCGATATCGCGACCGACATCAATTTTCCTCAGCGGGAGCCCGGTTTTCGTAAGGTGGCCGACAAGGCAGACATGATTGGGAAGGGCCTGATCGAGGGCGGTGGTATAAATGGCTACCTTATCGATAAAAAAACGGCCGATGCCTATAACATCAAGACGCTCGACCAGATGAAAGATCCCAAGATCGCAGCGCTGTTCGGAACGGATGGAAAGGCCGATCTCATCAACTGCGATCCCGGCTGGAGCTGCGGTGATGTCGTGGAATACCAGCTCGACAAGTTCGGTCTCAAAGATACGGTAAAGTCCGTTCGCGGTAAGTACGAAGCCCTGATGGTCGAGGCTGTCGCCCGCGCAAAGCGGGGCGAACCGGTGTTCTTCTATGCCTGGAGCCCCTCCTGGATGAACAAGGCGCTGCAGCCAGGCAAAGACGTTGTCTGGTTGCCGACACCCTTCGATGCGCTTCCGCCAAGCGTACCAAGCACCGGAACGAACGCTGTTGCGAACGTCGAGGGTTGCGCTGGCGCCGCGAATCCCTGCCGCATGGCAATGGCTGCCTGGAACTGGACGGCGGTCGGCAACAAGGACTTCCTGAAAGAAAATCCGGCAGTGAAGTCCTTCGTCGAAAATATGTCTTTCCCTCTGTCGACATGGTCGAGCTGGGAGCAGGCGATTAGCCAGAAGGGGGGCAGTGATGCAACGGTTCGCGGTCTTTCGGATGCGTGGCTGACAGAGAACAAGGCTCTGCTCGATGGTTGGATTGCGGCCGCCAAAGCTGCAAACTGACCCTAAGCCGATTTACTATGCCAAGCAGGAAGGGCGGAGGTGCGAAGGCACCTCCGCCGTCTTTCTTTCCTATCCATTCAAAGAAAAACGCAGAGTTGTCTTAAAGGTGTGAGGGAAGACGAAATTCGAGTATTGCGAAAAATCAAAGGCCGGAAATGTGGAAGCTCTTGGTTTCCAGATATTCGTCGATGCCGACCTGCGCGCCCTCGCGGCCGAGGCCGGATTGCTTAACGCCGCCGAAGGGCGCGACCTCCATCGAGACGCTGCCGGTGTTGAGGCCCACCATTCCGAATTCCAGTGCTTCGCCAACGCGCCATGAGCGCTTGAGATCCTGCGTGTAAAAATAGGAGGCCAGCCCGAACGGCGTGCCATTGGCGATCTCGATTGCTTCTTCGTCAGTTCCGAAGCGGAAAAGCGGAACGAGCGGACCGAACGTCTCCTCATTTGCGACCCGCATGTCGACCCTCGCGTTGCCGATCACGATCGGGGTGACGAAACGTCCGGCATCGTGTTGAGCCTTCTGCGTGAGCAGGCTTGCTCCTTTGGCCAAGGCGTCTGCGACATGCGCGCGAACCTTCTCGACGGCAGCATCGTTGATCAGCGGCCCCAGATTGCTGCCGCTCGCCAGGCCGTCGCCAACACTGAGCTTTGCGACTTCCTCCAACAAACGGGCCGCGAAGCGGTCATATATGCCGTTCTGCACGAGGACGCGGTTCGCGCAGACGCAGGTTTGTCCGGCGTTGCGGAACTTACTCGCCATAACGCCGGCAACCGCCAGATCGAGATCGGCATCGTCGAAGACGATAAATGGGGCATTTCCGCCAAGCTCAAGGCTGAGGCGTTTGATCGTGCTGGCGCATTGTTCCATCAGTAGCGCGCCGACGCGTGTCGAGCCTGTGAAGGAGAGCTTGCGCACGGTCTCGCTGGCAGTCAGTGCGGCGCCGATTTCCTGAGGCAGGCCGGTGATGACGCTGAGCGTGCCATGCGGGAAGCCGGCGCGTTCTGCAAGCAATGCCAGTGCCAGCGCAGAGTAGGGGGTGAGTTCGGACGGCTTGACGATAATCGGGCAACCGGCGGCGAGCGCCGGCGCGCATTTGCGCGTGATCATCGCAATCGGGAAGTTCCACGGCGTGATCGCAGCGCTGACGCCGACCGGCTCCTTCAGTATGACGATTCGCCGGTCCTGTGACGGCGATGGGATCGTGTACCCGTTGACGCGCCGGGCCTCTTCCGCAAACCACTTGATGAAGCTTGCGCCGTAACGGACTTCACCGGCAGCCTCTGCCAGCGGTTTGCCCTGTTCGAGCGTCATGATCCGGGCAAGATCCTCGACATTTTCGATGACGAGCTCGAACCAGCGCTCCAGAAGGGCGGCGCGCTGCTCCGCGGTGGTCTTGCGGTAGCTTTTGAAGGCAGCGTCAGCCGCCTTGATCGCGGCGTTCGTCTCAACGGCGCCGCAGGCCGGAATGGTGCCAATGGTTTTGCCCGTCGAAGGGTTATCAACATCGAGCGTCTTGCCGGAAACGGCTTCCCGCCATTCCCCGCCGATATAGGCTTTCTCAACAAAAAGCGAAGGGTCTTTCAAACCGTGCCTGTTCATGCTCGTCCTTTGACATGTTCAGTAAAGAGAGTGGCGATCGACGAGGCCGACCATCGTCTTGCCCGCGCGGTGTCGGCGAATGTTGTCGATGACGGCATCCACCGCCGTGTGCGGCTGGGTCATGCTGGCGGTATGCGGCGTCAGGAAAATCTTTTCGTGGCGCCAGAACGGATGCCCCGGCGGCAACGGTTCGGGATCGGTGACATCGAGGATCGCGCGTGAGAGCTGCCCGCTCGCCAGCGCGTCGAGAAGGTCGCTCTGCGCAAGATGCTGGCCGCGTCCGCAATTGATGATGGCCGCGCCCTTCGGAAGCTTCGAAAACAGCGCGCCGTTCAACATGCCGCGCGTTGCCGGCGTCAACGGCAAAAGGCAGACGAGAACGTCGCATTGCGGCAGGAAGGCGTTCAGCCCGTCTACTCCGTGATAAGAGGTGACGCCTTCGATCTTCTTTTCGCTGCGGCTCCAGGCGCTGAGCGTAAAACCGAACGACTGCAGTTTGGCAATGGCCGCCTGAGCAAGCATGCCGGCGCCGAGGAAGCCAACCCGCAAGCGGGAGGTTGGATAAAACCGCTTCAGCTTCCAGACCTCTGCCCGTTGCTGACCGACATAATCCAGGAAATGCCGGTGCAGCAGCATAATGGAAAGCGAGACATATTCGGCCATCCCCTCGGCAATGCCGGGCTCGACCATGCGCACCAGCGGCAAGTCTTTGGGAATGTCGTCGAGATCGAACTGATCGATGCCGGCGCCCAGCGAAAAAAGCACTTCGAGATTACGGTAGCGCTGCAACATGCCCGCCGCCGGATGCCAGACGGCGAGAAAACGGACCGCCTCCGGCGAGACTGCATCCGGACGATACTCGAAAGGAATCTCTGGCGCCCTTTCGGCAAACAGCACAGCCCATTCGGCGCCGCGCTCGGCATCTGCGTGATATAAGAGGGTCATCGGATGGGCCTCAAGGCTGTCTCGCCGCCGCCTTTAGAGGAGCCGGCGAGCATGTCGCAGGAACGCTTGGAGATCAGGATGCCTTGGCAGGGGCGTCCTTTGCCATTTCTTCCATGTCCTGGAAGCGGTCCGAGATACGCGGATGCGCGCGCGAGCCGTCACTGGCACCGATCGCTACAAGGATTTCGTCGGGAGCGGGCGCATCGACCATCTGGAAGGTGGCTGTAAGAAAATGCGAGCGCTTGCCTGTCTCGCTTTTGTGGATCATCGGCAGCGAAACGAGTGCGCCCGGTGCAGTGCGAATATTGGTAAAGCTTAAAAACGCCGTGCCATTCACCGCCTCGCGGAACATGTTGCCGAAACGCAGCGTATGGATCAGACCGGATGCATGCTCGATTTCGCCATTGACGCCGACGACGGCGGCCTTGCCATAGGCCTCCACCTGATCGGCGGACATCAGCGCAGTCAGGCGGGCTGTCAGTTCGCGGCCGAGCGGAGGGGCAAGCGCGAGGATTTCCGGGCGCAGGTTCTCGACCCAGCCACGGCCGGCCCAGGGATTGCGCAACACCGCGGCGACGACGACCGAGCGGATCGGTCTGTCGGCGGCCTTCCCGCCCTCGATCAGCGTTTCTTCCACGAAGGTTGCGTATTTGCGGACATTGAGTTCGACCATCTCTGTCATTCCTTTGTTAAATGTTGGGCAGGCTTGGCGTGCCAGGTTGCTGTGGTGGCTGCGCTCAATTTCACCGAAGCGGCGAAAAATCGGTGGGTAGCAGGATGCGGTTTTCGGAGCTTTCGATCAGTGCCGCGAGCCGCGGGATGAAAGCTTGCCAGCGCGGATCCTCCGCTAGCCTGCCACGGCGCTCGGCGCGATCGTCGAGGCTCGCATAACCCCACATGTGGATCACATGGCTGAGCGGACCGATATCAGTGACGAAATAGCCGATCAGGTTACCGAGGATGGGCGCCTGAATGGCGATACCCTCCTCGCGCACGAGTTTCAGATATTCCTGCATCTTGCCGCCGCGAATCCTATAGATACGCTCCTCGACGATCATGCCAGAGCTTCCTTCTGCATTTCCGCGCGCACGTCCTGCGCGGCGCGAAAGGCTTCAACACCCGCCGGAATGCCGCAATAGACGGCGATCTGGGTGAGCGCTGCGCGCAGTTCCGCCTCAGTCAGACCGTTGCGAAGTGCGCCACGGAAATGGATCCGGAATTCATGCATGCGCCCAAGCGCCGCCAGCATGCCGAGATTAAGGAGGCTGCGCTGCTTCAGGTCGAGAGCATCATCCGTCCAGGCCATGCCCCAGCAATATTCGTTGAGAATGTCCTGGAAAGGACGCGAGAAGTCGTCGGCCTTTTCGAGCACGCGATCGACGTAGCCGTCGCCGAGAACCTTGCGGCGAATGGCTTCTCCCGCCTGCTGCAGGGGCTTATCCATGAGCTTTCCTCGTTTTGTTCAGAAAATCACGCATAATGGATGCGACAAGGTCCGGCGCTTCCGTCAGGATCGAATGACGCAGACCCTGGAGGATTCTCAGCTCCGAGTTCGCGATCCTGTCATGGATGAAGCCGGCCATGCGCGGATTGGAGCCGCTATCGTCTTCGCCGGTTGCGATCAGCGTCGGTACGCCGATCTGCGATAACTCCTCGCCAAGGTCTGTTTCCGCAAGCACCCGATAGGCGGCGGCGTAACAATCCGGGTCGTTTTCGGCATTCCGCGCCCGGAGGCGGGCGATCTTGTCGGGATTGTTTTTCTGGAACTCTTCGGTCAACCAGCGCGATAGGGATGCGTCGTAGTGAGAACCGGGTTGGCCTGCCATCAATGCCGCAAGACGGCCTGCCACGCGGTCCCTTTCCTCCTGCGTGCGGCCGGCGACAGTCGACAGCAGGATGAGGTGGTCGACGCGCTCCTGATGCGTCAGCACCAGTTTCTGGGCAATGAGGCCGCCGAGAGAAAAGCCGGCAAGGGAGAAGGTTTTGAACCCCACATGGTCGGCGAGCGCAATCACCTCCCGCACGAAGTCCTCGATCTCGTAGCGACCCTTGATGCGAGACGATTCTCCATGGCCGCGCAGGTCGAAGGTCAAGATGGCGAAGTCCTCCTTTAGTCCGTCCACCACGCCGTCCCACGCCTCCTTGTAGGAGCCGACGCCGTGAATGCAGATGAGCGGCCTGCTACCTTCGCCCTCGAGCCGGTAGGCGAGTTGCACCTCGCGTACTTTCAAAGTCCCCACGGAGCCCATGGTCAGCCCACCGATGCCGTGCGCTTCATTTCCTTTTCGCGCGCGGCGAAAACCGGCATGACTTCGTCGATAAAGAGGCGGAGCGTTTGGCGCTGTAACTCGAAGGGTTGATTGAAGGAGAGGCCAAGGCAATATTGGTCAACGCCGGCCGCCTCGTAATCCATCAACTTTTCGATGACCTCATCCGGCGTACCGAACATCAGGTTCTTGCGAATGCTCTCGGGATTGTAGTTGTCCTTGTTGCGAACGAGTTCATATGGCACGGCCTCCGGGAAACCGTCTTTCACGGTACCGATGTTCTGCATCAGATTTTCGAAGGTGCGACCGTAGTCGATGCTGTGACGGACGGGAATCTCCCAATCGTCCGCCTTTGCGTAGACTGATGTGCGTCGCTGCATCATGAAGCGAGGGCGGGGCACTTCCGGATGATCGGAGACCGCTTTGCGGAATTTCTCCGCCAGCACGTAGATCTCCGCAGCAGGTGACGAGAGTGGCGTCGACATGATGTTGGCGCCGATGCTGACCGCCCAGTCGAATGTGCCTGGATCGCGAGCCGCAACCCAGATCGGCGGCAGCTGTTTCTGCAGCGGCTTCGGCACGGCGGCAGTTTTCGGGAATTTCCAGTAGTGCCCGTCATGGGCATAATCGCCCTGCCAGAGCTTTTTGACCGCCGGCACAAGCTCCTTCATGTAACCGACGCCCTCCTGCTGCTGGGTGCCCGGCAGCATGCGGTCGAACTCGTATTGATAGGCGCCGCGGGCGATGCCGAATTCCAGACGACCGCCGATCAGGTGGTCGCAGAAAGCAGATTCGCCGGCAAGCCGGATCGGATTCCAATAGGCGGCGGCGAGCGTTCCCGTGCCGAGCCGGATACGGTCCGTGTGCTGGCCGAGCCAGACCAGCGTCTGGAACGGGTTCGGTGCGATCGTTGCTTCGATCGTATGGTGTTCCGAGGTCCAAAGCGTCTCGAACCCGCCTTCGTCGGCCATTCTGGCGATCTCAAGCATGTTGTTCTTGACGGTGTGCATCGAGGCATCGGGCGATCCGCGCTCCATGCTGATGGCGACTGCAAATTTCATGTGTGTCTCCCGAAATTTCTTCTGTAAAGCTTAGCGAAGACGGATCACGAAGGGGTCCTGCATGGCGCCCGAGTAGTCGATGACGACATTCTTGGCGCGAGAGAATTCGCGCATCACGTCAAAGCCGCCGCGGCGGCCGTAACCACTTTCCTTGAAACCGCCATTGGCGGACATGTAAGCGGCCGACCGATAGGTGTTGATCCACACGGTGCCCGCGTCGATCTGGTTGGCGAACCGCATGGCGCGATCGATGTTCTGCGTCCAGATGCCTGATGCCAGGCCGTAATTCGTATCGTTGGCAAGCGAGATCATTTCCTCCTCGGAGGAAAAGGGCATGACCCCGACCATCGGGCCGAACAACTCGTCGCGCATGAAGCTCATCTCGTTGGTGGCATCTGCCATCACCGTCGGCTCGAAGTACCAGCCCCTCAACAGTTTGTCCGATTGCGGACGTTTGCCGCCGATTGCGATGCGAGAACCTTCCCTGACGCCGGAGCCAACGTACCCCTCGAGCTTTGATAATTGGCTCTCGAGTGCAAGTGGACCGATATCAGTTGCGTCATCCATCGGGTCGCCGAGCTTGATGCTGCGGGTACGCTCAACCAGTGCGTCGACGAAACGATCGTAGATGTTGGCTTCGACGAAGCAGCGTGATCCCGCAACGCAGGTCTGTCCGGCGGCGGCGAAGACACCCGAAACGACCCCGTTGACCGTCTTTTCAATATCGACGTCCGAGAACACGACATGCGGAGATTTGCCGCCCAGTTCCATCTGGCATGGCACCAGGTTGGCCGCCGCGTTCGCGGCAATGCGCCGGCCGGTTGCGGTGCTGCCTGTGAAGACGAATTTGGCAATACCCTTGTGGCGGGTCAAAGCCTCGCCGGTTACCGCCCCACCGCCAGTGACGACATTGACCACACCGGCCGGGAACCCGGCCTCCACGATCAGTTCCGCAAGCGCGAGTGTTGAGGCAGTCGCGTGTTCGGAGGGCTTGATCACCACCGTATTGCCAATTGCAAGGCACGGGGCAAGCGTTCCGGTAAGCAGCATCAAAGGCGAGTTCCACGGGGTCACCATGCCGATGACACCGAGCGGCTCGCGCATGTTGAAGTTCAGCTGGTCGAGCTTGTTGACGGGGATCGTGTCACCCTGCAGCTTGTCGGCCATGCCAGCAAAATAGAGGTAGGAGTCTGGAATTGCCCGCATTTGCGCGCGCATTTCCTTGATCAGCTTGCCGTTGTCGCGAGTCTCGAGCAAAGCGAGATCTTCAGCATGTTCCAGCACGAGATCGGCCAGCCGGCGAACCAGCTTGCCGCGAGCGGTCTGCGTAATGCGTCGCCAGGACGGATCGCGAAAAGCACGCTGTGCAGAGGATATCGCCAGATCGACGTCGGCGGCCCCGCCTTCTGCAAACTGGTACCAGGCTTCGCCCGTTGTTGGATCGTAGCTATCGACGAATTTCCCGCTTTGGGGTTCGATGAAACGGCCATCAATGAACAGGCCGAGGCGTTTACCCTTGATGGCTACGGCAGTCGTTTGCATTCCGGTCTCCCAATATCCGATTTCACTTGCTGATTGCGTTGGACCAGGGCCGGGCCTGACCGTCGATGGTCGCAAAGCGACCGCCGTCGCCCGAGTCCATGTAGATGCCGAAAGACCGGTCCTGCCTTTCGCGCGTGTAGCGGCGCAGCACGGCCTGTAGTTCCCGTGTCGGGATGAGGTCGTAGGGGATCTCGTCTATCGGGAAGAAGCGATAGCCTTCCGGAAGCTCGGGGACTGACGTATGGCTCGATAGCTCGGCGCGGTAGATCAGGTGCCCCGGATCGGTGTCCGCCACGTCATAGACCGAATAGAGAAAGGTCGCGTCGGGGTGGAGGGAGAGAGCACTGTCCTCTTTAAGCTTCAGTTCCGTGTCGGCCCTGCGCTTGCGACCGACGGGCAATACCCAGCCGCCCTTGCCATCCGCGCGCAGCAGCACGGAATTATTGGCCTCGACCAGATAACCGATCACCATACCCTGCGCTTCAAGCCAGCCTTCTGGTAGCGGGTCCTTCACGCTGGCATAGCGGCCACGGCAAAAGCCGAGAGGTGCTTGCGGGCTTGTTCCGAAGGCTCGGACTTCGCCAATCAGGATAACGTGGTCGCCAGCCTCAACTCGATTGAAGACGGTGCAGTCGAACCACGACAGGCTGTCGGCGAGGACAGGTGCGCCCGTATGTACCCGGTGGTGGCGCACAGAGCCAAATTTATCGGCAGTTTTGGACGCGAAGATTCCGGAAACATCGACCTGTCCTTCATGCAGGAAGTTCACTGCGAAACTTTCCGTCTGGCAGAAGGCTTCATAGCTCGCTGCCGATTTTCCAACACAGATGAGAAGCAAGGGAGGATCCAGCGAAACCGATGTGAACGAGTTCGCCGTCATGCCGCGCGGATTGCCATCGGCGTCGTAGGTGGTTACGATCGTCACGCCAGTGACGAATGTGCCAAAAGCCTTTCGCAGGGCAATGGGGTCGATGGCTGGGTGGAGCTCGGTCATGGCCAGACGGTTTCCTTTCGTTCTGCCAATCACCGTAGATGCTAGGTCGCGTGCCATCTTCCCTCGCAACGTAGTAAGATGGTCGTAGCGTTTACTGCTTTCGGCGGAACGAACGGACAAGTTGACGTGAACAGGGCGGGTAATGGACGCGGTTGCGAACGCGCCCCAGATGTTGGGTTTGATATGATTGAAAACGCGCAGAACGAGTTTTAGCCTCAGCGACTGGGTGTGGCCGAGGGGCGCTGAGAGTTGATAGCGGCATCGCGCGTTCGTCCCTCGTCTATGTCACGTCACAAGTGATGTATCGATCTATGGTGGTTTGTGGTTGATAACCGGATGCTCATCGGCCTGAACTGTTGGTGGCGACCCACATCATCCAAGCGCCTCCGCCCCTGCCATGCCAGTAAGTGGGACTTTGGGGTTTCGACAGGAGCGCTCCGTACGTCCCAGATCAGGAGGGATACACAGTTGCAACAGCTTACGACAAAGCCCGCCTTTTCAACCTTGCGCAGGCCCAGCCAATATGTTGTAGCGGAGCGCCAACCTCTCCGGCAGGGCACCTTTCGTGATGCGGAGGCCCCACTGCACGGCGTTAGTGACTACCGGGTCAATAACATGTGGTTGTTTCGGTGATGATATGGGCCGAAAGGCAGGGCAGTTCATATCAATTCGTATCTAAGTCGCTGGTTGCTCTTCCAAGAAACGGAGGATCGAGCGAGCATTTGTTCCCACGATGAGTAGTAGACAACGATGGTCGACCAGCGCATTATCTTTGCTTTAATGGTAGGGCACACGGGATTTGGATCAGAAATCGAAAATACTTTCCCTTCGCGAGGTTGCAAGCCAGATCAACAGTGGCGGCGATATCGTTACGATCCTGACGCAGCTTGTCGCCGCAGCCTGTAGACACGGCAACTGGACGCTCGGTTCGATCATGGGTATCGACGCGGAGAACGGTTATGCATACGTCATTGCTCGCCATGATCCAGGGATCATTCCGCGCAATCTTTCCGAACGCTGGGAGTTGGCGACCAGCCCCTCGTTAATAGCCCTGCAACGCAACGAGCCCGTCTACATTCGCGACGTACGGGAATCGGACGAATTTCCCGGCTATCGCAAGGAGTCATTCGAGCGGGACTACCGCACGGTTCTCGTCATGCCGATGAATTGTTTCGACGAACAAAACCGGCCGATGGTGTTGACCGTGGTCTCGCGTTCCATCACCGAAATTACCGAAGAAGAGCTCGCTTTCATGGGCACGATCGTCCATCTTGGTGCGATCGCCGTGGAAAGACAGCGCCGTCTCGCAGCGGAGGAAAAGGCCGCGGGCCGGCTGGATCGTGCGCTGGCAGCTCATACGTCGATGTTGGAACATGTGCTGAGTGATGGCTCTGTTTCCTCGCTAGCCTCGATGGTCGGGAGACTTTTGCCAGATCCTCTTATCGTTGTGGATTTTACAGCTAACCAGATTATCGCTGGCCGTTCGCCGCTTCCCGATACTATTGGCGATGATGCCTGGCAGGCCGCGGCAAGTGGTGCATTCGCCAGAGCGCTGACGAAGGCTGCAAGGGTAAGTCTTGAGTCCATTACATCCAAAATGGTACCAATTCTTCTCGATACCGGTTCGACACGGCTAACGGTGACCGCTCGAATTGAGCCGCTTATGGTGGACAAGCAGCATGTCGGCGCGCTCATTATCTTTTCGGATCCCGCAATGTCGGGCGAGTTGGACCAGATCATGCTGGACAGCGCGAAATTCGGGCTCAGCGTTCAGATGATGCGGAGCTTCCTGCGCTTCCGCTTCGAGACAAGGACGCAGAGCGAACTCTTTTTCGAGGTTGTGGAACGACGCTGGCGTGATCCGACCGACATATCCCAGCGCGCCACGCGACTTGGTTTGGATTTCTCCTCACCACAGCAGATGATCGTGGTTGATTTTCCCCAAAAAGCAAAGGCTATCGGCGGAGGTTCGATCGACGTCGAACACACTATCTCACGGGTGATACAGCAGGGCGGGCTTACGGGAAATCTCGTGGCGATCGAGGGTGGCGTCGTCTGCCTGATGCCTTATGAGACGGCGAGGCGGCGGGAAAAGAGTGGCAAGGTGATGCAGCGGATCGCCAGCGAAATGGAGCGCTATTTCGAGGAAGCGCCACTCGTTGTTGCCAGCACGCGCTGCGCCGGGTTGGACGACTATCCGCCTGCTTGGGACCGCTGCAATCGAATGATCCGCATCGGGCGCTCGTTCGGATTGACCGGCGCGGTGTCGACACAGGATTTCGGCCCGCTTCCAATGCTGGTTTCTGCCGCAGATGCGGGTGATGTCAGGAGTTTTGTCCAGGAGAGCATTGGTGCGATGGCCGAGCATGACCGCGAGCACAAGACGCCCTACCTTGAGACGCTCTCGGCCTACCTGCAAGAAGCTTGCCGGGCACAGGCCTGCGCAGACCGGATGGGGTTGCACGTGACAACGCTCCGTTACCGGTTGGCGCGTATCCAGGAACTGTTTGGCATTGATGTCGAAACGCCAGAAAAGCGGTTCGCGGTGGAATTGGCAATCCGTCTATATCGTGTCATCGACAATTCGGTCTATGGCGAGGCGTAGACGGATGCCTCCGGTCAGAGTAACCGTCCCGAGGAAGTCTGATGGTTTGCGCTTTGATCTGATCCGAGATTGCGCGGAGCGAAGATCTGCCTTCAGCAATCTTTCGCCTCAGTCGCCGTGTTCAAGTTGTTCCCTCTCTCCTTCGACGTTATGGCTAACGTGCTGAGCCATGTTGGGAGCGAAGCTGCCGTTGCCGCAAACACTTAGATTTCGACCAAAGGTATTGCAGGTTCGATCCTTTTCAAGGCGGCCGCCCGAAATCACCGCCTTAGCAACGAACACCTCAACTGATCAAACCTGGCAATCGCCGGATCAAATCCTGCGCCCGCAACCAGTTCATACAATAATCGTTAACCGCCTTCGTCTCGCAGGGGTGGTTTTGTCGTTTTTGGCCACCTACTCCGCAAATCAGAACCTTGGAATCCTCCACTGAACGGCGGGTTGTGTGGGCATAGCCAAAATTTGATGATGAAAGTGGACGTCAACTGTCCCGAGCACTCGAGTCGACCACGTTTCGCTTGGGAGAGCGGCATTGCGCGTGGCCAGATCCGTGGTGACTATCTGTTAGGACGTGGTTGCGTGACTTGAAAAGGCGACACTCGCCTTAGTAGGCAGTTCACTAGATGCATATCTCTCGCTTTTCCTATTTCCAGAGGCCGAACGTCAGATTTTTCTTGAGATTGGGGATGGTGCCTTTGTCAATGTTGACCTGAACTTCTTTCGGTGATGGTAGGTTGGTTGGATCAATGGCCGCGAGTGCCCTGCGGATTTCGTTGTTCTGACCTATCCCCACATTATCGAGAGCAACTGTCCAGTTTTTCCGAAGCTTGTTCATTTCGCTGTTTTCACCACCGGCTAAGCCGTTCTTCATGATGTCACCAATGCTTATGCTAGTTACAGCTCGCACCACCTTGGCAAGCTCTCCAGGCTCCCGCTTTGCGGCGTCGAAGTTGCCTTTGAGCATGATCAGTGCATTACCGATGGTGCCTCTAAAAATTTGGCTTACGACATCGGGTTTGCACGAGGCATCCAGCTGCGCCTTTTGCTCATCCAGCTTTTTACTTATTTCCGCGCGATCAGAGGCAAGGGTGGGTTTGATCTTCTGATCGTAGTCCATCTTAAAAAGTTGTCTGGCGAGTGTCGTCTCGACATCGGGCTTAATTTCTGCGGGATAGATGTGCTGGAAAAACATCTCCTGCACTTTTTCCTCCCCAGGGTTGCCCCAACTGGCGATAGTGCCTTTGCCAGCTGGGCTATCAGACCAAGTTTTTAAGGCGATCGTGCGGAGAGCTACCTTGTAAGCGTCCAAAACCTTATCAGGAACCTTCGTCGGATCTTCGCCCCAGGCGGTCATGTTCACAACCGCTTCGTCGGCTTGGGTTTGAATGGCGTTGTAACTGGATTTAAAATCTTTCTGGGCGTCTTTGCACGGGTCCATAAAGTCCAGCATCCCATCCGCAAGAGCAGCAGTCGGTGCAATCAACATCACGGATAGCACGGACCAGTAAATCGATCGCTTGGACATCCCTAACCCTCGATCCTTTTAACCAAACCAAGTGCCGTGAACAGTTTGCGCATTTCAGAGTTCGGACCGCCGAGGAGTCCATACTTCTTAATATCTCTGATACTAATGCCGAGAGTTGCCCGAATAGCTTTGTCTATGTCGCCGCTCTCCCTTTCTGCGGCCTTTATGTTGTTCTCCATGATTTCGATGCCATCCCTGAGGATCAGCGCTTCCAGCATTTGTTGCAGCGAAACGGACTCGACGGGAACGTCCTCGGCTAGAACCACCGATTGCGGCAGCAGCAACGAAAGACCGACCAATAATGCGAACATCCTACGCATTTTCCCTTCTCCAATTGGCAACTTTTGGATTATTCAGAATACTCTCGGTAGCCGAAGCCTTCTAGCTACCTGAAAGGTGTAGCTCGAAATTGATTTTCATTTCGGTTGATGGTGATGTGCATGACCGAAGCCGTCGCGCGCAGCGGTTAGCCGTTCTGTGATAGATAAGGCGACTCTCGCCCCTGAACAATTTTAACGTGTTAGCTTATAAGAATCATTGGGCCGACGTTTCTGATCCTTTCAAGAGCGAAGCGGTTGCGAACGGCGGGTCGGTGGTTTGTATCCTTTATCAAGACTAAGAAAGACGAGGTGGACAACGACAATCTGAAACTTTGTGTAGAAGTTGTCATTCAAGTGCATTACTATCTCGTCAGATATGGAGATAGCCATGGCCGCAAACGCACTTGTCCAAACACGTATTGATGCCGAAGTTCGGGATCGTGCCTCTGCCGTTCTTGAGAGTATGGGCCTTACAGTATCCGATGCGGTCCGTATATTGCTTACACGGACTGCCAACGAAGGGGCGCTCCCCCTTGAGCTCCTTTCAGGCAGCGAGGCTCATGACGCTTGGTTTCGCAACAAGGTGCTCGAAGCGCTAAACGATACGCGCCCGGACCTATCCGACGACGAGGTTGAGGCGCATTTTGCCGAACGTCGAGCGGCTGCCCGTCTTAAAGCTGGTGCGCTCAAGTCGTGAAACTTACTTGGTCTGCGTTCGCGTTATCGGATCGCGACGCCATCTTCACATACATTGAGGCAGATAATCCTGCGGCCGCCGTTCTGGTCGACGAACGGATAGTCGCAGCCTCACGTCGCTTGCTCGATTTTCCCGCCAGCGGCCGTGTTGGTAGAATTGCCGGTACACGCGAACTCGTCATCAACGGCACGCCCTACGTAGCTGCTTATGCCGTTACCGACACGACAGTTCGAATTCTTCGTGTATTGCATGGTGCGCAGGAATGGCCAGAGTCTGTGCCGATAAGCTAAATCGATTCTTTTCCATGGGGCCGACGGTTAGAATCTTATCAATTGCAAACCTCATGTTTTCACTGAGGTAGATAAGCATCGGCCCCTTTGATGATGATGTCTTCGTCGCTGAGGAACCGGTGCCAGTGCGAATAGAGCACGAAGCGGTCACGCGGAAGCCCCACTTCCTTCCTCAGATGGCGATGAATCGCACTGAAGGCTTTGTGTTCGCATCCACCCCAGAAGAAGACGCTCTCTCGGCGTGCCGGCCATCGAATGGAGCCAATTGCATCTTGAAGGAGCGTCGTGGAGCCTGCACCCTCGCCGTTGCGATATAACCATTGGATAGAAATGCCGCTGGAAGAAGAAAGCGGCAATTCGTCGGCGGGTGTATCGATTTCGTTAAAGGCGTGGCCGGTCGCCGTGGCTGGCAAATACTCAAGAATTTTGGCAATGCCGGGTAAAGCAGTCTCGTCTCCGGCAAGAACGTAGAAGTCTGCTGGTCCCGGACCATTCGCCGCCGGCCCCAGAATGCCGACGACATCGCCTGTCCGCGCATTCATCGCCCACTGGGTCGCCGGCCCGGGATGAGCATGAAGCGCAAAGTCGATCGTGATTGTCTGTCTTGCCATGTCGATGAAGCGGATCGTATAGACGCGCGTCGGAATCGCAATATTGCCCGGCCAGACGACATGCCCACGAGGGTCAAGTAGCGGCCAGCGTGGCGCGGCGATGTCGCGCGGCTGGAAAATGAGACGACAGTGGAGCTGGTCTTTACGGTCGTAACGTTCGAGGTTCTCTCCCTTGAAGACGATCCTGCGAAAGCGGGGCGACAGGTCCTCAGTGGCCTGCACCCGCAAGATACGCAGATCGTGGGGTAAGGCGGGGTCCACATGGTCGCCTTCCCATTGAATATCGAGATTTTCACGGGCGGCGATAAAACCGATCGGCCCGACCAGAGCATGTTTCAGCCGGTTCAGGCCGCCGGGATCGGAAGCTTCCGCCGTCAACCGGAAACCGTTTGCCGTCGCCTCGAATGTGGCGTCGCCGAATGGCGAATGGATATTATGAATGCCATCTGCCTTCTTAACGGTCATGTCGTGCGTTGCAATCGATTCAACAATCGGTTCGATATAGTCGTTAATCTTTTCAAACTGGACCGAGGCATGTGCGCGGTACCGGTTGTTGGTGGTCGATGGCATCGGGCGTGGCTCCGTGTCTCAGATCGCCGCCCACAGCGGTCCCTTTATGGGAAATGCTGCGAAGTCGCGATTGATGGTGTCGAGAATGGCGGTTGGATCGATATCGGCACATTGTTCCGGATGCAGCCATCTGGCTGTCTGGGCGACGAACAGCACGTTGAGGGGCAAGTTGGTGATCAACCCGGTCCATATTCCGTAAACGCGCCTTGAACGGACGCTCGGCAGGTGTTCGAAACCCGGGCGCTCGATCAGGCGCTGCAATCCCTGTCGGCCAAGTTCAGCGTCGATTCCAGGGCCGATAGGCGGACGACCGCCCGAAGCCCAGCCGCCACCGGAGGCGATATAGACCTCATGCGGTGTTGCAAGAAGATATTCGAGCGACAGCTTCTCGAACCACGGCGCGATCACGCCCGGAAGTGGTTGACCACCGGCCAGAGCCAGCAATTCGCCCCAGTTCTTTCTGCCCGCCGCCCAGCAACAGTCGTCGAGGGTCGACTGGACCTCGAGATAGGTCGTGACGGGCTTCGCACCCGAAACGCGCGTGGCAATGCCCGCCAGTTCCCGCTCGACAAAGGCGATGAGAGCTTCGGCTTTGTCTGAAGCGCCGAGAAGTGTTCCCCGCATGCGCAGGGACGCTTTCATCGCATCAACCGGGCCGGTTGCCCGCGCCTCATCGGCCGCGTTTGAGGAGGCGTCGCTGAACACCACGGGAATGCCAATCTCTTGCAGCCTCTGCAGCAGGGAATTCTCATCACCCTGCGGCGTCATGAAGGCCGTGGTCACGATCAGGTCGGGAGACAGGGCGATCAGCCCTTCAAGGGAAAGCGTGTCCGGGCTCAGCGTCCCGACCGTGCTGACGGAATGGCCGTTCAGCAGGATCTTCTGCAATTCACCGCTGTCAAGCCGATCCACGGCGGCCCAGCCCACGACCAGCGAAGCAGGATCGCGATGCAGGAGCGACATCGTCAGCAGGTCATTCGCCTCCAGCAGAACGATCCTTTTCGGCAGGGCAAGGAGGCGCACCTCGCGCTCCGCCATATCCTTCACGTTAACCGGCTGCGCGGCTCCAGCGGGCTGAATGCCGGGAAGAATGCCGGCAGCCGCAAAGGAGATGCAAAAGCCTCGTCTCGTTATGATCACGTTGACATCACCATTTATATCTGAGGCCGGCGAGCACCGTGCGGCCGTTGCCGTACTGGCAAGAATACTCGGAACTGCAGGAGGAGTAATAGTCGTTGTCGAGCAGGTTGGTGACGTTCAGTGTCGCCTGCAGCCCCTTGAGGTTCGGGTTTGTTGCTCCAAAATCACAGCGAAGCGCGGCGTCGAGCAGGGTATAGCCATCGGCTTTCACCGTATTGGTGTCGTTGCTGTAGCTCGAGCCGACGAAACGCACGCCGCCGCCGATGCTCAAGCCTTCCAGCGCACCGGAATCGACGGTGTAGTTCGCCCAGAGGGAACCGTAATAGCGCGGCACGGCCTGCGGCCGGTTGCCTATGATCGATGTGATGCCGGATTCGGAAGCTTCAGTGTCGAGCAGGGAAACCGCGGCGATCAGTTCGAGATTGCTGGTGAGGTTTCCTCTCGCTTCGAATTCCAGCCCGCGGGAATGGATTTCTCCCTGCTGTTCGTTGAAGCCTGATGAGGCGTTGTAATAGACCACATTCTGCTGGCGAATATCGAAAGCGGAGAGCGTGAACATGGCGTCCACCCTGATGGCTGGTATTTGACGCCCACTTCATATTGCTCCGCTTCCGTCGGCTTGAACGGACCGCCATTGGCGCCGACGCTGGTGGAAGGTTCGAACGAGGTGGAATAACTGACATAGGGCGCGATGCCGTTGTCGAAAAGATAAAGCAGGCCGGCGCGATAGCTTGTTGCGCTATCGGATCGCTTTACGGATGTTCCGGCGAGAAGACTGTCTGTGTCCTGACGGGCCCAATCGTGCCGCACCCCGAAAACACCGCGCAGCCCACCGATCTCAATCTGATCCTGAAGATAGACACCTGTCTGGCGAAGCGACTGATCATTGTCGATTGCCGTCATGAACGGGCCGACCGGTCGGCCGTAGACGGGCTTGGCCATATCAAGCGGCGTCGCGCCGCCCAGCCGGTATTCCCGGCTGCTGCTTGAGTGCTGAATGTCGAGGCCGGCAAGAAGTGTATGGCCGATGGTACCGGTTTCGAACTTGAATTCAGCCTGGTTGTCGAAGGAAAAGCCTTCGGCGTCCTCGATGGAATGGACGGTCCAGCGGGGAATAATACCCGTCGCGGACATTGGCCCGTTCATCTGGAGCGAACGCATATCGGTATCCATGCCGGAATATCGGAAGTTGGAGCGGATGGTCACCTGGTCATCGAACCTGTGCTCGAACTCGTAACCGGCGCCATGCTGGGTGCGCCTGAACGCATCGTAGTTCGGATCCCCGACATTGAGGTCCCGACTAAGGAAACCGGCATAGCCTGCGGGCGCCAGAAACTTCGGATAAAGCGAGTTGAAATAGCCACCTTCCGGATCGCGCTGATAATAGCCGGAAACAACAAGCGAGGTATCCTCGTCCGGCTGCCATTTGAGGGATGGCGCAATGCCGAGACGCTTTTCATCCACATCGTCATAGCGTGTGCTGGAGGAGCGGCCAACAATGCCGATACCGTATTGCCAAGCTCCATCCGTGGCGATGGGGCCGGTGGAATAAAGACCGTTCTGAACTCTTCCATCGGTCCCGACTTCAACCTTCGCCTCGTTCGACTGCACGCTCGATGGTTTCCGACTGACCTGATTGACAAGGCCGCCGGGGCTTACCTGGCCATAAAGAAGCGCTGCCGGTCCCTTCAGGACATCGATGCGCTCAAGAAGAAACGGATCAATGGAGGGTGTTGCAAAGGCCTGACCACGTTGAAGTTTCAAACCGTCGATGCTGGTCAACTTTTATGTTGGCAATCCTGTTGGACGTCTTCAAACAGGCCGGGGCGCGGGCAAGTGCGGAGGAAATCTGGTGTCGGAAAGAACAAACGCGACAGCGCGTGTCGGTCGTCCCTTGAAGGCGGAACAGAACGCCGCAGCCGAAAGGATAATCGACGCCGCAACCACGCTCTTTGCGACGCGCGGTTTTGCCGGCACGTCCATGGAGCAGGTCGCTTCGCAGTGCGGCGCAGGCAAGGATACTGTGTATCGCCGCTTTCCCTCGAAAGTCGCCCTGTTCGAGGCCGTGGTGGAACATGCTCATGCCCGAGCGGTGGCGAGGCTGAAAGACTTGCCGATGGCGCAGGGCAACGCTCTTGAGCGCCTGCGGACCCTGATGCGCGAACTGCTGCATATCAACATGGAGCCGGACCTCATTGCACTGAAGCGCATCACCTTCAGTGAAGCTGTCGCGTTCGAAAAGAAAGCACCGATCCCGCCGCAGCTCGATCCGATCATGAACCGGCTCGTCGATGCCGTACAAACAGCGCAGGATGCGGGTATGGTTTCGACCGGAGATGTGAGCCTGATCGCCAACCATCTCATCCACTGTCTTGTCGCATTGCCCACCTCATCGGCGATGATGGGCAGCGCCGAATTCGATACAGGGCAGTCTGTCGATCTATATTTCGACAGGACCTGGAACTGGCTCTACAGAGGAATATCGGCAGATGGCTGACTACAGGGTCATTTCCATCATTTGTGGAGGGTTTCAGAACCTGAAATGGAACACTCTATCGCAAATACTCCAAAGCCTGCGATCTGTTTAGTCTTTCGCTCCGTGCCGCTTTTTTATGCCACGATCCAACTTTGAATGCTTGATGGGATCCGAAGCTGCCTTCTTCAGAGCTGTCGATAAATGGCCGCTATCCCAGTTCGGATTATGGAAGAGGTCAGTCCGGTCCCGGCCTCAAACCAGCCATCCAACAAAGCAAGTTCGTATCCGGGCTTGAGAGTTTTGTAATTGTAACAACATGGTCGTTGGTTCTGACCGCATCAAGGCGCTACAGGTTTGCAAACTTCTCAAACGGCCTTGCTGTCGCCTATGATGCTTTCAGCGATAGCAGCCGCTGCAGCAACATGGGCGCGGCACGCTGCCGCTGCTGCCTCGGGTTCATTTCCCTCTATGCTTTTAAAGATTTCGCGGATTTGCGCGGGCCCGGATGAGGTTCGGTTGGGGGTCGACAGCGTCATGACACGCAGTCGGGAAATTCGACTGTTGAGACGGCTGACGATATTCCACGCAATAAAGTGGCCGCCTGCGTGGAAGATGGTTCGGTAGAAGCTCGTGGTGGCGTCCAGAATGCCGAGCGGGGAATTCTGTTGCGATGTGCGGTCGAGCTCATTGAGGGACTGGCGAAGCTCGGCTTTCACTTTTTCATCGGCAACCCGGGCGCAATCCGCCACCGCAGCTGCCTCCAAGGCAGCACGAATCTCGTAAATCTGCCGCGCATCGTCCCATTCCAGGCGGGCAACGATAGGTCCCTGCTTTGCCAGCATCTCGACAAGTCCCTCGGCCTCCAGATGCCTGATGACTTCACGAATGACGGAACGTGACACGCCGAGCTGATCGCACAACGTTCGCTCCACGAGACGCGAGCCAGGTTCGAACAACCCGCGAATAATCGCGTTGCGAAGGCGCTCCAGCGCGATTTCACGCAGGGTCGCTGGCGGGGACTCGATGCGGAGAGCAGCAATGGAATCGGCAGTTTTCATCATGGATTTCTCTATAGCCAAAAAAAATGATTCCGACAAGCGCTTGACATTCTGTCCTATGGTATACCAACATACGGGCAGATGAAATTGCAGGGAGGCATTCCATGGCACCGGTGATCCGCAAGACGTTTCTGCAGATCGAGACGACTTTTGTTGAGGGCGGCAAGCAGGCCTCCACACCGCTGAAGCTTATTGCTGCACTGGCAGTCGTAAAAAATCCTTGGGCTGGTCGCGGCTTCGTCGAAGACCTGAAGCCTGAGATTTTCGAGGCAGCGCCGGTGCTCGGCGAACTCCTGACGAAGATGATCATCGATACGGTGGGTTCGGGCGAAGCTGTCGAAGGTTACGGCAAGTCGGCTGTCGTCGGTCTCGATGGTGAGATCGAGCATGGATCGGCACTCATCCACACGCTGCGTTTCGGCAATCATTACCGCACAGCCGTCGGCGCGAAATCCTACCTTGCTTTCTGCAACACGCGCGGCCCGGCCAACGCGCCGATCATGATCCCGCTGATGGACAAGAATGATGAGGGCCGTCGCTCGCATTATCTAACCATTCAGTGCGCCATACCGGATGCGCCAGCCGCGGATGAAATTGTCATCGCGCTGGGTGCATCGATCGGTGGCCGTCCTCATCACCGGATCGGTGATCGTTATAAGGACCTGAAGGAGTTGGGTCACGATGTTGCAAACCCTGCATCGGTCTAAAACGCCTTCCGGCGCGGCCTATACCGATAATGGGTCTGGGGGCGAAACCCTTGTTCTCATCCACGGGGTAGGCATGCGCATCGAAGCCTGGGGGCCGCAGATTGAGCGGCTCTCCAAAGCTCACCGCGTCATTGCGGTCGATCTTCCGGGCCATGGGTCCTCAGCACCGCTCGAAACGTCGCCGGAATTGCCCAATTTCGTCGGCTGGTTTTCAAGACTGGTCGATGAATTGGGGCTCGATGCGGTCAATGTCGCGGGTCACTCGATGGGTGCCCTCATCGCAGCAGGGTTTGCTGCGACAGAGCCTGGAAAACTGCGTCGAGTAGCCCTGTTGAATGGTGTCTACAAGCGGACACAGGCAGCGCGGCACGCCGTGGAAGCCCGTGCCGACGAGATATTTTCTGGTGCCTTTGATCGTGAAGCGCCGCTGGAGCGGTGGTTCTCTGAAGACGAGGAGGATGGCGCAGCCTATCGTCTGGTGCATGAACTGCTGCAAAAAGTCGATCCCGGCGGTTATGCGGCGGCCTATCGGGCATTTGCGACGGGTGATGCTGTTTACTCGGACTGCTGGTCGAAGGTCAAAGTTCCAGCCCTGTTCCTGACGGGTGATGGCGACAGGAATTCAACCGCCGAGATGGCGCAAGACATGGCAATGGCTGCTCCGCAAGGAAAGGCAGTGGTCATCAACGGCCACAGGCATATGGTCAATCTCACGGCGCCCGAGGAGGTCAGTGAGGCTCTGGCCGATTGGCTGACATGGCAGCCAGAACGCTGAGAGGGAATGGGAGGAATGACAATGAATGATCCAAGAGCTTTGCGCGATGCGTTCGGCGCCTTCCTGACCGGCGTTACGGTGGTGACGACATTCAGCGACGAAGGTGCACCGATTGGCTTTACCGCCAATAGTTTCACCAGCGTCTCTCTCGACCCGCCCCTGCTTCTGGTTTGCCTTGCAAAGACCTCGCGCAACTACCAGACGCTGATGACGACTAGCGGATTTGCGGTCAATATTCTTTCCGAAGACCAGAAGGATGTGTCCAACACATTCGCTCGCCCGGTTGAAGATCGGTTTGCTGCCGTCGACTGGACCAAAGGGCCTCACGGTTCGCCCGTGTTTTCCGATGTCGCTGCATGGTTCGACTGTTCGGCCCATGAGCGTGTCGATGCCGGCGACCATGTCATCCTGATCGGCAAAATCGAGGGCTTCGAGAATTCCGGCAAGACCGGCCTCGGTTACGCCCGTGGCGGCTATTTCACACCGGCGCAGACCGAAAAGAACCTGCTTGCGAATGTCGAGGGTAGCCTTTCAGTTGGAGCCGTTGCGGAACGGGCAGGCGAAATTCTGCTAGTGCCGGATGAAACCGGCGGCTGGACATTGCCTTTCGTTGATAAGGCCGAGAGCGAAGGTATCGAAGCGCTCGAGCCGGACTTCACGGCCAAGATCGGCCTCTCGATCCAGACAGGCCTGCTCTACTCCATCTACGAAGACACCAAGGCTGGCCGCCAGCATATCGTCTATCGGGCTGCACTTGGCGATGGTGCACCGAAGGTGGGGCAATTGTTCCCGCTTCAGCAGCTACCGCTGGACAAGATCGGCGACCCCGCAGTCCGGGAGACGGTGAGGCGCTACGCGCAGGAAAGCATGATCGGCAATTTCGGAATTTATTTCGGCAATCAGGAAAAGGGCCGCGTTCACGCCGTGGCCAAAAAAGGGTGATCCCATGAAGTTTTCGCTTTTCGTTCACATGGAGCGGCTGAATGCCAGCCAGAACCATGAAGAACTCTACGAAGAGTTCATCAAGCTGTGTGAGATCGCCGACAAGGGCGGCATGCATGCCATCTGGACCGGCGAGCACCACGGCATGGAATTCACCATCGCCCCAAATCCGTTCGTAAACCTTGCCGATCTTGCCGCCCGTTTCAAGAACGTGCGTCTCGGCACCGGCACGGTGATCGCGCCCTTCTGGCATCCGATCAAGCTGGCAGGCGAAGCCGCCATGACCGACCTCATCAGTGGCGGTCGGCTCGATCTCGGCATTGCCCGTGGTGCCTATAGTTTCGAATATGAACGCCTGTTGCCGGGGCTGGACGCCTGGGGCGCTGGTCAGCGCATGCGGGAATTGATTCCGGCCATCAAGGGCATCTGGTCTGGCGACTACGCCCATGACGGCGAGTTCTGGAAATTTCCGTCAACGACGTCCGCACCGAAGCCGGTGCAGCAGCCTCACCCGCCGATCTGGGTCGCAGCGCGAGACCCCAATAGCCACGAATTCGCCGTCGCCAATGGCTGCAACGTGCAATGCACGCCGCTCGCCAATGGCGAAGCCGAAATCGCCAGCCTGATGGAGCGTTTCGACGCGGCTTGCGAAAAAGCTCCGGACGTTAAGCGACCGAAAATCATGCTTCTGCAACACACTTATGTGGGTTCCGATGAGCCCGATATTGCTCAGGCCGCCAAGGAAATCAGCACCTACTACAATTATTTCTTCGCCTGGTTCAAAAACGAGCGGCGGATCAGCCAGGGTCTGATCCAGACCCTGACTGAAGAGGAACTGGTGGCCAATCCCAATCTCTCGCCCGACAAGATGGTCACCAATATGCCGATTGGTAATGCGGCCACGGTCATCGACCGCCTGAAGGTCTATGAAAATCAGGGTTGGGACGAGTATTCATTCTGGATCGATACCGGAATGTGCTTCGAGCGCAAGAAGGCGTCGCTCGAACGCTTCATTGCCGATGTCATGCCAGCGTTCCGGTGAGGCTGACCATGCAAAGCTTCCAGCAATATATAGACGGCAATTTCGAGGATGGTTCCGCTCGCTTCGAAAGCATTGATCCGGCAACGGGCAACGTCTGGGCTTCCATGCCAGAAGCGCGTGAGACGGATGTCGATCGCGCCGTAAAGGCTGGGGAACAGGCGTTGTGGACCGGCGCATGGCCTGCGCTGACCGCCACCGCGCGTGGAAAGCTGCTTTATCGGCTGGCTGATCTGGTGCAGGCCAATGCCCAGCATCTGGCCGAACTCGAAACCCGCGATACCGGCAAGATCATTCGCGAAACCTCTGCGCAGATTGCCTATGTTGCCGATTATTACCGCTATTATGCGGGTCTTGCCGACAAGATCGAAGGCTCAACGCTGTCTATCGACAAGGCCGAAATGGATGTGTGGACGCGGCGTGAACCGGTCGGCGTCGTTGCCGCCATCGTGCCGTGGAACAGCCAGCTGTTTCTCTCCGCCGTCAAGATCGGCCCGGCGCTGGCTGCGGGTTGCACACTCGTGGTGAAGGCGTCTGAAGATGGCCCGGCGCCCACGCTGGAATTTGCCCGTCTTGTGCATGAGGCTGGTTTCCCGAAGGGCGTTCTGAATGTCATCACCGGTTTCGGCCCCTCCTGCGGTAGCGCGCTGACGCGCCATCCGGGCGTCGCCCACATCGCCTTTACCGGCGGTCCGGTGACAGCGGCGCATGTGGTGCGCAACTCGGCAGACAATCTCGCCAGCACCTCGCTGGAACTCGGCGGAAAATCGCCCTTTATCGTCTTCGCCGATGCCGACCTGGAAAGCGCTGCCAATGCGCAGGTTGCCGGTATCTTTGCTGCAACCGGCCAAAGCTGCGTTGCCGGTTCCCGGCTGATCGTGGAACACTCGGTGAAGGATCAGTTCATCAGCCTTTTGAAGGCCAAAGCTGACGCCATCCGCATCGGGACGCCGCTCGACATGGCAACCGAAGTCGGTCCGCTCTGCACGAAGCGGCAGCGGGACCACGTCGAACAGGTCGTTTCCGCCTCGGTTAATGCGGGTGCCAAGGTGGTCACCGGCGGTCGGGCAGGTGAGGGCAATGGCTACTACTACCTGCCAACCATTCTGGATTGCGATGGCATCAATTCGCCGTCGGTCGAGACCGAATTGTTTGGCCCGGTGCTGTCGGTCGTCTCCTTCACCAGCGAGGACGAAGCGGTCGCATTGGCGAACGACACGCGATATGGGCTGGCTTCCGGTGTGTTCACGCAAAACCTGACGCGAGCGCACCGCATGGTAAAGCGCATCCGGGCCGGTATCGTCTGGATCAATACCTATCGCGCAGTGTCGCCAATCGCCCCATTCGGTGGTTACGGTCAGTCTGGTCATGGACGGGAAGGCGGCCTTGCTGCTGCGCTCGATTTCACTCGAACGAAGACAGTGTGGCTGAGAACGTCCGATGAGCCGTTCCCAGACCCATTCGTGATGCGGTGAGCGCGATGTTCTACGAGATCAGAACCTATCGTTTGAAAAACGGCTCCATTCCCGAATACCTCAAGGTGGTCGGCGACATCGGTATCGCCATCCAGAAGAAGCATCTCGGCAATCTCGTCGGCTATTTTTTCTCGGAAATCGGACCCGTCAACGAGATCGTTCACATCTGGGGTTTCGAAACGCTCGATGATCGCCAGAAACGCCGTGCGGGGCTAGCCGCCGATCCGGAATGGCAGGCATTCCTGCCAAAAATACGCGACCTGATCGTAAATGCTGAAAACAAGATCATGTCCCCCGCAGCATTCTCACCTCTGGGTGGCAAGACGCCAGCGTGAGGGAAGACAACGCATTCACAGTTTAGAGTTTTTCTCAGGGAGGAGAAACATGAAAAAGCAGATCATCATCGCTCTTTTGTCCGCCACACCCGCTTTCGCAGGCCCAGCCAGCGCAGCCGACATGGTATTCACCAGTTGGGGCGGCACGACGCAGGATGCGCAAAAGCAGCATTGGGCAGACACCTTCACGGCCGCCGATGGCGTCAACGTCACCCAGGATGGCCCGACCGACTATGGCAAGCTGAAGGCCATGGTGGAATCTAGGAATGTCGCGTGGGATGTCGTCGACGTCGAAGGCGACTATGCGGTTCAGGCTGGCAACGCAGGCCTCCTCGAAAAGCTCGACTTCTCCGTCATCGACAAGACGAAGCTCGACCCTCGCTTCGTCACCGATTACTCGGTTGGCAGCTTCTATTATTCCTTCGTCATCGGCTGCAACAAGGACGCCGTCGAGGCTTGCCCGAAAAGCTGGGCCGATCTGTTCGACCTTGCCAAATTCCCCGGCACGCGCACCTTTTACAAGTGGTCGGCACCGGGCGTGATCGAAGCGGCTCTGTTGGCCGATGGCGTCGCCGCCGACAAGCTCTACCCGCTCGATCTCGACCGGGCTTTCAAGAAGCTCGACACCATCAAATCCGAAATCGTCTGGTGGGATAGCGGTGCGCAGTCGCAGCAGCTGCTTGCATCGGCCGAAGCGCCGTTCGGCTCCTTCTGGAACGGCCGCCTGACGGCGCTCGCCCAGACGGGTGTGACCGTCGAGACGTCCTGGACCAACAACATCACGGCTGCTGATGCGCTCGTGGTGCCGAAGGGCACCAAGAACAAGGACGCTGCGATGAAGTTCATTGCCAATGCCACCAGCGACAAGGCGCAGGCCGAGTTCGCAACGATGACAGGCTATGCCCCGATCAACACGGGTTCTCCGAAGCTGATGGATGCAGAGCTTCGCAAGACGCTACCAGACCAGCAGGCGGAGACCCAGGTCAACGCCGATATGAGCTACTGGGCTGCCCACCGCGATGAGATCGGCACCCGCTGGTATGCATGGCAGGCCAAGTAAGCCGCACCGCATCTGAGACTTTGAATGACACGGGCCGGTTGTGCTGGCCCGTGAATTCCGCAAGGAACCGGGAGGTTTGTAATGGTTCTATCGGCAACGACTGATGGTAGACAGCGAAGACTGAGGCGCAACGGCAGTTTCGGCTATGTTTTGCCGGCCCTGCTGCTCATCGCGCTCTTCTTCATCATTCCCGTGCTCATGCTGCTGATGCGCAGCGTGCTCGAACCCACGCTCGGTCTACAGAACTATCGCGAGCTTCTTGGCTCGACCACCTATCTCCGGATTTTTCTCAACACCTTCTCCGTTGCCGCTCTGGTAACGGTGGTTGCTGTGGTCATCGGTTTTCCGGTGGCTTGGCTGCTGGCCATCATGCCCGAACGCTGGTCACGTCTGGTTCTCGCAATCATCATCCTGTCGATGTGGACGAACCTTCTGGCGCGTACCTATGCCTGGATGGTTCTGTTGCAGCGGACCGGTGTCGTCAACAAGATCCTGATGAACCTCGGCATCATCGACAAGCCTTTGGCGCTGGTCAACAATCTGGTCGGCGTCACCATCGGCATGACCTATATCATGCTGCCCTTCGTCATCCTGCCTTTGATCGGCGTTTTGAAGTCCATCGATCCTGCCATTCTGCGGGCGGCTGCACTTTGCGGCGCCAGCAAGCTTCAGTGCTTCACCCGCGTTCTTCTGCCGCTGGTGCTGCCGGGCATCGCGTCTGGCGCATTGATGGTCTTCGTCATGTCGCTTGGCTACTATGTGACGCCTGCACTTTTGGGCGGGACATCCAACATGATGCTGGCCGAACTCGTGGCGCAGTTCGTGCAGTCGCTGGTCAACTGGGGCATGGGCGGTGCTGCTGCACTCGTCCTCCTGCTGGTGACGCTCGTGCTCTACGCCATCCAGCACAAATTCCTGAACCCCAATCGGGCGAGGTAACAGCAATGCTGCTCGATTTCGATAAACTCGGCGGTTTGAAACCGTTCCTGATCGGCCTGACAATCCTGGTCTGCCTGTTTCTGATCCTGCCGATTATTTTCATCGCGGCGCTGTCTTTCGGCTCGTCGCAATGGCTGATCTTTCCGCCGCCGTCCTGGACGTTCAAATGGTATCAGGCCCTGTTTGCCGATCCGCGCTGGGTCTATTCGGCGCTGACCAGTCTGAAGATAGCCGTGATCGTCACGGTCCTTTCCGTCGTGCTGGGCTTTCTTGCCGCACTCGGCTTGAACCGCGGCACCTTTCTTGGTCGTGAAGCCCTTCGCGCGCTGTTCCTGACCCCGATGATCCTCCCCGTAGTGGTGCTCGCCGTCGCCCTTTATGCGTTGTTCCTCCAGCTGGGGCTGGCGGGCACCACGGTGGGGTTCGTCATCGCGCATCTTCTCATCGCGTTACCTTTTTCGATCATCTCCATCGGCAATGCGCTGGAGGGTTTCGACAAATCCATCGAGGATGCGGCGATCCTGTGCGGCGCGAGCCCCTGGGAAGCCCGCATGCGGGTAACGGTGCCAGCGGTCAGCCACGGGATTTTTGCCGCTGCCGTCTTCTCCTTTCTCGCATCATGGGATGAAGTCGTTCTCGCCATCTTCATGGCCAGCCCGACATTGCAGACGCTGCCGGTCAAGATCTGGGCAACGCTTCGGCAGGATCTGACACCCGTCATCGCCGCCGCTTCCACCATTCTCATTGCCTTCACCGTCCTCTTGATGGTTCTGGCCGCACTCTTCCGCAAGGGACGTAAAGCATGACCCAGCCTTTTCTTTCCATTCATGGTATTCGCAAGACCTATGGTTCGGTCACTGCCGTCAAGAATGTGACCATGGACGTCTCCGCGGGTGAGTTCATGACCTTCCTCGGGCCCTCGGGTTCGGGCAAGTCCACGACACTCTACATTCTTGCCGGGTTTCAGGACCCGACCGATGGCGATATTCTGCTGAATGGCCAAAGCCTGCTCGCGACGCCGTCGCACAAGCGCAATATCGGCATGGTGTTCCAGCGCTATACGCTGTTCCCGCATCTGACGGTGGGCGAAAACGTCGCTTTCCCGCTACGCATCCGCCGTATCGGGCAGGCTGAAGTCGCAGAGCGCGTCAAAAAAGCGCTGAAGCTCGTTCGCCTCGAAGGTTTCGAGGATCGCAAGCCAGCCCTCATGTCCGGTGGTCAGCAACAGCGCGTCGCGCTGGCGCGGGCACTGGTTTACAATCCACCGGTGCTTTTGATGGACGAGCCTTTGTCGGCACTCGACAAGAAGCTGCGTGAGGAAATCCAGTTCGAAATCCGCCGCATTCATCAGGAAACCGGTGTGACCATTCTCTATGTCACTCACGATCAGGAAGAAGCCCTACGTCTCTCCGACCGTATCGCCGTGTTCAGCCAGGGCGAAATCGACCAGATCGGAACCGGTCAGGAACTCTACGCCGATCCCGCCACGCGTTTCGTGGCAGGCTTCATCGGCGATAGCAATTTCATCGATGTCGAGGTGCTGTCGAGTGCGGATGGCAAGGCAAAGCTGTCACTGCCGGGTGGCACTGTCATTGATGGCGTTCCCATGCATGCAGGCAAGCCGGGCGGCAAATCCGCAGCCCTTCTGCTGCGGCCCGAGCGTCTGTCGCTGTCCTGCACGCAGGTCGATAATGGCCTCGCGGTAACAATCGACGACATCACCTTCCTAGGCAACAATATCGAAGTCAGCACGCGCTCCGGAAATGGCGAGAGCCTGTCCATACGCCTTCCATTCGGGCACGAAGCGATTTCCACGATCAGCCGTGGCGATCAGGCCTGGCTCAGCTTCGAGCCGAAATCGACGCACGCATTTACCTGACACCTATGCAATGCTCCAAAATGAGTGAATTTTGGTTCTCTCGCAAAAATCAGCCCATTGAAGGAGGTCTGTTCCATGGCCCTGTCCAGCACGCTTCTTGCAAGACTGAAGGACCAGTCGCTTGCCACCGATAGAGCTTTGATCGCGGGCGAACGCCTAGCAGAAGCAGAAGATGGAGCGACATTCGACGTGACCAATCCCTCGACAGGTGAAGTCATCGCGACGCTGCCCGACATGACAAAGGCGGATGCCGCGCGCGCCATCGATGCGGCTCATAAGGCACAGAAATCATGGGCCAAAAAAACCGGCAAGGAGCGCGCTGCCATATTGCGCAAGCTCTATGATCTTATAGTGCACAACGCCGATGATCTGGCCGCGATCCTGACCATGGAGATGGGCAAACCGCTGGCCGAGGCCAAAGGCGAAATCCTCTACGGCGCGTCCTATGTGGAATGGTTCGGTGAAGAGGCCAAGCGTATCTATGGCGACACCATCCCCGGTCACCAGCAGGATAAGCGCATCATCGTGCTGAAGCAGCCGATCGGCGTCGTGGCCTCGATCACCCCGTGGAATTTTCCCAATGCCATGTTGGCCCGCAAAGTCGCACCGGCAATCGCCGCTGGCTGCGCCATGGTGTCAAAGCCTGCTTCTGAAACACCGCTTTCAGCGCTGGCCTTGGCTGTTCTTTCCGAGCGGGCCGGTGTGCCGGCAGGCGTGTTCAATGTCATCACCTCGACAAAATCTGCGGAAATCGGCCAGGAGTTTACAGGAAACGAAAAGGTCCGCAAACTAACCTTTACCGGCTCCACCGGAGTCGGCAAAATCCTGATGCGTCAGGGTGCCGAACAGATCATGAAGCTCGGCCTAGAACTCGGTGGCAATGCGCCGTTCATCGTCTTCGATGATGCCAATCTCGACGCCGCTGTCGAAGGCGCGATGATTTCAAAATACCGCAATAATGGCCAGACCTGCGTTTGTGCCAATCGGCTTTACGTGCAGTCAGGCGTCTATGACGCTTTTGCCGAAAAACTGGCCGCTAAAGTCTCAGCGATGAAAATCGGTGACGGATTTGAAGAGGGGGTTGTCGCAGGTCCGCTAATTACCGAAAAGGCTATCGAAAAGGTCGAGGAGCATATCGCCGACGCGCTTGACAAGGGTGGTGCGGTCGCTGTCGGTGGCAAGCGTGATGCGCGGGGCGGACTGTTCTTCCAGCCCACGATCCTGACCGGCGTAACGTCGGCAATGAAAGTCGCAAGGGAAGAAACCTTCGGACCGGTCGCCCCGCTGTTCCGCTTCGAAACGGAAGAAGAGGTGATCGATATGTCCAACGACACTGAATTTGGCCTTGCCTCCTATTTCTACGCCAAGGATGTGTCGCGCGTGTTTCGCGTTGCGGAAGCTTTGGAATATGGAATGGTCGGTATCAATACTGGCTTAATCTCTACCGAGGTTGCCCCCTTCGGCGGCATCAAACTGTCCGGGCAGGGTCGCGAGGGCTCGAAATACGGCATTGAGGACTATGTGGAGGTGAAATACCTTTGCCTGCAGATCCACTGATGGTGGCTTGTCTCGGAGCCCTACATCGTTCCGCCAAAGATCAATTCGTAGCCGTATTGCCGATCGATGTGTTCAATGATCGTAGAGAGTGAAACGCTGATTGTCGGATCGGGCCAGGGCCTAAAACGTGCTTGCCTTCGCTCTCTTGATCCAGGGGTCGGCGGTTGGTATCGGGTCAAGGCAAGAGTTTTCGACAGATCGGTTCTTGTCGCTTATTCTGCGGCAACCCCGGCCACATCAATCAAACCGCTCGTTGTCAGCGGCGCCCCACTTTTCTCCGGATCTCCCAATCGAAGAAAGGCGGAAAATCTTCGTGCGGGACCATGATTGGGTCCACTGAGCATTGATGTTCGAGCCTCGTGGCCATGACATCATGTCCGGAGCCATCATCTATCCGGCGTTCCGTGAAGATTGCGATTTTGCCGTCCTTTTCATCGAGGTCAACGGCTGCCTGCCAATGTGTGGTGCCGGGACGATTGGCGTCGTGACATCGGCGGTCGAGGAGGGGCTGATCACGCCGCGCGTCCCTGGCCGGGTTGCGATTGAAACGCCTGCCGGGCGCATCGATGTTACCTATCAGGAGCGCAACGGCTACGTGGATTCGGTGCGACTGCATAACGTTCCGAGCTATCTCCACGAGGCCGACGTCGTGGTTGACGTCGCCGGGATGGGAAGCCTCAAGATTTACATTCCTATGGCCGAAACTTCCATGCCGTGATCGAGCCACAGGAACGCTTGTCCGGTCTCGACCAGATGAGTGCATACCACCTTGTCACCTGCAGTCGGGCCCTGAGGTCGGCACTCGGCAAGGTCTGTCATCCCGTCCACCCTGGCATCCAGGAATTCGCGGCGCCCTAATCTCGGCATCGACAGGCAAAAAACGGTCCGCACAGTCGAAACCTTCGATAACTCTTCCGCGGCAACGATCCCGCTCTCCCTCCATTACCAAAGCTGAGCGGGCCGTCCTGGGAGGCGAACACTGCTTTTGACGGCGGCTGGTGCGGGCATGATTGGGGGAGCGGTTGTTTCTCGTGTTTGAGGCGATCGACCGGGTATGTTGCCCCGGCGCCTGCTTCCAGATTTTAGCATAGGTGACGATGAAAAAGTCGCTGTGTCTCCCCCTCAGTTCATACGAACGCCTTGCGCGGAGAAGAGGTGGATTTTCTCTGCGGCCGGCAGAAGGTGAACGGTTTGGTCTGGTCTGATATCCAGCCGCCGATGCAGCACGACCGCCGCGGTCTGGGTGCCCACCCTGACGGAGAGGTGCGTTTCCGCCCCAGTTGGCTCGACGGTCAACACCGTTGCCTCGATGCCCGTTTCCGCCAGATCCAGATCCTCCGGTCGGATGCCATATGTCCGGGCCCCGACTCTGGTTTCGTTTTCAGGCAGAGGCAGGGATACACCGCCGTCGATCTGGAAATGTCCATCACGGACGACGCCCTCGAACAGATTCATTGACGGCGAGCCGATAAAGGTCGCGACGAACGTGTTTTCGGGGCGGTCGTAGAGGTCGAGCGGTTTGCCGATCTGTTCGATTCTGCCTGCACGCATCACGACGATCTTGTCTGCCATGGTCATTGCCTCGATCTGGTCGTGCGTGACGTAAACGATGGTGGTGCCGAGGCGCTGGTGAAGCTCCTTGATCTCGCTGCGCATGGTGACGCGCAGCTTGGCATCGAGGTTCGAAAGTGGTTCGTCGAAAAGAAACACCTTCGGATGCCGCACAATCGCCCTTCCCATCGCGACGCGCTGGCGCTGGCCACCCGAAAGCTGCTTCGGCAGGCGCTCAAGAAGCGGTTCGAGTGCGAGAATACCGGCGGCTTCGTCGACCATCTTTTTGATCGTTGCCTTGTCGTGACCTTGAAGTTTCAGCGCGAAACCCATGTTCTCGCGTACAGTCATATGCGGATAGAGCGCATAGGACTGAAAGACCATCGCTATGTCTCTTTCCTTCGGTGCCACCTCGTTAACGACGCGGCCGTCAATGCGGATTTCGCCACTGCTGATATCCTCCAGTCCCGCCAGCATGCGCAGCAGCGTGGACTTGCCGCAGCCGGAAGGCCCGACAAGCGTGACGAACTCACCATTCTCGATCTCCACGGAAACGCCGTGAATGACGGAGACGGCGCCATATTGCTTGGTGACGTGATCAATCGCAACCGATGCCATGTTCTTTCCCCCTCAGAGCTTCAATTGCCAGATTTTTGCGGATGCCACCGCGCCGGACAGCATGGCCGACCGTGCGGCGGCAAAGCCCGGAATCCTCTTTGTGCCGGTCCAGCGGCCATTATCCGCAAAAACTTCGATCGATCCCGCATCCAGAAAAATGCGGATTTCCTTCGGCTTGGCACCGGACGCACGGTAGAAAGGCACTGTCATGCCGTTCCGCGGATCAAAGACGATTGCAAGCCCGGCACTATCAACCCTAACGCCCAGACCGACATCCGGATGGTCGATAGCGAGATCAAAAGCATCGCCCGCAGATGTAAGCTCCAGCAGGATTTCGACTGCACCGGTTCCCAGCGGCACCGTTCCGCCCGCGGCGAGCGCGACATCGTCGACAAGTCGATGACGCAGGCTATCCACGGCAGCGATGGGTGGCGTCAGAATGGTATCGCCCTCGATCAGCACGCGCCGTGGCAGCGTCATGGCAGTCGGGAAATCGTCATTCTTCGAAAAGTCCGCCCAATTGGCGAGCCAGGCAATGCCGACGGGCTCGCCGCGATCGACGAATGCCTGAAAAGCATAGGCGTCGCAGGCAAAATCGAGTTCCTGCATGAAATCTGCTGCGAATGCCTGCCCGTCGAAGCGCCCGACGACCGCAAAGGCAAGGTTGGGGCGGCCCGTTATCGGATCGTGGCTGGTCAGCAGTCCGAAGATCAGCGCCCAGCGGGTGTCGGGATTACCGGCATCTCCACCCAAAGGCACCATGCAGGGGCACTCAGCGGGAAGCGATCCGAAACGGTCTTCACGGTGGAGGATGCGCAGAAATCTCCAGTCCGACCGCGCGTCGGGATCGGCCGTTTCATAAAGCAATATCACGCCGCCGTTTGCGTCGCGGCTACCGAGCAGCATCTTCCAGAGACCGTCCGGGCCCTTGAAGACGTAAGGATCGCGAAAATCCACCGTCAGGTTGAGATCGCTCGGCCTCGAAGGCAGCACTGTTTCGGATACCTCGGCGGCTATCCCGTCATGGCTGGTCGCGGTCAGCTGTATCTGCTCTTCCGGCTCGCGGGCCAGGACATGTTCGGTGTAAAACACCCGCATTTCGCTGCCTCGTGGTCCTGCGATGGGAATGGCCGACCCCGAGAATGTACCGCCCCGGCCGTCATCCGTTTCCGTGAGATGGTCCGGAGGGAAGAGGAACATCGGCAGATGCGTCCAATGGACATAGTCTTCCGAGACGGCATGTCCCCAATGCATCGTGTTCCAACGCAGCCCGTGGGGATAATGCTGGTAAAAGAGATGGACCTTTCCGCCAAAGCGGCCAAATCCGTTGGGATCGTTCATCCAGCCGAAGGGCGGCCGAAAATGATAACCATCAGGCACTTTAGGCGGTGCCGTCAGCATGTCGTGATGGAGGATATGGATTCCGCTCTTCAGCACCTGTTCGGGCTGATAGGCATAGGCGACCGAAAGCGCCGTTGTGGTGTCATCGTAAGAAATCCGTGTCAGACCCCCAGCGGCAATTGAAATTGTTACGAACTGGTACGCCGCCGCGCGGTGGGTCGAGGCCGCGCTGACCTCGTTGCCGTCCACGGTGATGAACAGCCTTCCTTCACCGCCAATGGCACGCGCCTTGAACCAGATATGCACTACTGAGCCCGGGGCAAGCTCGGCCTCCATGAAGGCATGGGGAGGCGTTACGGATGTTGTCTGTTGGAGCATAATCAACCTTTCACGGCAGAGCCGACGAACGAACTTACGAACCAGCGCTGGAAAGCGAGGTAGAGGACGAGCACGGGGATCATCATCAGAACCGAGGCAGCCATGGCGCGGTCCCAATAGATGCTGTCCTGTCCGAAGAACGTTGCAATCGCGACGGCGATCGGCCTTGCATAGTCGGTCTGCGTTACGAGTGTCGGCCAGAGATACTGGTTCCAGCTTTCAATGCCCATGAGGATGGAGACTGTCGCGAGCGCCGGCAGGCTCAGCGGCAGGAAGATGGAGCGGTAGATTCGGAAGACCGAGGCGCCGTCGATCTGTGCGGCTTCGTAGAGCTCCTTCGGCAGTTGCGCGAAGAACTGGTAAAACAGGAAGACATAAAGCGGGCTCGCAACCCATGGCAGGATCTGCACCGCGAATGTATCCGTCAGCCCCGCCCGCGACATCATCACGACGAGCGGCATGATGATGCTTTCTTGCGGAATGACGTAAAGGGCTACGACGAGCGCAAGCAGCATCGCCCTGCCGCGCAGTGATCCCCACGCCAGCACGAAGCCGGCCATGGAATTGACGACAAGCCCGGACACGACCGTGACGACGAGGATCACCAGCGAATTGATGAGATAGCGGCCGAAAGCCAGTTCGCCGGAGAAATTGGCAATCTCCCGATAATTCGAAAGTGTGGGATCGCTTACCCAGAAGGCGCGAAAGCTACCCATATCCGCCAGGATGCGGAAGCGGTCGTCCTTGAGGCTGGCGATGATGAGCATGAAAAGCGGCGAGATCATCACCAGCGCTATGATGAAAATGCAAAGGGTCTGGACGATACGCAGGCCGGCTTTGCCGTTTCCACGGGATATGGCCAGCGGCGCCGGCTCCCTCAAGACGAGATCAGACATCGAAGCGCCTCAGGAGTTTGCGCTGGAGAAGCGCGATCAAAAGAACGATGACGAAGAGAATGACGGAGACCGCAGAGGCATAGCCGAGCTTCTGCTCCCCGAAGCCGGCGCGCACCATGTAATGCACCACGGTTTCCGTGCTTTCACGCGGGCCACCCTGCGTCAGAATGGCCACCTGCGTATAGAGCTTGAACGCCTGAATGGTGGTGATGACGAGCACGAAAACATGGGTCGGCCGCAGGCCCGGCATGGTGACGTGCCAGAACCGGCGCAACGCACTTGCGCCATCGATGCGGGCAGCATCGTAAAGCTCGTCTGGAATGCCCTGCAGGCCTGCGAGGTAGATGATCATCTGGAAGCCATAAGCTTGCCAGGCCGAGAGCAGGACGATGGAGAACATCGCCCAGGCCGGGTCGCCCAGCCAGTCGATCGGCTGGATTGACCCGCCGGACAGGAAACCGACGATCTGGTTGAGGGGACCGCTCGGATACTGGAACAACGTCCCCCAGATGACGCACACCACGACCATGGAGGTGATGGCTGGCAGGAAGAACATGCCGCGCAGAAGGTTCCGCATGGGCAGCTTCTGATGCAGGAGAAGCGCCGTCAGGAACGCAAGCCCGCATTGGATGGGCAGCACCCAGATTGTAAATCGCGTGACGTTCCAGAGCGAAGTCCAGAACAGGGGATCGCTAAAGACCCGCTCGAAATTCAGGAGGCCGACAAACCGGACGGGTGTCGGGCGCGGCACGAGTGGCTGGTTGGTCATTGCTGTCCAGAAGGACAATAGGAACGGTGTAATCAGAAATGTCGCCAGCAGCAGCACAGCGGGCGCGATCATCGCAACCTCCTGCCAGAAGCGCTGCCGGTCACGCCGCCTGCTTTGGCGCGCAATGCCGGGCAGGGCTGTCTTCTGTAAATTCATATTCTCCTCCTCATCGGCAATCGGCCCGACGTTGACAGGGCCGGATGAAACCCGGCCCTGCAACACGCGCCTTATTGTTGCTCGTCGAAAGGCGGATAACCGGCGTTATCCTCGATATCCTGGTCGATCTTCTTGGCGGCAGCCTTCAGGGCCTCCTGCACATCGCCGCCGTTAAACACCTTGTCGACCGCTTGCATGAAGGCGGAGGTGATGGCCGGGTAAGCGGGGTGCGGCGGACGGGCAACAGCCGTTTTGGAAGCCTGTTCGAAGGCGACCGCGAGGGGGCCGCCGTCTGCGTAGAGCGGGGAGTCGGCGGCAAAGCTTTTCAGGCCTGGGAAGGCAGATTGAGTTTTTGCGAAATCGCGATACTCCTTGTCCTTCAGCAGGAAACTCAGGAATTTACCAGCCGCCTCCGGGTTCTTCGAGCTTGCGGAAATGCCCCAGATCCAGGTGCCATTGGGGCTTACCCCCTTCTCGCCGATCTTCGGCAAAGGCATGACGACGATGTCGTCGTTCATCGCGGCCGCCGCCTCTGCGTAGAACCAGTGGCCTCCCATGGCGAGCGCGGCCGGTTGGCCGGCCGCGTAAAACTGGTTGGTCCCGGATGTGGTCGGAACGATCCAGCCCTTCTTTACCCATTCCTGCATCATGGTCAGCGCCTTGACGCAGGCGTCGCCGTCCAGCGTCCCCGTCGCCTTCCAGGACTTGCGGTCGATCAGGTCGCAGCCGGCACTTTCGAGCAGGGGGCCATAGGCATAGGTGATCCACTCGGTTTTGATGCCGTAGCCGCGGAACGTGTCGATCGGCCATTTGACGCCCTCAAGCTTGGAAAGCTTTTCGAGGTAGCCCTCAAACTCCTCGCGGGTCCAGGCGTCATCGACGGATTTGGGAATACGGGCGCCGATAGCCTCGAGATATTTTTTGTTGCCGTAGAGTACGACGGAGGAGTCCGTCAGGCCGACAGCGTAGAGCTGCTTGTCGATCGGGTAGGTACTCTGTGCAATGTTCGATTCCGTCATGTCATCGAGCAGATCCTGATCGATCAGCGGCTTAATCGGCTGCAAATAGCCAGACCAAGCGTAATTGGCGAGGAATGGCGCATCCAACTCCATGATATCGGGTAATTGTTTGGCCATCACGGCGGCGCTGAATTTTTCGTTGTAGGCGTCATGCGGCGCATAGATAAGTTCGATATCGACGTCTGGATTGGCCTGTTCGAAACGTTTTGCAACGTCACCATAGGCTTTGACCCAGCCCGGGTCGCCCTGATGCATCACATGGATAACGGTCTTCGCTTCAGCAAAGGTCGCAGTTGCAAAAACGGTCGCGCCGGCAAAAAAAGTGGAAAGTAAACGATTACCCAATGTTATATGCATTATAGTCTCCTCCTTGATATAACTCAGAATTTCAGACAGATGCGCGTTCTACGAGGTGAAAAGGCAACTCACGCAGATGTGGGGGGGCAGGTTGCTCGGCGAGAAGAATTTCGATCGCCAGACGCCCCATCTCACGGTGCGGCAAAGCCATCGTCGTCAATGGCGGATCAAGCCGCGACGCGAGTTCCGCCTGGTTATCGAAACTGGCGACCGCGATGTCATCAGGAATGCGCAGTTGCGCGCGGCCGAGCGCGGCGTAGACCTCCATCGCCACACGATCGTTGCCACAGAGGATCGCATCCGGACGCACGCCGGAGCGTGCAAAATCCTCGATATGCGTGGAAACGAGACTCGGGACATTGTCGCCGTAGATGGCACCATTGACGGCCGGAAAAACGCCGAAAGGGGCAATGCCGGCTTCGTCATGGACGGCGCGAAATCCCTTTTCGCGCAATGCGCCAGCCAGAATTCCGGGAAGATTGATGAAAGCAATGCGCCGACGGCCAGCGGCGAGCAGGTGTCTGACGATCTCCCGCGCGGCACGCGCTTCATCCGGCACCAGCGATGTGACGCGCCCCGCAGCCTCACGGCAGTTGATCATCACTCGAACCGCGCGCGCTAGCTTTGCGGGGAGGGCGATCTGTTTATGATACATGGCCGCGTAAGCCACCGCACGCGGCCGAAATTGCAGCACCTCATCGAGCACCGATCCCAACATCTGCCCGCTGCTATGATTGATAGTAAAGACGGCCATGCCGGCATTGCGCGCCGCACCATCAAGGCCAACAACGATTTCCGTTGCGAAAGGAGAGGTGATCAGGCCATCGGAGACAACGCCGATCAAAGGAAGCCAGCCCTGCCTCACCCCGCGAGCGGCAAGATTGGTGACATAGCCCAGTTCCTCGGCAATCGATTTTATCTTCTGCCGCGTATCATCTGACATGCGAGCGGAGCCACCATGCAAAGCGCCTGACACCGTTTTCACGGAGACGCCGGCACGCTGCGCAATATCAGAAAGCGAAACTGTCACGAGCTCACCGCCTCCCACGGGTTATCGATTACCCAGTTATGCGAGGTATCGGCGAAAAGTCAAGCGCCGCGTGAAAATCGCTCCTATGTTCTACTGAAGATCGACTTGTTGCTAGATCCAGATTCATCAATTAGGACCAGCCGTTCGGATGGCTGCCTATTTTTGCCCGGACGAACCGATCGGCCGAACGATGCCGCTGAGATCATCTCCCGAGTAAAGACGCGGCCATGTAACCACTGAACGAACCCTTTCGCTCCTCAGCACGGCGGCAACAACACGCTCGCAAAGATCAACGGATGCAGGCCTTCATCGAGCCAACACCCGTTGAAGCATCATAAACTGACCCGGGAATCGGGACCGGTTCTGAAAAAGCAAAAACGCTCTAGCGACATGGCTGAGTGCTCACGAAGACACGACATCACAAAATATGACAAAATTACTCTTGTTTATTTGCCGCGTCAGTGCAAAAGTAAAATTGCAATGCAAGCGCGTAATTTTTTCGTGACCCTGTGATTGGAGATCAGGAGACGCTTATGAAGCCAAACCTTGCTGAATTTGTTGGGAATACCCCTTTGGTTGAACTGGAGTTGCCATTCTCCCCTGAAGGACTTCGGATTTTTGCCAAGTTGGAGATGTTTAATCCCGGTGGAAGCATTAAAGACAGACCGGCCCTGCACATGATTAAGCAAGCCATCCAATCTGGAAAAATCAACCATGAGTCGCATCTAGTTGAAAGCTCCTCCGGCAATCTCGCGATTGCCATGGCGATGCTTGCCCAGCAGATGAAGCTGAGATTTACAGCTGTCATCGACCCGAATATCACGGCTACGAACCGCTCTTTGATCGAAGCTTACGGCGCATCTGTCGATCTGGTGGAGGAAAAGGACGAAGAGGGCGGATATCTTCACACGCGTATCCGCCGCGTCCAGACACTTCTGCACGAGCTGCCGAACGCGGTCTGGCTCAATCAATATGCCAACCCCGATAATCCGGCAGCCCACTATCGCGGTGCTGGCGAGGAGATTGTCAGGGATATACCCTTAGAACCGACGCACGCATTCATATGCGTCAGCACATGCGGCACGCTCATGGGCCTTACCCGCCGCCTTCGAGAGGCCTGGCCGAACATCCGCATAGTCGCTGTGGACATCGCCGGTTCGGTCATTTTCGGTCCTTCGCGTGAGCGTAGGCGAATTCCTGGAATCGGCGCCAGCCGCATTCCGGAACAACTGGATCGCAGCGAGATCGATGAGGTCGTTCTGGTCAACGATTTCGAATCGGTCGAAGCGTGCCGACTTCTTGTGCAGGAGGAAGGCCTTCTTGCCGGCGGGTCTTCAGGTTCTGTTATCGCAGCCATCCAGAAACTGGCTCCGCAACTCCCAAGAGATGCCGTCGTCGTGACTGTCCTACCAGATCGCGGCGAGCGTTATCTCGATAGCGTCTACAATCCGAACTGGCTACCCGAGCAAGAGCGGGTTCACCGCCCCTTAGCATCGTCCCACATTGTACTGACGCAGGATTCTCTCCCCTTGCAGAACGCGTCCTGAACGCCAACGCCTGCCCCCTAAACTCACGAGGAAATCAAAATGAACATGATTGAAACCACCCGGCTACGGGAGGGTGTCCCTGCTCGCCTACGTTTCTTGTCACGGCAGGACATTTCCGCCATCGGCGGGGATCACTCCGGCCTCTATATGGAGGCTGTCGAAGAAGGTTTCCGAATCCACGCGATGGGTGACTACGCCCAACCGTTGAAACCCTATCTACGCAATCCGAACTTCGATCACATCGCCGACCGTATTATCGCCATGCCGGCCTGGATCGGCGGCGCAGATCCAATCTCCGGCTTGAAGTGGATAGGCTCGAAACACGATAATCCGTCGCGACGGTCGATTGACCGGGCAAGTGCAGTCATCGTGTTGAACGACAACGAAACGCATTTTCCAATTGCTGTGCTGGAGGCGGCACGCATCAGCGCGCTACGGACGGCCGCAGTCACGGGTGTTGCCGCCAGACATCTGGCACGTCCAGATTTCAGCGACATTACTGTAATTGGTTGCGGACCTATTGGCCGAACCCAAGTTCAGATGTTCTGCGAGCAGTTCGCGAACGTCAGATACGTCCACATCTTCGATCGTCAGGCTGAGGCGATGAATGGATTGACCGAGTGGCTCGCCGAAGCGTTTCCTGCGGTGCAAGTAGTTCCTCATCCAGACGCGCGTTCTGCAGTCGACGCAGCCACGGTTGTCGTCACGGCCACGGTGACCGATCAGCCCTATCTCAAATTTGAATGGCTTCGACCTGGTACATTTCTTTCTAACATCTCCATTATGGATGTGGAGAAGGACGTCTTTCTGCGTGCGGACAAAGTGGTGGTCGATGATTGGAATCAGTGCAATCGTGAGAAGAAGATCATCAATCAACTTGTTGAGGAAGGCTCTTTTTCACGTGAAAGGCTGCATGCGGAAATTGGGGAAATCGTCAGCGGCGTGAAACCCGGCAGGGAAGACGATCACGAGATCATCCTGCTTAACCCGATGGGGATGGCAATTGACGATATCGTCTGCGCTCGTGCGATTCTGCGTCGGGCAGAGGCTGCCAATGCCGGGCTGTTGGTGGACCTTTTTTGATGAACTACATGTCGAAAATCTCAAATTGTACGGAAGATCGCAACGCGATCCTCGAGGACCTCCTCGACTTGCTCTGGACGGAAGATATCGCCGGCTTGCGTAGCCATGTCCTTTCGGTGCGCCAAGACGCTCGAGCCAGCACGACTATCGGAGGAAAGAAGATCGTAGTCCACCTGCAGCCAGACGACTGGCGGGGTGGCTGGCGACTGTCCTGCGTGGAGCACGCCGCGACGGGAAGAATGCTCGAACCCTCAGAATTACTCTGGTTGGTCCTCAACACTCTTCCGGAACTCGATCTGCAAATTCTTGACAGAACCATGAAACAGCTGAGCCAGAGCGAGATAAATGCAGATTTCGTCGGGCCTGTCGGCGCGCTTCTCTCAAGTCTCGGGAGGCAGGTTGGGGCGCTGGAGAACGGCCTCCTTTGGGAACGCATGGCAGCATGGCGGGATCGACCCTTCCATCCGCTGGCTCATTCGCGCGGTTGGTGGGGAGAAAGCGATATTGAGGAGTTCGGTGCCGAATTTGGAAGGTATTTTCCATTGCGTTGGTGCGCGATAGAGAAAAGCCATCTCTTCGCGTCGCCGCTTGCGAAAAGTGGTGGGCCGGCGGTCGCCATTCTTGATGAAGCGCAACAAGCTTTGCTTGGTCTGGAACTGGCCCGTTCGGGCATTAACGCAACACACGAGGCCTTACCGCTTCATCCGTGGCAAGCGGATCATGTCGTTCCCCGGGAATTCTCAGAAGAGCTTGCCGATGGCCGGATCGTCATGCTGGATTTCAGAGGGCCTCTGGTTGCCGCGACGTCTTCGCTGCGAACTGTCACTATCCCTGGCAAGCCTGGATGTCATGTCAAGCTGCCGCTGGATGTGGAAACCTTAGGCGTTCGCAGATTGCTGAGCGCACAATCGCTTTGCAATGGCTTGAAAGGAGCTGATCTCCTTTCCTTGGCACTTGCGCGATGCATCCGCCTCGGGCAGGGGGCGCGGCTCGCCGACGAAACACAGTTTTGGACTTTCTCTGAGCTGACGCGAGATGTCCTGGCGCATCGGACGGCTTATCTTGGATGTGCGGTGCGCACCTTGCCTCTGAGGGAAGGCACTAGCCTTATCCCTCTCGCCGCCTTTGCTGTTGCGCCGGCAGGCGGAGTTCCCCCTGCTATAGAGGCCGCTGTACGCGCTCGTCGTGACAATGCGCTTGAGGGCTTTGTTGTCGAACTTTTCGATCTTCTGGTCGGTTTCGCAATAGAAGCACTTGCCAGCGGATTTATTCCGGAAATGCATGGGCAGAACGTACTCGTGGAAATTTCAAATGGACGGCCATCCACGGTGATCCTACGCGACCACGATACCGTAAGGTGCCATCCCGCGAGCCTCGCAGTATCCGGACTTGAGGTTCCCGAGTACATCATCAAAGATCCACGCCGCGCGACCATGTTGCTTTCGCAGTTTGATGACCTCATTGCCTATGGCCAGACCCTGCTCTTCGACGTGGCTTTGCGTGCGATTTGTACTGAACTGCATCGGGCCGGTGCACTCGAACTCGCAAAATCACGCCGCCTCTTACGCTCAAGCGTAGAACATCACATCGAACGCATTGAAATGTCGTCTGAAGCGCGGGAAAGGTTGAGATCTGCTCTGCTCGAGCAGCGGGAATGGCCGTTCAAGCAAATCTTGACCCCGTTACTACAGACGGCGGAACTCGGCCTTGGCATGCCGAGCCGTCTGGGTGCCGCCAGTAATCCCCTTCGCAATTTCGAGTAAGGCCGATGATCGCGGCAAAACTAAAACCTACGCCTTGGCAGCTCGCGCTTGGGGTACAGTTCACGACCGTCACCGCGCCGCTAATGTTGCTGCCGTTCTTATCGCTGCATCTCCAACGATTGTTGGGAGCAGGCGCCACGGAGACCGCGTTTTGGGCCGCTGCAAGCGCAGCGGCTCCTGCAATCAGTGCAATTCTCGCTACACCAGTTTGGGGCCGGCTCGCGTCCTCTTTTACGCTTGGTAGACTCATGGCCGTGTCGTGTTTGCTAAATGCTCTCAGCGCCTTACTCCAGGCACAGGCAGGCACGGTCGAGGTTTTCGCGTTTGGCCGCAGCATTCAGGGGGCAACAGGAATCGGTGTGCTGCTGCTTCTTGCTATAGATCATAGTAAGACCACTGCCGGCAAAGGTTACGCAGGTCTGCAGCAAGCGCTGGCGGCAGGTTGTATAGCGGGCCCTCTTCTTGGAGGGTGGGCATATGATCACGACGCGCTAAGAGGGCTGCTGACTGGTTTCGCATTAGTTCTTGCTTTTTTGGGCATTGTTTGTGGCTATGTATATCGCAACGCCGGGCCCGTTAAAGATGAAGAGCCTGATACTGGTGTTGTCGGAGCACTACCGCCAACACCTAACCACATACTTATCCTTTCGGGTCTGCTGGCAAGCGCCGGCGCCTTCGGCTTCATGCCATTCTTTGCCGGCTGGGCGTTGGAGCAAGAAAGCTCAGTCCTGACGGCAAGCCTGATTGGTCTGCTACACGCAGGGAGTTGGTTTGCGGCAATCGTGGCATTGCCGCTTTGGGGGCGCTGGATAGACGCCGGCGGGGAAAGGGCCGCTATGCGCCTTTCCACCGCTGGCTCCGTGGCTGCGCTTCTATCATTGTTCGCAGGATCGACCGTAGCAAGTATTTCCTTGGCGCGGATCGTTCATGGCGTCTTCAGCTCCGGTTTTGCGCCGTCGCTTTTCTCTACTCTCGGACGCTCTAGGTATCGTGTCGCCAATCTCGCGGCGGGACGCATAGCCACCACTTTGGGTCAGGTCATCGGGCCCGCGGTCTGTGGCCTAGCCGTATTCGTTGGTGGGAACAACGGTGCGTTGCTTGCGGCAGCCCTACTCACACTTCTTGCATCAATCCTTCTCTACCTACAGCCGGAGGTTAGAACCGATGACCGTGAATGACACGACGACTAGGATCGCTATGCGCCTCGAGCGTGACCGGCTCCTCAACACATGGCTGCGCGAGTTTCGACCGGATCTTTTCGATACCATCCAGATAGGACAGGAGGTCCGAATCGCGGCTGGCGAAGTGGCGATCATCTTTAAATGCCATCGCTTCTCACCAGGCGGCTTTCACCGCTTCGATGCTCATGTCACGGTAAAGGACCAGAGCGGTTCTCGCGTGATCGATGAGGTCCACGATCTGGCTGATTTACTTTTGCAGACACAACCGGACGCAGCGAGCGAAAAGCACGAGGATATCCTGCGCAGGGTCAGCGGCTCCTCGGCAGCAAGCCGCGAGCACGCGACCTTCCTTGCGAGAGCTAGGCCGGGTGTCAATGCGGTTACGCTGGAGCAATCCCTATGGTTCGGACATCCGTTCCATCCGCTTGCAAAAAGCGTGGCTGGTTTCACTGATACTGATACAGAAAAATACTCGCCTGAACGTGCTGCACGCTTTCAACTCCGCTGGCTGCTGGTGAACCGCCGATATATTGCCGAATTTGAGAGTGACCAACAGCGGCCCGACGCCATGGACCTGCGCCTTCTTTCTGCCTCGGGTTTATCGATGAACGATGTGAAAGACGAGGTTCTTTTTCCATGTCATCCCTGGCAGGCAGCACGTCTGGAAACCAACCCCGATCTCGCAGATTTGCTACGATCGCGAGAGATACGCATCACGGACGCAATGGGCGATTTGGCCATCCCGACCTCGTCGGTGCGTACGGTTTGGTTTCCAGATCACAAAATCTTTGTCAAACTGCCGATCGAGACAAGGATAACGAACTTCCCTCGTGTCAATACTGATGAGCAGATCGCGCGTAGCGTGGCAGGGGCACAGGCCATCGCTGTGGCCGCACCGGCTGTCGAACGCGCAGGCCTGACGGTGTTGGACGAGCCAATTGGGCGCATTGTTCGAACTCGTAACGCCGATGGCAGCGTCCGACATCATCCTGAGACAGGGTATTTGTTAAGAAGCGCCGATTTTGGACGGGACTTGCCGCCTTTAGTGATAGCCGGTCTTCTCGAAACGGATCCTGCCACCGGCGCTCCGAACCTCGCTGTGATAAGCGGCCATCACCTGCAGAGCCGCGAAAGTACGCACCGCTGGCTAGAAGCTTATATGCGGGTGTCGCTGATACCACTGCTCCGCCTCTTTGACGAAACCGGCATCGTTCTTGAGGCGCATAGCCAGAATAGCCTTGTTCGTTTTGTCGACGGTTGGCCGGACCGCCTATTCGTCCGAGATCTCGAGGGTATAGCGGTTGACCGGAATGTATTCGAACGCCGGTTCGATAGAGCATTGGCCATGCATTTGGATCAAGCTCTGTTCTACGACCGCGCGACAGTCTGGAGACGTCTTCTGTATTACGTGATCGTCAATCATTTCTCCCATGTGGTCGCAACCACTGCTTTTGTATCCGACGTCGACGAGAGTGATCTGTGGAGCAAGGCAAAACTCATTCTGGAGCAGGTTTCCGGTATCGCCGCCGTTGGTGAGTTGCTGGGGGCCAATGCACTCCCTGCGAAAGCAAATCTAAAGAGTTGTCTCGATGGAAATAGCGAGTCGCCAAGCTACGTCCTCATTCCCAATCCCTTCCAGGCCGGAAGGCCTGCGGCGTCCTACGGCATCCATCAATCGAACCTCGCGGAGGTCACTCCATGACGATTCAAATTCAGCCCAAACCAGCGCAAATCCCTGAGAATACATTGCTCCCAGCTCTGACTGAGGCAGGAGACCGTGTCGTGTCGCAGACACTCGGCGCCCTTCTCACCGAAGGCCTCCTGCCGTCCGGCATGATACTCCAGGCGCCCGCGATGGGTAAGACGGGAGAGCTGTCTATTAAAACAAACGATGAGCTGGTCAGTTATCGTGCCATTGTCAGAAGAACCCTCGCCTATGACCGCTGGCTGATTGAGGAAGGTAGCGTCTGGCGATCGCAAGCGTTCGATGATGTTCGTTGCAGCGATCCCCTTCTCCTTCTCGACGATCTGTTGCCTCTTTCAATCGGCGATTCCAGTACGTTTGAGCGCTTTCGGGAGGAGATCGCTCAAACGTATCTCAATCATGCCGAAGCATTGCTCGCCAGTCGGCGCCGGGAAGAGGCACTTGCCACGCAAAACTATGACACGGCGGAGGCTTATCTCACCGACGGTCATCGCTATCACCCTTGCTTCAAATCCCGGATAGGCTTCTCGCCGAGAGAGAACAGGGCGTTCGGCCCGGAATTCGCCAACTCCCTTAAGCCGATCTGGTTGGGAGTCCACAGAGACCTTTCCGCCAGTTCCTCGATCGCAGTGCGCGGCGGCCAGGATCAATCATTGCTTGGATCTGCAGATGCGCCAGTGCCCGGTGATGACTTTGAGATTCTGCCAGTACACCCATGGCAATGGGAACGCGAGATCGAAGCGGCAACGACGCTGGAGCGGGCCTCGGGGCGAATCATCCTGTTTGGCGAAGCGCGGCACGACTATCTGGCTCAGCAATCAATCCGCACCCTTGCCGATCAGACTTCGCGGCAGGCTCCCTCTCTCAAGCTCGCCCTCTCCATCCGTAATACCTCGACGGCACGAACGCTCGCCGCTCATACCGTGCTTAACGCTCCGATCATAAGTTCCTGGCTGAACGACGTCGCCATCGGCGATCCTTACCTTGATGCATCACAAACCATTTTTCTTCTGGAGCGCATGGGAACGACAGTGAGCCTGCCGTTGACGCTGGACAGGGGCGGAAAACTCCGTGGCGGCATGGCGGCGATATGGCGGGATCCAATACACAGATATATTGGTGCAACAACCGAAGCTGCGTCCCCTTTCTCGATGTTGACACATCTCGACGCGTGCGGACGTCCCTCCATCGCACGGTGGATAGACGCTTTTGGCGTGGAGAATTGGACGCGCGAGCTTCTGTATGTTTCGTCAATACCGGTTGTGCATTTGCTGACCGCCCATGGCATTGCATTGGAAAGTCACCAGCAGAACATGGTTCTTGTGCATCGGCACGGCTGGCCATTGAGGGTGGCGCTAAAGGATTTTCACGACGGAATCCGGTTCATACCGGAACTGCTGCGCGTCGAGGCGCCCATGCTTGTGCCAACTCCGGCCGAACACGCGAAGGTTAATCCAAATTCTTACGTTGAAGCCCGCGAACCAATCGACGTGCGGGATTTCATGTTCGATGCTCTTTTCGGCGTCAATCTCGCTGAGTTAGCATTCTTCCTTGAGAGACACTTCAAATTCGATGAGCGCGTATTTTGGCGCCTGGCCGCCAATGTTATCAATAAACATCTGCAAAATGTCGACGCGGCTGGCAAGGGCGCTGCTAAATTTGGCCTGTTTGACGACGAAGTCCAGGTTGAGGATCTGGCGCGGCGCCGGCTCGACACTCGCCGGGTTCCGGCTCGCGGCGTTCCTAACCCGTTGGTCCATGCTGCTATATTCCCCGAGGTCATGCCATGCTAATTGGGCGGACGAGGTTACGCAATCTCTTGGATGAAGGCCAACTTGCGGGCGGATTATTCGTGTCAATTCCTGCGCCGACCATCGTGGATGTGGCGGCTGTTGCGGGCTTTGATTTCGTTATCATTGATCTCGAACACACCCTGATCGACGGTCGGGAGCTTGAGTTTCTACTGGCCGCAGCGGATCGCTCGGGCATGAGCGCACTGGTGCGCGTTCCCGATGCTCGGTCGGATCGTATCTTGCAGGTTCTTGATGCTGGGGCAGCCGGGATCGTTGTGCCGCGTTGCGCGAGCATAGGGGACGCTAAGGCAGCCGTGTCACGGGCGCGTTATGCGCCGCTTGGTTCGAGGGGTTTGAACGCTGGCCGGATAGGCCGTTTCGGTGACTGCGACCTCGTGGAGTTCATCGCAAGACTGGATCACGAGACCCTGATTGTCGCGATGATCGAGGATCGGGCTGGCCTTGATGCTGTGCATGACATTGCTTCCATAGAGGGTATCGACGGGGTTCTTCTTGGGGCGGCAGATTACTCACAATCCATCCACCTGCCGTGGCAAACGATGTCCTCAGAAGTTATTGAGGCCGAAACGAAAGTGGCCGCCGCGGTGGAAACCGCGGGGAAACATCTTTTCGCCATTCCCCGCCGGGACGAGGACATAAAACGCCAAATCGCCCATGGCGCGCGGGGCATAATCGCCGCCAACGATCGTGGAATACTGCGTCAGGCTTTAACGCGGTCCGACAGGAATTGGCGCGACATCTACATCTCACACTCGCAGGTGCCTTAAGGAGATTTTCAAATGACCTATTTCAACCCCTCACTCCAGCTTGTCGAGTCGCTTGTTAGAAGCGATGCTCCTGTTTGCGCCTATATCCATGACCTGCATGGACTAACAAGGCATGTCAGCGAAATCGTCGCCGCTTTGCCCCCGCGCAGCGAGTTCTTTTATGCGATTAAGGCCAATAGCGATCCGGCAATTCTCTCCACGCTGGCGCCCATCGTGAGCGGCTTTGAGGTTGCTTCTGCAGGCGAAATTCGGAAGGTGCGGAAAGCCATCGGCCCGTCTGCCCGGATCATTATGGGTGGACCGGCACGAACCGAATTGGATTTCATTGCCGCAATAGATTACGGAGTCGAGCGCGTCCACATAGAGAGCCTTCATCTCGTGCACCTAGCAGAAATGGTGGCGGCAAGAACCGGTGCGAAACTTCCCATCTTGCTGAGGGTTAACATGGCCGGCCCCGTTCCGGGAGCTACTATTACAATGGGAGGAGAGCCTACACAATTTGGCGTCGATGAAGCGCACGTGGATAATGTACTTCAGCTTATCAGCTCATGCCAGCACCTGCGCTTCGACGGTTTCCATCTCCATACTGTCTCCAACAATCTGGATGCCGATGCCCATGCCGTCTTCTGCAAGGAAGCATTGTCCCGGGCGCAGAATTGGGCGAAGCGCAACGGCCTTACAGCACGCATCATCAATCTCGGCGGCGGTTGGGGAGTGAATTACTCCGATCTCGACAGGCGCTTTGACGTACGCCTTCTCGCTGACCAACTCACTGACAGCATCCCCGCGGACGGCTCTGTCCTTCAATTCGAGTGTGGACGCATCGTCGTGGCATATTGCGCCGTTTACGTTACGGAGATCATCGATCTTAAGACAACGCACGGCGAGACATTCGCATTGCTGCGGGGAGGATCACATCATTTCAGACTTCCTTCGGCTTGGCAGCACCGCCATCCGCACAAAATCCTCAAGGGTCGAAATTGGCCGTGGTCTTGGCCTCGCCCCCGGGCAGGCAGGGCGACCGTGACGTTTACCGGAGAATTGTGCACACCGAAGGATGTTCTACTCCGCAACGAAGAAGTTGAGGACCTTGGCGTTGGCGACGTCGTCTGCTTCCTTGCGGCTGGTGCCTACGGTTGGGACATCTCCCACCATGACTTCCTGAGCAACGCTCATCCCGAACGGATTTTCCTGAACGAGAGCGTTTCAAGTTACGACGAGAGGCTGATTGCATGATAGTTTCAGAACTTTGCCTTGTGCCGCCATCAACCCTTTCTCCCCATGAGGAGATCATTCCTGCTCGTGTAAACGAAGTGACAGATCTTCTGGTCAGGGACCAGAGCTGGACCAGCCCGATCTGCATAGAGCGAAAGAGCCGATGCATTATGGACGGGCACCATCGCCACGCAGCTGCGTTGCGCCTCGGGCTGAAGCTCGTGCCGGTTGTCGCCTTCGACTATCGGGATGTCCGGCTCGGGAGTTGGCGGGCCGACATGTTCTTCGAGCCTGACGAGATTGTTGAGCGTGCGCGGTGCGGTATTCTGTTCCCATACAAGTCTACGCGTCACGTCTTTCCTCCGGTACGGGTCGCACCGGTCCCGCTGGACCGACTTGTTATGCCCGGCGTAGAAGGAGCAGTATGAAGGGAGCGCCGATGATTGCAGTCATCAATCCAACGGGTATTTCGATCGGTGCAAAAAGGGTTCGGCCAAGGCAGTCGGCGATGATCATCAATGTGGCGCCGATGATAGCGCTGGCGGCCAGCAGATCACGATAACGACCGGGATTTAGGAGACGAGCGGCATGCGGCGCCATTAATCCGACGAAGGATATGGGTCCGAAGACAGCGGCCACCGTACTTGCGCAAAACGCGCCTGCAAGGAGGTGAGCCCATTCTACCATCCGATAATTCACCCCGAGACTTGATGCTTTCGGCCAGCCAAACGCCATGATGTCCGTTAGTGACAGGAGCAAATAGGCAATCGGTGCTATGCAGAAAAGCGTTCCAGCGAGAACCATCAGGTCAGTTACGCTCAGCCCGTAGGTTGAGCCGGCAAGCCAGGTGGCAGCCTGACTTGCCTGAAAGCCAGCCGTGATGACGAGTGCGGTTGATGCAGAAGCCGTAAACGCCGCCAGACCAAGGCCGATGAGCGCCATCGCCGAGGGGGCGAGAGTGCGTCTCAACCCCAGGCTAGCAACCAGAAACGTGGCGGCAAGGCCGCCCAAGATCGCTCCGGCCTGAACACCTGGAAAACCGAGTTCCGGGAAAAGCAGAAGAACGATAACAGCGACAAGGCCGGATGTTTGCGTGATGCCAATCAACTCCGGGCTTGCCAGCGGATTGCGAATGACGCCTTGGAGAAGGAGACCGGAAAGTCCAAGGAGCGCGCCGCCCAACGCCGCGCCTGCAACACGAAGCGCTCGTATTTCCAGGATGTTTTGCAGGTCAGCGGGAACCATGCCGACGAGAAACGTCAATGCGTTCCAGGGAGAAATGAAGCGATTGCCGCTGACGAGTCCGAGAATTCCGGCGAGAATGAGTATGACGATCAGAATGACGGGCCGAAAGAATGTGAATAGAGCGGACAGTTGTCGGTATCTGCCTGCAAATTCGGACGTGGCGCGACTTTCCTGCGCGTGCCGCCAGGCCAGCAACACAAGAACCGGCGCTCCGATCAGCGCAATTGGTACCCCTACCGGCAATTCGATCGAACTGGCCGACAAGTTAAGGACGAGAAAATCGGCGCCGACAGTCAATGCTATCCCGACGAGCACGGCGGCGGGTAACAGAAGGACGTGTTTCGATATGCCTGTCAGGCGCAACAGATTGGGCGCCACCAGCCCAACGAAGACGACAGGCCCGGCGAGCGTGACCGCCAGTGCCGACAGCCAGACGCCCAAGGCGAGTGCCGCCCCACGCATGAGAACCAGATTCTGCCCCAGCATTCTTGCGGTGTCATCGCCAAGGGCAAGGACGTCCAGTTGCCTGGCTAACAACAACGAAACTAAAAAGGCTGGCAAGAAGCCGGCCAACGCGCCCGCCGATGCCTGCCAGTCCGTCTGGACGAGGCTTCCTCCCCCCCACAGATGTAGACTTGCGCCAGCGGTCTCATCCAAGAGCGCAATCGCGGCTGCTGTGGCTCCAGCCATGAGAGACACCGCCATTCCTGACAAGGCAATTCTTACAGGCCCGGCGCTGGCCTTGGAAACCGCCCACGTGGCAGCCCCTGCCACGAGCCCGCCTACCGTCGCAGCCGCCGTGTGAGGGACGACGAGGGTAAAGGCAGGGACGACTGTGACGAGTGCGACAAAAAGCTGTGCGCCAGCCGTTACGCCAAGAATCCCCGGAGAGGCTAGCGGGTTGCGTGTTGCTGCCTGAAAGAGCGTTCCGGCTGCCGCGAGACACGCACCTGTCAGAATGGCCGCCATCGTCCGCGGAAGCCGAAGATAGTGCAACAGCATGCCGGTTGCATCGTCGGTCTGTGCCGAAAGGACGCTCGCCAAGATGGTTGGGATCGTGACGTGGATACCGGCTGTCGCGTGTAGATATATGAGCGCCAATGCGATTGTCGCGCAGGCAACGATCATTGCCGCTTGCCTTAACACGCGTCTTTCATGACTTGAGGTGTTCATTTTTGCACAAGCGTTTCCGCGATTTTTCCGGCAAAGGCCTCAGCCGCCGGCACGCCGCCAAACGGCCATACCACGTCGGTCAGGCCGAAAAATCTGCCAGAACGCACAAAGGGCAGCCCTTGCCAAAGCGGGTTCTTCACAAGCCTCGTGTAGCTGTTGTCTGAACCGATGGCGACACCCAGAAACGATACGTCGCCAAGTGCTAATAGTCGCTCTGGACCGACCGTCGTGAAGCCAAACCCCTCAGACGGACCGGCCCACGCGTTTTGAAGCCCCATTCGATCCAGCAGGCGAACAGGCAGCGAATTCAAGGTAAAAAGCCGGATATTATTCACCCCTGCCGGAAACTGCGCGAAAACGATCTGCCGTGACAATTCCGGGAGGGACTTGAGCCGTGTGGACTGTGCAGAGAGGAAGTTATCGAGGCCGCGAACTGCTTTGTCCGCTGCCTCCCGGCGTCCGACTTTCGCGGCCAGCACCTGCAATTCATCGATCATGAGCGAGAGCTGATTGCCATTCTCTCTGCCAGTCTGAGTGTAGTCGTAGAGGATTGTTTCGGCGATGTTTGAGAGTTGCGGGCGAATCCGTTCATGCCGGAACTTGACCCCCAGGATAAGATCTGGTTTTGCGGCGATGATCGCTTCGAGAGAGGGCTCCTGCCGGCGACCCATGTCAGCCGTTGCGGTTGCTCCCAATTCCTCCTCGCTGGAGGAAGCTTGCCTGCGATATTCCGCCAGATCAGCAATGCCGACAAGTGGCAATCCAAGCGTGCGCGCATTATCTGCGTAGCGCCATTCGAGAGCAACGACGCGCGGATATCCGGTTTGCGCCGGTAGCACGCGAGGGAACGTTGTCGAGGCACAGGCCGCAGTGAAGAGATTGGAAAGGAACCTGCGTCGGCTGAGGTTAATCATATTGTTTCTCTGGAGCGCTTGAATGCCTGGTCACGGCATGGGACAAGGATTGGAACGCCGTCGACAGGATGAGAGAGGCGCAGCATTTCGATACCAAAAACACGTCCTATGAATTCGGGCGTAAGGACGCCCGCCGGCGTTCCATTCGCGACGCAGCGCCCCTTCGAAATAACAATGACATCGTCGCTATAAGCTGCGGCCTCGTTCAGATCGTGCAGAATCCAACAGACTGTCAGTTGCCGTTCGAACTGTAGCTTACGAACAAGTTCGAGAACCTGAATCTGGTAACGAAGGTCCAGATACGTTGTCGGCTCATCGAGCATCAAGACCTTCGTCTCTTGTGCAAGCGCCATGGCGATCAGCGCGCGCTGGCGCTCCCCTCCCGAAAGCGCTCCGACGGGTCGGTTGGAAAGACTGGTGAGATCGGTGGTCACCAACGCCTCCTCAATTACCTCTCTGTCCCGTGCTGTCTCGGGTCGCCAGATGGGGCGGTGCGGATGTCTGCCGCATGCTACGAGGTCCCGTACGGACAGTGCCGCCGGGGGCTGCATATCTTGCGGAAGAAACGCCAGTCGCCGTGCAAATTCGCGACGACTGAAGGACGTAACATCCCGGCCAGACAGCCACACTTTGCCTTCTGTGGGTGGCTCCAGACGTACCAGAAGCCGCATCAGAGAACTTTTGCCTGATCCGTTCGGACCGACGAGCGCAGTAATCCGCCCGCTGCGAATCTTACAGCACACGTCGTCGAGTATCGTGCGGCCGCTGGCGACGAAAGACAAGCCGGAACCAATCACTGACGTGTCGGAATCTGCCCCCAAATCGTCTTCTGCCTCAGGTGCAATGGCTACCATTCCACCTCATATGCGATTTTGAATGTGGTGCCCGGAGACTTGATATGGCTCGTATTGTTCGAGTTCCTCAGAAGTTGAGCATAGACATTGTAGTAGTCTTCATTGAAAATATTGTCGACGCCGAGTCTGAGTTTGCCACGCTCCAGCTTGAAATCGCTCGAAAGGTTGAAAACGGTAAAGTCTTCAACTTTCCGGCCCCCAAACGAAACGCCGTCTTTGAACGCATCATCACGGGTCCCGCTGTATATGCCATCGAGACGTAACGTCCACCATTCCGTTGGCATATACTCGACATAACCCGTCACCTTGATTGGCGGAATTCGGAACCCATCCAGAGCGATCGTCTGGCCAGCCGTTGTCCTGCGTTCGCCCTGGGTATATGTAAATGTGCCACCCGCGGCCCACCGATCATCAAATCGATAGTTTGCTGCCAGTTCTACACCCCTGATTTCTTCAGGATCGCGCTCCTGCACGAGGATGAAGTTTTCGGTGCGAAGAGCCCCCAACTCGGACTTGCTCATGAAAGCTGCGACACTACCGGTAAAGTCTCCGACCGATGCTCGGATGCCAACTTCGTAGTTATCGTAACTTAGGGGCTTGATGTTGCTGCCAGTAAGATTAAAGCGTCGTGGCGCCTGGCGAAGCTGAAGACCGATGTCGGAGAGATCGTAGGACTGGGAAAAGTCTGCAAAGAGGCTCACCCCATCGATGAATTCATAATTCACGCCGATGTTATAAAGAGCGCTGGAGAAATCCAGGCTGCCTCGGGCAATCGGATCGCCAATGATGGTTGTATAGTCGTCTACAGAGAAATGCGCCCACTGCTGCCGAACGCCTCCGCGGACCGTTATGCGATCTGTCGGCTTCACTTCGAGTTGGGCAAACAGTGAATATTGATCGAGATCGAAAGGAGGTGTCCAAAGCGTAGTTCGAGTACGGTTGAAAACCGTGCCACGACTTTTATCAAAAGATGTACCGTCAAAAAGATCTGCTGGGCCGACCGAACTTTCGAATTGCGCGTCCATTCCCCACATTAAATTAACGGGTATATCTTCACTAAGTGGAAGCGGGGTGTTGAAAACAGCGCTTCCTCCGTAGACGTCGCTTTCGAAATAGGACTGGATAATCGCGGCACGATTACGGATGGCGCGCGCATCGGCGGGATAGAAGCGTGATTCAGCTCTGCGTGCGAATATCTGGGCGTCGAACGTCCCACCCAGTATATCCTCGTGCCGATAATCAACTGTTCCCTGAATATTGAACAGGCTGCCCTGTTCATCAAGCGATAACCCGCCAAGTGCGCGGGCCGGAACGCTACCCGGCGGTAGGCGGGCAACACTTACGTCAGCGCCGTAGTCGCTGTCTTGTCTGATTTTCTTTACGATTAACGACGCGCCGATGCTTTGGTCATCGAAATGATGGCGTACACGCCCAAAAAAGCTCCCGGATTGTGTGTCGAAAAGGTCGCCTTGGCTTGGTTCAGGGGCAATACGATTGCCTTTTGCGTCAAAGAGACCGCGATTGAGATCACCTGACGCTGAAAAGGCGTAATCGGTATCGCCGACACTGCCCTGCATGGATTGCGAAAAACGGGCATTTGCACCCTCACCGCCGAAATTCGTCAGGCTGTTTCCGGTCTCGACACGTGTCTTGAAACGTGTTTCTCCACCGCCTTGCAACGTGGTTATATAGATGATGCCGCCGGTCGCGCCATTACCGTATAGCGCGGAGCCACCATGGACGACTTCTATCTTTTCAATCGCGGAAATGTCCACGTTGAACAGGTCACGCGATGTGTCACGGTTCAGCTTCTGCGGAACGCCGTCAATGACGACCAGAGCGCTCCGTCCTCGCAATCCCTGCCCGTACGTCGTGAACGCTCCCGTATAGAGGCCGAGACCAGGCACAGCCTTTCCGAGGAGATCTGGCAGATTTTGAGATGTTGATTGGTGCTTTTCTATGTCTTCCTTTTCGAGAACCGTGACATTACGAGTCAAACTCTCCGGCGCGCTTCCCACCCGGTTCGCCTTGATCGTAATCTCTTCGAGAACTGTTCCACCACCGCTGTCCTGCGCCAAAGCCGGACCCTTGCAAAGCGCCAGCGTGGAAACCGAAAACAAAAGTAAAAAATTTCTAGTTGGCAATGATATTCCCCCAATTTTCAAAAGCGTTTAGATACACCATTCACTCAACAAATCTCTTGTATTCGGTCTGGTCCGTTCAGCAGGGCGCCGGGCCGGTGTGCCTAATGGAAATAGGCCTATCAGCCGCTCGTGCGGATCGAGACACATGATTTGCCTGACCCGTTCGGAAACGCATGGCCAGCCGGTCAGCCAGATCGATCCAAAACCACTCATATGGACGGCGTGCAGAAATGTTGTCGCCACGGCGCCGACGCATAACAGTTGGTCCAGTTCTGGAAATGGTGCTGCGTCCAAGGGACGCCACACCAAAAAAACCGTAGCGGGCGGGCCAATCATCCAAGCTCGTAGTCGAGCGGCCATCGCGGAGCGACTTGACGCGTCGTTCTGCTCGTTAGCATGAGCGTGGAGAAATCGTTCCAAAAGGACCTGCGCCTGTCCTTCCCTTACAAGAATGAACCGCCACGGCACTAAATTTCCGTGATCGGGCACTCGTGAAGCGAGCGTCAATATCTCGAGTAGTTCCTGGTCTGTGGGTGCGGGTGAGTGCAGCAAGGCTGGCGGTACGGATCGACGATCCGCCATCGTAGGTGCCGACAAGTCATGTACGTCATCGCTGAGTTTAGTCGCTAGCCCCATGATCCGTCATCCGCTTCGGTGTCTGCGGATGCATAATGGATATCACTCAGGAATGTCAATAAAAGTTGACAAAAAAAGTCTTGTATTTTCGATGCCTGCTGAGATCATTGGCCATATTAGTATCTCCACGTTTCCCCCGGGCGCAGAGCGGCGCCATTTACGTATCAGGTAGACAATAATACCTTACAAGAAGGTCTTGTAAAATATTAAACTAAGATATTTTATAAAATAATGCGCGAAAATCACGTATAGTTGGAAGATTACTCGGTTTCTCTTCGTTGCGAAACGAGTTTTTTAAATTTTTGTTGAAGACGGCGCAGAAGGATCGGGCCGGGCAGAAATATCGGGACGATTGATGGTTAACGAGTGACCTCTCGTGTACTTGCAAAGCGCCGGGGTCAGCCCGCCATTGGCACGGGCCAACAAAACTCTGGAGCCAGCGCCGCTGGGGGCCGACCCTACTGTTGTTGGAGCTGTCGTTTGACAGTTACCTGTGAGATTGCGGCCTTAGTTTTTCCATTTGGCACTTAATTCGAAATTCTACCCGCGCGGAATCTCCAATTAAGTGCAACTGTGACCATCGAAGCGACTGACTCGAACAGTACAAGATCTCTTCTACGGCGATGTCGAAGCGGGCTTTGTTCTCACTATCATGTGGCCACTCAGCATGCGAAGCATTTCCGGCCCGGCATGCTGGACAATGGCGACCCCTGAGGGCAGGGCGCAAAAACATGGGCGAGATCGAGCTTGCCCGGCTGGGAAGTTTGATGACTTTCGTCTGTATAACTTCGTCGAGATCAGGAATGATGACACCGAGCATCCTATAGACCGACGGTTTGTAACCGGGCGGCGACTTCGGAACGCGTTGCATCAGCAGGGGACGGGCAATCTCACTCGGCGATATCCAGTTTTGGATATCGTGCTCAGCCTCCCTGTCCAGCACTTCTTCCCCATCAGCGCTGCATGGCGATAGCAACCGAAGGGAGCGGGGCCGCCACCTCCGCCAATTGTCCGTAGCGTGCCTCCGCTAAGTGGGAAGGTGATCCGCCAGCCAAGAATTGGCTCCGAAGGATAACGGGTAATCCGTCGATGGTTCGGGGTAGTCACAGCATGTTCGCCGAGGCTCGCTTGCGATCATTCGCCGTGACAATTGCGGAGTATTCGTGAACGTCCTGCCGCGGACCGTAGTCGGCTCGATCAAGAATATGTGAGCAATTCCGACGACCTAACCTTCTGTGAGATTCAGAGCGGCTGCGCGTAATGATCGCAAATAGGGGAGGCAAAGCTGAAGCATGGAGGGGGAGGTTGCATAGGCAATTTACGGCGACAAAAGCTCATCGGCGCAAGGCGCCAGCCTTATAGGCAATCGGCGCTCGCGTACGTTCGTCTTCAGGCGAACGCTGCGTCCGCGTCGAATTCTGGCTCCCATTTCAATGGCTTCGTCATTAATCCGCTTTCTTCCGCTTTCGATCGCCTCGATGGCCAGTGAGTTGACGATGTGGAAGATGTTGGCGGTGATGCCTTATTCGCAGCAAAGATTTCGCAATTAGGACGATGGGTGCCGCCATGGACGCCGCCATGAAGAGCTTTTTCTCCTCGCTGAAAACCGAACGGACGGCACGAAGGGTCTATCAGTACCCGTTACGAAGCCAAGGCGGATGTTTCCGACGACATCCACCGCTTCTACAATCCGAATGTCGCCACTCCGCGCTGGGCCATCTCAGCCCCAATGACTTTTAAACTAGGGTCGGATTAGCTTAACTCAATGTCCGAAATACCGGCAACAGGCCTGAATTTCCCATGTTGAAAGAGCAATCGCGGATTTCGTGCCGCTCATTCACTAACAGCGTGCCTTCAAGTTAATTTGCCTGGAACTGCCTCGGGCCTTGCAGCCTCGGAAGTCGGACGCCAAAGGATCAACCATCGTTTAATCTTACAAATTGCTCGCGTGAAGATCTCAGGCCGATCAGGCCCGAAATCCCTCTATTTGCCCCGATTGAGACTTAGGCTTTCCTCCAAGACGCACGATAAGATGCGGAAGGCGGACTCTAAGGTGAGCCAACTTGGCCGAAGATGCTGATGTTTGGATAGCTGGAGCCGATGATCTCTTAGATTGCTCGATAAAACTCACCTCGTCTTTTCCCTTCTGCGCTGACTTGTCGATGTCATTTCAGTATGGGAATGTTGTAAGGTATCATTCCCGACGGTTGAATTTCACATCAGTTTAGATGTAGATGCGGTCGGGCAGCAGAAGCCCACGCCGATCTGGCCAACGGGGCGCGCAACTCGAACGAGTTGTCTCGATCCGGTGTAATGGTGCTTGTACACTGGGGAGAGCGCTGATCCATCGGCCCGGGTAGGTGAAGCGTCAAGTTGTTGAAAATTCTTATTTTCATGCGGCGCCAACGGTTCGTATCCCTTCAAGGTGGAGTGGCTGGCTGGGCCTGTTTGGCCAATCAGCTTGAGGTTGTCTGCGATTGCTTTACAGCGACGCATTTCACCTCGGCAAGCAAGCCCGCATGTGCAAGCTCGGATACGCCGATGCGCGTCCATGCGTAGGTTCCTTTTGGGAAGACTTCGTTCTTCACCGTCCGGAAGATATCCATGTGCTTTGACATCTCAACATGATAGCTAGTCATCTCCACCACGTCGTCGAAGGTGCAGTTCGCTGCCTCAAGGACAATGCGCAGGTTTTCCCACATCGCGCGAAACTGTTCTTGCGGATCCTCGATCACCTGAAGGTCCCTGGTGCGGCCAACTTGCCCGACGACGTAGATCGTGTGGCCGACCTTAACCGCCGGGGCGTATCCTGCGCGTGCCACGATTTCGCGCATTTCCTCTGGAATGATGACTTCTCGATCCATAGTCCTGCCCTTTTCCTGTTAGAGATAGGCGGCCCAGTCAGAGAAGGGCGGCGCCTCAACGTCACCCATCTCCATAATCTCAGAAGGCCGGGTTGAAGCAGAGGTCGATGTGGGACCTTTCCGAGGTATCCTTCCGAGTATAGGCGGCTGGGCCCGTGTCACCGGTCACAACAATATCCTCGTTGATGATCGCGATCCACTCGCTCACGGATTTCAGATCGTGTGAAGTCGTGTCTCGTCATAGCCGGTGGCCGCGCATCCATGGAGCGCTACTTTGCCTCGAATATGAAGGTACGATATCGAAGACTCGGGTCAGCGAAGGCCTAACCGCATCGACGTCATATCCCTCCGGGAGCCTGAATACGCGATCCGTCGAAAAAGCGCGAATATCGGTAAGGATGGGGATCAGAGATCGGCAAATCGCCCGTGATGATGTCGGCCGCCAAGTGGCCAGCCGCGGGCCCGAGACCGAAACCATGCCCGCTCAGGCCAGCCGCTATGAAGAAACCAGGCAAGGAGGGTGCTTGAGAAATCACCGGCATCGCGTCGGGCATCGTGTCGATCCAGGCACCCCAAACTTGGGCGATTTCGACATTCTCAAGAGCTGGATAAATCGCCTTTGCTTTTTCAAGGGTCAAACCGACCATCTTTTTGTTGGGGGCAGGATCCAACACGCGAACCCGTTCGAACGGGGAGATTGAATCAAAGCTCCAGCGCATCAGCGCTTCCGGGCCCTCAAAGAATGAACGGCCCAGCCGGACACGAAGGGCTTTCATATGTTTTCGGAACATGGGAACAAACTGCGTTGCGTAGCGGAGGCCCTGCGGCGTGATTTCAACCGTTCCGCGTCCGCTGAGCGCCATGGTGTAACTTCCATCCAAGCGGCGTGTCAGGGTGACTTCGGGGTTGTAAAAGCCGCCCTTGACGACGTCCGCGGTGGGTTTGGTTCGAAGCGTCGTCTGGCGGACGCCAGCCTGGGGCAGGTCTATGCCGTGCCGCCGGCAGAACATTGAAGCCCAGGCGCCACCGGCACACAGGACCATGTCGGCGCGGATCAGACCTTTTTCCGTAATAACCCCCGATACTCTCCCGCCGCTGATATCAAGGCCACGTGCGGCGCAGTCTTGAAGGATAACCGCGCCGTTCTTGCGAGCGCCGTGTGCCAGGATCGGGGCGGCGCGGGAGGGCTCCGCTTTGCCATCGGTCGGCGAATAAACGCCGCCAATCCAATCCCTGGTGCTGCCGGGGGTCATCTCTTTTGCCTGTTTCGCTGTAAGCATATGGGTTTCGAAGTCGAACTGGCGCGCCACGTTCCTCCATCGCTCCCATTGCTCAACGTCGGCAGAGCGGGTTGATGCATAGATCAGCCCGTTGCGCCGAAAGCCCAGATCCTCGCCAATCTCTTCGCCAAGACGGTCCCAAAGCTGCATCCCTTTCATCGCAAGCGGAAGCTCACGAGCGTCGCGGTTCTGTTGTCTGCACCAGCCCCAGTTACGGCCGGACTGCTCACCACCGATCCAGCCTTTTTCGACCAGCGCAACCCTATAGTTCCGTTTGGACAGGAAGTAGGCGGCTGCACTCCCGACAATACCGCCGCCAATCACGACGATATCGACCTTTTCGGGAAGCTTTTCGTCACTCTGGATTCGATGGAAGATGGGGCTCATGGTTGAATTCTCCAACTCATTCTCAGGTCAGGCGACATAGAGGTCTCTAGCCTCGGCACGGGGCTCGGTGGCAGTGGCGCCATTTCATTCTCCGTCTCGCTGTCGCAGCGTCCCCTGACACTCCGTTCCGACAGGACAGGCGAAAGTAGTTCAACAAAGGTGTGAGGCCGGATTGCAGCCACCAGATCCTGAATGAAACAGGGCAGGGATTTGAGCGTCGGTTACGGCCTTCATATGACTACACTAGCCGGATTGGCGTTCAGATGCTATTTAACGGCTTTGTATATTGCGTTAAGTTGCTGCTTCATGATTACATCAAACGACCTCGAATTTTTTAGCATCGTCAGTACCGCACCGTCACTGGCAGCAGCGGCCAGGGCGCTTGACGTGACGCCGTCTGCGGTAACGCAGCGATTACAACAACTCGAACAGCGGCTGGGCGTTCGGCTGCTGGAGCGCACCAGTCGCCGGCTGCACCTCACCGCAGAAGGTCAACTCCTTGCGCGACGCGGCGTTGAAATCCTGACTAACATAGAGATGATGACGGAGGAGCTGCTGGAGCGCCGACAGGTTGTAACGGGGAATTTGCGGGTGGCCGCGCCCTTCGGGTTTGGCAGGCTCTATATTGCACCCGCGATGGCGGCGCTACGGCAGCAGCATCCTGAGGTAAAGCTTACCCTGTCGCTGTTCGAAGATCCGGTAAGCCTGCGCAGCGATGCCTGGAATGTGCTAATTCATGTGGGCCCTCTAACGGACTCCAGCCTTATCGTTCATCGACTTGCCCCGAACCGCCGTATCCTTTGTGCCGCGCCATCCTATCTCGAACGTAATGGAGTGCCCGAGCGGCCTGAAGCATTGAGCAACCATGCATGCGCCGTCATTCGGGAGGACCACGCCGACGTCACCTTGTGGCGCTTCAGCCATCGAGACCAACCGCCCCTGACCCTGCGTATTCAGCCGGCGATGAGCAGTAATGACGGCGCGGTTATCAAGCACTGGGGTCTGGCCGGGCTTGGAATCATCATCCGTTCAGAATGGGACGTCGCCGACGATTTGCGCGCCGGCCGTCTCGTTCCGCTCCTGACGGACTGGCAGTTGCCCGATGCCGATGTCGTCGCCCTGCTCGATAGCCGTGACGGGCGGGTCGCGCGCACGGCCCGGTTCCTGGAAATTTTGAAGCAGCAGTTTCAACCTGTGCCCTGGCGGACTTCGCATAATGGCGCTCCCGCCAACTTGCCAAGTGACGAAGAATGACCCGACGCGTCAATGCGCTGAGGCGAAACGTCAGACACCGCGCGGCGGAAGTACCGCGCGGTGTCTGACAAGTGATTGACCTGACTTCAAAGGCGTCGGCGCAAATTATGCGGCCAATCAATCAACCGACAGGGTGGGGGTGAGCGTGTAGTAGTTCAGCGGGTGGGTTCTATAGTTTTTAATCTTCGGATTGTAGGCATCGTAGGCGGTCTCGTTGACAAGGAAAACCGTCACGGCCTCGTCTTGAATGGTCTGTGCGACCTCGCGGTAGAGCGCCGCACGCGCAGATGGATCTGCCAATTTGTACATTTCTTTCAATTTGGCATCCGTCGCAGGCGAGCAATAGTGAGACATGTTGTAGCTGCCGTCACAGCTGTAGTCTGCGTTCAGGTAACTCGCCGGTTCCGCTGCGTCGACAAGGTAACCGCGGGACAGGAGCATCATATCGTAGTTGCCGGAAAGTACATCGCGCTCCACCGCGTTATATTCGGCGGCCTTTATTCTGATCTGAATTCCAAGAGCGCCCAGTTGCTCCTGAATAACTGCCGCGACATCCTTGAACTCGGTACGGCTGGTGTAGGCGATGAGTTCGAGCTTGAGTGTCTCAGGTTTGACGCCGGCCTCTTCGAAAAGGGCCTTGGCTTTTTCCAGGTCGTAAGGAAGACTGGTTTCCTTCAACGCCCAGGGGTCGCTTGGCACGAACGGTCCGATGGCGGGTTTCACAGCACCTTCGTAAATGGCGTCGGCGATGCCCGCCGTATCGATGGCTGCCTGGATTGCCTGACGAACCTTGAGGTTGTCGAAGGGAGCCCTCTTGTTGTTCATCAACATCATGGTAATGCGCGGTGCGTTCAACGCTTCGATCTTGATGCCGGGCGTATCCTTCAGGCTGCCGACAACAAGCGGTGGAACAAGACGGATAAGGTCCGCCTCACCGGTTCTGATTTGTAGTGCGCGACTATTTGCATCGGGGATGAACTTGATTTCTGCACCATCGAGTTTGGGTTTTCCGCCCCAGTAGTCATCGTTGCGCTTGACGATCATTCCCTGCCTCGGATCGACCTCGGTGATGATAAAGGGACCGGTGCAAGTGCCCATCGGATTTACTTTGCCGTCTTTGTAACCGGCCGGCGAAAGGATCGATGTCGCCGCGCTTGCCATTTGCAAGGGAACCATCACTGACGGTTCGTGCGTTGTCACGCGAACGACATTGTCACTGACCGGTTCTACCGATTTGATCTGCTTGGGCGAAAACGCGCGAGCGGGAACGGAGGCGGTCAAGAGATTGTTGAGGGCGTTGGCCACGTTCGCAGCATTGAGCGGCTGGCCGTCCTGAAATTTCACGTTCGCTCGCAACGTAAAATCCCATGATGTGGGGGTCGTCTGCGCCCAGGATGTCGAAAGCGATGGCTGCAACTTGTTTTCATAGTCTGTACTGGTCAGCCCCTCAAAGCAACCCGCGCGCGTGCCAAGATTGGAATCGTCGGAGGACATCAGCCAGTCCGTTCGGACATTCCAGTAATCGACGATACGGATTGTATTAGGATCGGCGCTGTTCGCGGTTCCGCCCAATGTTGTCGCTCCAAAAAGGGCGATGGCCAAGATATTGATGTACTTGTTTCGAGTTCTCATTATTTCGTTCCCTTTTTTCATTATGCTGGTGAATTTACGCGTGCGTACGAAAATGGCCGGAGCTGCACTTGCAGATCTCTGATCCGGAATGTCCCTGCGGCAGGGCAGAAAATGGATTGCGTCTGGCAATAATGTCTCGATGAGTAATCGAGAGACTTCAAACTATCTCGTCCGTCATTAAGTCGCTATTTAGCAGGGTTGCACCTTGCATTAAGCCTGATCTGGATGATCATGCCTTTGTTTTGGCTGGAGCTTTTCAATTAAGGTACTTAATGATGGCATCATGAGGCGTGTGCGCGTGCGCGACGGGTTGAAGAGTTGCTACCGCGATCGAGCGACGGGCCGGGAAAATCTGGAATGGCTATACAATCACGACAGGTCGAGGCGTTTCGCGCCGTTATGCTAACGGGCAGCATGACCGCTGCAGCCGAGATGCTCGGCATCACGCAGCCGGCCATAAGCCGCCTGATCCGGGATTTCGAAGTCCAGTTAGCGTTGCGCCTTTTTGAAAGAAAAGGATATCAGTCCGTCCCGACGCCAGATGCCATCACCCTGTTTGAAGAGGTCAAGCGGTCATTTGTCGGTCTAGCGCGCATTTCCGATATGGCCCGGGCCATAAAAGCGAATTTGGCCGGCACTCTACGTATAGCCGCCATGCCCGTACTGATGAGCGGCGCTCTGCCGCGTTTCGTGGCCGGCTTCATGCGCGACAGGCCAAACCTTCACATTTCGCTTGCAGGTCCGCCGTCACATCTTGTGCTTGAAGCAGTAACTTCCGGACAGGCCGATCTCGGCTATGCAGAGGGTCCGTTTGATCAGCCCGGTTTTGATATCGAAATCCTGAAGGTCGGGGCGGTCGTGATTATGCCAGCGCACCACCGGCTGGCCAGCCGGACCGTGGTTGACGCAGTCGATCTTGCCGGCGAGCCCATCGTCGGCACGGGCATGCACACTCTTTATCGGTCATGCGTTGATGCCGCTCTCGCCAATGTCCCGCATCGAATTGTCGTCGAGGCGTCGCTATCCCAGATCGCCTGTCTGCTGGTCAGCGAGGGGGTCGGGCTCAGCGTTGTCAGTCCTTATGCTGCAGAGGAGTTTCTCGGCCGTGGCCTGGTTGCGAAGACGTTTACACCCCGCATTGAGGCCGGCTTCATCTCGGTCCGTTCACGACAACGTCCGATGTCCGCCCTCGCCAGCGCCTTCCATGCGGAGTTTTTAGCATATGCCCGTCGATGGGGCTCCTAAGCCCCGAAGCTGGACCGAAGAAATATAATACCTTGTCATAAATGCATGTGGATTCGAGCGTTGACGTTATGACTCTGGAGTGGGAGCTTCCAAGCCTTGTCGTAGCCTGGATCAGAAAATGCGTGAGCCGGATGTCTTAGTCGTTGGGGGCGGTCTTGTAGGGGCGTGTATCGCGTGGGGTCTGGCCAGGAAGGGCTTGCGTGTCACGGTTCTGGATGAGGGCGATATTGCCTTTCGCGCAGCACGGGCAAACTTCGGCCATGTCTGGGTTCACGGCAAAGGCATCGGCAAGCCGGAATATTCAAACTGGACCCAAGCCTCGGCTCTACTATGGCCGGAACTCTCTGACGAATTGAAGCGCGAAACGGGCGTGGATCCGGGCTTTACCCGGCCAGGAGGCTTTTACCTTTGCCTGTCGCAAACCGAATTGCAACGTCGGGTCAATGCAATGACGATGCTACAGGAACAGCCGGGTATCGAGCTCTATCCCTACGAGATACTGGATCATCGACAAACAGAGGCTCAACTGCCCGGCATTGGGGGCGATGTGGTGGGGTCAAGCTATTGCTCTCTGGATGGCCATACCAATCCACTGCGCCTTTATCGTGCCCTGCACACAGCTTTTCGCAATCTCGGTGGGACGTATCTGCCCAATTGTCACGTTGATCGTATCATCTGCGAGAAAAATGCATTCACGGTCGTCGGTCCCTGGGGATCAATAAGCGCAGGGCGCGTCGTTCTTGCTGCCGGCCTTGGCAACACCCGCCTGGCGCCCATGGTCGCCCTTAGCGTCCCGCTTGTACCAAGCCGCGGCCAGATCATCGTGACAGAGAAAACCATTCCTTTTCTCCACTATCCGGTCGCCAATATCCGCCAAACCGATGAAGGCGGTGTGATCATCGGCGAAAGCAAGGAAGCGACCATGGATCATTTACAGCCCCGCACTGTCATCAGCGCCGTGCTGGCGGAAAGAGCGACGAGGATGTTTCCCATACTCGGCGAACTTGATGTCGTGAGAGTATGGGCAGCATTCAGGGTTATCACATCAGACGGTTTCCCGATCTATGAACAGTCGAGCCGATATCCCGGCGCCTTTGCGGTGTCATGTCATTCCGGCGTAACACTCGCCGCCGGACACGCCTATACCCTCGCGGGCCACATTGCCCTTGGCGCATTTCCCTCCTCACTCACCCTTTTTTCCTCGGAGCGCTTCGATGTTTCGGCGACTGCCTGATCAGGAAGGCGAGGCTGTCGCCTTCACCTTCGATGGACGACCGCTGACCGCCCGACGTGGCGACAGCCTCGCTGCAGCTCTCGTCGCATCCGACATCGCGCACTTTCGGACCACGCCCGTTTCGGGAGTAGAGCGCGGACCGTACTGCATGATGGGCGTTTGCTTCGAATGCCTGGTGAGTATCAATGGCAGAAGCAACCGACAGGCCTGCCTGGTCACGGTTGAGGAAGGCATGCGTGTCGAAACGCAACGGGGAAAAGCTGTGTATCCGGAGAGGAAAGATACATGAGTGTGGACCATTTGACCCGTATCGGAAGTTTTGAGGAGGTCTATGATCTCCTGATCGTCGGCGCTGGACCGGCGGGATTGAGCGCAGCAATTACCGCCTCTGAATTCGGTCTCAAAGTGCTCCTATGCGATGAAAATGCCAGCCCTGGCGGTCAGATTTACCGCGGCGTCACGGAAGCAAGTTCGGCACAGAAGGCCCGTCTCGGTCGGGATTATGCTGCAGGCGCAAAACTAGTCGCCCGTTTCGTCGGGTCTTCCTCCTCCTATGCCCCGCGGACAGCAGTCTGGAGCGTCCTCCCCCTCGGGGCCGGTGGAAGAGAAGGAAATGGTCTGGAGGTTGGCATATCGCTTGATGGCGCCGCTCGTCTGATCATGGTCCGAAATGTTATTCTGGCGACCGGGGCTCTTGAACGTCCGTTTCCGATTCCGGGCTGGACGCTGCCTGGCGTTATGACAGCGGGCGCTGCTCAGATCGCGCTCAAAACCTCAGGGCTTGTGCCAAACGGACGGACCATCCTCGCCGGAACGGGTCCGCTTCTTTATCTTCTTGCTTCTCAGTTGATCGATGCAGGGGCACCCATTGCCACGTTGATCGATACCACGCCGGCAGGCAATCGCAGACATGCCCTTTCATATTTCATCGATTTCGCGAGATCACCCTATGGCATGAAGGGCTTGAGGCTTTTCTCAAAGGTTCATCGACATGTTCGTGTCATTCATGGCGCGCATACACTCGCGGCGCGGGGACGCGACCTTCTGGATGAGGTGGTGATCACTCATCCAGGCGGGACGGAACGCCTTGCCGCTGATCTTCTCCTGTTGCACCAAGGCGTGGTTCCCAATCTCAACCTGTCGCTGGCGACAGGTTGCAATTATGGCTGGGATGAAACGCCGGCGACGTTTTCCCCGGATATTGACGAGTGGTGCGTGACATCGATTCCGGGAGTTTTCATTGCCGGGGATGCAGGCGGGATTGTTGGTGCCGTGGCCTCGGCGTCACAGGGTGAAATAGCGGGGCTGTCGGTCGCTACGCGCATGGGCCGCCTCACAGAGGCACAGCGTGATGCACTTGCAGTGCCTGTAAGAGCAAGGCTTAAGAATGCACTTCGCGGCCGCGCGTTCATCGACACGCTTTTCAGGCCCGCCAAAGCTTTTCGCATTCCTGTGCATTCTGACACAATCGTGTGTCGGTGCGAAGAAGTCACGGCCGGCGGTATCCGTGACGCTGCATCCCTGGGCGTGGTTGGCCCCAATCAGATGAAGGCGTTCCTGCGCTGCGGAATGGGACCCTGTCAGGGCCGTCTCTGTGGTTTGACTGTTACGGAAATCCTTGCCGAGGAGCACGGAATTTCTCCGGCCGATGTGGGTTACTACAGGCTGCGGGCTCCTGTTAAGCCTGTAGCTCTGAAGGAACTGGCGGCGCTGCCCAAGACGGACGCCGCGGTGATGGCAGTGACGGGGTTCTTGGAAAAACAGGAGTGAACGCCATTGCTGAGCCCAACGGCTAGCACCCTCCGGCGTTCCTGTATGCGATCCCCTTCTCTCATTAAATGACTGAGAGCCTCTACGGATAAAAACCCAGGATCGACTTGATCTCCAGATAATCTTCCATGCCTTCTATGCCATACTCCCGACCGTTCCCGGATTGTTTGTACCCGCCGAACGGCGCGTTGGGATCCCATGCCGGATAGTTGAGGTGCACCTGCCCGGATCGGATTTGGGCCGCCACAGTTCGCACGGTATCGGGATCCGATCCTTGTACATGGGCTCCGAGGCCATAAACGGTGTTGTTCGCAATTTCGATCGCCTCATCAATCGTGTCGTAAGGAATGATGGACAGGACCGGCCCGAAAATTTCCTGTTGGGCTATCTCCATTTCAGGATTCACATCCGAAAAAATCGTGGGTTGGACATAATAGCCGACTTCTAACCCATTGGGCTGCCCAGTCCCTCCTGCCACCAGTTTGGCACCTTCTGCAATGCCGACGGATATCATGTGCTGAACTCGATCAAACTGGGGACGATTGGCGACGGGACCATGTGTGCTCCGTTCCGACATCGGGTCGCCAACAACAATTTCAAGAGCTGCCGTTGATGCTAGTTTTTCGATATGCTCCTGCTGTGACCTCGGCACGATCATGCGTGTGGGCGCGCTGCATGACTGTCCCAGGTTCCTGAAGGCTGCAGCAACTCCAAGTGCGACAGCACGAGGCATCTCGGCGTCCGGAAGGATGATGTTCGGCGATTTCCCACCGAGTTCCTGCGCCACCCGTTTGACTGTCGGCGCAGCCGCCTGCGCAACGAGAACTCCCGCCCGCGTCGATCCCGTGATGGAAATCATATCGACGTCGCGATGTGCCGACAGACTGGCGCCAACGACGGGGCCAGTGCCGTTGACCAGATTAAAGACGCCAGGCGGGAAACCCGAATCCTCAATCATTTCCGCAAACAGCAGGGCACTCAACGGAGAGAGTTCACTTGGCTTCAGAACCACCGTGCATCCCGCTGCCAAGGCCGGGCCGACCTTGGCTGTTATCTGGTACAACGGCCAGTTCCACGGCGTGATCAGGCCACAGACCCCGATAGGTTCGCGGGCAATCGCCGTGCTTCCCCGCTGAGATGTAAACGGGTAGGTCCTCGCATTGTCGCGGGCCACGCGGATATGTTCAGCGGCAAGCGGCACCTGCGTGTTTCGCGCGTAATTGATCGCGGCGCCCATCTCCATCGTCAACGCACGTGCTATCAAGTCCAATCGTTGATGGATCAGGACGTAGAGGTTATCCAGAAGCGTCGCCCGGTCTGCCGGGCTCGTCCGCGCCCAACCCGGAAAGGCACGTCTCGCCGCTGATACTGCGTGTTCGACGTCCTCCTCGTTACCAAGTGGGATGTCGGCGAACTCACGTTCTGTCGCGGGATTGACGATGGCTGCCCTGTCTCGGCCACGGGGATCGATCCATCTCCCGTCGATGTAGAACTCGTGCAGCCGTCCGGATTGTTTCAGGTGGACTAGAGGTGAGTTCACGGCGTGTTCCTTTCTGGAGACCGGGAGCCATGCGTATCTCCGCCCCGTTTTGCGAGCAGGTGACGCGCGATGTAGAGGTCCTGCAACGACAAGCCGGAACTGTCGAAAATGGTGATCGTATCTGGCGAAGCGCGCCCTGGCCGTCGGCCGAGGAGGACATCACCCAGCGCCGTGATGTCCAGACCTGAAGCCGCATGCTGAAACTCACCAACGCTCCGAGCCTGTTCCGGCAGATCGCAGAACAGGGCGCTCCGCGCGAGCAGCGCGGGCGGCAACTCCTGTTTGCCGCGGGCATCCGATCCCATGCTGGAGATATGTGTTCCCGGACGGACCCAATCCGCCTCGAACAGCGGTGTCCGAGACGTAGTCGCGGTGACAATAATATCTGCTGCCTCACAGGCCTTTTGAGGAGAGGCGATCTCGGCGTTCAGGCCCTCTTGACGCAACATGGTTCGCATATCTTCAGCTTGTTCGTTGTTTCGTGCAGCGATTATGACACGACGGAGCGCTCGTACTCGTGCCAATGCCCTGCATTCATAGCGCGCTTGATGGCCCGCGCCGAAGATCGCAAGTGTTTCTGCATTCGGCCGCGCCAGCAAATCCACAGCAACAGCATCGGCGGCGGCGGTGCGGTAAGCGTTTACTGTACCTGCCTCCATCGCCACCTCGATCCGTCCGGTGTCCTGGTCGAACAACAGGATGAGCGAATTGTGCCGCGCAAGACCATTGTCTCTGTTGCCGGGCCAGTAAGAGCCGACTTTCAACCCGGCCAATTCGGAGCTTGCCGATGCCTTGACCGAAAATCGGTTCTGGGGCGAAGACCCGTGGCCGAGAACAACCGGAAAAGTCACGGTGCCTTCCTCACAGGCGGCGATAAGGGCTTCTTTTGCGGCATCAAAAGCCAAATCATGTGTGACGAGATTTGCGGATTCCATTTCGGAGACTAGCAGCATGGTTTTCTCCCTCACCATCCGCTGAAGCGCGGCCAATGGGCAAGCGGTGCGGCACTGTCGACCGGCAACACTTCATAGCCCGAGAATTGTGCACCGGTGGCGCAGGCATGATTGGGTAAAATGCGAAGCTGGCTCCCAAGCGCAAGATCGGGCAAACGAGCAGAACTGCCAGGCCTTAAACCCACGATGCCGTGCTCCTGGTTCGCCGCTTTGACGATCAGATCGTCGAGCACGCGCCCCTGAATATCGCAAACGACACCATATCCCTGATCCACCACTTGGCTCGCAGTGCCCCGGTCACGCGATAGCGCCATCCAGCCGGCATCCACGATGATCCAGCCGCGCTCCTTCTGATGTCCTATCACGGTGGTCAGCACAGAAAGTGCAATGTCGTCCAATGTGCACACCCCGATGCCAGCCATGACGAGATCGAAGAAGGCATAGACACCGGCCCGGACTTCCGTAACGCCCGTCAGGTCACGCGCGAAATGGGCTGTCGGCGTTGACCCAACACTCACCGTTCGGCACGGCAGCCCTGCGGCTCTCAATGCCTCCGCTGCGGTGACGGCAGCCAGTCGTTCAACCTCTGCGAAGGCCGCCAAAGCATCGGCACCCACCGCGCCATAGCTTTCACCTGCATGGGTGACGACCCCGCGTAACTCGGCACCCCCTTCGTGCAGGATGCGGCCGGTGGCGATCAATGCTGGATCGTCTGGCTTTAAGCCAGAGCGATGCCCATCTGCATCGATTTCGATCAGCACTGGAATGACATCGTTCGCCTGTCGGCAGGCTTCAACGACTTCCCGTGCCTGTTCGGGCGTATCCAGCACCACGGACAGGTCGCAACCATCGGCGCGGATCGCGAGCACCCGTTCCATTTTCTGGGCCACAATACCCACGGCGTAGAGAATATCGCTGACGCCTGCAGCCGCGAAGATCTCTGCTTCTTTCAAGGTCGAAACAGTTGCGGGACCGTTTCCCCCCGGCAGAATGCGCCGGGCGGCATCGATGGATTTTACCGTTTTGAGATGGGGCCGTATCGGGACATCGAGACTGTCAAGATGGCGTCCTAAGCGGGCGACGTTCCGCAACATACGGGCTTCGTCCAGAATAAGGGCCGGGGTGGGAATCGAGCTAATGGGGTCGGTTTTGCTCATGGTCTTCGATCCTTCCAATTGAAGGCAACGTATCCCATCCACCATTCACTATCTATTTAACGAATTTACATGTTGCATTAAGGCTGAGCTTAACGCGCTGTCTTAAGCAGGTCGCAGGCTTCGCTCGGAAATTACGATATTTGTCGCGAGGCACAGGCCAAGCTGCAAGGGGCGTAAGATGCCTCTCAAAGCAACGTCTTCGAAGCCCACCTCAGTTCACACTCAACGATGGCTTCGCTTCAAAGGTCACCCAGCATGAAGTTCCCGGGCTATGGCCAAAGCATGTTAGCGCAAGCATGCAGTTTAAGGTCACAGGCAGCACGGTCCTGTTTGCTGGCACGTTAAAATCCGTGTTTCTTCGGCCGTGGTTCGGTCAGCAGGTAGACCGTGATCGCGAAGTCGAGCGACATGGCTAGGCCAAGCGAAAACGATGTGTTCTTGATCTGCATTCTTTTACCCATTCTACAGTCTGAGCGTTGGTACTTTGGGAAAAGTTCGGCGGTCCAGCCGGGTTCAAGGCTCGCACGGGCAAGTGATTCTGCCCACGGTCCGCCGCGTCGTCATCGGAAAAAGCCATACGCGTCTGGCAAGGCCTAATCGAAGGCCAGCGGATCAAGGCCGTGGCGGCGAGCAACGTCCGGGATCACGGCAGCCGGCGGCTCGCTTACGCCATGCCCAAGCAAGAAGCGGATGCCCGCGCCGCGCAACTCGTCGATGAAGGCCCCGACGCGTGCGTCGTCTGGAGGCATTCCGAGCCGGGCTGCCACTTCGCGACAGAGGCCGGCTGCATGGGCGGCGACAGCACGCTTCAGGTCACCGTCCTCATCAACCTCCAGCACGATCGATAGGAAGAAGCGCATCCGCTCCGGCGCGAAGAACAGTGAGGACAGCATGGCGCCCAGAGTAGGCTCAGTGCCGCCGTTGCGCTCCGCGGCCCGCGCGTGTGAAGCTTCCAGAAGAGCGACGTAGAGATCAGCCTTTCGCGGGAAATAATAGGTGAGATGCGACTGTCTCAACCCGGCGATCTTTGCGATTCTCGGCTGAGTGAGGGCCTTCATCCCGTCGCTCTCGATGATGTCGAGCGACGTGTTGAGAATGAGTTCTCTTTTGTCTTTGTGAGAAGCGTCCACAATGTTTCTCCGGCCCGGCGGTTCAGCCGTTGTTCTAGTCGTCGCGTCGTCGTTCTGCAACGATACCGGTATAGCTGGCCGCCTGAAAAAACGTTTCGCCACACGTGAAGCCGGTATGGGCAAGTAGGTCTGCCAGCCTCTTGCGAGGAATGCGATGCCATTCCTTGTCCATCCGCTGGCAGATGGCATCCACACCCTCTGAGGCATGTCCGCGGCCCTCCAGCCAGCGGCGCAGTACGCGGTCGTCAGCCTCGCGCGAGGGATCGAGAAGAAGAAGTGGGGCACCGGGGATGAGACGTCTTGCTATTCCGGCAAGAAAGGACGCCTTTGCACCATCATCCGGCAGGAAATGCAGCACCAGAGAGGCCGTGGCTGCGTCATGCCTGACTTGAGGCGCATCCTCAAGGAAGCCATGGATGAATTCGGTACGGTGGTCGATGCCGGCGTGTTGCAGACGCCCGCGTGCCTTCGCCAGCATAGCGGCGGAAGGTTCGACAGCCGTAAAGCAAGCCTGCGGAAAAACGCTTGCCAGCGCCAGGATTTCAGAGCCGGTGCCGCAACCGGGCACAAGGATCGTGCCTTGCGGATTAATGCGCCCGGCAAGCGTGCAGCCGAAAAGAGCAAGTGCCAGCGCGTAGCCTGGAACGAGGTTTTCAATGCGTTCGTCGTAGTCGACAGCAGCGTGGTCGGGAAAGACGGTCATGATTTCTCCCTTACTCCGAGGCCGATGATGAGTGCGGCAAGCATAAGGATGACAGACGCTGCACCCGGCGCCAGCGGCGACAATCGATGAAGTGCTGCGCCCGCTACCGGGCCAGCCGCCATGGCGAGTCCCTGCGCGACGGCGTTGACGCCCGCTGCACGACCTTGCGCATTCATACCTGCCTTGATGCTGATGAGGGCTAGATTGCCCGGAAGAAGGATGCCAAGTGCGCCGCCCAGGACGAGCAGCGACGCGAATAGCGCGGCCGGGGTGGTTGCCAACGTTACGCCTGCCAACGACAGAACGCCGGCTGCAGCCCCGATCCGGATCAGATGATGCGGCGGCCGCCTCAACTTGCCAATGCCGAAGGTCTGGGTCAGCGCCATGACGATGGCCGCCCCCATAAGGGCTGCGCCGCCACTCGAGATCGCATCTGGCCGCGACAGGTCCATGCTGTCCTCAAGTCTCAGCGCCGTGACGTGCTGCATGATTGCGTAGACGCAAACGCCGATCAAGGTGATGGCAAGGCCAGGAGCGATACGCCGCATATCAAGGTGCGGATACGGCAGTGACTGCACCATCGCCGACGTGGTTCGGTCGGTAACATTCGCGAAAACAAGGCCGAACCCAAAGAGAACAAGGACGGCCAGGCCGACGAGCGCCCCGAGCGGATGAGTTCCGCCGACAACGAAGGCGAGGCCCGCGCCGAGAATGCCACCGATACCGTAGGAAGCGCCGAGCAGGCCCATGCCTTCAGCGCGGTTTTCGGGCGCAGTTCGGTCGGCCATCCACGCCTGCGCCGCGGGTAGCAGGCCGGCCGATAGCACCGACTGGGCTGCCCGCGCAGCAAACAGAAGGATAAGTGCCGGGATGCGGTCAAGCGCTTCGTCCATTCTGAACGAGATAACGATCGCTATAAGGAGCGGGCCGAGCGCCGCACCGGCGAGACCGATCAGCAGAACGGGTTTCCGGCCGGCTCTTTCACTGATCTTTCCCCAGGCTGGGGCGAAGAGGACGAGAACGAGCGCGGCACTGCTGAGCAGCAAACCGGTTTCGAGTGCATCGAAGCCGAGGTCCCGTCCCAGTGACGGCAGGACGACGAGCAGAAAGGCTTGCGCCGCGGCATTGGCGGCGAGCGCGGCAAGCAAAGGCAGCGCCTGCAGACGGAAACTTTTCCTCGTTCTCATCAAAACTTCACCCGCGCGCTGAGCGAAAGGGTACGCCCTTCGCCCGCGATGCCTGCGAAAACAGGCGAGCCAGTGGTATTTGTGCCGGCCTGAAAGGCGGAGGTCACGTATTTCTCGTCGAAGATGTTTTCGACGGCGGCCGAGATCTGCCAATGCTCGCCCTGCCAGCCGGCGCGCAGATTGGCGATGTCGTAGCTGTCAAGCGCCCGGCTGTTGGCGGGGTCGATCGCGCGGCTGCCCGTGTAGCTCCATTCACTGCGCAGATACACCTCTCCAGACTGCGCGCCCAGGCTCAGCGCACGGCGATACTCCGCGTGCAGCATGGTTGTGAAGGTGGGAGCATAGGGCACATCGTTGCCCCTGATGAGGGCGTTGCCGCCGGTTATCTCGGCATTGAGCAGAGAAACACTTCCGCCGAGACTGACAGCCTCTGTGGGCCGGACTATGGCTTCCAGTTTCGCGCCATAACTGCGCGTGTCGGCGTTCTCCACGGAGAAGCGGCCGAACACGGGGTTGAAGGTGAAGAGCTGTTCGTTCTTCGTGTCGTTATAGAAGACGGAGGTTGATAGATCGAGCCAACCGCTGAGATCGCCAGCCTTGAGGCCCGCTTCATAGGACCATGTTTCGGCACTGTCGAAGGGGCTGAGCGGCAAACCGAGCGACGCGAACTGGTTGTAGAACAGATAACCCCCGGTCTTCTCCCCGCGCGCGATGGTTGCGAAAGCGGTGACTTCGTCCAGTACTGCGTAGGTCAGCCCGGTGCGGCCGGTCGGGAAGAGGTAATCCTCTCTGCCGCCTTCGGCGAAACGGGCAAGGGCGCCTTTACGGCCGAGAAAAACTCCGTCAAATGTCTTCTGCTCATAGGTCAGGCGCAGACCGCCGATCCAGTTCATGCGCTCGGTAATGGGTACGGTTACTTCGCCGAAGGCGGCGAGATTGGTTGTGTCGATCTGACCGTGATAGCTGCCATTGGCGATGGCAAGGCCGGTGATGTCCGTGGTGGAATCGAAATGCGAGTAAAGGCCGCTCACTCCGGCGACCCAGCGGGTGCCACTATCCGTTTCCCCGTCCAGCCGAAGTTCCTGGTTGAACTGCCTGCTGCGTTCATCGATACGGCGCACGTTCAGGCCCGGCGTCTGCAGCATGAAGCCCGGAGCACCCGTTTGGGCGCTTCCCAGAAAACCATCGACGATGTCGGCGTCCAGTTGCGTATCATAATACGAGTACCCTGAGAGAACGGTGAAATGCGCCTCCTCCAGGTCACGCTCATGTTTGGCCGAGAAGGTCGCCGTCTGGCCTTCCAGTTCGGGAAGCGGGTTGAACGCGTTGCGCGGAAAACCCGGATCATCAAGCCAGACCCCAGTGCTTGGATTTTGCCGGTCGCGGCTCCAGGTTCCATTAAGCGTGAGTGTTCCCAGATCATCAAAATCGAAGAGAAGCTTACTGGAAAGCGAACCATAGGTTCGGGCGCGCAGGACGTCTTGCGAAGACGACACGATGCCTGGCGCGGACCAGAGGATATTGGCGAGATCCCCGTCGAAATCCATCAGCCGCCCTGAGAGCCGTCCCGAGATCATGTCGTTGATCGGGCCTTCGACGGTAGCGTCGATTTCCTTACGACCGTTCGACCCGTAAAGGACGCCGGCATTGCCGCCGAAGGTGTCCGCGGGGTCGGCGGTGACGATGTTGACGGCGCCAGCCTGGGAGTTCAGCCCGAAATGAGTGCCTTGTGGTCCGCGCAAAACCTCGATCCGCTCGACGTAGCCGAAAGGCATGTCGAACATGCGAGCAGGCACGGGAACGCCGTCGATGTAGTAATTCACTGAGGGCGAGATCAACGCCGATGATGAGCCAATCCCGCGAATGTTGACGAGATTAGAGAAGGGCAGACCGGTATCAGCATGGTTGAAACCCGGAACGCCGCGCGCCAGCGCCTGCGTGTCGCCGACATCCTGCTCGCGCAGCGCTTCGCCCTGCCGGGGTGACACGGAGAATGGCACGTCCTTGGCCTCTTCTTCGATGTTGCGCGCGGTGACAGTAATAGGTTCCAGAAGAGTTGTGCCTGTTTCCGGCACAGGCTGAGCGTTTGCCCTATCTGCATGGCTGACGAAGGCGATGCATTGGAGTGCCGCTCCCAGGAGGATCCACTGCGCTCGGCTGCGAGATTGATGTTCGTCCCGACTATGCACATTTTTCTCCAGAATTGGTTGGTTACCAGTCAAATCGCTTAATCAAGTTCGTTAATATTGGCAATAGGTGAGATCAAGATTCCTCTTTATGCCTCGCGATCGCAAAGGCACTTCTTGAGAGCCTTAGAGCGGTGAGTCTCCGGATTTCTACCAAGAGTTGGCTCGTAGAATTGGGAACAGGAAGGGAGAAGGCGGTCGCCAACGTGTTCGCAAGCAATACTCTGGCAGTGTCGATCCCCTGCCATCGCGCAACAGAGAGCGACGGCTCTGCCTTCCGCTACACTTGGGGGATTGATCGTGAATGCGAGTTCCTAAGGAGGGAACGCGTCGTGGTTACGGACCGCTAGTCGCTTCTACTGACGGCCGGTCGACAAGCCAGCCGGCTCCGCATCCGTAATGATCGAAAGCAGCGCGGCAAGTTTGGACTTCCTGCGAGCCACGTCGGCCAAAGTGTACCGGTCGAATACGCTCACAAACGCCGCCGTCGCCTCTTTGAGAACGACGGGAAGGCCGCACGCAGGTGCGATGATGCATCCATCACAGACGAAGAGGTCTGTCAGCTTTTCCGTGTGGCGGAGGATCGATCCGAGGTTGATCTGGTCAGCGGACCGCGCGAGTCGAATGCCGCCCTTTCGACCTCGGACCGCCTCGATGAAGCCCGCGCTGGCAAGATCCTGGACGACCTTCATCAGGTGATTCTGCGAGATGTCGTAGATGGCTGCAACCTGCCTGATTGACGTCAGGTCATCATCTTTGGCCGCAAGGTGAATCATCACGCGCATCGCGTAGTCGCTGTAGAGCGAGAGCTTCATGGGTTCCCCTGCGACAAAATAGCATCCAGCAAAAACATGCATTTACTTAGCATATTTTCAGCTGCATGAATAGATGCATTGCAAATGCATTATTTAGGTGAGCCATGGTTACCCAGAGAATTAAGCGTGAAGACGTCATGCCGGTGCTGTCGAGGTTCTATGCACAGGTGAGGCGCGATCCCGATTTGGGACCGGTTTTTAACGATGTCGTGGGTGACTGGGCGGAACACCTCCAGCGGCTTGAGGACTTCTGGTCGTCGCTGATGCTGGCCAGCGGCAGGTATAAGAAAAACCCGGTCGCGATGCACGTCATCCATGCACACCGGATCCAGCCCCACATGTTCTCGCGATGGCTTGCGCTATGGCAGGTAACCACAAACGACATGGTGCCGCCCGATGTTGCCCGGGAAATGCAGATAAAAGCCACTCGAATTGCGGATCGACTGCATAGGACGATGCACGGATCAGAGGCCGTTATCGTCGTCTGTTGGCCTCCGGATGATCCGGTTATTGAGCCATATCGCAGAACAAGGATCTTTGACCACAAGACCGTGCCGCCGACTTTGCTCGGCCAGCACCAGACAAAGGATGACGCCTGGGCGGCTGTGAGGATCATCGACGGGCAGGCCGTTCTTCACTTCGAAGGAGCGGCCACGCTACCGATTATGCTCGACCCGCAAAACCCTGGTTTCATCGAACCGTGTCAGCCTCACCATCTCGAGCTGCAAGGCCCAGCTCGAGTTCTTTAACCGCAATCCCCGACCACTTCTCAACTCTAATCAGCAAGGACGCCATTATGCCAACCGCGCTCAGTGACACCACCATTAAGATTGTAAAAGCAAGCGCGCCCGCGCTCGCCGTTCACGGAACCGCGATCACCACGGCGATGTATGCGCGGCTTTTCCAGGACGCTCATATAAAGGAGCTGTTCAATCATTCGAACCAGGGGGAGGGTGGATCTCAGGTTCACGCCCTGGCAGCCGCTATTGTCGCCTACGCCCAGAACATTGACAATCTTACCCCGGTCGTTCCGGTCGTTGAGCGTATCGCCCACAAGCATATCGGCTATCACATCCTCCCCGAGCACTACCCTTACGTCGCCACCGCGCTTCTGGACGCAATCAAGGAGGTGCTGGGCGAAGCCGCCACGCCGGAACTCATCGAAGCCTGGGGCGAGGCCTATTGGTTCCTCGCCAATCTCCTGATGGAGCGCGAAGCTGATATCCGCGCGAGTCTAGAAGCGCAGGTCGGAGGGTGGAACGGCTGGCGACCCTTCGTGATCGCGGAGAAGAGCAAGGAAAGCAGCGTGATCACGACGTTCATCCTGAAGCCCGCCGACGGCGGACGTGTTGTCAGACACAAACCGGGTCAGTATCTGACCTTCCGTCTTCTCCTGCCGGATGGCTCGCAGATAAAGCGGAACTACTCGATCTCCTGCGCGCCGAACGACGGCTACTATCGTATCTCCGTGAAGCGTGAGGCCCTAGGAGCAGGCGGATCACGCTTCCTCCACGACATCGCAAAGGTCGGAGATACGATCGAGGCGACGCCGCCCGCAGGGGACTTTTTCCTGCCCGAAGAGCCCGTTCGGCCAATCATTCTGCTTTCCGCCGGCGTCGGCCTCACGCCGATGGTGAGCATGGTGGAAACGATCGGCTCGCAATACCCGGATGTGCAGACGCATTACGTTCATGCAGCTTTGAACAGTTCAACCCATGCAATGGATCGTCACGTCAGATCAATCGCAAAGACCCACGGTCGCATTTCGGTAGCGACCTTTTACAGCGAGCCCGCACCGACAGACGCGGCGGGCCTAACACATGACTATGACGGCTTTATCAGCGTGGAGTGGCTGAAGCACAATACTCCCTTCGAAGACGGCGATTTTTACCTGTGTGGTCCGAAGCCATTCCTGAAGTCGCTAGTAACGGGTCTTTGGATGGCAGGCGTCAAAGCTGAGCGGATTCACTTCGAGTTTTTCGGGCCTTCAGACGACTTGCTTGCGGCCTGATCCTTGCACAACGGCGAGCAGCCTGCTTTGCCTCACATGCTCAACGAAAGAAATCGTCATGTTTGACAATCTCAAACGCGCAGCACTCCTCACTGTTATTTTCCTCTTTCTCCCGGCCAGCGCATCGGCGCATGTCAAGAGGTCCGCGCCGTACATTGTGGGAGCGCCTCCCGAGCCGATCGGGGAAACACTTGCTGACATATGGTCCTGGACAGGCATTGGTTCACTGTTGCTATTTTTCTTGCTGACCCGCTTGGTCGATCCGAGCAAATGGGGTGGCAGAACGATTACATCAGGTCCATCATCGCCGCGGTTTTCATCGCTATATTCTCTGTCGGCTACCTGACGCCTAATTTGAAGACGATGCTCTCGAAAATGCCAGCGTCGGATCACGCTCATTAAGGCCATGTCGATCACTCCAGAGCCCCCGCAGAAGTCGGACGCCGAAGGTTCAACTATCTTTTAATCTTACGAACTGCTTGCATGAAGATTTCAGGCCGATTAGGCCTGAAATCCCTCTATTTGTCCCAGAATGAGACTTAGCCTTTGCGCGGCATGGATTTTCGTCGTCAGGCCGCTGCGCGACCGAGCCAGGCACGGGCATCCGTCCCCTTGTAGTCGGCGGGCAGCGGCGGCATGGTGATGCGCCCACATGATCGCATTGAGATCGGCCCCACGCGCCAAACCGTCAGCATCGCGTCGACTACGTCCAGCTCGATTCAGCGGTAATCGCCAAGCGCTCCGGCAAATCCCGCCAACGGCCACCCGAACGGGCCATCCACAAGAGCGCATCGAGAAACAACCGGTTGTTCGTGCGCGGGCCGCGCTTGCCCCTGGTGCCGTCGGACACAAAGCCCTTCGTCCGTTCCTACTGATCGTTCCGAAGCGCATCGCAATCCATTGCTGACCTCCAAAAAGCAGTATTGAATCTGATTTGGTTTCACTTGCGAATCCCACAAAATTAATTGTCACTACAAACTAGGCATTGCCCGGATGGCGTAACGTGTTTGGAGGCATTCTCCAGCAGCGAAGGCCCAAGTAGTTTCAATTCCGGTTTGGCGGAGGGGATTGTTTGCCGCAGAAATGCGCTCTCCGAGATCGAATGCAGCTCGAACGGGCTCGACACCAAGCGCAAGATGGCGTCCGGACCATGGCTTATGCGTACGGCCACGGTTGGATATCCACAGCATCAGGCTTGGAAAAATCTCCGGGTCCCATTCGAGTTCTGTTATGTAGCTTTCAGCGGTATTTTCAAGCGACGCCTTGCCGCTTGCACCGCTTAGCAGCAGGAGGTGCTCGGAGGGCGATGCCAGAGGAAGATGGCACGCATCTATCATGCTACCATCGTGTGTTGGGAGGCGCGAAAGGTCTCGAAAGACGGCGTCGCTCTCGAAAGGCGACAGGCCGAGGTTTTCATCCAACGGATGACTATGGACGGCGGTGTAGGTGCCCGGATCAAGCAGCATCGATCCCGGCTTGGCGGATAGGGCAAACACCGGGTGGAGACCGATGGGTAGCCGACAGTCGCGGCGCGCATTGATGCTAAGCTCAAACGTCAGTTCGGCCTTGCCGGGCGTAGCGGTGATGCGCCGGCTCAGGTGTGAGATTGCGCTCTCCGGCGGATACTCGATGTCAGCGGTGAGCGTCAGGGCGCCGATTGATGTTACACGCCAATGGTTATTCGAGCCGAAGCCATGAGGATATGCTCCGGAGAGATCCAACTGCTGCGTCGCGTGTGCATTTTCCTGTTGCCAGCGCTGTGGAAGCGCGGCCTCCGGCTGCATGCCGAACGGCACGCATGGCCACTCTCCACGCAACCGATGAAGGATAGGCGGTTGATCGCTTAGATCCTCGTTTTCCCAGGGAGCGACATGCAAAGGCTGCACGTCGCGACCGTCCGGCAGCCGAAAGGTCACTGGGCCGAGCATGCCGCCAAGGCTTTGCAGCGAGGCTTCGCCGCAATCCCAAGCAATATGTGCGGATGAATGGTCGGCGCCGTTGATGTTACGCATGCCCAAGCTGCGGGCGTTCGATGATCAGATTGATGAAGACGGCACCAAGGATCAGAATACCGCGGACCACTTGCTGGGCGTAAGGGTTGAAGCCCCAAAGCGTCATGGCGTTGAGGAGAACGCCGAGGAAGAGTACACCAACGAAGGCACCCCAGATCGATCCCCTGCCGCCGAACAGGCTGACCCCGCCGATGATGACCGCCGAGATCACCTCCAGCTCCATCCCCTTTGCAATAGTGGGGTTGCCGGAGTTGAGGAGCGAGGAATAGACGATGCCCCCCAGCACGGCGAAGAGGCTGGTGATGACGAGGCAGGTCATTCTGGTTCGGTTGACGGCGAGACCGGAAAGACGGGCAGCTTCGGCATTGCCGCCGATCGCGTAGACGGCGCGACCGAAGCTCGTGAAGTTTGCCAGCACATAGGAGAGAACGAAGGAGAGAAGCAGGAGATAGACTGGTACAGGTATGCTGAAGATCCGGCCGCTGCCGATAAAATAGTACCACGAAGGGAAGGATTCGATCGGTGTACCGTCGGTGATCATATTGGCAAGCCCTGCAAGCGTCGCCATCATCGCCAGCGAGGAAATGAAGGTAGGCACCATATATCGGTTTCGGAGCCAGCCGTTGAAGATGCCGACAGCCGCGCCGAACGTGAAAGTCAGCACCATCGAGACAACGACGACCATAACGGTCGGTTCGAAATCGCCGCCAGAGATCGCATTGACCAACCATGCGAGGATACACGCAGATGCTGCCACCATGGAGCCGACCGACAGGTCGATCTCGCCAACGATGATCAGCAACGTCATGCCGAAGGCGATCATTCCCGGGACGGCAATGGTGCGCAGGATATTGAGCTGATTATCCAGCGTGAAGAAACCGCGGGCGGTGGCAGCAACCAGGATGTAGAGGGCGACGAGGATGAGCAGCATCGAGTTCTGCCGCACGTATGCGCCGACTGTCACGCGGGAAGTTGTCATCGTTGATATCCTCTTTGTCAGTTTGGCGTCCGACGTACCATGCAACTCGCATAGAGCGCCTTGGGGTCGAGCCGATCGTTGATGAATTCGTCGGCGACGACGCCGTCGCGTAAAATCAGGATGCGGTCGCAGCATTCGATCAGGTCTTCGAGTTCTGTCGATACGACGATGCTGGCAAGGCCGCGTGTCGCCTGTTCCCAGATGATCTGGTAGATTTGCTGTTTGGCAAGCACATCGACGCCACGGCCGGGCTCGTCGAAGAGCAGAATGCGCGGGTTGTTGTTCAGCCAGTTGCCGACGACGATTTTTTGCTGATTGCCGCCCGAAAGACTGGAAACAGGCAAAGAGGGATCACCAACCTTGATCAGCAGATCTTTGATCTGGCGGTTGACGAAAGGTTTTTCACGCGCAGTGGAGATGAAGCCCATCCTGGCGATCGACTTCATTGCCGCCAGACAAAGGTTGGCGTGGCTCGACAGGATCTGAGCGAGCCCGCCGTGCTTGCGATCTTCCGACGTGTAGCCGACTCCGAGTGCTTTCATCACCGGGATGGACACATCCTTGATGGCCTTGCCGTCAACGATGATCTCGCCTGTTTCCATCGGACCCGCACCGTAGATGGCGCGCAGCAGTTCCGTCCGTCCCGAACCAAGCATGCCGGCAATGCCAAGCACCTCTCCATGATGCAGATCGAAGGACACGTCATGAAGCTTCGGCGCGAGCGAAAGGTTGCGGACCGAAAGCACGGGCTGGCCCCTATCTTTTTCATGCGGCGGCCGGTTTAACGGCTGCATCTCGCCGAACATCAGATCGAGGATCACGTCAGGCGTCGCTTCGGCGATCGGTCGCGAGCCGGTGAGGATGCCGTCGCGAAGGGCGGTGACCGTGTCAGCGATCTCCTTCAGTTCTGCCAGTCTATGAGAAATGTAGATGATGGTGACGCCGCGATCGCGCAGGCGCTTGATGAGCGTGAACAATTGCTGCACCTCGGCTTGCGCCAGCGCCGAAGTTGGTTCGTCGAGCTGCAGGATCGACGGGTTGAACGACATCGCCTTGACGATTTCGATGACCTGTTGACGACCGATCGATAACGACCCGGCGGTTGCATCCGGGTCAATGTCTCCGGCACCCATGTCTTCGAGCAGCGCACGCGCCTTGCGGCGCAGCGCCTTCCAGTCGATGAACGGCGTGCCTGAGATCTTGGGCAAGCGGCCGATGAAGATGTTTTCGGCAACGCTCATATGTGGGACCAGACTCAGTTCCTGGTAAACGGTGACGATCCCGGCATCCAGCGCGTCGCCTGGCCGCGCAAACCGGCATGGTTGGCCATTCAGGATCACTTCACCGGCGGTCGGTTCCGTCGCGCCGGACATGATCTTGATGAACGTACTCTTGCCGGATCCGTTTTTGCCTAGAAGCGCGTGAACCTGTCCCCGCGCAAAGCTGTGACTGAAATCGTTGAGGGCGATCACGGCGCCGTAGCGCTTTGTAAGTCCGCGCAGTTGAAGAACGGCCGACATGCCTGCTCCATTCAGGTCCGTGGAATTTGGCGGCGCATGCCAGAATGGGTGCGCCGCCAGATGTTTAGTTCTTCAGCGACTGGACGAAGGACTTGATGCCTTCAGGTTCAGTGCGCGAAAGCAGGATCGCCGGTACCGTGGTCTGCTGCTCGACCTTCTCGCCCTTGAGGATCGAAAGCGCCGCGTTGACACCCTCTGCGCCCATTGCGAAGGGAGACTGGGCGGTGACCGCCTGCAGCACATTGTCCTTCGCCATCAAACCCTTGGCCAGTTGCTCGGAACCGTCGATGCCGAACACGTAGACCGATCCGGACTTGCCGGCATTGCGGACCGCCTGCATCGCGCCAACCGTACCGCCTTCGTTGGCAGCATAGATGACGTTGACGTCAGGGTTTGCGGTCAGGATATCGGTTGCCACGGAGACGGCCTTCTCCGGCAGCCATGCATCCTGTTCGGCGACCACCTTTATCTCGTTTCCGGCTTCGGCGGCGGACTTGAAGCCGTCGGTGCGATCACCGCTTTGCTCCGGCAACAACGACTTGAAACCGAGGATGGCGACGTTTGCCTTGCCTGACAGCTTCGTCTTGATGAAGGCGGCAGCAGCCTTGCCGGTCGACATGCCGAGATCCTTGTTGGATGTCGAGAAGGTCGCCTGGGCAATTGTGCCGTCCGTCAGGCCGCCGTTCACAGCGACGACAGTGATGCCGGCGTCGCGGGCGCGCTTCAAGGCGGCAGCCGAGTTTTTGGCGGAGACGGGCGCGATGACGATCGCGTTGACCTTGCGGGCGATATAAGTGTCGATCGCCTGCGATTCCTTGGCCTGGTCGCCATCGATGTTGGTTTCCAGGATCTCGGCGCCAGCTTTTTCGGCCGCGCTACGCATGCCGGCCTGTAACGATTTCATGAATTGGTCGCCCTGGAAAACGATGCTTGCGACAACCGGCTTTTCAGCCGCGTGGACGAAGCTCGTTCCGGCCATCAGGGCCAACGCGGCAATGGTGAAAAATGTCCTCATAACTACTCCTCCCTTGAGTTGGTGTCGGACTGGCGGCGGATTTCATGCGTCTGCCCCGCCAGAGTGAACTGCCGATCCGTCATCGCGAGAAGAGGGTCGGCGGGGTCTGAAGTCTCCATCCCATAATGTTGGACAATAAAGACATTGGGATCGAAAAATGGCAATATAAAATTGAGTTTGCAAAAATATGACCAACATATTATGCCGTGTGAATGTGATGAGGAGATTTGCAGTGAAAGCGCCCGATCAGGACATCAAGGCGTCTGCTGTCGATGAAGTCGTAGGCCAGATACGCGCTTTGATAAGGGAGCGGGGCCTGGGTGTCGGTGATGTGTTGCCCAGCGAGGTCGAGCTTGCCGAAATGTTCGCGTCCAGCCGCAACACGGTGCGAGAGGCGTTTCGCACGCTCAAGGCCTTTGGCATCGCTGAATCTCGCCAGAAGCTCGGCACTGTCCTGACCGATCAACATCACAATGCGATGCGTGATTTGCTCGCCTTCGCTATGGATGTGTCGGCCGACGCGTTTCAGGACATACAGGGTTATCGCCGGCTGACGGAAATGAACCTTTTCGATCTGCTCGCCGCGCATCTGACGGCCGAGAAACTCAGCGAAATCGAAACGGTCAATGCGTCGATCCTGACCGCGACAGGTGCGGAGGAAGCCTCCGAGATCGATTTCAGGTTCCACATGCTGCTGGTAGCGGCTGCCGGAAACCGAACGCTGACGGAAACCTACGGCATGCTGAAGCCCGTGATCCAGCGATTAATGATGGCGGGCAAATCGAAGCGCTCGACCTTGAAGGGCGTATTCGCGGAACATCAGGCGATCATAGATGCATTGCGGGGTAAGGATCGGATCGCCTTCTCCTATCATATGGACCGGCATTTGAGTGCGGGTCTGGTGTTCATTCCGAATGCGACCTTATCGCGAAATTCCAAAATCAAATAGGGGACTTGTATCGTGGGTGATTTTACCGACAAGGTTGCTGTTGTGACCGGAACAACCGGCATTGGCCGCGCCGTAACGCTCAAACTTGCACGAAACGGGGCTCGCGTCGTCGCTCTTGGGATCGACGTTGCGGGCAACACCGGACTCACCGGACTTGCAGCCGCTGAAAAGCTCGACGTTCTGGTGCTGGAAACAGACGTTACCGATCCCGCAGCAGTGAGCAATTCCATCGGCAAGGCCGCAGGATTGGCTGGCGGCATCGATATCATCGTCAATTCGGCTGCAGTTCACCCCTATGGGGATGCGACCGAAACGCCTTTCGACACATTCATGCACTGCATGGCTGTCAATGTTGGCTCTATTCATCTTACCGCACAGTTCGGCGTTCCCGAGATGCGCAAGCGTGGCGGCGGCGTCATCGTCAACATTTCGAGCGTCCAGGGACACGCCTGCCAAAGTGGTGTTTCGGCCTATGTGGCGTCGAAGGGCGCAATCCATTCCATGACCCGTGCCATGGCGCTTGATTTCGCGGCCGACCAGATCAGGGTTGTTTCTGTCAGTCCCGGCTCGGTGCGTACACCTATACTGGAACTGGCCGCGCGTACATTCGAAGGTCCGGATGCCGATATCGAAGCTGTATTCCAGCGCTTTGGCGCCGCCCATCCGCTTGGCCGCATTGGCGAACCCGAGGAGGTGGCAGATCTGGTTGTCTTTCTGGCCTCGGCTAAAGCGGCTTTCATTACCGGAACCGATCATCGCATTGACGGCGGACTTACCGCCGGCCTAGGCGTGCACTGAGGTTAGGCCGAAGGCACTTCAAGATGACAAACAACAGACGATCCGGAGGGTAACGTCACCCCGGCCTGGCTTGCCAATGACGTCAATCCCAACCGCCGCCCCCGGCTACAAATACCAACGTCGCTTTCCCGAGAACGACCGGCAAGCCGCGAAGTGTTGAACGCCGAGTTCTTCCGGCTATAAATAGACAGACCCTCAATTGGCAAATGGACCTCAAATCACTCTTTCATTGCCTCCGTCCACAGGCAACTGACATCCCGTAGTGCAACGCAATGTGCCGTCGACAAAAGCGATAATCGCAGTCGCGACATCGGTCGACCTGATGTCGCGGTGCAAGAGGTTTCTCTTTTTATATTTCTCGACATCCATTCCATAACGTTTGGCAGAGGCTTCGAGCGCATCCGGCGTCCACAGTCTTGTGTCGAATACGGCGTCGGGGTGAACCGCGTTGAACGCAATCCCATCCCCCGAATACTCAAGCGCGGCAACCCTCATCAATTGGGTCAACCCGGCCTTGGAAACTGAATAGGCTGCCGCCCCCGCTCCAGGCGCCGTCACATTGCGGGATGCGACAAAAACAACGCTTGGGTCGATCCCAAGTTTCAAGTAGGGAATCGCGCATTTGAGGAGCTTACGATGGGCCGTCAAATTAATGTCCAGCGTCAGATCCCACGTCGTGTCATCGAGTTCCTCGATCTTACTGCCCGTCCTGAATATTCCAGCATTGCAAACGAGGATATCCAGCCCGCCGTAGGTACGTACGACCCTGTCTAGAGCGTTTGCAACGCTCTTCTCATCCCGCAGATCAACGACAAAACCTTCGAACCCATCCGCGGAAAATGTGGTGGAAACGGCGGGATCTATATCCAGGCCAATCACAGCCGCGCCCTTGGCGTTCAGCATTTTTGCAGTCGCAAGTCCAATACCCGTTGCAGAGCCCGCAACCACCGCGATCTTGCCGGCTAGAACAGGGTCCGCCGGTTGGCGTTTCAACTTGGCTTGTTCCAGTTCCCAGTATTCGAGCGCACGGAGATCGTGTTCCGGGAGTCCCTGCCAACCGCCCATCTGGTCGGCCTGCAACAGGGCTTCTAGGGTTACCCTGACCACGTCAGCTGAAATTGTTGCCCGTTTGAGGTTAGGACCAAAAGCGAGAGTGGCGCCGTCTTTACTAAAGGCCCAATGGGGAAAGGGCGAGAGCATCTGCAGATTTGGATCGCCTGCCCGCATGAAATAGGCGCGATAGTCCTCTGCGAAAGCGTTCAGCCCGTCAGAAGGGGTACTCCTGTCCAGAACGGCCGGAAAAGGCTTGTTGTGGATGACATGCTCCGGTGTGACGGTCCCATTGCGCGCAAGGTCTGCAAGCCGATCAACCATGTCTTCCGCAACGGAGGGTCCGGAAAGCGCGATTAGGGCGCGGCCGGCCAGATGACTTGCGCAATGGCGCGCCCGTGCCGTCTCCATAGCCGTTAATCCTGCCTCACCCAGAGGGGGCGGCGTCACATTCGCTGCCAGATAATCGGCTGCTTTCCCCACAACTTCGATCATTTTCTCATAGCTCGCCCGGGCATCGTTCGAGAAGGTGAAAACGCCGTGGTGTTCCAGAATGAGAGCGTCACAGTTCGATAGTTCGCCCCTGCGAATCAGGGCTCGTATCTGCAGCGCAAGGTCAAAACCGGGTTTGACATAGGGCAGAATTCTGACGCTGGGGCCATAAATTTCGTCAAGCCGTCTGGTGCCATCCGGTGTATTCGAGATGGTCAGAACCGCATCGGCATGGCTGTGATCGACGAAGGTGAATGGGATCAAAGCATGCACGATTGCTTCGATCGATGCGGCCGCAGCATCGGGATCGAAACGCGCGATTTTGAGTTCCTTGACCATGTCGGCATCCGACAAGATATCCAGCTCACCCAGCCTTCTCACGCGCTCAAGATCGAGTGCGGTGAAGCCTTCTTCACCCATCGTTCCGAGATCGAAGCCGCTTGCCTTGATCCACATTGCCGACCGGTTCTGGCCAAACCGATCGACGATCAGGCCCTTTGCCGATGTGTTGCCGCCCCCATGAAGTACTAGAGATCGGTCAAGGCCAATCAACCTTGACGAGTATACGCGCATGGAAAGCACATCCGCGCCTTCTGGTGCTTCCCTATCATTCCACAGACTGAGCATTTTAACCTCGGGCCTCAATCATTGCGGTGAGCCGGTTCACGGCTTCGGCGATGAAAATCTCATCTTCGGCATTTGCGTCAATCTCGACCCGCTCGATATGGCGCGGCAACATTTCCATGAATGCCAGGCGCATGGCCTCGTCCGCTTCGGCGTCGTAAAGGGCGCCGTTCCTGGCGGAGTAGCTCGACACGCCCGCGAGTGGCAGCAGGAAGACGGTGTTGGAGTGGGCCTCCTCCAACCGTTTTGAGATTTCCGAAACGATTGCGCGCATCTCCTTCCGGTCTGGCCTTGGCACCAGGATGACAGGGTTGTGATAGCTATAGCGATGGTTGCGGTATTTTTCGGGAACCGTGTCCGGCTCGGCAAGCTGAATACCCAGATGATCTATGCCGCCCGGCACCACGACTTGCGGGACGCCGAGGCGACCGGCAACGCGCAGGCGTTCTGAGTCCGCGGCACGCAATCCATCGTGAACGGCGTCCGCGATATCGCCGAGGCCGTAGTCGAAAACACCGGCGACAAGCCCGTCTTTCACCAGCTGTTCCATCGCCTTGCCGCCGGAACCGACGGCGTGGAAAACGATGGTCTCATAGCCTCTCTGTTCGAAAGCCTGAATGGCGCGCATCGCTCCCTGTGTCAGAACGCCCAGATTGGTGATGGCTATCATCGGCCGCGCCCCTCTGTTATCCGTCGCACTGTTTCGCGTGCCATAGGCGAGCGCCATTCCATATGCTGCGCCTGCCGCATTGGACAGGATCATGCGCAGCAGGGGATTGAGCCCCAATATGTCGCCGACCGAAAACATCATGGCGATATCCTTGATGCCGACGTAGGGCGCGGTATTGCCGGCAGCGAGTGTCGAGACGATCAGTTTGGGAAAGCCATAGGGCAGGTCCTGCATGACCTTAGCCGCATTGTTCGTGCCCTGCGTTCCGCCGAGGCTGATAAGGCTGTGAACCCGGTTCTCGTCGATCAGCCCGTGGAGGATCGCCGTGGCGCCGCGAACCATTACAGCAGAAGCATCCGTGCGGTTGGGATTATCCCGCAATCGCGAAAGAGGCATGCCGCCTGCTTCGGCGATCTGCGCCGCACTCACATCAACCGGTCGGTCCGTATCGCCGACTACACTCATGTCGATCAGCAGGCAGTCCCCTCCGAGCCTGCGGATTTCGGATCTCAAGAGATCGGCCTCGGATCCCTTGGTGTCCATTGTGACCAGTATCGCGACACACTTGTTCATGCCTTCCTCCCGGCAGTTTTCAAGAGAATTTAAGATTGGTGAATTCGCTAGCGGCAGCAAACACCGCGCGTTCTATCGGCAGGCGCTCCGTCGAGGAGCCAGTCCAGAAGCCGTGACCGCTGGTATTGTCGAGCATGAACTGGGCATCCGCCGGGTTCTCCATGGCCGCGCCGTGGGCGACGAGGATTGCTTCGGGATGCACTTTCCGAACCGCGTCATACACCGCTTCCGTCACGGCGGCGGTCTCTTCTATGGTTGTGCCGTTGTCGTAGCCTTTTAGCCCGCCCTTCGTCGTCCCCGCATGGAAACAGAAGATGTGCGGCCTGGCGTGTTCGGCAATCGCCACGGCGTCTTCCGGCGTGAAAGCGAGACCGACCGTGACCATGCCCGCCTCTTCGCGCGCGTAACGCAGCATCTCGATCTCGTTATCGAGGGTAATGCCCGCCGAGGTCAGCACACGATAGATTTCGCTGTCCCTGTCGACGTAGCTGATCGACGGACCTATATTGGACACCGACAGCACACCCATCCGGCGGCAATCGTCGATCACCATCGCCATGTCCTTCAGAGGGTCGTTGGCGTTCAGGCAAGCGCAGACGAAGCTGTCGCCCTTGAGCGCCGGCATGATGTCTTCGCGGGTGTAATCGAGGGTCTGTCGGTTGCTGTCGAGAATGGGCCACATCATGGCCATCGTGCCCATGCCATTTGCCCGCAGACGTGCGCCGGAGAAGGTGTTGATGCAGTCGACGCCGGCTTTTTCCAGAAGACCGGCAACAAGACCGCTGCCTGCGGAGGAAATCATGATCGGCTTGCGCTCGGCGATCTTGCGGTGCAGGCGCTCAAGAATCGTCTCTCGGGTCAGACGTTTGGTCAGCACGTGGGTAACTCCCTGGTGAGTGTGTCGAGAAATGTCGCGACCTCAAGGCGCAGCCCTGTCATGTGCGCCTCAGGCTCGAGATAACGGGGCGGCTGCAGCGACAGTCGACCGTTGGGCAGGCTATCGGCCAGCGTTTGCGCGATGTCGAAGGGATGCAGCGGATCGTGAAGATTACCGACCACGAGCGCCGGGCACCCGACCGAAACCAGCTTTTGACGATTTGAAAATGGGCGATCTTGAACAAGCAGGGAAAGCACATCTGCAGCGCTTACCGCCTGCGGCCGATGCAGCGCTGCCTCGATCGACCGGGCCGCGGCAGGGTTATCGCGCAAAATGGCGGCAAACTCACCGTCTTCATGGAGCAGCTGCGCAGCCGTTTGCACCCCGCCCGCAAGCCAGTCCCCGATGCGGGCCATGATGCCGAGATGAGGGAGCGCCGGTCCGTCGAGCCAGGCCGGGCGGATAAGAAGCAGAGCTTTAATGCGATCCGGTGCCTCCTGCGCCATGCGCAAGGCGATGGCGGAACCCATGGAAATTCCGCCGATAACCGCGCGGCGAACACCGAGATGGTTGAGAAGCGAAAGTCCCACCGCTGCATAATCGGCAAATCCGCAGGCGGAGAAAGAACTGTCGCCATGCGCTGGCAGATCAGGGCATATCCATTGAAACCCTTCGACGCCGCCGAACAGCGCAAGCACCTGATTGCGATCCGCAGCCAGACCGTGCATGAGCAGAACGGGCGACCCTTCGCCCATACTCTCGTAGACGACACGGCTCCCCCCGTGAACAAAACTCGAAATCATGACTTCCGCCGGCGATGAGGGCATGCCCCCATTTTCGTTTTTTCGCCGTCCCTCTCGGTGACCAACTGTCGGAAAGGGTATTTCGAGTTGCCACGGTTGCCTTGTGCACCACGCCGCTGTTTTATAAATATTCGCTCTTCAGGGGTCCGCGAGGGGTTCCGCCGCAAGGCTGCCGCGCCATCTGTCCCTGTACTTTTTGGGGGACAGGCCGAAGAACAGCGTGAATTTATGGGTGAAATAACTCTGGTCGCAAAAGCTGCTGCGCAGGGCTATTTCAACGATTGCCTCATCGGTCGATACCAGTTGTCGCGCTGCGGCCTGCATGCGTACCCGCAGGATGAATTCCTGCGGCGGCATCCGGAAAAGGCGTCGGAAATTCTTACGGAACTGGCTTTCGGAAAGACAACTGAGGCTCGCCAAGTCCTTGATGTTGATGGCCTGTCCGTAATGCTCCTGGATGAAGTGGATGACCCTGGAATATTGGCGGTAGCCTTCGGGCAACATGTCGGTGCGACGGACGATGCGGGTAATGCCCATGATACCGTCGATAGTCCCGTCGGCGGCATGGGTGGGCAGCTTGGTGGTTGCAACCCAAACCAACTGGCCATTTTCATCAACGATGACTTCCATCTTGTTGATGATCTTTTCACCGGTCTCCATGACGTGGCGGTCGTCGCGCAGGATCGGTTCGGCAATCTGCCGGGGAAAAAACTCGATCTCGGAGCGTCCCAGTATTTCGCTTTTATGGCGGGCGTTGAAAAGCGAAAGCGAGGCATTGTTGCATGCCTTCCAACGGCATTGCCGATCCTTCACATAGAAATAGATATCCGGCAGATATTCGAAGATTTCCGGAAGATTTTCAGGCGTGGCGGACGTTGGCGCGTCCGGCAGCGCAGCGAGATTGGATACAGACATAGGCTCTTCTCCCCTACATCTCTCTCCAGGGCAGCGCCCTGGAGACAGTCGCCCAAATCATCTTACGCTTCGGCGTAGGCCGCTCTCAGAAAGTCGTGGCCCTCGCGATAGATTTCATCGCTCGGCGAAAGTTCACGCCACACCCGCGTTGCCGCGGCAATCTCCGGCATTGCCTGCCCGAAAGCCTCGATAACGAACCAGCCGTCATAACCGCCGCGCTTGAAAGAGCGGAGGGTTTCCCGCCACGGTACATGACCCTTGCCGGGCGTGCCACGGTCATTTTCCGAGAGGTGAACATGGTTGATCTGGCCCATCGCCGGTGCAATGCAGCCGACGGGGTCTTTCTCCTCGATGTTCTGGTGAAACGTATCGTAGAGGAAGCCGTAATTGGCCGCTCCCACCTCGCGGACCGCCCGGGCGGCGTCGGCAACCGTGTTGAGGATATAGCACTCGAAACGGTTCAGCGGCTCCACCGAAAGCAGGATCCCGCTTGCCTCGGCATAGGCCGCCGCCTCGCGGTGAACTTCGATCATGCCTTTCCATTCCTCGCGGGTGGCAGGCGCGCCGGTGAAATGCCCGAGCGGCTGATGGAAAGGGCCGCACAGGACTTCACCGCCAGCGGCGGCGACGCAGTCGATCAGCCATTTGATATGGGACAGGGCTCGTGTGCGGGTTTCGGCGTCCTGCGACAGGCAGCTATGGTCTATGTCGGGCATGACGCCCACGGCCGTCGCCCGAAGACCGATGTCTTTCAGCCAGGTCCCGATCTGACGGTAATCCTCCGGCGTACCGCCGAAAACAGGGATTTCCACACCATCGAAGCCGGCCTTCTTGATATCTTTCAAGATCGGCACGTCCTTTTCAGTTACGTGCGTCGTCCAAAGCAGCATATTCATACCGAGCAGCATGTCTTATCTCCCCCAAGTTTCTAAATTAATGAATGAATTTCAGATTTATCCCGCTCTCGCGGTCGAAAACGGTCACGGCGTCGGCCTGCGCTCCAAGCGAGACGGTCTGGCCGCGACTAACGGAAAACGTCGATGGTGCGGTTGCCTTGACGGCGTGTGTGCCGTGAACGAGCGTCAATATCTTTTCCACGCCGAGATCTTCGACATCGGTAACGGTGAAAGCGGCGACGCCACCGCAATTGAGCCTGATATCTTCAGGACGAATGCCAAAGATCAGGCGGCGCCCCTCTGCGGCCATGCCGGCGGCAGGCAGCGGAATCTCGAAAACGCCTGGCACCACAATGGCACGGCCCTGCGAGACCTCTCCTTCAAGAAGGTTGATGGCGGGGGCTCCGACAGCACGGGCGACGAAGGTGTTCTTCGGATTGCGGTAGATTTCTCGCGGCGCGCCTGTCTGTACGATCATCCCCCTGTCGAGCACACCGATCCTGTCACCCATGGACATGGCCTCGACCTGATCGTGAGTGACGTAAAGAAAGGTGGCGCCGAGTTCGGCCTGAAGCAGCTTCAGTTCAGTGCGCAGCGCCTCTCGCAGCTTGGCGTCGAGGGCCGATAGAGGCTCATCCATCAGGAACACACGGGGTCTGCGCACAATGGCCCGTCCGATGGAGACGCGCTGCATTTCGCCGCCCGAGAGCCTGTCCGTCTTGCGGTCAAGCAGATGCGTGATACGCAGGGTCGCTGAGACCCTGTCCACCTGCCTCGCAATATCGGCATCGCTCATTCTGCGCATGCGCGAGCGCAGCGGAAATTCGAGATTTTCCCGTACCGTCAGTCTCGGATAAAGCGAATATTGCTGAAGGACGAGGGCGACATCCCGTTCGGCCGCGCTCCAGGAACCGACGTTGGCGCCGTCGATGAATATATCGCCTGCATCGGGCTTTTCAAGGCCGGCAATCAGGCGAAGCGTTGTGGTCTTTCCAGCGCCGGTATCGCCCAGCAGCACGAAAAATTCGCCGTCTGAAAGGGAAATGTCGAGCCCGGAAAGCGCTGACGAACGGCCGTAGGTTTTGCTGATTTTCCGCAGTTCTATATTGGCCATCAGAGATAGACTCCCAGGGATTTGCCTTGTCCGGTTTCGAAAAAATGCGCCTGTGTCACGTCCATCGATACCCTGATGTCAGGGCCAAGCGCGGCAGCGTCGCCGCTGGCTGTTCGGACCCGCAGACGGTTTGGTCCGATGCTGACATCGACAATGTCATGCGAACCCATCGGCTCGATGGCTTCGATCCGACCCCTGATACCATCTGGCGCAGACACGGCGGAAAGCCGCAGTGCCTCCGGCCGAACGCCAAGCGTCAGCGTCTCGTCGCCTGCAAGGGTGCAGCCGAGCCGCTCCGCAAGCCTGTCCGGCAGGGTGAAGCCTTCGCCGCCGCCCTGCAAGATGACGCTCGTTCGCCCGGCTTCCATCGCCAGACGCGCTGGAAGCGTATTCATCACCGGACTGCCGATGAACTGAGCGACGAACAGATTGCCGGGACGGGAATAGACATCTGCCGGGCTGCCGACCTGTTGCAGGACGCCCTGATGCATGATGACGATACGATCGGCAAGCGCCATTGCCTCGACCTGGTCGTGCGTCACATAGATTGATGTCGAGCCCTGCTCGACGTGCAGCCGCTTGATCTCATGCCGCATCTGCTCGCGCAGCTTTGCGTCGAGCGCGCCGAGCGGCTCGTCCATCAGCAGCGCCTTGGGATTGCGGACGAGCGCCCGGCCGATGGCCACCCGCTGCATGTCGCCGCCCGACAAGGCCGATGGTTTGCGCGCAAGCAGATGGGTGATCTGCAGAATCTGCGCAACCGAGCGGACCCGTCGCTGAACATCGGCTTTCGGCGTTCGAACGGCCCGCAACGGAAAGGCGATATTCTCTTCCACGCTCATGTGAGGATAGAGCGAGAAGGACTGGAAGACGAAGGCGATGTCCCTATCGGACGCCTTAAGATTCTGAACGGCGGCGCCGTCGATCAGAATGTCGCCGTCATCGACCGTTTCGAGCCCGGCAATCGCGCGCAGTGTTGTCGTCTTACCGCAACCGGACTGGCCGAGAAGCACGATGAATTCCCGGTCATGCATGGTCAGGTTGAGATCGTCGATCACCCTGGCATTGCCGAACCGCTTTTGAAGTCCCCTCAGTTCAATCTGCGTCATGGCGATTGTTCCCTTTCCTCTCGGCGTCTGTGGCGGACAGTTTGGTGACGATGTTGAAGGCCACCAGTCCGAGCAGGGTGAGTGTGAAGCCGTAGGCGTGAAGCGTTGCGTTCCACGGCTGGCAAAGGGCGACGATACCAAACAGCATCAGCACCTCTGACGGCGTTTCGAGTTTTTTGGGATCGATGAAAAACCGGTTCATTTGCGGATCGCTCCGAAGGACATGCCGCGCAGCAGATGATTGCGAAGCAGGAAGGTGAAGATGGCGACAGGGATAAGGAACAGCAAAGTTCCGGCGGCGATCACCGTCCAGTCCGGCAGGCCAGAACCAATCTGGCTTGGGATGAAGGGAGGTGCGGTCTGCGCCCTGCGGCTCGTCATGATCAGCGCGAATGCATATTCGTTCCAAGCGGTGATGAAGCAGAAAACAGCCGTGGCGGCGATACCGGTCGCAGCTTCCGGAAGCACGATCCTGAAAAACGCCTCCAGCCGGGAGTATCCGTCGACCAGCGCGGCTTCCTCATATTCCCGCGGGATTTCGTCGATGAAGCCTTTTAGAAGCCATACCGAAAACGAAAGGTTGAAGGCGGTGTAGAGCAGGATAAGCCCGATATGGCTGTCGTTCAGTCCGACGGCCCGGTACATCAGAAACATAGGGATGGCCACCACCACGGGAGGCATCATGCGGGTCGAAAGAATAAAGAACAGCAGATCTTTTTCGCCCTTAATCGAAAAGCGCGAGAAACCGTAGGCCGTAAACGTTCCCATGCCGACGGCAAGCACAGTCGATATGACCGCCACGATCAGCGAGTTCAAAAAGCGATTGGGATAAGCTGAGAGCTGAGCTTCGCCGCTGCCGGAGCGGACGACCTTTTCGCCGCCATCCAGTACACGCTTTTCCCACCATGGCGCCGCCTCATAAGCCTCAGGCGTCACCGGCTCGCGCAATTGCGAGCGTTTGGTAAAAAGCTTGACCATCGGTGAAACATCCGGGGTGAACAACACCGTCGGCGGAATGGTGGTCGCGAGATTACGCGGTTTGAATGCCGTCGAGGCAATCCAGTATATCGGCGCCAGAAATATTAGGGCGACGATCAATATCGTGGCGATGGCGATACGGTTGGCGGCCCTGGCCGCAGGGGTTCGGACGGCGGCCATGTCAACGCTCCTTCACCTTGTTGAGATACTTGACGTAGATATTTGTCACTGCCAGCACGACGATGAGCATGATATAGGCAAGCGCGCAGGATCGGCCCGTCTGCCATTCCTGAAACGCCATCCGGAACAGGCGGATGGAGATCAGTTCGGCAGTGGGCTGGCTGGTCAGGATATAAGCGAGGTCAAAGGTCTTGAACGCCTCCATGGTGCGAAAGATGATGGCGATCATCAAGATCGGCGCGACCAGCGGAAGCGTAATGCGGAAGAATGTGTAGACGGGGCCGGCCCGGTCTATGGCCGCGGCCTCGTAGAGATGTTTGGGAACAGCCGAAAGACCGGCCAGCGACAGAAGCATCACGAAAGGCGACCACATCCAGATATCGGTGATCGCCACCGCATAGAGTGCCACCTGAGGGTCCGCCAGCCATTCAAACGAGCCAAGCCCGAGCGCATGGTTGATGACACCGAAGGATGGGTCGTAAAGAAGGCGCCAGAACAGGCCGACGACGGACATTGACAGCATCATCGGCAGGAGCAGCAGCGTGGTGAGCAGGCCTTTTCCGGGGATGTCGCGGTTGAGCAGCATGGCCATGCCGAAGCCGACCAGAACCTGCCCCGTGACGGACACCAGCACATAGGTTGCGGTAATGGTGAAATTCGACCAGACGAGCGGATCGGCCAGCAATTCCCGATAATTCTGCAGACCGACGAAGCTGCCGGCGGCGTTGGTAGACGCGCGAAAATCCGTGAAAGAGTAATAAAGCGAATACAACAACGGGAAAATGTTGAAGACGATCAGAAACGCGATCGTCGGAATGATAAACATGTTCCTGATCGCGAGATCGCTGATCGGCCGACGTCTCGTTGCGTCGTCGGATGCCAGCTGAGAGACGGTAGCAATGGTCAAGGCGGACCTCCTTGCGGCAGCCGATCCGGGCCGAAGCTTCCAAGCGACGGACACAGAGGATCGTTTCTGCCATGTTTGACGGGCAGCGGGGGCGGCGGGCATTCACGGCCCGCTCCCCCCACCGGTGGACACCTACTGAAGGCGGCCGTATTTCCGGAAGGTGCCTTCCCAGTCGCTGGCGAGGCTGTTCAGCACATCCTTCGACGAAACCTTGCCGTCGCCGACGATAGCGGGATAAAGGCGTTGGTTCAGCTGCTGTAGCAGTTCCGCATATTCGGGAACCGCCCAGAAATCCTTGACGGTGAACATGGTTTCGTAGAACGCTCTGTTATACGGCGTCGCGTTCTGAAACTCAGCAGACTGAAGCACAGCCTTGGAGCAGGTGTAGCCGCCAAGCGCCGCCCATTGTTTCTGGGTCTCGTCGCGGATGAACCACTTTAGAAATTTCAGCGCCTCTTCCTGATTTTTCGAATAGGAAACGATAGAAATCCCCTGGCCGCCGAGGGCGGCGAAACGATCGCCTCCAGGGCCTGCCGGGTTAGCGAAAAAGCCCGTCACTTTGGCGTTCGGATTGCTGGACGTATTCAGGAGCGCCGGGAAAAAGGCGAAATAGTTCATGCTCATCGCCGTCAGTCCCTCGGCCATGGCCTGGTTGTTCTCAACGAAGAACGACTTTGCCCAGCCAGGCGGTGTGAACCTGTAGAGATCGCGATAGGCATCGAGCGCGGCTACGGCTTTGTCGGAATTGATGTAACCATCGACCTTGTAGCTGACGGGATCGCCAAGATCGCCGCCGAAGGAAAACAGCGCATTCTCAAAACCCATCGCCATCGCGTCATAGGAATTGTCGGTATAGATGGCGACGCCGTAACGCTTCTCATCCGGGCGATGAAAAAATTCGGCGGTATCCCGCAACTGCCTCCAGTCTTTCGGCGGTGCCAGCGGATAACCGTATTTCGCCTGGAAGGCGGCTTTTTCCTTCGGGTCCTCGAACCAGTCCTTGCGATATGACCAGCCGACGGCGTCTCCTTCCAGCGGCACGGCCCAATATTTCCCGCTTTTTTGCGGATATTCCGAATAGGCGGCGACTGTTGCTGGCGCCATGACCTCGCTCAGCTTGTTCTCATTGAAAAAATCGGTCAGATCGACGTAATGTCCTGCTGTCGAGCCCGCGCCCAGCCATTGGCTGTCGCCGACGACGAGATCGTAGGCATCACCCTGGGAATTGAATTCAGTGAAGGCCTTGGTCTGGAAATCCGCCCAGGGGGTTGTCTCCACCGTGACCTTCACGCCTGTTTCCTTTTCGTACTTGTTAACGAGTTCCTGCAGGTAATTTGCCGGGTCCCATTCCGCCCATAAAATCGTGAGCTCCGCAGCGATACTGGATGTGCTGCTGGCAGCCAAAATCGTGAGGCCGAGCAAGGCGGCCCTTAATCCCTGACGCTTCATATTTCCCCTCCACGCGAACGATCGGCATCCAACGCCCGGATTTTGCCCGGGACGCGCGGCGATCTTGGAATTTTTCGATGGATGTCCTCCTCAAGACACCAGCACTACAATGCCGGAAAGAGGCGGCGTTAGCTTGTGCAGCCCGTTCTGATTTTATAACGATTCAATCGTCCAGCAGATTATCCATGGGACGTCAGCAACGCCACAGACGTTGCGAAGTACAAGTGAAACGCGCATGGTATTCTGGACGCCGGACGGAAAATTGCGTGGGCGGCGTTTGTAAAGCAACGGCCAACTTTCATCTTTGGGTCCGTGAACGCGATCTGGTGGTTTCACAAACATTGCTTGCGCCAACGCATCTTGACATTAGAGACCTGCTGCACGCGCCGCAGGTCCCCGCTCGATCGAATCAAGGCAATTGCATTTCGGCTTGATCCCAAGACACTTCGGTCCCGGTTGCGTTTTATCAGCCTGAGACAGGCGCTAACGCCGGCAGCTTTTATGTCCGCCGTTAGCTCACTAATGTTCGTCCATCAGACGCGCGGTCATGAAGCTCGCATCGTTCGCACTCTGGGGGAGGATATTTGCTATCCTCCCCCAGAGTCGTTCAAGATCAAAAATCGAAATTGTTGATGGTATCCTTGGTGAAGACCGTCGGAGCGCCAAGCAGGATTTCCGAGCCGTTGATAACTTTCAGGTCGCCAAGCTTGCCCGCCTTGACCGACGTGGCGCCGGGCTGAAGGGTGCCGTCGGCGACGGAACGCAGAACATGCATTGCGGCATAACCGAGATCGACCGGGTTCCACAGAACCACAGATTTAACGCAGCCGGCCCCGACATAGGGCTTCATGGCGTTCGGCGTCGCAAGTCCGACGACGGCGACCTGACCGCATTTACCGGCCTGCGTAACAGCGTCGGCTGCCGCGGGGGTGGCAACCGATGTCATGCCGACAATGCCTTTGAGGTCATCGCCATATTTGTTGATCAGCGTGTTGGCCTGATTGAAGGACAGGATATTGTCTTCTTGTGCTTCGACGGTTTCCAGCCATTCCATTTTCGGATGGCATTTTGCCTGATAGGCGGCCATCTCGGCGATCCAGCGCGCCTGATTGGGTGTGGTGAAGGTCGAGGTGACGATAGCGAATTTGCCCTCTTCACCTGTTTCAGCGGCAAGCGCGTCGATCGTTGCCTTGGCAATACCGTTGAACTCCGCCTGGTTGACGAACCATTGGCGGGAGTCGGGCGTGGAATTCGCATCGTAGCCGACGACGTTGATGCCGGCGGCGAGCGCCTTCTTCAGGACGGGGGCAATCGCGACCGGGTCGTTGGCGGCGTAGAGAATGCCGTCCACACCTGATGTGATGTAGTTGTCGATGAGCGTGATCTGGTCGTCGATATTGGCCTTGCTCGGTCCGTCGGTCTTGGCCTTGACGTTGCCCAGTTCAGTCGCGGCGTCTGAAATGCCCTTGGCCGTCGCAGCGAAGTAGCCGATGCCGACCAGCTTGGGCACATCCACGACTGATATCGGCTTGCCCTTGCGATCCGGCGCATTGGTCGGCGTTCCGCCGTCATAGGCCTTTGCCTCGACTTTGGCGGGCGTGGCGTCGCAGGCCAGCGGGTTAGTCGGCAGGTCGTCGCCGCCGGTCCAGGGTGACGCGGCGTGGCTGAGGTTGGTCGAAAACGAGAGCGCCAGCAGTGTCGGCAGTAGATATTTACGCATGTCTTTCTCCTCCCAAATCGTCCGGAACACCTCTAAGCGGCGGTGAGGGACGATACATCGAATTATCGAGAGCCGCTTTTCTCGAAGAGATTGCTCGCAAGAATGGCGAGGATGAGCACGACCCCAATCAGCATGATCGTGCCGTCGCCGGTAACGCCAGCGAGCGAAAGTCCGTTTTTCAGCGCCTGTATGACGCAAAGACCGAGGATGGTGCCGACAATCGTGCCGCGGCCGCCAAAAATGGATGTGCCGCCGAGAACGACCGCCGTAATGGCGTCGAGTTCGATGCCTGTGCCCATGTCGGAGCGCGTGGTGGAAACCCGAGAGACGAAAATCACCGCGGCGAGGGCTGCGGCCAGACCGGAGGCGGTGTAAACGGCCAGCTTGGTTTTTTCCACGGCAAGGCCGGAGAACCGGGCACCGGTCTCGTTGGCGCCGATCGCATAGGTGCTGCGGCCCCAGGTCGTATAGGCGAGGATGACGGCGGCCATGACGGCGGCGACAAGGAGGAGCCAGAGCTGGGTGGGAATGCCAAGCACAGCGCCCTGACCAAGAATGAAGAACCATTCTGGATAACCACGCACGGATCGGGCCTGGCTGATGCCTTCGGCCAGGCCGCGATAGAGTGCGAGCGTTCCAAGCGTGGCGATCAACGGCGGAACGTTGAAACGGGTAATGATCAGCCCGTTGACGAAGCCCGCGAACGTTCCCGCCGCCACTGCCGCGGTCATCGCGAGGGGCAGTGGCATGCCGAGCTTTTGCCAGAACACGCCAAGCAGAATGGCTGTGAGCCCAAGGATCGAGCCGACGGAAAGGTCGATGCCGCCGGTCGCAATGACGAAGGTCATCGCCAGAGCGACGAGGCCGATTTCCGTCATCAGGCGGCCCTGATTGAGCAGGTTGGAGACGGTGAGGAACTTGTCAGACTGGAAGGACAGGACAGCTAGGATGACGACCAGCAGGACGGCCAGAAATGTTTCGTGCCGGATGAGTGATTTGGGGATCATGGCTTTCAAACACTCCTGCGGCGGCGGCGAAGCATATCGGCAAGCACCGTGATGAGGATCAAGAGACCGATGACCGCCCGCAGCCAATAGGCCGAGACATTGACGAAGATCAGGGCAGAACCGATGGTGGCGAACAGGATTGTCGCCAGCGTCGAGCCGATCACCGTGCCGGTGCCGCCGAGAATGGAGACGCCGCCGATAACCGCAGCAGTGATGATCGTGAGTTCGAGATTGGGTGGTACGGTCGATTGGATGACCTGCAACTGGGTTGCGAACAGCACGGCAGCGAGGCCGGCGAACATGCCATGAATGGCGAAAACCTGAACGATGCGCCGCTCGGCCGGAATGCCGCTGGCGACGGCCGCCTCGGGGTTGCCGCCGAGGGCGTAAAGCGAGCGCCCAAAGGCCGAGTTGCGCATCCAGAAGGCGGCCAGCAGGGTAAGGATGATCATCGCCACCAGGGGAACCGGAACGCCGAGCAGTTTCTGCTGGGCAAGGAGAAAGGACGGCGGCAGGTTGGATATCCAGGCGCCGCCGGTGACGCTGATGAGACCGCCGCGCAGGATCGAGAGCGCGCCGAGCGTAACAACGATCGACGGAATGCGGGCATAAGCGACCAGCAGGCCGATGACGGTGTTGATGGAGAGGCCGACGAGGATGGGGACAGTCCAGGCGACCCACACCGGATAACCTGATGTCGCCAATGTTCCGGCAACCGTCGCCAGCACGCCGATCAAGGCTCCCACGGAGACATCAATATTGCCGGTAATGATCACCATCGCCATGCCGATTGCCGCGACCGCGATATAGGCGTTTCCGGAGAGAATAGTGTTGAGGTTGTTTACGGCGATGAAGCGCGGATTAACGAGAGTGACGCAGACGAAAAGGGCGACAATCGCTGCGAGAACGAATATTTCCTGCCCGTAATCCCCAAGGAATCTCCGATAGCCGCTTTGAATGAGATGTGCGCTTGTTGTTCGCCTGGTGGGTGCATTGCCGAGATTGCTCATGCCGCATTTTCCTCCCTGCGATGCGCCGTCATCGCTGCACCGACCCGCTCGGGCGTCGCGTCACTGCGCTCGAGAATTTCCGTGACCCGGCCCTCCGCCATGACCATCACCCGATCGCTCATGCCCAAAACCTCAGGCAGCTCGCTGGAAATCATGATGATGGCGACGCCTTCGCGGGCAAGCTCACCCATGATCGCGTGTATTTCCGACTTGGCACCCACATCGACGCCGCGTGTCGGTTCGTCAAGGATCAACACGCGAGGCTTGATTTCCAGCCATTTTGCGATCACCACCTTTTGCTGATTGCCACCGGAAAGCTGGCCGATGGGCTGGTCGGCGTCGCGGCAGCGCACGCTGAAACGTTTGATCGCCTCGGCCGCACGGCTCATTTCGGCGGGAGTCCGGATGAAGATGCCGTTCGAGACCTTGTCGAGCGTGGCCAACGTGACGTTCTTGCGGATGGCCATGGATTTGATAAGGCCTTGCGATCCACGGTCTTCCGGCACATAGGCGATGCCAAGATTTCGCGCCTGTGAAGGCGAAGTGATAGCGACGGCCTCGCCTTCCACGCGTATGTCGCCGGATGTTGCTGGCGTCATGCCAAAAAGTGTAAGCGCGAGTTCGGTGCGCCCGCTGCCAACAAGCCCCGCAACGCCGAGAATTTCGCCTTGCCGCACGGTAAATGAGATGTCTCTGACGCGGTTTCCGTGGTTCAAACCGGCAACCTCAAGGACCGGTTTGCCGATTGGCACGCCCACTTTTGGAAAAAGGTTGTCGATGGAGCGGCCGACCATCAGAGACACGAGGGCGGGTTCATCGACCTCGTCTATATTTTTTGTTGCGACATAGGCCCCATCGCGCAAGATGGTGACGCGGTCGCAGACGGCGAAAATTTCCGGCATGCGATGGCTGACATAGAGGATGCCGACGCCGCGCGCGCGCAATTGCCTGACGATATCGAGCAGGCGCTGCACATCCGATTCAACCAATGAGGCGGTTGGTTCGTCCATGATCAGCACCTTGGCGTTCTTGGACAATGCCTTGGCAATCTCCACGCGCTGGCGCTGCGCGACCGATAGATTGGCCACTTTTTTATCGACATCGAGATCATGCGTGTCGAGCTCGTCAAGAAGTTTGCGGCTGCCTGCGCGGACGGCCGGCCAGTCAATCATACCGCCGGCCCTGCGCGGATAATTGCCGAGAAAGATGTTCTCCGCGACTGTGAGTTCCGGAAACAGCAGAAGTTCCTGATACACGGTGGCGATGCCGGCGGCATTGGCGTCGCGCGTCGAGGAAAACGTCACTGCTTCGCCGTTGACGGTGATCGTTCCTTCGTCCGGGGTATAGAGACCGGAGAGAATCTTGATCAGCGTGGATTTGCCCGCTCCATTTTCTCCCATCAGCGCATGCACTTCGCCGGGATAGATGTCCAGGCCCACATTTTTCAAGGCCTTAACGCCGCCGAAAGACTTGCCGAGACCGTTGAGCTGAACAATCGGCTGCATCACACCGCCTCCCCATATTCGCTGTTTTTTGCCGCCATTGTGTCCACATGGAGCCGCCATTCGTGCCTGTAGGCGTCGAGACCGGGAATTGCTGCCGCCAAGGCCACCGAGCAATCGTTCACGAAAGGGTTGCCGCCGGTTTCGTCGAAAACCAGCGCGGCAGCGCCAAAGGCGCTGCCTTCGGGATTGGCGCTGGTATGGATCGTCTGGCCGGGGCGCAGTGCCGCAAGAATGGCGGCGTAAAGCCCCGTCTTCACCAGGCCGCCATCGATGACGATTGTGTTTCTCGAGCCGATGAGATCGAGAGAAAGGTCCGTCATCAATGCGACATAGAGCAGGGCGGCAGCCGCACGCTCCTCGCCCGTGATGGTCGGTCCGATGAAATGTCCGGCATGCCCCTGCATCGGGCCGCCTGCGGCAAATGACGGCAGGGCAAAGCAGCGTTTGGCGATGATCGCGGCCACGGCCTGCGCTGAGATGGGCATGGTCCAGCCGTCGCTTGCAAGATCGTATTCTCGCCCGCCCATAAAGCGGATGGTGGCGACCGGTTGGCGGTCGACTGTGACATTGGCCACCATGTCGCGACCGGCATCGAGACTTTCGAGCGGGCTTGCCGGATTAAGTATAATCACCCAGGTGCCGGTCGAGATCAGCGTGAAATCGGAAAAGCCGATCGAGCGGTAAAAATAGAGCGCGGCATTGCTGTCGTGGACACCGTTATGAACGTCGATATCGACATTCCGCCCGTCGATAAGACTGACGCTGTGGGTACCGATCACGCTGCCCGCCCGCGCGAAGGCCGGCATCTTGCCGCGCCAGCCCATGCGATCGACAAGGCTGCTGTAATCATCCAGTAGCGGTGCCCAGAGATTGGAATGGCAGCCGAGATAGGAGACCTCGGAAACTTTTCGCAGGGAAAATTTCCAGCTCCAGAATTGCGGATAGGCGAGTATGGCGTCGGTCTGCTTGAGAAGCGCCGGATCCCGTTCGTTCAGCCACAGAAGATGGCGGCCATAGTTGAAGCCAAGCGGTAATGGTGGCGAGAAGGTCTCGCGAAAATCCGGCGTGAGTGCATCGATCCGAGTGGCTATTTCGGTGGGCGGCTCCTGTTCGTAGTCCAGAATCGGATGAACGAGGGTGTTGTCACCTGCCACAAGCGCAAAAGTGCAACCATGCCCGGAAAAGGTGACGCGGACGATGCCGTGGGCTGAAACCACGCGCGTCAGTTCGTTCTTCATCCAGATGAACAACGCTTCGTCATCGAGGACGTTAAGGTCGCCGTACTTTAGCCATATGGGGCGGGTGCGCGCTTCGTCGATCAGCCGACCTTCAGCCGAGAGAACGAAAAGTTTCGAATTGGTCTTGCCCAGATCGAAAATGGCGACGGGGAACTGGCTCACTTTTCCCCTCCGATGGTCGCGATGGTGATGGTGATGCCGGCGTCTTCCAGCATTTTAGCATTGGCATCGGTCAGGCCGTCATCCGTGATGATTGCGCCGACGCGCGAGAGCGGCAGGGCGACATTGCGCGGTTGTATGGAAAACTTCCGGCTGTCAGCCAGAAGCACGATTTCGTCGGAACAGGCCGACAGTTCACCGATGACCTTGACGAGCAGAGGATGGGACTCGAGTAGTCCTTTGCTGTTGATGCCCTGGGTGCCGACAAAAAAACGCGACGCGAAGAAGCTGGGCGAGCCGGTCGTCGTATCGTGAATAATGCCGGGTTCGCGATAAAGCGCGCCGCCTGCGACGGAAAGCTGGCAGGTACCGTGTTCGCCGAGGTGGGCAGCAAGCGGCATGGAGTTTGTCCAGATTCGAACATTGCGCCGGGCAAGCAGCGTGCCGAGCTGGTAGCAGGTGGAGCCGGCGTGAACGATGATGGCATCCCCGTCACGCACCAGATCCGCCGCCTTCGCGGCAATGGCCCGTTTGGCCTCGACGGCTATGTCGCGGTTCTCATCATAGGGACGTGCGGAAAACCGTGCGCTGTCGCCGGTCTCGATGGCGGAAATGCCGCCATAAACCTTTCTGGCCTGACCAAGTTCATGCAGCTTGTCAATATCGCGGCGAATGGTGGCGGGAGACGCCTCGAGGCGCTGCTGAAGGTCGCGAACCGATGCGAACGGCGTTTCGCGCAAAAGCTCGACGATCGCCTTGTGGCGCTCTGTGTCGTTCATGGCTGCTCCCTCCGGCTCTCCCGTGCCGATGAAGAAGAATGATCATGATAGATCGAATAAGTCAACATAAGTGATAGAAATTTTCATTGTTGACGTATTTCAATCATGTAAATACAGTTTCTAGCGAAAGTTTACTCATGTCGTTGGCCAAATGGAGCGAGTTGGCCGAGATATCTGGAGGATGGCAGCCATGAGTTCCGATATTCCGGCAGGGGACGCTCCTGCCTTCGACGCATTTCTCGCGCTTTCAAGGGCGATCGGCAGCGATATCCTGAAAACGCAAGGCGCCGGAGGCAACACTTCGTTCAAGCGCGATGGGGTGATGTGGGTAAAGGCTTCCGGCACCTGGCTCGCCCAGGCCGGCGAGCGGGATATCATGGTGCCGGTCAGGATCGCGCCGCTGGTGGAAGCGCTGCGGTCAGGCAATCAAAGCGCGGAGAAGGCGACGGACTTCATTGTGGAGGAACTGAATACATCCGGTCTGCGCCCTTCAATCGAGACGAGCTTTCATGCCGTGCTTCCGCAGACAGTCATTGCCCACTATCATTGCGTCGAGGCGATTGCGCTTTCCGTGCTTGAGGATCGCGAGCGCGTTATTGGTGAGCGTATGGCGGCTTTGCCGGATCTTGCTTATGTCACAATTCCCTATCGCCGTCCGGGCACACCGCTTGCACATGAGATCGACCGTGTCGCTGCAAACAGGCCGGACGTGCTGATCCTGTTCAACCATGGTATCATCGTCACGGGGGACACGGTGGAGGAGGTGTGGGAGCGTGTCGCAAGGGTGACGGCCGCGCTGCGTGCGAAGGAGCGGCCATCTGCGCAGATCGACATGGCGCACCTTGAAAAATTGGCTGGAGGCTCGGATTTCCATGCCGCACTCGACGCCGGGAGCCACAACACAGCGCTCAGACCAGCAAGTGTTGCGATTGCCACCGCCGGCTCGCTCTATCCAGACCATATCATTTTCCTGGGCACGGAAATCGGCCTTCTCGCCGATGGTGAGACCGCGGCTGCCTTTGCCGCTCAACGTCGTTTGCGGGGTCTTGCCGTTCCAAAAATGCTGCTTGCGCCGGGGCATGGGGTGCTGTTGTCAAACGAGCTGACCGATGGCGGACGTGTGATGGCGCGGTGTCTTGCCGAGGTGGTTTCCCGCATCCCGGAGGGTGCGCCCGTCGTGTATCTAGATTCTCAGCAGGAGCATGAACTGACTCACTGGGAGGCCGAGCAGTACCGTCAGGTGCTTGACCGCAAGGCCAGCAGGCAGTCATGACCGCCGCGGCAAAATCAGCCTTTGCTCTGGGGGTCGATCTTGGCACATCCGGGGTACGTATCGCGGCGCTTTCCGCCGACGGAACGCCGCTCGACATGGTTGCCTTTCCCTTTCCCGATGCCGTGGCTGCCCGTTCACCGGCCGTCTGGTGGCGGGGCGTGCAGAGTTGCCTCGCGGAACTTGCGTCGCGTCTCTCGCTCCTGGGTGTGAAGGGGATCGCGGTTGATGGCACGTCAGGCACGCTGCTTGCCATCGATGCCAAGGGTGCGCCTGTGGGCGATGTCATGATGTACAATGACGCTTGCCCGGATGCCGCAATCATTGACAATATCACACGGCATGCGCCAGCCAATAGCCCGGCCCTGGGTGCGACATCGGCGCTCGCGCGTGCCATTTACCTCTCGCGTCGTCCGGGCGTGTGGGCCATCGTGCATCAGGCTGACTGGATTCTCATGCAACTCGGCCTTGATGCGCCCTCGAGCGATGAGAACAATGCGCTGAAGACCGGTTACGACCTGGCTGCTGAGGCATGGCCGCAATGGCTGGACGCCTGCGGCATGGATATCGCGCTTCTACCGGCGGTCCGGCGTGCAGGTACGATCCTGTCAGAGGTCAGCGCGGCGGGCCGCACCGTCGGCCTGCCTTCCGGCTGCGTCTATCATGCCGGCACGACCGACGGTTGCGCCTCTTTTCTCGCCACGGGCGCGGCTGAAACCGGTGATGGCGTCACCGCACTCGGCTCGACCATGGTCGTTAAGCTTGCGTGCTCTCAACCCATTAATTCTGCAGAATATGGCATATATTCGCACCGTATTCTCGACTTCTGGCTTGCCGGCGGCGCCTCCAATTCAGGTGGTGCGGTCATTACCAGTTTTTTCGACAGTGGGCAGATGAAAGCCATGACGCCGCATCTTCGCCCGGACGAACCGACGGGTCTCGGTTATTATCCGCTCTTGAGACCCGGCGAGCGTTTTCCTGTCAACGATGCCACCTATCCACCGAAACTGGAGCCGCGACCGGAGAGCGATCCTGTTTTCTTTCAAGCCCTTCTGGAAGGCATCGCTGCCATCGAGAAATCGGGTTACGATCGGCTGGCAGCACTCGGCGGTCCCGCAGTGCGGTCGGTGCGCTCTGTTGGCGGTGGTGCGGCAAATACGGCATGGACACGCATGCGGAAAATGGTGCTCGGCGTGCCCTTCCTTCCCTCTCGCTCGGCCGAGGCGGCGGTCGGCACCGCGTCGCTGGTTCTTGCCGGAAAGGCCCGTTGGCTATGAGTATTGCACCCTATACGATGCTACCTGCGCTTGCGGCCCGCTACGAAACATTCCTCATCGACCAGTTCGGCGTGTTGCGGGATGACGAGCGTGCCTATCCGGGTGCTAACAACGCGCTTCTTCATCTCAAGTCTTTGGGCAAAACTGTTGTCATTCTCTCAAACTCCGGCCGCAGCGGCGACTACAACGCGGCGCGGCTGATCAAGCTTGGTTTTGATCGCGCGGGTTTCGACCATTTCCTCACTTCGGGCGATGTCGCCCACGCTATTCTGTTTCGGGAAGCGGCCGAGAGGACCGGGCGTATGCGGTGCCTCACGATATCGAGCGGTCTGGACCGCAACCTTTCGGACCGTCTCGGCTTCGAAAGTGTCGAGCACGCCGATGTCGCCGACATTGTGATCATTTCGGGAAGCGAAGCTGAGACGACTCCGCTTTCGGCGTACCGCGAGAAACTGGAGCCGGCCGCGCGGCGCGGCGTGCCGTGTTACTGTATTAATCCAGATCGCCACAAACTGGCGGCCGGCGGGCGTGTCGCACCGGGCGCCGGCAGTATAGCGCTTGTGTATCAGGAGCTTGGCGGTCCTGTTCGCTGGTTCGGCAAGCCTTATCCTGCAATTTATGAGCATGCGCAGCGGCTTTTAGGGAGTCCGCCCACAGGCGGTATCATGTGTATCGGCGACAGTATCGAGCATGATATTGCAGGTGCTTCCGGTGCAGGACTTGCCTCTTGCCTTGTCAGGACCGGCATCCTTGCGAAAAGCGACGACATCGGCCTGGCAGAAATTGCTGCAGGCTATGGTGCTCGCCCGGATTTCCTGATGGACCGGTTCACCGTGTGAGTTGCTCTTCCCCTCTGTTACGGGTCAGACGAGTTCAAGTTTTATGCCGTGCTGGCGCATGCGCGCGACGGCATCCTGCGGTACGCTCTGCGACACCAGAACAACGTCGAACACCGAAAGTTCGGCGACGTAATTGAGCGCCGAGTAGTGGAATTTGCTTTCATCCACCAGCAAGATTTTTTTCCGGGCGATCGACAGCATGGCCTGTTTTGCCCGCACCACCTGTTCGTCCTGCGTGAAAAGCGAGAGGCCCTGAATGGTCGTTGTCGATAGAAGGGCGACATCGACATGGAACGTCCGGATCGTGTTTTCGCAGGCGAGGCCGAAAAAGCCGTTATAGCCACGATGAAATTTGCCGCCCAGCCCGATAAGTTCGATCTCCTGAACGTCGCGCAGGCGGTCCATGACCGGCAGGGCATTGGTTATCACCGTTACGGGGGCGACCTGTTCGATGAAGTCGCAGACATGAAACGTCGTGGAGGAATCGTCCCAGACAATCGCATTACCCGGTTCGATGTGGCGGACTGCGGCACGCGCCAGCCTTCTCTTCTCGTCGACATGCTGGTGCGCGCGATAGAGATAGCTGCTTTCGAATAGCATCGATTTTTCGGCCGAAACCGATCCGCGAATTCGCCTCACCAGACCTTGATCTTGCAGGTCGTTGAGGTCTCTATGGATCGTCATGAGGCTGACTTGAAGGTTTTCGGCTAGTTCCTTGATCTGCGCGGAGCCGCTTTCCATCAGGATTCGCATGATCTGCGACCGTCTTTTTTCGGTTTTCGACAGGTGTACTTCTGCCTGTCCGTCTTCTCTGTCGTCCGGTTCAACTGTCCCGCGTTCAATCATGATGTCCTCCGCATTTCGTACTGTAATCGGGGAAAACGCATTGTTCAATGAAAATGGGAAAATATCAAATCGTATCAATAAATGTGAAAATGGTTTCGCGTAAAAAAATGACGATGCAGAAAATAATCTAGATATTTCAGCGTAATATCTTCAGTTTCTCCGTTTCGCACGATCAATTTGAGAATGGTAGAATAACAAAAATGTGAAATATACGACTAATGATAACATTATTTTTGATAAAAAAACATATTTTTGTTGATGGCGGCGGTTTGTTCGCTTAAGCTTCTGATCGTCGGGGCAGCGCAGGGAGAGCGCTCGTAAAGCTCGGTAAAAACATAAAAATGGAGGAGGACAGCATGAGCAGGACTGCGCGAATGCGCTATATGACATCGACCTTCATCGCCGCGGCATTCTTGGCCGCGCCGGGGATTTCGCAGGCCGAAACGACCCTGACATTCGTCTGGCACGCCGGCACCTGCGCCGATGCGCTGGTGGAAATCGCCAAGGATTATCCGGACAAGAGCGTCAAGATCGTGCCGGCGCTGGTGCCTTACGGCCCGGAATGGCACAATAAGATCGCCTCGGAATTCGCCATCAAGGGTGATGCCTTCGATTTCGCCATGTGGGACAGCCAGTCCACGGCGGAGTTTGCCGGCGGCGGTCATGCCGTCAGGATCAACGATATTTTCGCGACGTCGAACTATCTGAAGCCGGAGATTTTTCCCGCAGCCTCATTGTCGCGCTATGGCGAATATCCCGACGGTTCCGGTGAATTCTACGGGCTTCCGGCCAATCAGGACGCCTATGGCCTGATGTACCGCAAGGATCTGTTCGAGGATCCCAAGGAAAAACGGGCCTTCAAGGACAAATACGGTTACGAGCTCGCCGTGCCGCAAACCTATCAGCAGGCCAAGGACATCGCCGCCTTCTTCACCCGGCCCGAAAAGGGTCTTTACGGCTGGGGCCAGATGGGGGGGCGCGAATATGATTTCGCCACCACGGCGTCGAACTCGTTCCTGTGGTCGTTCGGCGGCGAGCTGTACAATCCGAAAACCTATGAGGTGAAGGGATATCTCGACAGCCCGGCCTCCATCGACGGCGTGCAGGCCTATGTCGATATGTTCAAATTCGGACCGCCCGGCAGCGGCAATTGGGGCTTCGACGAGGTCAACGCCGCCTTCCAGCAGGGTCAGCTGGCCATGGCGATGCAATGGTTCTACTTCAACGGCTCCAATGCCGACCCGAAGGTCAACAAATTCGCCGATCGCACCGCCTTCGGCGTGCTGCCCGGCGCGGTCGGCCGCGACAAGCTGTTCCGCCGCCAGTTCTCGGTCGGCGGGCAGGGCATGGGCATCAACAAATACTCGAAAAAACTGCCGGAACTGACGAAGTTCATGGAATGGTATTTCCAGCCTGAGCAGCAGGCCCGTTATGCCAAGGTCTGCCAGACAGGTCTCAAGGCCGTGCTGGAAAGCCCGCAATGGCAGGGTCTCAATTCCTATAATCGCCAGTTCTCCGTCGCCCTGCAATATCTCAACGACTACTGGCACCTGCCGGAATATCCCGTGCTGCTCGACCAGCTTCAGGAGGAAATCTCCAATGCGGTTTCCGGCGCCAAGACCGTCAAGCAGGCGCTGTCGGATGCGGCCGAAAAGCATGAGCGGACCCTGAAGCGCGCCGGCTACGAGATCAAGCGCGGCGATAGCGTGCCGGACGTGCCCGACCAGCTCATCTCGCCGGTCGGCGTCAAGGATATCGCCGCGGTCGATTGATCGCTGCCTCCCGGCGGATGCGCGGAATTCCTCTTCCGCGCATCCGCAAGCTCGTTCCGTTCCGTTTCGAAAATGCCCTTGCGAAGGGGGAAACATGTCCCGTTCAAGACAATCGGGGATAGATCTCGCCGCGCGCTGGTTCTTTCTGGCGCTGCTCGCCGTCTATACTCTTTACAATCTCGGGCCGATCCTTTGGCTCCTCATCTCGTCGTTCAAGAGCCGCATGGATTTGTTTTCCATGCCGCCCAAACTGATCTTCACCCCGGATTTCAGCGGTTACGAAAGCGTTTTCGGGATCGGTTCGGCGAAAAACAGCGCGTCCGCCTATGGCGTGTTCGATGCGCTCACCAACAGCGTCATCGTTTCCACCGCCGGCACGGCGCTGGCGGTGTTTCTCGGCACGCTCGCCGGTTATGTCTGCTCGCGCTTCAACTTCATCGGCAAGGGCGATTTCATGTTCTTCGTCCTGTCCACACGGATGCTGCCGCCGGTCGCGGTGCTGGTGTTCTATCACCTGATGTTCGCGGAACTGGGGCTGGCCGATACGAGGCTCGGGCTCATCCTCGTCGCGGTCTTCGCCAATATCGGCCTTGCCACCTGGATCATGAAGGGCTTCTTCGACGGCGTGCCGAAAGAGGTGGAGCAGATCGCCATCGTCAGCGGCTATACCCGCATGTACGCCTTCCTGCATCTTGTCCTGCCGATGGTGAAGGGCGGCATCGCCGCGACCGCCGGCTTCTGCTTCATCTTCGCCTGGAACGAATTCGCCTTCGCGTCGATCCTGACCACCACGGCGGCCAAGACGCTGCCGGTGAAGATTTCCGCCGCCTCCGGCGCCACCGGCATCGAATGGACGCAGATCTGCGCGGCCGGCGTCGTGCTGATCATTCCGGTGCTGGTCTTCTTTTACCTCATCCGAAAGCACCTGCTGATGGGCATGACCTTCGGCGTATTGGGACGGAGATAAACCGATGGCCGATCACATCACCGTCAACAGCGCGCCGGCCGCCGCCGTTCCGGCCCCCCGCAAGCGCTCCTCCGGCCGCCTGATGATCTTAAGCTTCCTGTCGCCCACCCTCTTGATCCTGATCTTCATGGTCGCCTATCCGATCTTTTCGCTGGTCTATTATTCGTTCTTCAATTTCTCGGCGCTCCGGCCCGCCGTGGCGATGAAGCCGGTCGGTTTGGGCAATTACGCCTTCCTGCTCTCCGACCCGGATCTGTGGCAGCGTTTCGTCTTCACCGGCAAGTTCGTGGCGCTGTGCGTGACCTTGCAGATGCTGATCGGCATCTTCGTCGGCTACCGGCTGCAGAAGAATTTCCGCGGCCGGGACGTCATCTTCACGGCGCTGATGATGCCGATGATGCTGTCGCCGGTGGTGGTGGGTTTCCTGTGGCGCTATATGTTCAATTCCGAATGGGGCGTCATCAACTATCTCGCGACCACCATCGGGCTCGAAAAGATCGACTGGCTCGGCCAGACCAATGCCGCGCTGTTTGCCGCCGCCGCCGCCGATACCTGGATGTGGACGCCGTTCATCATTCTTCTCGCCACCGCCGCCTTCCGGGGCATTCCCGACACGATCTACGAGGCGGCGGAGGTGGATGGCGCAAGCCCGGCCTATACGTTCTTCACCATCACCCTGCCGATGTCCGCGCCGGTGCTGTTCATCGCGCTGATCCTTCGCCTGATAGACAGTTTCAAGCAATATGACCTGTTCTTCGCGCTGACGGGCGGCGGGCCGGGGTCGAGCACGGAAACCGTGTCCTTCGCCGTCGCCAAAACAGCCTTCAGCTATTTCTACACCGGCGAGGCGTCGGCGCTGGCGGTCGTCCTGCTGGTCATCATCATCGGCCTGTCGATGATCCTGGTCCGGCATTTGAACAAGATGGGCGAGAGGTTCTGATCCATGGCTGAAATCCGTCTCGAAAACCTCAATATCGAATTCGGCGCGTTCAAGGCCGTGCAGGACGTCAACCTGACCGTCAAGAACGGTGAATTCGTCGTCTATCTCGGCCCCTCGGGCTGCGGCAAGACGACCACCCTGCGCTCGATCGCCGGGCTGGTCAATGCAACCTCCGGCGACATCCGTTTCGACGGGCGGCGCGTCAACGAGCTGTCGGCAAGCGAACGCAACATCGCCATGGTGTTCCAGTTCGTCTCGCTCTACCCGCATCTGAAAATCCGCCAGAACATCGCCTTTCCGCTGAAGGCGCGGGGCGTGGCGAAAGCGGAAATCGCCCGCAAGCTCGACTGGGTGACGGAGATCTTCAAGCTCGGCGACGATCTCGACCGCTATCCCGGCGCGCTGCCGCCCGGCGCGCGCCAAAAAGTCGCGCTCGCCCGCGCCGTGATCCGCGATCCGGCCGTGCTGCTGCTCGACGAACCTCTGTCGGCCATCGACGAGCAGTTTCGCGAGGAGATGCGCTGGGAGCTCGGCCATCTGCAGCGCCAGCTCGGCGTGACGACGATCTATGTCACCCACGATCAGCGCGAGGCCATGTCGCTTGCCGACCGCATCGTGCTCATGAGCGACGGCCGCATCGTGCAGGTGGCGGAGCCGGACGCGATGTTCTTCGAACCCGTCAGCGTCTTTGCCGGGCAGTTCATCGGCTCGCCGAGCATGAACCTCATCGATCTCGTTCCAAACGGCGACGGTTTGGCGCTGGGCAAGGAGGGGGGAGTGAGGCTGACCCCGGAAAAGGACGGCGTTCCGCCCTGGGTTCTTAAAAGCCGGCGGCCGTTGAAAATGGGCATCCGCCCGCTGAACATCCATCTTGTCGAGCCTCAGCGTCAGGCAGACGGCATCGATCTGCCCGTTGACGACGTCTATTCGGTCGGCCGCGAGCGGTTCTTCACCTTCCGCATCGGCGACGCGCTTTGCCAGGGGGTGGACAAGCGCGATGCGAAGGCTGGCGGCACGGCGGGCCGGGTGCGGTTTTTACCGCAAGGTTTTCTGTTTTTCGATGCGGATACCGGCCGCCGCGTCACCGGGGAGACAATGCCATGACCGCGCCGATGCTCAGTCTCAAGGGGCTGGTGAAATCCTATAAACGCAAGCCGGCGCTGAGGGGTCTCGATCTCGACGTGGCCGACAACGAGATTTTCGCGCTGCTCGGCCCGACCGGGGCGGGAAAGAGTTCGACGCTGCTGGCCACGGCCGGCCTTATCGATCTCGACGGCGGCAGCGTCCATCTATGCGGTCGCGACGTGACCGATATCGATCCGTCCGGGCGCGACGTCTCCATCGTCTTCGAGGGCTTCAACCTTCTGCCGGTGCTGGACGTGAAGGACAATATCGCTTTCGCTTTGCGCTCCCCGACCTATCGCGAGACGGAGGACGAGATCGCCCGGCGCGTCGGCCGCACCGCCGAGCTGCTGCGCATTTCGCATCTGCTCGACCGCGATGTCGGCACGTTGTCGGGCGGCGAGCGCCAGCGTGTCGCCATCGCCCGCGCTTTGGTGCGCCGGCCGAAGCTGTTTTTGCTCGACGAGCCGCTGTCGGCGCTCGACTTGAAACTGCGCGAGGGCCTGCGGGCGGAACTGCGGCAAATCCACCGCCAGCATCGCTCCACCATGCTTTACGCCACCCATGATTATCACGGCGCCATCGCCATTGCCGACCGGATCGGCATTATCGACGGCGGCACCATCCAGCAGGCCGGCACCATCGCAGAAATTTACGCCCGGCCCGCCAGCGTCTTCGTCGGCAAGCTGATCGGCAGCCCGTCCATGGCGTTTTTCGAGGCCTCGATCGAGGATGGCAAGGCTCGACTGGCCGGCGGCCAGGGCGTGGAGCTTGCCTCGCTCGGCGGCCTTGCCGGCCGGCCGGAGCGCGGCATCGTCGTCGGCGTCTGGCCGGAGGATCTGGAAATCGTCGCGCCCGATACGCCGGGCACGACGGGGGGCCGCGTCTACGCCATCGACAATCGCGGTTTCGAACGCGCCGTGCAGGTTAACGGCCCGGCCGGCTCGTTCCGCAAGGTTCTGGCGTCCGGCATCGATCTGAAACAGAACGACGCCTGCGCTTTCCGCATCCCGCCGGGAGCGGCCTTCCTATTCGACGCGGCAAGCGGCAAGCGCATTTCGCAACAGAACGGGGAGGCGGCGCGATGAAAAAGACGACCATGCTCGGCTGGTTCTACCGGCTGGCCAACAGCCTCATCCTCGGCGGTTTCGCCATGCTTTGCCAGCCCTTCACCCACGAGCTTTTCGTCGTGGGCTTTCCGGTGCTGTTTGCCGGCGTCGTTCTGTTCATGGTCCTGGATCACATTCCCGACGACGCACCGTCTTCGCAACAGTCATAAGTGGGAGAGACCGCAATGGCGAAAGCCGCAAAGAAAATCATCAACGACCCGAAGAACGTCGTGGAGGAAATGCTCGACGGTCTCGTGCTCGCCAATGACGGGCGGGTGGCGCGGGTGCCGGGATATGCCGCCATCGTGCGCACCGATCTGCCTGAAAGCAAGGTGGCGCTGTTGATCGGCGGCGGTTCGGGCCACGAGCCGTTGTTTCACGGCTTCGTCGGGCGCAACATGGGCGACGGCGCGGCCTGCGGGCAGGTCTTCGCCGCCCCTTCGCCGGATATCATCGTCGCGGCCGCGAAAGCCGTCGATCGGGGCAGGGGCATCCTGTTTCTCTACGGCAATTATGCCGGCGACAACATGAATTTCGACATGGCGGCCGAGCTGCTCGCCGATGACGGCATCGAGGTGCGCACGGTGCGGGTCTGCGACGATGTGGCCGCGGCACCGCCGGAGCGCATGCACGACCGCCGCGGCATTGCCGGCGATCTTCTGATGATCAAGGTGGCGGGCGGGGCGGCGGCCGAACTCGACACGCTCGACGCGGTCGAGCGTGTGGCGAAAAAGGCCGCCGCCAATGTCCGCTCGATGGCGGTCGCCGTTTCGCCCGGATCGATCCCGCAAACCGGCAAGCCCACCTTCGAGCTTGCCGACGACGAGATCGAAGTGGGCATGGGCGCCCATGGCGAGGCGGGTATTTCCCGCCAGAAGCTAGCGCCCGCCGATGCCGTCGCCGACCAGATGATGGAGAAGATCCTGGCCGACCTGCCTTTTTCGGCGGGCGACGAGGTGGCGCTTCTCATCAACAATCTCGGCGCGACGACGATGATGGAGATGCTGATCGTCAATCGCCGCGTTCGCCAGATTCTCGAACAACGCGGCATCGGCGTTCACCGCACCGATGTCGGAACCTTCGTGACGACGCAGGAAATGGCGGGTTTCTCCCTGACGCTGATGAAGCTCGATGCGGAGTTGAAACACTATCTCGACCTGCCGGCCGAATCGCTCGGCTATTCCAGGCGGTGAGGGGGGAATGATGGCCATGATGGAGATGACAATGACGGAGACCGGAACGCTCGATCTTACGCGAACGGTGGCGCTGCTCGAGCATGTCTCGAACCGGATGATCGCGCAGGTGGATATTCTGACCGACGCCGATCTGGCCATCGGCGACGGCGACCACGGCATCGGCATGCAGCGCGGCTTCGAAGGCGCGCTGGAAAGCCTGAAAACCGCCCCGCCCGCCACCATCGAGGAGGCGCTTCGCACCGTTGGCAGCAGCATTCTGTCGAAAACCGGCGGTGCTGCCGGGGCAATCTTCGGCACGCTGTTTCGCGCCGGCTCGAAAGCCCTCGGCGACGGCCAAGCGCTCGATGCCGGCGGTTTCGCCGCTTTCCTCGAAACCGGGCTGGAGGCGGTGCTGAAACGCGGCGGCGTCACCGAGGGGCAGAAAACCATCATCGATGCGCTGGCGCCGGCGGCCCGCGCCGCCCGTCTCGGTGCCGGCGGCTCCCTGGCGACGACGATTGCCATGGCAAGCCGGGCGGCGGACGACGGCGTGGAGGCGACAAAAGCCATGATCGCCACCACCGGCAAGGCCCGCTCGCTCGGCGAGCGAAGCATTGGCCATCCCGATCCCGGCGCGATTTCGGTCTCGCTGATTTTAAAGGCAATGCACGAATTCGTCACATCGGCCTGACGGCCTAAAGACACGCAAACGAAAGGACATATACCATGGCTGATCTCGACGACATCAAGGACGGCAAGGACTGGGGACGGGACCGGCCGGCCGATACCAGCCGCTTCTTTCTCAAAGGCGCTGCGCATCACGACTGGGGCATGAAGGCGCGGCTTTCGCGCATCTTCAATCCGAAAAGCGGGAAAACCGTGATGCTGGCCTTCGACCACGGCTATTTTCAGGGGCCGACGACCGGCCTCGAGCGCATGGATCTCACCATCGCGCCGCTCGCCGAACAGGCCGATGTGCTGATGTGCACGCGCGGCGCGCTGCGCGCCACCATTGCGCCGGAGGTGAACCGGCCGGTCGTGCTGCGCTGCTCGGGCGGCAATTCGATCCTGACCGAGCTTTCCAACGAACTCGTCGCCGTCGATATCGACGATGCGATCCGGCTCGGCGCGGTGGCGATGGCGGCACAGGTCTATGTCGGGGCCGAATACGAGCACAAGTCGATCGGCAATGTCGTGAAGCTGATCGATCAAGGCACGCGCTACGGCATTCCGACCATGGCGGTCACCGGCGTCGGCAAGGCCATGGCGCGCGACGCCCGCTATTTCGGCCTGGCGACGCGGATCGCCGCCGAAATCGGCGCGCAATTCGTCAAATCCTATTATGTCGAGGAAGGTTTCGAGAAAATCGTGCTCGGCTGCCCGGTGCCGATCGTGATCGCCGGCGGCAAGAAGCTGCCGGAGCGCGAGGCGCTGGAAATGGCCTGGCTTGCCATCGACCAGGGGGCGGCCGGCGTCGATATGGGCCGCAACGTCTTCCAGTCCACCAATCCGTCCGGCATGCTGGCCGCGCTTGCGGCGGTCGTCCATGACGGCGAGACGGCGGATCGCGCTTACGAACTGTTTCGCGATAGCAGAAAGGCGGTAGCGGCATGACCCGGGACAGTTCGGCTCCGCTTTCAGGCGATGCGGTCGAGGGCCGCGTCGTCGCCGTCACCGGGGCTGCAAGCGGCATCGGCCGCGAGGTCGCCCGCGTTTTCGCTGAAGCCGGCGCCACGGTCGTCGCCCTCGATATCAACAGGCAGGGTCTGGACGAACTCGCGCAATCGCTCGGGTGCCATGCGCGCTTTTGCGATGTGACGGACCCGGCGTGCGTGGAGGAAGCGTTTCAATCCATCGAGACCGCCTTCGGGCGGCTGGATATCCTCGTATCGAACGCCGGTTCCGCGCAACAGGGCGCCATCGGCGACATTTCCCTCACCGAGCTGAAACGCAGTTTCGACCTCAATTTTTTCGGGCATCAGAATGCCTGTCAGGCGGCAATCCGTCTTTTCCGACGGCAGGGCAAAGGCGGCACGATCCTCTTCAACATCTCCAACCAGTCCGTCAATCCGGGCAAGGACTTCGGACCTTACGGGATTCCGAAAGCGGCGACGATGGCGCTGATGAAGCAATATGCGCTGGACCATGGCAAAGAGGGGATACGCGCCAACGGCGTCAATGCGGGCCGAATCCGCACCGGCCTGATGACCGACCAGATGATCGTCGAGCGCGCAGAGGCACGCGGCATGACCCCGCGCGACTACATGGCCGGCAATCTGCTGGGCGTTGAGGTGTTCGCCAGCGATGTGGCCGAAGCCTTTCTGCACCTTGCCCGGATGGACAAGGTCAACGCGGTCGTACTGACGGTGGACGGCGGCGCCATGGCGACGTCTCTCAGGTAGGTCGTCAATACGGTTTCGAATAGGCGCTCTTGACGTGTTGCGGCGATATTTATTGCCAAACCGAGCGTCGGAACATCGTCAAAGCGGATAGATTTTGAAGAATTTTCTCCAGGTGGATCATGCCTGTTTTGCAGAATAGGAGGTTAGGCGTCCTCCTGCAAAAAGGCCGGGCAGGATCAGCGCTTCCGCCATCATCGCCATTGTGGCATTGGCGGGAGTGCCCAATGTGAGCAATGATGAGAGAGGTTTGAGGGCCTGCGTCGTTCGCGCTTTCCGGCGCGACAACCCCTTCAGGAGCACCTCGATCAAAGCGTTCCGGGTGCTTTGATAGCCGCTTTCCCAAAATCTAGGCCCAGAGGGTTCCGCTGGTTGCGCCCCCACTTCGGGAAGGATGCCAACTACGGTTCCAGTTGCCGTGCCGCGCAAGCCCGGGAGGATGATCGAGCGGAAGTCCTCGCGGCTGAGGTGAAGTTGCCAACCTTCTTCAGCGAGGTCTCGCATTCTGGATGGGATTACGTAAGACGAGTCGGGAAGCTGTCGATCAACGCAGAACATTCTCTCCTTTTCTTCGGCTAGCTTCTCTGGCGAGGGCGTGCGATGCGGAAGAACTGATACACGAACCGGGGAAGCATCACGAACTCCAAATATCCATATTGCTGACATCCGCGGAAGATCAGTCCAGATAATACGACTTCGATTGCGTGCCCCAAGGGTTACCTGTCAAGCATAAACGGTTGCGAGATCGTCCAGATCCCAGTTTCCGCCAGACATTACGGCACATACCTTCTCATCGGGTTTGACGTCGAGTGCACCTGCCAACATGGCGCCCACCGTGATAGCCGCTGCAGGCTCGACAATGAGCTTTGCATCTTTTGCCAAAGCGCGCATCCCCTCGATAATGTGGTGATCGTCAACAAGGATGATTTCGTCGACATATTTCTCGATGATAGGAAAAGGGTTCTGGCCGGGAACACTGATCCTCAAACCGTCCGCTATTGTATTCTGCAAGGGGAGCGACGTGCGCTCCTTGTTGATGCGACTGTGGAAATATTTCGGTGTCAGTGCGGGCTCGGCCCCGATTACGCGGACGCTGGGTCTGGTTTCCTTGATGGCCGTGGCGATCCCTGAAATCAATCCGCCGCCGCCCACCGGAACAATGACCGTATCCACGTCGCCCAGATCATCGAGGATTTCGCAGCCTATCGTTCCCTGACCGGCCATGACAATCGGATCTTCAAATGCATGAATAGGAGCATAGTGCATTTCTGCTGCGATTTCATAGACGCGTTGCCACCTGGCTGCGGTATCGCCATCAAAAAGAATGACCTCCGCTCCCAAGGCCTTAGTGTTCTCGATCTTGATTTTGGGGGTAGTCACAGGGAGCACCAGTATCGCCTTTACACCTAACATTCCGGCAGCGTAGGCCAGCCCCTGTGCATGGTTGCCAGACGACGTCGCAATGAGGCCGTTCGCGGTTTCTTCTCTGGAAAGCGAAAGAGCCTTGTTCAATGCTCCTCTGATTTTGAAAGCTCCGGTGATTTGCAGCATTTCTGGCTTGAGATAGAGCTTGCAGCCGACGGTCTTCTCAATTTTATCCGCGCGCAGGAGTGGTGTGTGCCTGATATGAGGTTTCAGTCGGTCACGAGCGTCGTGGATATCCTGTATAGTTGGGAAACTATTCATGGCTTCTACTCGAAAAATGAGAAGAACGTGCCGACATTTGCGGCAATGGCGTTTTCGTAGATTGCTCGGGCTGTGGTGTTGTCCTGTATCGCCATTCCCGTTGAATCGAAAATTGTGATTTCATCATCGCTTGTCCGGCCGGGCTTCAACCCAAGCAGGAGTTCTCCGATTTCAGCGTGGATGTTATCCAGCGTGATGATTTCCTTCTGCAGCGGATGAAAAGTTTCGCCCTTTTGCGTGCATTGCCCGACGGAATCGACAACTATTTTTGCGTTTCTGAACAGTTCAGGGTCCAGTTCCTGTTTACCCCGCTGATCAGTGCCGATAGCGACAATGTGTGTGCCGGGCTTGACCCAATCCGCCTGCACGATATCGCCCGTGCCACGCGTTGTCGTGATGACGATATCACTTTCCTCAACGGCTTCCCTCTTGGAGGCGGCGATGATTACGGGAATGCCAAATTCGCGTTCGATATCGTTCTTGTAGGCTGATAAGGCTGACTGGGTGCGGCTCCAGGCATAAATCTCCTCAATCTGCATCACCTCTCTGATTGCCCGAATCTGCATCCTCGCCTGCCCCCCTGTGCCGATAGAAGCGACGACACGACCGTTTGGTCTCGCCAGCGCTTTGACGGAAACGGCGCCGGCGGCTCCGGTGCGGAGCCCGGTGATCAGGCTTCCGTCCATGACGCAGATCAATGCGCAGCTTCTAGCATCGAAAAGGAGAATGGTGCCCATACTGTTCGGGACCCCGTATTCCTCAAGATTTCGGGTGAAGCCTCCAGAATGCGCTTTCATCGAGATGATTTCCGCTTGCTTGTGATAGCCGAGCTTGAAATCCATCTCTCCGCGTCCAGCCGGAAGACTGATCCCGACGTAGCCGGGCTGCTCCACTTGATTGCTGCTATATGCCTTGTAGGCGTCTTCGACCGTGCCAATGACCTGTTTTATGTCGATAATGCTTCTCACGTGATCCTTGTTAAGTAGAAGCGTTTGCATGGCTATCCTCGTTTCTTTCGCGAAAATCGGAGCTGCGGACGAATAACAATTTTGGTTTTCAGTCTACCATTATCGTCGGCCACAACGTCATTTGCGATCGTAGTCTATCTGGCAAGAGTAGATTGTTTCGATTCCTGTCCCCGCCTACGCAGATCATTTGCTTCTGGGTGTCGGACGCGACTCTGGTCTTGGCGACCGTCATCAGCCGGGCCAACGGTGTCCACATGTCGGCGACGCCGGACGCTTCGATGTTGCAGGACAACAAACACAAGCCCGGTTTCACAGTCGCGATGCTTAGCGAGAAAACGTCAATCAGGCGCGTTTAGAATAACGATGAAGGTAGTGCCAACCCGTTCGCGATGGGGAACTGTCGCCGCAGGCGAAGAGCTAACGCCCACGACCGGCTATTTCTTTTCGAGGGTCGCTCTCGGCGTGGAATAAGCGGCGGTATTGAAGCTGATCGGACTTTGAAGAGTTTCTTAGGCTTTTGCAATTGCAGCGAGGTGAGGTTCATTTGGCCATGGTTGGCGGCTTCGATCTGATCTATGATGGCGAGCAGTTAGGGTAAAACGGGTTGAAGCTAACTCGGACTGCGCTTGCCCTAATTGACCGCGACACAACTTTTCCTTTGTCGAGATAGAGAACCCGGCCGATGCCGTCCGCGATAACGATCGGATCGTTTTGCGACGCGACTCCTAAAGCTTTCACACCGAGTTGAAGCAGTCCTCAAACGTTGGACCCGGGGATCGGCGATTCACATCCGCTCAAAGGGGAGACGAGGACACTCGGCCCAGATGCAACATATTCTGAGTATCCACGCCGAGCATCTCATTCAATCTTACGCAGCTTCCAAAAGATTTCGTTACGGTCGATCCGTTCACCCCATTCGATTAGTGCAGAAGCGCAAGCGGCGCTGTCTCGCCTGTTGGATGACGACGGCAACCCTATTAACGCACGCCCACTTCGGCGGCCGTGATATTATGGTCAATAATGCTGGCGTCCTTTTCGCAAGTGATTTCTCCACGCAGCCACAGGAGGAGATTGCTCTGCAGCTGAACGTCAATGCTCGAGGCGTCTTTCTGATCACCCATGCAGCGCTGAATATGTCCCTAACGGAGGTCGCATCATCAGTACCGGCAGCAATGCGGGTCTGGCTGTGCCGTTCGCGGGGATCGCAGTCTATGCCGCCATCAAGTTTGCGCTGGAAAGCTTCACGCGCGGTCTCGCACGTGAGTTGGGCTCTCGTGAAATTACCGTCAATCTGGTTCGACCAGGTCCGATTGATGCTGACATGAACCCTTCCGGTGGCCCGCTCGCAGCCGCTAGTCTGCCAAACCTGTCGATTGCTCGATATGGTAAAACCAGAGAAGTCGCAGAGGCCGTCGCCTTTCTCGCGGGCCCCGTTGCAGCCTACATCACCGGCTCAGGCATTCTCATCGACGGCGGCATCAGTGCCTGAGCATCAACACGAGGCGGTGTCTCGCCGCTCAATCCTGTAGATGATAACGCGAATTTTGGGCGCGTATGGGCTGCGGAGTTCCCTCCGTGACGCGGTCCGCTCCATCTCAGCTTATCAAACGATAACGGCTTTCGGCTCCAGAAACGCTTCAAGGCCGAACACGCCGTATTCGCGACCAATCCCTGACTGCTTGAAGCCGCCAAAGGGCGCGAGCGGCTCATGCGGCGCGCCGTTGATGACTACCCGCCCGCTGTCCAGTCGATTCGCAAGCGCCTGCATGTGCCCGAGATCGTTTCCATGCAGATAGGCCTGGAGGCCGTACGGGGTGTCATTGGCGATGGAGATGGCTTCGTCTTCGTCACGGTAGGCGATGACCGAGAGGACCGGACCAAAGATCTCCTCGCGCGCGATCCGCATGTGGTTTCCTACGCCGAAGAAGATCGTCGGCCTCGCAAACCAGCCGCGATCCAGACCGGCGGGTCGCCCCATACCACCCGTCAGGAGACGGGTGCCTTCCTGCGTTCCCAGTTCGATGTAGGACTGGACGCGATCGTACTGCTTGCGGCTCACCATCGGCCCGATCATCGCGTCGGGATCGTTGGGAGCGCCGACCTTGAACGTCTCGATCTCCTGCTTCAGCCGGACCAGGACGTCATCGAGCCGATGGCTCGGAACCAGAATGCGAGTGCCGGCGATGCAGGCCTGACCGCTGTTGATGAAGCCCATCCGCAGTACGGCAGGAATGACGACGTCAAGATCGGCATCGTCGAGAATGATGTTCGGCCCCTTGCCGCCAAGTTCCAACGTGACGCGCTTGAAGCTCTCGGCCGCGTTTCGCATGATTTCCCTACCAACGGCGGTTGAGCCCGTGAAGGTCACCTTTGCTATGTCTGGATGCCGGCTGAGTTCCGCGCCAACGACATTGCCATACCCGTTGACGATGTTGACGACACCCTTCGGCAGACCCGCTTCATGCAGGCATTCCGTCAGGATCTGCGTCTGGATTGCGCTCATCTCGCTCGGCTTGATGACGATGGTCGAACCGCCAGCGATGGCGGTTGCGAGCTTCGAGGCGATGAAACCGATATTACTGTTCCAGGGGGTGATGGCCGCGGCGACACCAGACGGCTGCATGACCACGCGGGCGCGGCCAATATGGCGCTCGAATTCGTAGTCCTCCAGAACGGACGCCATGGTAAGAAAGCTAGAGGCAGCATGGGGAATGGCGAACCGTGTGAAGGTCTGCGGAGCGCCATATTCGAGCGACATCGCTTCGGTGAGATCGGTAACACGCGCGCCGACCGCGGCGTTCAAGCGCTTCAGCATATCGATGCGCTCGGCCTTCGACGTGCGTGAGAACGCGGGAAAGGCGCGCTTCGCAGCGGCAATGGCTTCTTGTGCATCTTCTACGCCGGCGAGCCGGACCGTGCCAATCTTCTCCTCCGTGGACGGATTATGGAGATCGCTCGTTTCGGTGCCCTTTGGCGTGATGAACCGACCCTCGATGTAGATCTTGTCGATGTTGCGCATTTGAAACTCCTTTCGACTGTCAGGCTTATCTGGCATTTCTCCATTGTCCTGATAAGCTTGCGAAAATCGCTCAGCCTGATAAGGGATTACGGACAATGATGCGTGGCTCCCTCGCCGAACTCGAAGCTGTTCTCGCTGTGTCTTCCAGAGGCGGGTTTCGGGCCGCAGCGCGCGAGCTTGGGATCTCGTCGTCCTCGCTCAGCCAGCAGATCGCTACGCTGGAGGCGCGCATGGGCGTCAGACTGTTGAACCGCTCCACGCGGAGTGTGGTCCTCTCCGCCGCAGGCGAGCAATTCGTGGCGAGCGTCGGTCCTGCGCTGGAGGCAATTCGCAACGCCGTTGAGAATGTCGACGAGCATCGTGCGGAAGCCACCGGTACCCTGCGCATCAACACATCGGTGGGTGCGACCCGGATGATCCTGGCGCCGCTGATCCTGGAATACATGCGGAGAAACCCGCAGATGTCGGTGGAGATAGTAACCGAAGGCGCGCTGGTCGATGTCAATGCCAAAGGTTTCGATGCCGGGATCAGGATTCGGGAAGCCGTTCCGCCCGACATGGTCGTGGTCCCAATCGGTGACAGCGTCCGCCCGGCCATCGTTGGTTCGGTCGAATATTTCCGTCAGCATGGAAAGCCGCAGGTCCCGGCAGATCTTCAGAACCACGAGTGCATTCGGGCGAGAATGGCGAGCGGCACGCTCTATCGCTGGGAGTTCGAAAAGCGAGGAAAGAGCTTCATGCTCGACGTTCCTGGCAAGCTCACGCTCGACGACAGCGACCTGATGCTTCGGGCGGCTCGGGAAGGAGCCGGACTTGCCTATCTGAATGAATGGCAGGTATTGGAGGACGTCGTTGCTGGAAGGCTGGAGCAGGTTCTTGCCGACTGGACCCCACCCTATCCGGGGCTCTGCCTCTATTATCCCGGAAGACGAAATATCCCCGCCAAACTGCGGCGGTTCGTCGATCTCATCAGGGACGTTCGGCGAGGCAGCCACATTGAGACCTTGCCTGAGGGCTGAGGCATCTCTCGCCAACTCTCCGGTAACCAGGAGGCTTTAAGGCCCATCCGTCACGCTCACCACGCGGACCGGCTCCAGACACTGTTGCGTCCAGCGTAACGGTGCACTGTCAAAGATGAGTATTCAGCACGCTGATCGCCCGTTGCATCCTTTGCGCATGGGATCGGGAACGGACCCGACCTTCAATCAGGAGCGATCACATGAAACTTTATCACCATCCGCTGTCAGGCCACGCGCACCGTGCCCGGCTTTTCCTCTCGCTGATCGGGCTCCCCCACGAGCTGGTCGAGGTCGATCTGAAGGCTGGCGCCCACAAGCACCCCGACTTCCTGAAGATGAATCCTTTCGGGCAAGTACCGGTGCTGGCAGATGGCGATGTCTTCATTTCCGACTCCAACGCGATCCTGGTCTACCTCGCCAAGAAGGCAGGCCGGACGGAATGGCTTCCGGAAGACGCAAAAGGGGCGGCTGAGGTCCAGCGCTGGCTTTCGGTTGCGGCAGGCGAGATCGCTTACGGACCGGCTGCTGCCCGCCTGGTGACGGTCTTCGGCGCCAAGTTTAATCCGGAAGAGGTCATTGGCCGTGCACACACCATCCTTGGCCGGATCGAGAGCCAGCTAGAAGGGCGGGAATGGCTGGTGGGCAATCACCCGACGATCGCCGATGTCGCGATCTACAGCTACGTCGCGCGCGCCCCGGAAGGCAATGTCGATCTAAGCGCCTATCCGTCCGTCAATGCTCTGCTGCGCCGGGTCGAACAACTTCCGGGCTTCGTCGACTTCGTCAAAACGCCGGTCGGCCTTGCCGCCTGAACCTCGACAGGGTGTGCGATACGTCGCGCGCCCTTCGCCTCTTTCCCCTGGAGAACGCAGATGTCCATGACCCTCACAAAACTGCCGACGTGGCATGAAGGCGAGACCTTTATCCAGGAAAAGCTTGGCGTAAAGGAGCGCATGGCCTCAGTCGGTCAGCGTGTAATTCGCGATTTCATGCCGGACCAGCACCGGGATTTTTATGCGCAACTGCCGTTTATCGTCCTTGGCAGCGTCGACCAAGCCGGAGACGCTTGGGCCACGTTCGTGGAAGGTGAGCCGGGGTTCATGTCGTCACCTTCGCCCGTCGTGCTCGACATTGCTTCCCACCGCGATCCGACCGACCCGGCAAGCGAAGGATTGGCGGACGGCTTGCCGATCGGTCTCCTCGGCATCGAGATGCACACACGTCGTCGCAACCGCATGAATGGTTTTGTCTCAACGATCGACGGCGGCTTCCGCGTCGATGTCGACCAGAGCTTCGGAAACTGTCCGCGCTACATTCAGCTGCGCGACTTCGCGTTTGAGCGTCAGCCGGGAGCACCGTTCCAGGGTGAGGTGGAAGAACTGGCTGTGCTCGATGATCAATCACGCGCGATCATCCAGGAAGCCGATGCTTTTTTCGTTGCGTCCTATGTGGATCGCGAAGATCGACGTCAGGTGGATGTTTCCCATCGCGGCGGCAATGCCGGATTTGTCCGTATCGGCGAGGATGGCGTCCTGACAATCCCCGACTTCGATGGAAACCTCTTCTTCGCAACGCTCGGCAACATCCTGCTAAACGGGAAAGCAGGACTTCTGTTCGTGGACTTCAACTCGGGCGACATGTTGCAGATGACCGGGACAGCCGAAGTCATTTTCGACTCGCCGGAGATCGCCGCTTTCCAGGGCGCCGAGCGGTTCTGGACGTTCAAGCCGACGCGCATTGTTCGCCGCCGCAACGCATTGGCTTTGAGATGGGTTTTCCAGAAGGACGGCTGGTCGCCGAGCTCCCTTATGACAGGGAGCTGGAGCCAAGCGGCCGACCGAATTCGTGCCGCGGAGCTTGCCACGAGCTGGCGGCCAATGACCGTTACTGCGATCGTCGATGAAAGCTCGACGATCAAGTCTTTCCATCTGCTGCCTGGCGACGGCGCCGGGCTCCTCCCTCACGTGGCCGGTCAGCATCTGCCAATTCGTATCAACTTGCCCGGCGACGATAAGGCGGTCATCCGCACCTACACGCTTTCTGTTGCGCCTTCCGATGGGATCTACCGCATCAGCGTGAAGCGCGATGGTCGGGTATCTCAGTTCCTCCATGATCGCATCGCCGTTGGCGATGTCTTCGAGGTGCGCGCGCCGGCCGGAGACTTCAGCATCGACGCCCGGTCGACCCGTCCGGCGGTTCTTCTCGCAGGCGGCGTCGGCATCACGCCGCTGCTCGCGATGCTCCGTCATATCGTTTATGAGGGGCTCCGCAAGCAGCGTGTCCGCCCGGTCACCTTGTTCTACGCGGCTCGCTCCAAGGCAGATCGACCTTTCAACAAGGAGATAGCGGACCTTATCGGTGCGACAAAGGGGGGCGTGCGTTTGGTCAGGGTGCTCAGCGACACCACGGATGCTAAAGAGGGCAGGGATTACGACGCTGCGGGGCGGATCGATATGGCGATGCTGACGCGGTTTCTCCCCTTCAACGACTATGATTTCTATCTCTGCGGACCTGCCCAGTTCACGCAGGAGCTCTATGACGGGTTGCGGGCTTTCAACATCGCTGACGATCGTATCCAGGCGGAAGCCTTCGGTCCGTCGTCGCTCATCCGCACGGGGCTTGCTGCACCAGCCGTGGTGTCTCCCGCCGCGCAGCCGTCGGATAAACCGGTGCCGGTCATATTCACCAACTCCCTGAAAGAAGCACGGTGGACACCTGGTTCCGGCACTCTCCTGGAGTTCGCCGAGGCGCGAGGCCTCGAGCCAGAATTCAGTTGCCGCGAGGGCAATTGCGGGACGTGCCGGACGAAGCTCGAAAAGGGTGCCGTCGCTTATGTCAAGCAGCCCACCGCGAAGATCGGCGCCGACGAAGTGCTGCTCTGCTGCGCCGTTCCAGCCGAACAGGAAGGCGGCCTGCAGCTCGCTGTCTAGGGGCGTGATTGCTGCGTTCAGCGTAACAGTCCCTTGTCCCCTTTCGATCTTCAGCGATCAGTTCCGCTGGATCATATTCAGCCTCAGAGAGCGATATCTCTCACAACCGAAAAAGGAGAATACAATGTCACGCATTCCTACCCCGGCAACCATCGATGAAGCGCCAGAAGCCTCACGTCCGATCCTCGAGACCATCCAGAAGCAGATCGGCTCCGTTCCGAACATCTTCAGGCTGGTTTCCAACAGTCCTGCCGCATTGACGGGCTTGACCTCGCTTCAGGGCGCACTCGGTAAGGGCAAGCTCCAGCCTGCCACGCGCGAACGCATCGCGCTTGCGATGGCTGAAACCAACGGCTGTGACTACTGCCTGTCCGCCCACACCTTCACCGGCACGAAACTCGCTAAGCTCGACGCGAGCGAGATCGCCGCCAACCGCCGCGGCACCTCGAACGATCCCAAGGCAGCTGCCGCAGTCGAATTTACCCGGGCACTGACGGTGGCTCGTGGTTCCGTCGCGCCAGCCGAAATCGCCAAGGTCCGTGATGCCGGCTACAGCGACGCGGAAATCGTCGAGATCATCGCCCACGTCGCACTCAACACCTTCACGAACTATGTGAATGAGGCCCTCGACACAGAGATCGACTTTCCCCGCATCGATCGCGCAGCTGCGTGATGCTTGGCCTGGAGGCGGTGCTGGACGTACCGCCTCCCGCCCCACGACCATCAACCTCAGAGGAACTTTTCATGTCCCGTCCCCCGCTTCCCCCATTCACCAGAGAGAGTGCCATCGAAAAGGTCCGCCTTGCCGAAGATGGCTGGAATAGTCGCGATGCTGCAAAGGTAGCACTTGCCTACACGCTCGATACGCGCTGGCGCAACCGCGCCGAGTTCGCAAAGAACCGCGCCGAGGCGGAGGCCTTCCTGACCCGCAAGTGGAACAAGGAGCTCGACTATCGCCTCATCAAGGAACTCTGGGCTTTCACCGGCAATCGTATCGCCGTCCGATACGCGTATGAATATCGCGATGACAGCGGCCAGTGGTTCCGCGCCTATGGCAACGAGAACTGGGAATTCGCCGAGGATGGCCTGATGCGGGAACGTCATGCCAGCATCAACGAACACCCGATTGCTGAAGCCGATCGCAATTTTCGCTGGCCCCTCGGCCGCCGGCCCGACGACCATCCCGGCCTCAGCGACTTCGGCTTCTAAGACCTTAACCCGAGGAGATGAAACAATGGGTGGGTCGCCAATCGATCCTCGCGTAAGGCTTTCGATAGAGCTGGCCCACACGGGGTACAATGCGAGCAGGCCTCTGCTCGCAAAACAGGAAGAAGCCGGTCGTGCCCTTGGCATGACCGGCGCCGAGATGGACGTGGCAAGGCGCGGTTCAAGCTTCGACTTCCATACGTCGATCGCTGTGTCACTTGCTCTGGATGCCTGTCGCGAAACGCGCCAGCGCGCACGAGACGCCGGCTTTTCCGAGGAAACCTGCGAGGAAATAGAATGCCTCGCACTTTCTCTTCGTGAGCAGGCCGCCTGAAGGTCAGTTGCCTCTTGAGGCGGCCGTTCCAACCACTTAAGATGCTGGAAACAAACGTGATTGGGGACGCGGATGGACCGGTGGCAGGCAATGAGGATCTTTGTAAAGGTCGCCGAAACCGAAAGTTTCGCGGATACCGCACGCCAGATGTTCATGAGCGCACCGGCTGTCACGCGCGCCGTCGCGTCACTCGAAGACCTGATTGGAGCGCGCCTCCTGGTGCGAACCACCCGCTCGGTGAAGATGACCGAAGCGGGGGTTCGCTATTTTGAGGATTGTCGCCGGATCCTTGCCGACATCGCCGAAGCAGAGGCGGCGGCCGGCGGCTCCTACGCGACGCCGACAGGAACTCTATTTATAACCGCGTCAGCGCTCTTCGGACAAATGTACGTCCTTCCGATCGTGACGGAGTACCTCGACACCTATTCGACGATGAAAGCAAAGACGCTGTTCATCGATCGACCGGTCAACATTGTGGAGGAAGGGATCGATGTCGCTGTGCGTATCGGCCATCTCCCGGATTCAAATCTCTCTGCCGTCAAGGTCGGAAGTGTCCGGCGCGTCATGTGCGGTTCGCCGAAATATTTCGAGCGCTACGGCGTTCCGAAATCGCCAGACGATCTCAAAGACCACCGCATCGCTGCATCGACAGCGGCATGGGCTTCACCTGAGTGGAAATTCGGCAACGATCTGCGCGTATCCGTGGACGCGGCTCTGCAATGCAATACCAACGAAGCCGCGATACAATCCGCGCGTGAGGGATGGGGGCTGACCAGGGTTCTCAATTACCAGATCGGCCCAGCCCTCGTCGCAGGAGAACTCCAGATCATTCTCAGCGAGTTTGAGGAACCCGCTTTGCCAATTCATATACTCCATCCTGAAGGACGGCATGCTCCAGCAAAGGTCCGCGCCTTCGTCGATATGGCTGCAAACAGACTACGCGAGAACCGGCTTTTGAATTGATATTTGGCTTTCAAGGCTCAAATAGTCGGCCATCAAGTCGCTCTTGGCACGATCATTCCGTCACACTCATATCGTCAGATGCAATAATCCCTTGTCTAATATGGACATTCTCCCTCCAGGCAGAAAGAGCGATGGTGGTCGCAGGCAAGAAGCCGCCCGCAACCACTCCTGAGGAGAACCGAAATGTCTCGTACTCTCGCCGTACTGCTTCTCGCATCCGCCAGCATCTTTGCTTCCGCTCCAGCCACGATAGCCTTCGCCGAAACACCCGCCACCACGCACCAGGCGCCTGCAACGATCCATTATCGCTCCATGAAGATCGATGGCGTCAACGTTTTCTATCGCGAAGCCGGCCCCGCCGACGGCCCCGTCGTCGTGCTGCTTCACGGCTTTCCGACCTCGTCCCACATGTTTCGCAACCTGATCCCGCTACTCGCAGACCGCTACCGCGTCATCGCTCCGGACTATCCGGGCTTCGGCCAGAGCGATGCGCCAAATCACACAAAATTCGAATATTCCTTCGGCCACTATGCCGATATCGTCGATACGCTGCTGACCAAGCTCGGTGCTGCCAATTATTCGATGTATGTGATGGATTACGGTGCACCTGTCGGCTACCGGCTGGCGCTTAAGCACCCGGAACGCGTCACCGGCCTGATCGTCCAGAATGGTAATGCCTATGATGAAGGCATTCGTGATTTCTGGAACCCGATCCGCGCCTACTGGACGTCGGGCGCGAAGAAGGATCGCGAAGCGCTCGACGTGCTTGTCGCGCCTGAAACGACCAAGTTTCAGTATACCGATGGCGTCAGGGACCTGACCCGCATCAGCCCCGACAACTGGGTCCATGATCAGGCTTTGCTCGATCGACCCGGCAACAAGGATATTCAGCTCGACCTGTTCTACGACTACCGCACCAACCTGCCTCTTTATCCGCAGATCCAGGCCTTCTTCCGCGACCGCAAGCCGCCGACGCTGATTGTCTGGGGCAAGAACGACCAGATCTTCCCGGAAGAAGGCGCGCATCCCTATCTGCGCGATCTTTCTGAAGCTGAGTTCCATCTGATCGACACGGGGCATTTTGCGCTTGAAGACAAACTGGATGAGATGGCGCCATTGATCCGGAGCTTCCTCGACCGCAATATCGCCAAGTGAAACGCCGCTTGCTTCTCGCATCTGCCAAAGTGGTTGCGGGAAGCCTCACCCGTCAGTAGCCTTCGAGGTCGCAGTGGCGACGTCACGTTGTTTCATCAACGCCCGGAAAGGGGGGGGGGTCTGTGAACGCAGGCGGTTGCGCCGAGCGACCGCGACGCGGATATTCGCTTCAGCGCACAGACGGCGCTTTGCGGAGAGGAGAAACTGAGCCATCCACTGCAGCCGTTCCCATCCAGCAGATGCTTTTCTGACTGCTTCCGCTTTTCCTGACGAGGCCGGGCCGCCGATATGAAGACATGCCATCCAATGATACTCACAGCCCGGATTGCGGAGCATGACCTCGTTCCATTCGATCTGCTTCGCCAGAAACATTTTCCGCCAGAGAGGAATTTTCTACGGGCGCATCTGACGATGTTTCACCGGCTGCCGGGCGAACATGTCGAGAAGATCGTAGAAAGCCTTCAGTCCGTTGCGAAGAAGACGCGCGCAATTTCCGCCCGCATTAGCGGCATCTGTCATCTAGGGGGCGGCGTTGCTTTCGCGATTGACAGTCCCGACCTGAACGCGATTCGCAATGCCCTGCGCGCTGATTTTGTTCATTGGTTGGGGTCGCAGGACATGCGGACCTGGCGGCCGCATATTACGGTTCAAAACAAAGCCCCCGTTGCCCAAGCAAACAGGCTCCATCGTGAACTTACGGACAGTTTTTGTCCGCACGACATCAAGATCGTGGGGCTCGATCTTTGGCGGTATCTCGGCGGCCCTTGGGCAAGCCAAGCTACCGTGCCGCTCGTCGAGTAGGTCACTATAACTGTCAGGGCTCTTGAGCTGCCTTGGATCGAACCGGGAATATTTGGCTTAGTGGAATTCCGGATTGCTGCGCATTCCATTGCGAACAGGAGCTACAAAGAAAAACCTGCCGCGGAACCGCTTGCGTGGGATAAAATTCGGCTGGCAGCTAAGGGATTGTCCGCCTCGATAAAGGCGAAGACGGCCTCTCGATCAATCTGACAACGCAAACGCTGATCAGGTAAGCTTCGCGACTTTCGAGTCAACATCTGACGCCGATGGGCACATTGGATTTTCAACGTTGGCGGCAGACGCCTCTCCCAAACCCTCTGCCTCTAAGCCTTGAGTTGCCATGTAGATCGATTCCACATTTGATCTGTTCCACGACCAGATCAACCAGTTACCGCAACTGCGCCGCATCGGTCGCCGAGCTTCAACACCTCAGGTTCGACGCCACATCAGTGCCTCAACCTCCGTCATGTGCTGGGTTCCCCAGGCACAAAGTGGCTTCAGCGCCTCGGCGAGCGTCTCGCCGAACGGCGTAAGTGAGTATTCCACTTTCGGGGGGATTTCCTTGAAGTCGTGCCGATCGACAATCCCGTCGGCCTCTAGTTCTTTAAGCTGCTGGATGAGCATCTTGTCGCTGACGTTACCGACAGCGCGCCTGAGGTCGCCGTAACGTCGAGCTTCGTGAGCGAGGTGAAACAGGATCAACGGCTTCCATTTCCCGCCAATAACAGCGAGTGATGCGTCGAGCCCGCAGACGAAATTGGACGTAACCATCATGAAATTCCCTACTTACCAAAAGGTGCATACTGGGAACAATGAAAGCGGATGTCTATCTTGTTTTCACACGACATTCTGAAAGGTAACTTTGATGGGCAGACTTCAAGGCAATATTGCCGTCATCACAGGCGGAAACAGTGGGATCGGTCTGGCGACAGCGAAGCGGTTCGTTGCGGAGGGCGCCGAAGTATTCATCACCGGCCGCCGTCAAGAGGAACTCGACAGGGCGGTTGAAGCTATTGGCGTTGGAGTGACGGCGGTACAAGGGGACGTGTCGCGGCTGGACGATCTCGATCGGTTGTTCGAAACGGTGCGGGAGAAGAGCGGGCGAATTGACATCCTTTTCGCGAATGCAGGTTTAGGCACATTCGCCCCGCTCGGTGCGATCGACGAGGCGTCTTTCGATCAGACATTCAACGTCAACGTCAAAGGTACGTTGTTCACCGTGCAGAAAGCACTTCCGCTTATGCAGAGGGGCGGATCGATCATCTTAACCGGATCGACAACCGGCTCCATGGGAACTGCAGCGTTCAGCGTCTATAGCGCCACAAAGGCAGCAATCCGCAACTTTGCCCGCAGCTGGGCCTTAGATCTTAAGGGGTCGGGTATCCGGGTTAATGTGCTATCGCCCGGCGCCACGGAGACACCTGGTCTGAAGGGTCTGGTAACACCTGCAGAGGAGTCTGCGCTGCTTCAAGGTCTAGCGGCACAGATTCCGCTCGGCAGGGTCGCAAATCCCGAAGAGATTGCGGCTGTCGCCCTCTTTCTTGCTTCAGAAGATAGCAGCTTTATGACAGGCAGCGAAGTCTTTGCTGACGGTGGCGCAGCTCAGGTTTAGGATCTGGAAGCCCCCAAGCGTGATTGCCTGGGGGCCCTTCGGGGAAAGAATCTGATAGCTAAAATCCCGTCGTTTGAAATTGCATTGGCCGCAAGCGGCGGAAGCAGTTGAGGGCACGTAGACTTCGCACTTTTGATTGCTAGCCGTATCGGACCCTCAGCGGAGATTTGTCAGCCGCCGTGTTCCCGAAGCAAATGTCGAGGGACCGCAGATCTCTGATCAGCTTGCACAGGATGCAGGAAAGAACAACTACCTCGTGCTGCCGTGCTTGAGCTGATTGCTCTACCCCGGGGCGTGGAAGCACGGACACATCAATGCTGTATTAGGGCCAGTCCTTACCTTCTTATTTCGAGACCCGTCCAATGAGCTGCAAACGCCAGCATGTCGGCTGCCTCCTCGATTACCTTGGTCGTCGGCTTGCCCATGCCGTGGCCCGCCCCGGTGTCGACCCGCAGTAGCCGTGGGCGCGGCCCGAGATCAAGGGCCTGCAGCGCAGCAATATATTTGAAGCTATGGGCCGGCACCACGCGATTATCCGCTTCACCCGTCGTTACCAGGATCGCCGGATAGTGCCTGCCCGGCTTGACGTTGTGATACGGCGAATACGACAGCAGATTGCGGAAGTCCTCCTCGCGGGCAGGATTGCCGTATTCGCCGAGCCATAACGCGCCGCCGGTGAACTTGTCGAAGCGCAGCATATCCATGACGCCGACGCTTGGCAGAGCCGCCCCAAACAGGTCCGGACGCTGGTTGACGACCGCACCGACCATCAGGCCGCCGGCGGAATCGCCGTAGATCGCAATCCCATTTGGCGGCGCCATCTTGCTCGCGTGCAGATATTCGGCTGCGGCGATGATATCACCAAAACCGTTTTGTTTCTTCAGGCCGCGTCCTGTCTCGTGCCACGTCGTGCCGTATTCGCCGCCGCCACGTATGTTGGCGAAAGCGACCGCGCCGCCCTGCAATATCCATGGCGTCAGCATCGCAGAATAAGCCGGTGGCATCATGAGCCCAAATGCGCCGTACCCGGTCAGAAGGGTCGGGACCGGGCCGACCATGTCCTTCCGGTGCGCGATGAACATCGGCACGCGCGTGCCATCCTTTGAACGGAAGAAGCGCTGTTCGACAGTGACCGACGCCAGATCCGCGCCGATCGCAGGCTCTACCCAGGCAACCAGCTGTCCGGTCTCAACGTCGTATTTGTAGACCGTCTCTGCCTGGTTGAAGCTGCCATAGAGGATGAAGGCTTCTCGATTGCCCGGTTCGCCAGAAACAGCGTGCACGCTACCCATGCCGGGCAGTTTCACAACACCGTCGGGACTTCCATCGAGCCGGAGCCGACGCATCTCGAATTTTACATCGACGAAATAGATCGCCAGTATTCGATCTCCAACGATGTATGCGCCCGTCAGGTGAGCATCCTGCTCAGGCACGAGGTCGATTAAGACGGGCTCCGAACTGGCGAGATCAACGCTGACGATCTTCGATCTCTCTGGTCCCTTGGTGGCCTTCAGCAGAAGTTTTGTCCCGACATTGCCGATGACAGACCACCGATCAGGCGAATTTTCAATCAAAGTCCGAGGTGATTGGTCCCTCTGGTCCAGGTCGACCACCGAGACATCTGCATGGACCAGGTCGTCGGTCGAATAGATGATCATGTAACGGCCGTCGGGGGTGAGCCCAGCGGAATTGACCCTTGCGGGTTTCGACGGCGTTGCGAAGAACAGCGTATCGTCCGCCTGGGGCGTTCCGATCCGATGGAAGTAGATCGCATGGTTGATAAGGCCGGTGGTGTCCGAAACTTCGGGCTTTGGCTCCGGGTATCGCGAGTAATAAAATCCCGATCCGTCATTTGCCCATGCGATCTGCGTCATGCGAGCCCATTGCACAACGTCGCTCGTCTTCTTGCCGGTTGCCACATCGAGGACGCGGATGGTGCGCCAGTCGCTGCCACCGTCCTGAACGGTATAAGCTACGCGTTTCCCGTCCCGCGATGCTCTCCATTCCGCGAACGTGACGGTGCCATCCGTCGACCATGTCGCGGGATCAAACAGAATGCGCTCTTGGCCGGCATCATCACGCATGACCAGCAGGGGCTGGTTCTGCCCCCCGGCTCTCCGCGTAAAGAAATAGCGGCCCCCGCACCTCTGTGGGATGCCGACGCGTTCATAGTCAAAGGTCGAGAGGAGCGAACGGCGGAACACGTCGCGTGCAGGAAGGTCGGAAAGATGCTGCGTCGTGAAGCGCCGCTGCGTGTCGATCCAGGAAGCGACATCCGCGTCGGTGCGAGGATCGCCCTCGAGCCACCGATAAGGATCAGGCACCGACACACCGAACTGCGTCTCGACGACCGTATCGCGCTTTGTCTGGGGATAAACGATCGGTTTGGCATCAGGATGCGGCGAAGGAACGCTCGCCTTGTCTTCTGCCGCCGAACCAGTTCTCTGCGTGCCCGCCATAACAGCGAGCGCGCAGATTGCTTTGCCGAAGCGTCGCCGGGAGATCAACGGCACCATTGTGGCCGCTCCCCGCGTTGGCGCGCCCGCTCTGCTTCACGGTTGCAGCGCATCCTGCGGACGGTCTCCACATTGTTGCGCGCAGCTTCGGCGTTGTTGCGCTGCTGCTCGGAAGCATTGAGTAAGGCATCGTCGCGGCGGCGCTGCTGTTCAATCATACATCTTGTGTATTCCCTGCCGTGAACTGCGCCGAAACTTTCGCACGTCCTGCTGTCCTCCCGGTGCGCTTCGCGTCCCCAATCGATAGCGGATGCGGTGTCCGTGATCCCAGCGCTCAGAAGCGTGGCGAGCGCGATCAAGATAGCTCTATGCCGACTGGTAGGGCTGTGTCTTATCATGTCCTTGGTCTCCTTTCAGCGCCGTCATTGGCGACGGCGCTAGAAAAACAGGGCAAGATTGCGAGAACATGGGACCGGAGAATAAAATGCTTGCTGGAAAGCTTGACACCGTACGATCCTGCAGCGATCAGCCGCACTGGCGGCCGAGCGTGGCTGTCGCGCGCTAAACGATCCAATTCCGAGACCTCTAAATCCAGGATCGTTGGGGTGGGCAGGAGGAATTAGACGCGCCAGAGACGCTCATGTCAGCGCAAAGACATGCAAATCTGCCAGTGTTAAAGCGTCCGCAACCGGCTGAGGACCCTAATCCTTGCCGCTTCGCCAGTAATGGTCGATGATATGCTGGCCATTGTTGACGATCCGTTGCCCCAGCTCCGGATCACCGCCTTGCATCGTACGCGGATCGCCGCCGCAGAGGCGGATGAAGGCAACTTGCTGAACCGTGAACAGGAAATAGTCTTTGCTGGTTGGCTCGAATTGAAGACCCGACTGTTCGAGTCTTTCCGAAACTTCGGCCGCCGCCTCATCGATTGCTTTAAAAACGGTCTCCAGCATCGTTTTCTCTGCAGCTTCTCGGATTTCGAGAAATTCCCGTTGCTCGGGCGTTGGCAAGGTGCAAGTCTTCTCGTCCATAGGTTCTCCATAACGTCTGGTATGCAGCGTTGAAAATGTGTCACTGCAAGCCGAATTCGGCACGCATAATGGTTCCGCCGCCGGGCGCGCTCAGGATCGAAACTCTGCCATCGTGTCGCTCAATGATTTGCTGCACCAGGTTCAGGCCGAGGCCGCTGCCCGTAGACCGTGGTCTCAGGCGGTGGAAGGGTTCAAAGACGCGATCGCGCTCCTCAGGGGGTATGCCCGGACCGTCGTCCTGAACCTCGAAGCCGGAACCTGTCACGCGCAAAATGACATGGTGACCGCCGTGCTCGATCGCGTTCTGGACAAGGTTCGTCATTACCCGCTCGATCGCACCCGCGTCACCACGAAGCACTGACGCGCCTTCGATCTGCACCTCTATCGTGCGCACCGAGGCAATAAATAGCGGTGCCAGATCCGCGGCGACGCGACGGGCGAGAGCTCCTAGATCGACGTGTTCGTCGGCCCGTTCGGCATCCAAGCGCTGTATGTCAAGCATTTGCTCGGCGAGATTGCTTAGGCGTGCCACATCGGCGCTTAGCTTGCGTGTCGCCGGTTCGGTCGCTGTATCAATTTTCAAGCGCAGGATGGCGATGGGCGTGCGCAATTCGTGCGCGGCGGAGGCGATGAAACGCCGCTGCCGTTCATAGCCCTCGTCAAGCCGTCGAAGGGCGTCATTCACCGCGCGCACCAATGGCGCGATCTCACTCGGCACGTGCTCCTCGCTCAGGCGTCGCCCACGCCGGTTTGCATCGATCTGCTCAGCTTCCCTGGCGATCCTGGATACGCCTGCAAGTGCTTGCCGCACGATCCAAGGCGTCACAAACAGCGAGATCAGCGCGAGTGCGAGGAAGATGGGAATGACAATGACATTGGACGCAAGCAGAACGACGAGACTGACGCCTGTCAGCTTGCCATGGCCAAGGATCGTCAGCGTTCCGGCCGAAGCGATCTCGCGCCGTATGACCGCCGACAATCGATAGGGGGGATTGCGATCGCGCAGATGCGCATAGGACAGATCCTTCAATTGGCCCAGAAGCGATGAATATTGCGACGGTATGTCGCCGAACGTCACGTTCCCGCCGACATCGTCCTCGGCAACGAACCAGAGGTCGGGAGATTTATCACGAAGCTCGGCGAGTTCGGCTGTTTCGCGGATCGAGAGCCCACCACCCTGATCCCGGACGATTGCGCGCGCGATCACCGGGGTGATCGCCTCGTCGGTATAGAGCCCGCCGCTGTCTATGCGAAGCGCCAGAGCCATGAAGAATGTGCAAGCGATGAGCAGTGTCGCAAGCTGGAAGATCAGCGGCTTGACGATCAGGGGGCGCTTTAGCGACGGCTGACCTCGCTTCATGTCAGATCCTTCAAGAGGTAGCCGACACCCTTGATCGCATGGATTTCGATCCCCGCGTTCGCTTCAGCGAGCTTGCGGCGGAGACGGGAGATGTGGGAGTCCAGCGTATTCGACTGCACCTCGTCGTCGAAACCGAAAACGGCCTGTTCCAAGGCCTCTCTCAATACCGTTCTACCACGACGTCTTACGAGCGAAGCTAAAACGCGCAACTCCCGGCGGGTAAGATCCAGCCTCACACCCCCGACGCTGGCCTCATCGTTCGTGACGTCGAAAACAAGCGCTCCGACATGGATTTCCTCGCTCGCAAGATCCGCGGGACGCCTTCGAACCGCGCGAATGCGGGCAAACATCTCGTCTACATCGAACGGCTTGATAAGATAATCATCAGCGCCGTTGTCGAGGCCGGCAATGCGGTCTGTCACCTCGCCGCGTGCGCTTAACACGATCACCGGAAGGCCGGGGTGGGTTTCCCGCAGTACTGGCAGGAGCGACAACCCATCCCCGTCCGGGAGAGTACGATCAAGCAAGACAAGATCATAGGATCCGGACATGGCTGCCTCCTGCGCCATCGAGATGCAGTCCGCCTGATCGACAACGAAGCGCTCTCGCTCAAGCGCAACCCGCAAGGCATTTGCGAATTCTGTTTCGTCTTCGACAATTAATACTCTCAACGATCAAACCTCGCATCGCCTTCGGTGAGGGGATTGGATTCTGCCAATTTCTGCCATGAACCGTTTGCCCCACTTTGTTCTTATTGGCGCAACATTGCAAAATCCTGGCGTGACGCAATTGATGATCGTGAACGACATCTTTGCACAGATTCCTCGGTGTTTTAGGTTTACGCCGTTAAGCAGTCCGCCGAGTTAGGTTCTCCTTAGAAGCGTCAATCCTGTGACGCGGTCATTTTCCCTGCGAGAATCCCTCTTTCTTAGGTAGGTAAGCCCCGGACCATGAGCGCCACGCCTGACAATTCAGCAAACAGCTTCGGCGATATCAGTGGCCGTGATTTGATGCTCTGGCAAATTCACGTGTCCAAACTCACGGTCGCGTTGCAGACAGGTTCTTGTCCTGCGGCCACGTTCGCATTGCCTGGACAAGTTCCCGCTTGCGCTCCAGCGGCAGCCAAAGTGCTCCGAGCAGGTTTACAATCGTCAGGTCCGTGTAGGCCGCGCGCATCGGGTCGCCATAGCGATTGCCGTTGATGGTGTTGATCTGGTCGTACTCGCCATTCAAGAACATCACGCGCTTCAAGATCTGACCGCCGCTCGGCGCGCGGCGGGCATAGGCGATATTGGCCGCGTCGTTCAAATACCACGCACAGGGTGGGCGAAAGCCATCGGCGTCGAAGTCGGCCGGGGGCCAAAGCGCCGGATCGGGCGTCATCGGGTGCACCGCCGATTTTGCCGATGGCTTGCCCTGCAACCGCCAAACAATGACGGCTGCGTTAAAAAAATGCGTGTCGAACTCGTCCACATGAGAAGGATTAAAGCACCCATCCTCCATCGATCGTCAGGCTTGACCCGGTCATGTAGGAAGATCCCGGACCGGCGAGATATGACACAAGTTCGGCGATCTCTGCGGGATCGGCGACTCTTTTCAACGGACTGCGGTCGGTGAGAAATTCGATCGACCCGGTGTTCATATCCGTATTCGTCGGTCCGGGCTGAACGTTGTTGACGGTGATATGTCTCGGAGCGAGATCAAGCGCCAGTCCCTTTACCATGGCTGCGACCGCGGCCTTCGTGAACTGATAGACGCTGCTGCCCTGGAAGCCAGTTCTCTCAGCCGTATTGGAACCGATCGTGACCACTCGGCCGCCGTCCTTCATCTGTGCAACCGCGGCTTGGATCGCAAGGAAGACACCGCGGATATTGACGTCGATCATGAGGTCGAGTTCTTCGAGAGCAACCGCGTCCACCGTATTGATGCGCAGAATGCCGGCGTTCACCACGACGACATCAAGTGGGCCGAGTTCGTCCACCGCCGTGCGGACTGCTGCCCTGATGGCGTCGGGATTAGCACTGTCAGCCTGGATCGGTACAGCCTTGTTTCCTGACGCCTGGATCGAGGACGCCAGCTCGGACGCGCTGTCGGGCCGGGACACATAGGTGAACGCAACGTCGAAGCCGTCCTTGGCTAACCTACGTACAGACGCCGCCCCAATGCCGCGCGCGCCTCCGAATACAAGCGCGGTCTTTCGTTCATTGATCGTCATGATTATCTCCATTTTTGACAAAACAGTCCATAATTAGAAAAGTAAAATCCCGCCCTGTGGGGCAGGCCTTTAGTTCTTGAGCCGCTCCGTCGCGAAGCGGGCCATCGCTTTGAGGTGCGTGCTCGATCCTCCGCCGCGTGCTGCAACTTGGAGACCGCTCATCGTCATCAGCACGAATGCTGCGGCCTCGCCTGGATCGAGTTTCGGGGCTATACTTCCCTGTTGCTGCCCTTCCCGAATTCTCGCCGTGATTTCTCGGGAAAGCAGCTCGCCAAAGACATTTCTGCGTTCATTGAGCTCGGCATCCGTCACGCCAAACTCGCCAACCGATCCAACGCCCATGCATCCAAGCGCTCGCTCTTCATCTTCTTCGGCGACAAGACCGGACAGCAAGTTCTTGATACCTTCGATCGGGTTACCGGCGGACAGCCGCTTGAGATGTGCGGAGGTCGTTCTCTGCTGGTACGCATCCAGCGCCTCAAGATATAGCTTTCGCTTGTCGCCAAACGCGCCGTAGAGACTCTGGCGGCCTATTCCCATCGCTTCTCGCAGATCATCCGTGGACGTCGCCGCGAAACCTTTCGCCCAGAACACCCTCAACGCTTTTTCCAGTGCCGCATCGCGGTCGAATTCTCTCGGTCTTGCCATGCAAGCGATCTATCAATTATGGACAGATCAGTCAATAACATTTAGAACCCGCGGTAGAGACGCCGGGGCCCACGGTTGCAGGAACTTGCGTTCGCAGGCGTCGATAATCATCAAGCGGATTCAACGGGACACTGCAAATTAACACGGCGATGAATAGCTACGCGGATGGGCGCCAGCGACTCCGATCCTTCAATAATTGAGCGACCAAAACGTCTCTGCCGACAAGCGCTTCCAACCGCTCGCTATAAGAGCCATTCAAGAGTGAGGTGGAACGGCCAGCAGACCGTCCCTTACTATCGTTCAGCCCTTGGTCATCACGCCGACAAGCCCGGCGAGAGCCGAAGATTCACTCGATGTCGGGCATAAACGCATGGGGCTGCCAATAGCGACGCGCTCGTGAGCAGAACGAAGAGAAACCGCATGTCGATGCTCCTAGATCACGCGGAGTTCGACATTGATATTCCCCCGCGTCGCCTTCGAATAGGGGCAGATCTAATGTGCGTCATGGATGATAGCTCGCGCGGTGTCCCGGTCCATGCCCGGCAGGCTGACATTCAGACGGGCCTGAAGGAAGAATTCGCCCTCTTTCGTTCCGAGATCCACTTCTGCATCGACGGTGGTGTCCGCGGGAAGACGCAACTGCCGCTTTGCAGCAGCTCGGGTCATGGCGCCGATAAACAGATTGCTGCAAGCCACGCCGTTTTCGCCTCTCAGCCGGAGAAGGTCGCCAACGTCATAGATGAGGCTGCAAAGGCCCTCTCGCGATAGAGCGTTTCAACCGTTGATTTCACAGGCGGCCGCGTTAAAAAAGCGCGGCCATTCTCATGTCCGGCTTTGTTCGCGCAGATCAAACTGCCGGCTGATACCGACCCTCCGGAAAGACACGGTCATGGCTGACGGCGATCATTGAGCCGTCGTAGGCTCTCGGGCCGGCCTCTACGATCTCTTGATGATATTCGAACCCAAGAACCCCGGCAGACTAATCCAGATCCAATTGCTTTCATTCGTCAAATTAGAGATTTATTTTTTTATTAGTCGTTCTTTTTCCGTAATAGGACTCGGGGCTTTTCTATTTTGTCAGCCAGTAGAATGCCGAACGTGCGATGGACTGAAGGTTGATACTGCCTTTGGACGGCATCAACGCCCGTCGCCCAAAATTTCTAACATTTCAATAATGGATCAGTGCATTATGGCGGAGAGGGTGGGATTCGAACCCACGATACCCTTGCAGGTATGCCGCATTTCGAGTGCGGTGCATTCGACCACTCTGCCACCTCTCCGCATGCGCTAACGCTTGCGTTGCGCGCTCCTCATAAACATCAATGGTGGGGCTGACAAGGGGAATTTCGTCTTTGTGTCACAATTTGTTGCTTATGACTGAGGCGAGGAAATTGAAAGTCATCGTTAGGCATTTTGAGGCAACTAACGCGGTTGAGCTAGCCTTGGGTCATCCCGTTCTTAGCCGTTTCAGAGCTACTGAAGTTGAGGCAAGAGCTTCACATTTGCGTCGTCCAGCGTCTTCCCACCGAATTGCTGCTGTCCATCACCTTGATCGCCAAGCTATAGTTCGTTGAACGAGAGAGCAGCGATGCGTTTACCGCCGGAAGCTGTTCGGCGGTTCATGACGGAATTTTAACGGGAGCGGCGTCGCCCTCTCGGCGATATCAGCGTCCGTGGTTTGCCTGATAGGGGCGGGGAGTTAGGGGCTGCCGGCTTTGCCGCCTGCCGATATCGTGTTTTTCTCCAGGGCGAGGACACCGGCACATGCATCGGCGATCAAGGCGTCGGTCGCGGCGGTATCGGGCGTCGGTGCCCAGTCAGATTAGTATGGTTTCCGTCCGAATATCTGCTCATCACTGCGTTTTCCAGGTTTCCAGCAGCATCGTTACGAATTTTTCGGCGGCGGGCGAAAGGGCACCGCTTCGTCTTTGGACGATACCGATCGTGCGCGAGACTACTGGGTTGACGATCGGTCGCGTGATCAAAAAAGGGTGATCGTCCTGTGGCGTTGCCAGTCGCGGCAGGACCGAAATCCCGAGCCCGGCTTCGACGAGCCCGAGCGACGTGTTCAGGTGCGTGACTTCGTAGAACCAGTTCAGCTTTAGATTGTGTCTCGCAAGGGCTCCGTCGAGCAGCGTCCTGTTGCCGCTGGAGCGGTCGACGACGACCAGCGGGTGAGGCTCGAGTTGGCTCCACTCAATGGTCTCAAAAGCCGCCAACGGATGATCTTTCCGCATCGCAAGGACGAAAGGATCATCGATCAGCGGTTCGAATGATAGCTCCGGGTCGGAGTTGCCCATCAGGTTGATGCCAAATTCCACCTCGCCTCTTGCGACCGCCTGAAGGCCCTCATTCGCCGTCAAGTCTCTGATCCGCAGCCTGATATGCGGATATTGCTGGCTGAACGTCTTGATAACCGTTGGCAAAAAATAGAAGGCGGCCGTAGGAACGCAGGCCATGGTGATAAGGCCGCGCCGTTGCGCACCATCCTTCATCGCAAAAAGCGATCCGTCAAATTCCTCGAGCATACGCCGAACGAGCGGCATGACTTCCTGTCCCATGGCAGTGGGGGCTACATGTCGGGTCGTACGTTCCAGAAGCGGTGCCCCGATTGCCTGCTCAAGTTTTTGAATGCGGCGCGTCAGCGCCGGCTGCGAAATATGCAAGGCGTCGGCCGCCCGGTGAAAGCTTTCGAGCTCAACCACCGCTTGAAAAGCCCGTAAATCGAGAATTTCGCAATTAATGCTCATTTTGCAATAATACCTCCGAACATTGCATTTAACAGATTACACTTCTTTCCCCATATTGCAACAACTCGGCGCATTGATCCGCATAACGCAATACTGAGGCTACCCTTATGAACGATCTGCTCAAGATACCCTGTGTGCTGATGCGCGGCGGAACATCGCGTGGACCGTTCTTTCTCGCTTCCGATCTGCCCCGTGATCAAGCTCAACGGGACGCGGCCCTGCTCTCCATCATGGGTTCAGGCCACCCCCTGCAGATCGACGGCATTGGCGGTGGAAATCCGGTAACGTCGAAAGTGGCCATCATCGGTCCCTCCACGGTCAAAGGCGCCGATATCGATTATCTTTTTGCGCAGGTTCGCACCGATCGGCAATATGTCGATTACTCGCCAAATTGCGGAAACATGCTGGCAGCTGTCGGCCCCTTCGCAATCGAGGCGGGACTTGTCGAGGCCAAGGGCAACGACACGCTGGTGCGCATTCACAACGTGAACACCGGTAAGCTGATCGAGGCGAAAGTCCCGACGCGCGGCCGCGAGGTGATTTATCTCGGTGACGCTTCGATCGATGGCGTACCGGGGCTTGCCGCGCCGATCGCGCTGACCTTCATGGATGCTGCCGGTGCGAAAACCGGTAAGTTGCTGCCGACGGGCAATGCTGTCGACATGATCGACGGCGTGGCGGTGACGGCAATCGATTGCGCCATTCCGATGGTGCTTATGCGCGCCGCCGATCTTGGCGTCACCGGTTATGAGCAACCACAGGCACTTACCGACAACCGCGATCTTATCGAGCGGATGAGCCGCATTCGTGTCGAAGCCGGTAAGCTGATGGGCATGGGCGACGTGACGGACATGGTGATTCCAAAGCCGGTGCTGATCGCGCCTGCGCGCAAAGGCGGCACGCTTTCGGTCCGATATTTCATGCCGAATGATTGCCATCCCGCGCTTGCGACGACAGGCGCTGTCGGCATCGCGACCGCCGCGGTGACGCCAGGGTCTGTTGCCTATGATGTGGCTGGAGGACTGTCCGTGCCCGCACTCGTCCGTATCGAACATCCGGCCGGCCGGCTCGATGTTCAGCTGGAAATGCGCAATGGCACAATAACGGCTGGCCTCGTCAGAACCGCCCGCAGACTTTTTGAAGGCTTTGCCTTTGCCAAACCCATCGCTGCAATTGAAGACGCAGCTTAAATACAGCCATATTGAGACAAAACATGAAACAGGGAGGAGACCCTCATGCGTAAATTTTTGCTTGCAACAGCAGCGCTCTGTGCGCTGGCAGCATCTGCCAATGCCGAATCCGTCAGGATGAGCGTAGGTTCCTATAACCTCAATAACCTGCCTTTCCCGGTGGCGGCGAGCCTCGGCTTCTACAAGGAAGAGGGGCTGGATGTCACCACCGAGAACTTCGCCCAGGGCGGCTCCAAGGTGCTTCAGGCACTCGTGGCCGGCTCCACCGACGTCGCCGTCGGGTTCTATGACCATACGATCCAGATGCAGTCGCAGAACAAGCACGTTGTTGGCTTCGTGCAGCTGGCGCGCAATTCCGGTCTGGTTCTCGCCGGTAAGAACGACACCGATTTCGACCCGGCCAAGCCTGAAACGATCAAGGGCAAGAAAGTGGGCATCACTTCGCCCGGTTCTTCGTCGGACTTCTTCATTCGCTACTACATGAAGCAGCACAATCTCAGCGACAACGATATCTCCATCATCGGTGTCGGCTCGGGCGCTGCGGCCGTGGCGGCACTGCAGCAGGGCAAGATTGATCTGCTCGTCAACTACGACCCTGCCGCGACCATCGTTGTGGAGCGCGGACTTGGCAAGATCCTCATCGATGCCCGCAGCGATCAGGGCGCGAAGGACGTCTATGGCGGCATCTATCCAACGTCGGTCCTCTACGCGACACAAGAATATATCGATGCCAATCCCGAGGTGATCCAAAAGGTCACCAACGCGACGGTTCGCGCGCTGCACTGGATGAAGCAGCATTCGGCGGAAGAAATCGTCGCGAAGCTCCCCGATGATTTCGTGTCCGGCGACAAGCAGACCTACATCAAGGCCGTCGAAGCGGCGAAAGCGATCTTCTCCGAAGACGGAAAGTTCGAGCCTGCCGACCTCGAAACGCCGCTTGCGGTTCTGAAAAGCTTCAACGACGCGGTTGCCAAGGCGACCATCGATCTCAACACCACCTACACCAACAAGTTCGTCGAGGCCGCGGCTTCGAAGGGCGGAAACTGAGGATCTGCGATGTCTTCGCCAGCGAGAAAGCTAGAGCCCGTGACGGAACTCAAACCCCAGCCAATGGTCGCAATCGATGACGTGACGATGGCATTTGGTGCCTTCGTTGCCGTCCAGAATGTCAATCTCAAGGTTGGCGATGGGGAGTTTCTCTCCATCGTCGGTCCAACGGGTTGCGGAAAATCCACCATCCTCAACGCCATCGCCGGCCTGCTGAAGCCCGCACAGGGCAAGGTTTCTATCGATGGTGCCGCCGTTCAGGGCGTGCAGAATAATATCGGCTACCTGTTCCAGCAGGATGCCCTTCTTCCCTGGAAGACGGCATATCAGAACGTGGAACTGGGGCTGCTATTCCGGGGCGTCGCCGAAGAGGAACGTCGCGCCAAGGTAACGGCCTGGCTCGAAAAGGTTGGACTGAAAGGTTTTGGCGACCGTTTCCCGCACCAGCTCTCAGGCGGCCAGCGCAAACGCGTGCAGATGGCGCAGGCGCTGATCACCGAGCCAAAGGTTATCCTCATGGATGAGCCCTTCTCGGCCCTGGACATTCACACGCGCCACCTGATGCAGAACGAATTGCTGCGGCTCTGGCAGGAAGACCGGCGCGCGGTGGTGATGATCACCCACGATCTGGAAGAGGCAATTGCTCTTGGGGATCGCGTCGTCGTCCTCGCCGCCGGCCCGAAGAGCCGCGTTATCGAGAGTTTCCCCGTCGATCTCGAACGGCCCCGCAACGTCGCCGAAATCAAACTGGATCCTAAATTCATGACGCTCTACCGCGATATCTGGGCGTCCCTGCGTGGCGAAGTGGAGAAAAGCTATGCAAGCCGTTAATGTTCGTATCATCCAGGTTGTTCTCCTGGTCGTTCTCTTGGGCGGATGGCAGCTCGGTGTTTCGTCAGGCGCCATCGATCGCTTCTTCTTCCCGGCGCCCTATGATATCGTCAAACAGGTCATCGCCTGGGTCGCCGACACAGGGTTTTATAAACACGTCGGCATCACGCTCAGCGAGACGGTGCTTGGCTATGTCATCGGCACCGGTCTCGGCGTCGGTGCTGGCGTCTGGCTCGGCCTCAGCCCCTTCGTCGCCCGTGTACTTGATCCGTTCATCAAGGCCGTGAACGCTATTCCCCGTGTCGTTCTTGCCCCGATCTTCGTGCTCTGGCTCGGGCTTGGCCTTTGGTCGAAAGTTGCCCTTGCCGTCACGCTGGTTTTCTTCGTCACCTTCTTCAACGCCATGCAGGGTGTGCGCGAAGTGAATCCGGTCGTGCTTTCGAATACGCGTATTCTGGGCGCCAAGCGCTCGGATCTGCTGCGCCACGTCTATTTCCCGGCAGCGGCTAGCTGGATACTGTCATCGCTTCGCACATCCGTCGGCTTCGCGGTGGTTGGCGCGATCATCGGTGAATATCTCGGCGCATCCGCCGGCCTCGGCTACCTGATTGCCCGCTCGGAGGGCAACTTCGATGCCGTCGGCGTCTTCGCCGGCATCATCATCCTCGCGGTCTTCGTTCTCATCATCGACCTCATACTCGATGTGGCAGAGAAGAAGCTGATTACGTGGAGACCGAATGCGGGTGAGGAGCGGCCCGCCTGACCGGGCCAGGATTAAGGTGCTTCAATCCAGGGGGCGGTCTTTGACCGCCTCCTTTTTTATGCGGGTTTGGCCGGCTTATAGGTAGTCTTCGGATCAACCGGATTGGAGATCGGGCAGGTGTTGAACATCTTTTCGTGAAGGCTTCCCTCGGTTTCCGCCTCGCGGTAGAACCAAGTCTTAAGCCAAGGCCGTGCGTCTTTCTTTTCTGTCTCACACCCATTTTCGCCGTAAATCGTCGGGCATGCACCTTCATGGCAAATCGTATCACTTATGAAGCGAGACCAGATTTACCGGATGTCCGGATGTCGAATGGCCTTGCCGCGGTCTTCATCGACGTCCTTGTT
>Ga0209025_1000181_pt1 | contig 156894 bp, 141 predicted proteins | sample AraplaMF_Col_mLB_FD_184256 | JGI IMG/M metagenome (GOLD analysis project Ga0209025, IMG submission 184256) | Arabidopsis root microbial communities from the University of North Carolina, USA - plate scrape MF_Col_mLB (SPAdes) (version 2) | ecosystem: Host-associated > Plants > Roots >...
TTGGCAGGCTCAAGGACTGGCGCAGAATTCACACCCGATACGACCGGTGCGCTCACACCTTTTTCTCAAGCATATGCATCGCAGCCGCCGTCATCTTCTGGCTCTGATTTAACGAGTCCTGAGCCTAGGCGCTGCCTTAAATATCGGGGAAAACCGACTAGCGTTGGCAGACGCTGGAGGTAACCGTGGTGAAAATCGGAACAGTTACGAAAAGCTAGCTGCGATCGCGCGAGCATCAAAACCCCGCATTTGCGGCGTGGTCCAAACCGCCGGGCAACCAATGCAACCCATTATCGGTTGCAGATTATGGCAGCCGTAGAATAAATGGTGACGTCGAACAAACAAGGCCGCCTCTCATGAAGGCGGCCTCAATTTTACATCTGCTATGCGCAGATGGCGAAGCAGATGTATTGCCGCTATAGATTCGCGTTCTTGGTAGTTGAAGTTTTCGACCAACCGAGACCATGATATAATAGGATCGCACCGATCGTTGCCGTGCCGATGCCATCTAGCGTAAATCCTGCTACTGCCAGCTTAAAGTTGCCCGCGCCCAGCACAAGCGCAACGCCGACAGTGATGAGATTGCGCGGTTCGGCGAAATCGACCTTGTTTTCAACCCAGATGCGGCCGGCAGTCGCTGCGATAAGCCCAAAGACGACGATCGAGAGGCCGCCGATGACAGGGGCGGGGATGGTCTGTATCAGGGCTCCGAATTTCGGCGAAAAACCAAGTAGGATCGCGACCGCGGCGGCGACAAGGAACACGAGTGTCGAGAAAATGCGTGTAACAGCCATAACGCCCATGTTTTCCGCATAGGTCGTCATTCCTGTGCCCCCGAACGCACCCGATAACATGGTAGCGACACCATCTCCAATGAAGGCGCGACCGAGGTAAGGGTCCAGGTTACGTCCGGTCATGGCACCGATTGCCTTGATGTGCCCCAGGTTTTCCGCGATGAGGATAACGACAACGGGCACAATTAGAGCCACGGCGGAGGCAGAGAAGATGGGTGTTGTGAAGTGCGGCCAACCGAACCATGGAGCAGCAGCCACTCCGGTAAAGTCGATGGGAGTGCCAAGCCTCAAAACGTTGGCGACGACGTAGTAGGCGAGATAGGCGAGCGCACCGCCGATGAGGATCGGCAGGCGGCGTGACATGCCTGGTGCATAGACCGCGATGGCGCCAACAGCCACGAACGTCAGGATCGCGATCCAACGCGAGAGCTGGCTCCCATCAGGGCTAGCAGCATTGATACCAGACGCGCTCGATATCGCGATCGGTGCCAGCACAAGTCCGATTGCCGCGACAATCGCACCGGTTAGGACAGGTGGCATCAACCGCTCGATCCAGCGGTGACCTGCGAACGCAACCAAGACACCGATCAGCGCATAAAGCACACCAGCGGCAATGATACCGCCCAAAGCCAGCGCGATGTTCGGATTTGGCGCGCCGGCTGTCGCTGCGGTCGCAGCAAGTACGGGACCGATGAAGGCGAAAGATGAACCAAGATAGCTCGGAACTCGACCACCAACGGCAATGAAGAAAATCAGCGTCGAGATTCCCGAGAACAGAATGGATACGTTGGGATCGAAGCCCATGATTAGCGGAGCAAGCACGGTCGAGCCGAACATCGCAACGACGTGCTGCAGTCCCAGCACCAACGTCTGCGCAGCCGGCAACCGTTCATCGGGCTGGATCCGCCCTTCCGCCTTTAACCGCCAGCGCGGAAAATAGCCGCCAGTCTCGCTCATCATTCGTCCCTTCGATGTTGTTGCGCAGAACCGCGCCCGAGGCGCCTGTACGCGCTGTGACACCGGTCCAGATTAGGGTTATCGCCCATCGCATACGCAAATTGACATCTAATGTCATTGGGGTGCAGAGTTTACCCACAGTGGCTGGGCTGTTCAGTCTATCCATCGTCAGCCGTCGGGTGCACATGAGGGGAAATAAACTGGAGACACCACCGAGGCACACTTCGCGACCTGCTCTTACGTGAAGCCGTTGCGCCGATGCTCGTCGACGATCGTGGGCGAGGGAGTTCTAGGCCTCGATACGGAAGAAGTATGCGATTTTTGCTCTTGTGAGCGGAAAAAAATCTGCTTTATATGAGCGATTGCTACTTGGCTTTCGGGGGAATAGCCGATGATGTGGACGCGCAGGAGCCTATTATTCGGTGGACTGGTTTCAGTCGGCGCCGTTGCGCTCCAAAAGCCGGTCGTAGCAGTGGCTCCGTCCTATTTTGCTGGTACCAGCACAGACAACGGCGTCGCTTTCAGAAGCACAAATTTCGCGAAAATCGAGAAGAAGTGGCATAGGCAGGTCGTCAAGTATTTCAGTGATGAGCCAATCGGCACTGTCGTTGTCGATACCACGCATCATTTTCTCTACCTGATCATGGAGAACAAGACCGCGATCCGGTACGGCGTCGGCGTCGGCCGTGAGGGCTTCAAATGGTACGGCCGAGCGACTATCGACCGCAAGGCGCTCTGGCCGCGCTGGACACCGCCCCCTGAGATGCGCAATCGGCACCCGGAGCTTCCAGAATCCGTCGATGGCGGTTCACCAAGCAACCCGCTGGGGCCGCGTGCCATGTATCTGCTGCGCGACGGCGTGGATACCGGCTATCGCTTCCACGGTACTTTGGAGCCTGGGAGCATTGGCAGGGATGCCTCTAGCGGTTGCATCCGCATGTTCAACGAAGATGCGATCGATCTTTATCAGCGCTGTCCGATCGGGACTGCCGTGCAGGTGCTGCCACATATAGCCGATCAGGCGCAAAATGCTGCCCAGGCCAGACAGCCCCTCTCGGCGGAATGAGGAAATCACACTGATGTTTGATTTGACCGGATTGCCGAAAATACTTGCTGTTGCAATCATCGTGGCGACGCTTGCTGCATGCAGTACGACTGAACTCGCCGAGGTGGAAGAGCCATTGCCAACGAAGATGACGGGCCAAACCAACGATCCGGCGCCCGGCTTCGAGAATATAGCATCTGGCAGCGAAGAAGACTTCATTCTCAATGTCGGCCGTCGCACCTATTTCGCACAGGACTCGGCAACGCTTGATTCCGTCGCCAAGGCGACATTGGATAAGCAGGCTGTTTGGCTTAATAATAACCCTCAATGGCTTGTCAAACTACAGGGCTTTGCCGACGATTCTGGATCTGGGTCAGCGATGACTTCGCTGTCGCGAAAACGTGCTGACGCGGTGATGGCCTATCTAGTAGAGAAAGGCGTCGCATCGGATCGGCTGTGGGCCAAGGGCTATGGCAACGACCGCGAAGTCAGGGATTGCACAAACCGATCCTGCAAGGTGCAGAACAGGCGCGTCGTCACCAACCTTCGCTCGCAACGCGATTCAGTGTAAGCCTTCTATCAAGGGGCATAGATCGGTTGGAGCAGCATCGCCAAGATACAATGCACGGACGAACTTTGTAAGCGGCTTCTAGTTCAGCCCTGGCGCAGCCCTACAGATATTGTGTGACTACAGCACTATTGCGAGAGTAATGCGCGGTAGGCGCCTCGTTCAGCCTAGAACGTTGCGTTCTGAACTAGGCCATCGTCCCCAGTTCTGCATCGGTCACGAATAAGTTTAGCGACGTTCAACGCGCGAGGACGGCGAGTTGCATTGTCAGTCACGTGCAGGAATGTGAGGTCTTGAACGACCGGTTGCGTGCCCGGTGGGGCACAGATTGCGAGCTCACCCCGTGCGATTTGTGGCGACAAGAGCCTGAGAGCTTCAAGACCGACACCGCCGCCTTTGATAAGCGTTGGGACAATGTAGCTGATCCGGTTGTAACTGAGCCGTCGAATGCTCGCATCATCGAAGCCGTTGAAATCGAACCAATGCTTCCAAGTCACCGCGTTCGTCTCATTGGCCAGAAGCAAATGTGACTTGAGGTCGGCAATCGTCCTGATATGTTCTGCGAGATGCGTGGCGCAAACCGGTACAAAAGTATCCGGACCCAACGGTTCGATATCGGGAATTGCCCGCGCGCCCGCGCCATAGACAATTGCGACATCAAAGCCGCGATAAGACTGAAAGTCGGGTGTTTCATCTGCCGTAATTCTAATGTCAGTCGCTTGTTCGCTCATCAAATCCACAAGAGCGGGGCCGAGCAGTTGCGCGGCTATACCCGGTGGGCTGGAGAAGGATAGCGGGCGCCCACTGTCCGGAGTGATCGCGTTCAAGCCGTGCCTAATGTGATCGAAGCCATCCTCAATGTGTCGAAGCAAGAGCCTGCCTGCGGGCGTCAGAGTCAGTCTATTGTTGGATCTCAAAAACAACTGGCAATCCAGACGATCCTCCAGCTTGCGAATCGACTGGCTGACAGCGCTGGTCGTCAAAGCCAGATTGTCGGCCGCCAGCTTAAACGAGCTCAACCTGCCCGCTTCGGCAAAGACTTCAAGATTGGCTAAGGGCACGGAAAGGCGCGGCATTGGTTTAGACTAGCTTCATCACGATTTAGAACCTATTGTTTGTATGCGGCGGAATGCCCCATTAATCAAGCTGCGTAAGTGGCAGTTGGGGCAGCCACTTTCCTTGTTCCTTTCTCACGGCATCCCAATCCAGTAGACGGGTAACTCATTTAGCGCAGCTATACTGAGCGATGCATCCCTGTCGCTTGCGTGCCGTGTGCCAGGGGCATTTCCTCCCAAATGTGCCCCAGGAGCGAGAACTTGACGTCTGAATTTAAACCACGATCCGTGGGCGTCTCATTGGCGACGCGGATAGCATCTTGGCTAGTTGCCCTGATACTCTTTGCGATCGGCGCATATTTCATCTACGGTGGGAGCGAACTCCTCAAGGTTGGCGGCTCGCCTTATTACGTCGCCGCCGGTATTGTCTTGCTGGTCACGGCGTTCCTGCTGGTCAGGTTGCGCGTTCAGGCAGCCTATCTCTACGCGGCCTTCTTCCTTGCCACAGCGCTTTGGTCTTTCTGGGAAGTCGGCTTTAAGTTTTGGCCGCTTGCCGCGCGCCTCGGAATGTTCGCCGTTGGCGGTCTGTTGATCGCGCTGGTCGTTCCTCGCTTCCCGAAGACGTCGGGTGCCTTCCGCAAGGCATCTTATCTGTTGGCAGGGATTTCTGCCGTGGGGTTGGCTGCTGCCTTTATCAGCGCTTTCTTCCCCATCTGGATCGTAAAACCCGACCACAGCCCGGAGATTGCAGCCGACTACAAATCGTCCACCGAGCCTACCAACTCGGTTGGCTTTGGTCGTACACCATCGGGTGAACAGTTCGCGCCCTATGACCAGATTACCCGCGAGAACGTCGGCAAGCTTCAGGTGGCCTGGACTTTCCGCAGCGGCGACGTCACCGGAAACGGCCGGGAAAATCAAAATACGCCGCTTCAGATTGGCAATACGCTCTACGCCTGCACGCCTACCAACCAGGTATTTGCGTTGCGTGGTGATACCGGAGAGGAACTCTGGCACTACAACCCGGAAGTGACAGTCAAGGATACAGCCAACTGGAGCCGCTGCCGCTCGCTGGCCTATCTTGAGGTGCCGGCACTCCCGGCTGACGCCATTGGAAAGAAGCGCATCTACCTGACAACTGGCACCATGCGCCTCATTGCATTGGATGCGAATACCGGCAAGCCGGTTCCAGGCTTTGGCGAGAACGGTATAGTTTCCCTCGCTGAAGGAATGGGCAAGGTCGATCCCGGCTTCTACAATCCGACATCGGGGCCACTGCTTGCCGGAGGCAATCTCATTGTCGGCGGCTGGGTTATGGACAATCAGTCCACGGATGAGCCCTCCGGCGTAGTGCGCGCGTTCGACGCCGTAACAGGCAAGTTCTCATGGGCATGGGATGTCGGCCGCCCGGGTCAACCGAACCCGCCAGCGGAAGGCGAACATTATACCCGCGGCACTCCGAACACCTGGGCAACACCTAGCTATGACGCGGCGCTAAACATGGTCTACCTGCCTACGGGCAACGGCACGCCGGATCTTTTCGGCGGAATGCGCTCGCCCGAGACGGAGCGGGTCAGCTCGTCGGTTGTCGCGGTCGATGCGACGACCGGTGAACAGAAGTGGAGCTACCAGTTCGTTCATCATGACGTCTGGGATTACGACATGCCGTCGAAGCCAGTGCTCTATGACATGCCAGATGGCAAGGGCGGGCGTATACCTGCTCTGATCCAGGCCGGCAAGAACGGCGAGATCTATGTGCTGGACCGTCGCACTGGAAAGCCACTCACTGCGGTAGAGGAACGCTCTGTTCCGACCGAAGGGGTGAATGGTGAGTTTCTTTCCAAGACGCAGCCTTACTCTGTGGGCATGCCTTCGATGCGTGACGCGGTTCTCACTGAAGCTTCGATGTGGGGTATCACACCCATCGACCAGCTCAATTGCCGCATCCAGTTCAAGGAACTCTACTACAAGGGCGATTACACGCCACCGCAATTGCAATGGTATCTTCAGAACCCGTCCTGGTACGGCACCACCAATTGGGGTGGCCAGTCCATCGACAAGCAGCACGACATCATGATCGTCAACGATATGCGTGTTGCAATGAAGGGACGCCTTCTCAAGCGTGAAGACGAAATCCGCCGCACTGCCGAAACCGGCAAGACGCAAGCCGGCGTCGGCGGTGTCGTGCCTCTCAGCAACACGCCCTACGGCGCAGAGCGCGGCATGGTGCAGTCCTTCCTCGGCGTTCCCTGCACGACACCGCCTTTCGGCACCATCGGCGCAATCGATATGCGCACGAAGAAAATGCTCTGGCACCGCTCCATCGGCACGCCGGAGCAGTTTGGACCGCTCGGCATGAAAACCCATCTCCCGATCGAGCTGGGGATGCCGTCATTGGGTGGCACGGTCCCGACGGCTTCTGGATTGGTCTTCTTCTCCGCCACGTCTGATTATTATCTCCGCGCTCTCGACGTGTTAACGGGTGAAGTCGTGTGGAAAAGCCCACTTCCAGTCGGTGGGGGCTCGACGCCTCTTATTTATCTTTCGCCAGAAGATGGACGCCAGTATGTTGTTGTTACCGCGGGTGGCGCACGGTCCTCCCCGGACTACGGTGACTACATCATCGCCTTTGCGTTGCCGAAATGACAATGGCGGGCCCCGTTCAGGCGGGGCCTACCACCCGTTCGAGTGGTTTCACTTGCTCAAATCGCCCTCCCTTTGCCAAACAGCCGGATCTTTATCGCGTGTGCGCGTCTGAGCTGGCTGGGGTTGCAATCAAGAGAAACATCGCGTCGACTGGGCGCAGTTTTCTATCATCCGCGCACGGATTTGATCGCCTAGATCGCCGCGTTGATCCCGCGTTAGGTAGCTGGTTAAAAGATATCAAGGATACGGCTGTCGGCGGCTCGGGCTTCGCGCGCTGGCGAGCCAAGACGGTGGTGAGAAATCTCGGCAGCGAGAAGTTTGAGCGATTTCGTTGTGTTAGCCTTGATTGTGTGAACCCTGCCCCTCCCTCCTTAAGCTTTCGTTAACCCTATAGTTCTGGACGATTTTCGAGAATCGTGGTCTACCATTTGGCGGGCAATGGCCGGTAAATCGGCTTGGAGCCGCCAAGAGGGTAAAATGGCAATAGCACAACGGACGGAATCGGTGGTCGCTTCGAAGGAAGATGCTGGCAGCAAGATCTTGCGCCACGCAAGTCTTCTCTCCGGGCAGCTCCAGCAACTGCGTATGCGGATGTACCCGCCCAAATCTGAAAAGATGCTTCGTCAGTTCCTGACCAACGAGGTCTCCAAGCTCACTTCAATCCCTGATTCGACATTGAAGCTGATGTCGAGTGAAGGGCGTGGTCCGGTGCCCAGCAGGCTCGAGAACAATCACCGCGTCTATACGCTCTCCCAGATCAATGAGTTGCGCGAGCTTTTTGCGGAACAGAAACCGGCGGATGCGCTGCGCTTTCTTCCTCGCCGGCGGAAAGGCGAGCATCTTCAGGTTCTGGCGATCGCCAACTTCAAGGGCGGCAGCGCCAAGACCACCACCTGCGTTCATCTTGCGCATTATCTCGCCATGCACGGCTACCGCGTCCTGGCTCTAGACCTGGACCCGCAGGCTTCTCTGTCGGCGCTTTTCGGCGCCCAGCCTGAGATGGATGTCGGTGCCAACGAGACCATTTATGCAGCACTCCGATACGACGAAGCCGAGCGCCGGCCCATTCGCGATATCATTCGCAAGACCTATTTCGATGGTGTCGATCTTATTCCAGGCAACTTGGAGGTCATGGAATACGAGCACGAAACGCCTCGTGTTCTTGCCAACCGCTCCGGATCGGGCGCTATCTTCTTCGAACGCCTGAAGCTTGCCCTTGCCGAGGTCGAGAACGACTACGATGTCGTCATTCTCGATACGCCACCATCGCTCGGCTTTCTAACGCTGAGCGCGATCTATGCCGCGACGAGCATGATTATCACCGTTCACCCGGCCATGCTGGATGTCGCCTCGATGAGCCAGTTCCTTCTCATGATGGGTGACCTAATCAGCGTGTTGAACGAAAGCGGTGCCAAGCTGGACCAGGACTTCATTCGCTACCTCGTGACCCGCCACAATCCGAACGATGCGCCACAGTCGCAGGTCGTGGCGATGATGCGCCACCTGTTCGGTCCCGACGTCCTTTTGCCTACGGCCATCGAGAGCACCGCAGTGGAGGCAGCCGGCCTGGCTAAACGCTCTATTTATGAGCTCGAAATGGGCCAACTCGGACGCGACACCCACAAGCGTGCGCGCGAAGCGGTTGACGCGGTCAATGAGGCGATTGTCGGGCTTCTCAACAAGAGCTGGGGGCGTCCATGAGCAAGTCTCCGCGCAAATCCATTGTCGCGAGTTTCGGCCTTCTTTCTGCCGAACTGGAAAGCGGCAAGACGACCGACGTCAGCCATGAAGCCCCCCCTGCCCCGTCGCCCGCGACGGGCAATCGTGTTGGTGCAGGCGTCATCGGCGCCGCGCATCGCGCGATCGATGACATTCGTACGGAACGCGATCGCCTGAAGGCACTTGTGGAATCGGGCGGAGCGACCGTGCGTGACGTGGATGCGTCTTTGATCGACCCATCGCCCTACCCTGACCGTCTCCCTGACGACGATGCCGCGAGCTTTGACGCGTTCAAGCGCTCGATCGAGACCGATGGGCAGAAGGTTCCTATCCAGATCCGGAAGCATCCCTCCGATCAGGGGCGTTTTCAGATTGTCTACGGACATCGGCGCTGGCGTGCAGCCAAGGAGCTCAACAAGTCCGTCAGGGCTGTCGAAGTCGATATGTCCGACCTCGATCTCGTCGTGGCCCAAGGCATCGAGAATGCCAGCAGGCAAGACCTGACGTGGATCGAGCGCGCATTGTTTGCATCACGCATGGACGATGCCGGTATCAAGGCGCGCGAGATCTATGCCGCCTTGTCGATCGAGGCGGCCGAGCTTGCGCGCATGCGTAGCGTCTATCGCGCCGTGCCTGCCGACATTATCGAAGCAATCGGCCGTGCCCCCAAGATCGGCCGGCCACGATGGCTGGACCTGGCGAAGCTGATTTCCGGTGAGCCTGGATCTCTGGAGATCGCGAGAGAGACGCTGGCGCTCAAGGGTGATCCTGCGGAGTTCTCTGACCAGAGGTTCCAGCGTGTATTGGTCAGCCTGAAGCCCAGTACTGAACCGCGACCGACACCAACGCCGATCGTCGACAGCAATGGCACGCGTCACGGTACGTACGTGGTCACCCCGAAGGAAATCCGGCTTGTGGCCGAGAATGGCCGCGAGCGGGACTTTTTGAAATTCATTGGAGCGGAGCTGCCGGCGCTTGTCGAGCGGTTCGCGGCCATGCGGGAAACAAAGCTCTGATCGCTATCAAAGCTGTCAGCTGATCCAGGAAAGGACAACTAGCAAAAGAAAAAGGCCCCCAAACGTTGCCGTCGTGGAAGCCTCTCTCTCTGTGTAGCAACTAGAGAATCGCATTTCCCCGAATCACAGTCAAGACACTTTGGCACCTAATTTGGTGGACAGCTTTCTTTTGCCTTTTGAAAGGTGAAAAAATGCATGTTGGAGATATAACGACGCCCTTTGGGCGGCGGCCAATGACTCTTGCGTTGATGAAACGTCAGGCCGCATCGGCAAAAATCGAATCGGGATCATCCGTCGATAAGTGGAAAGTGTTCCGCGATGCATCCGAGGCCAGGAATTTGCTTGGCATTCAGGACAGAGCACTCGCGGTTTTGAATGCACTTCTGACATTCTATCCCGAGAGCGAGTTGGCTTCGGACCGCGCGATGATCGTGTTCCCGTCCAATGCGCAGCTTTCAATCCGCGCTCACGGCATTACGGGCACCACTTTGCGTCGTCATCTTGCAGCGCTCGTTGATGCGGGACTGATCCTGCGCAGGGACAGTGCGAACGGAAAGCGTTATGCTCGAAAGGATCGCGCGGGCGATATTGAGCAGGCCTACGGTTTTGACTTGTCGCCTTTGCTTGCCCGCTCATCGGAATTGGCCGTGCTATCGGACCGAATTGCGACCGAGCGAGCGCTGTTTCGGCGAACGAAAGAGACCTTGTCGATCTGCCGTCGCGATGTGCGCAAGCTGATTTCGGCCGCCATCGTCGAAGACGTTTCCGGCGATTGGGAGGCCATTGAATCGCGCTACGTGGAACTCGTCGGTGTCATTCCGCGTACGCCGTCGCTTCATGATCTTCAGAACAGCCTCGAAAGTATAGAGGCCCTTCGTCAAACCGTGCTTAATCTTTTGGAAAATAAGTTGAATTCCGAAAAAATGGGCACCGATGACATCGGATTTGGCTGCCACATACAGAATTCAAATACAGAATCCATTATTGAAATTGAACCACGCGGCGAAGAGCAAGATGCAAATGTTGTGGTTCGCGCTGAGGGGCAGCATAAGCCAACAAGAACCTTTCCGCTGAGCATGGTGCTGCGGGCCTGCCCGGAGATAACGAGCTATGGACCAGGTGGTGCGGTTTCGACGTGGCGAGAGCTCATGGAGGCTGCGGTACTTGTTCGGTCAATGCTCGGCGTGACGCCTGGCGCTTATCGAAACGCCTGTGAGATCATGGGGCCAGAGAACGCCGCCGCGACGATGGCCTGCATCTTCCAGCGCGCTGGGCATATCAATTCGGCGGGCGGCTACCTCAGGGATTTGACGGCAAGGGCGCAAAGACAAGAGTTTTCGCTCGGCCCGGTTTTGATGGCTCTCCTGCGGGCAAATGGCGGAACGGAGAAGGAGGCGTCGTGAGACGGGCGAAAGGAATATTGCCAGCTGTCAAGGTTTTGAGATTTGCGTGAGCTTGGATAGGGCGAGTGCCTGGTTCGTTTAATGGATGGCAGATGTTCAGCACGCTTCATCGCCATTGTTCTGAGAGGAGCCGATCTAGGCAGGTATGGTGGGGAGTGGTGCGCGGCCCGGGCTATCAGGCTTAGGACACCGAGTGAGCGTCAGGAATGTTGACAGCTGTCAATGTTTTGGAATGGAGTTTGATGGTCTACAAACAGAAGCGCCCGTTTCTAGCTGTGTCGATGCTCAGCGGCAAAGTTGAGACTAAGCGCACGGTTGATGATGCCAAGTAGGTGAGAACAGGGCGCCAGATATCACGTCGTAGATTATCTGTAAGGAGCGCGCCTCGGAGTGGCTTTCATCCAGGCCAAAAACGGGGGAGGGGATAGTAGATTGAAGTTGCACTCAGTTGGAACCGAGTGCAGGTTCGATCAATCGGTCGGCCGCTTCGATTGCCGCGATCGCGTCGAACTCGGCTCTGCTCTGCTCGATAAGAAGACGGAGAGGGCGCTAGAGGTTCGTATCGTGGCTCGTCCCGATATCGTTGAGTGACGAAGAAAGCTGGCTGGGTGCTTCCTGGTTTCGACGTCTGGAAGGGAAATCTCGCCGACATGTTCTGATGAACTCAGTTGGTAGACGCCATGATGAATGCCCTCGATTACGCCAGACGCAATTGCGCTGTGCTCGGCGAAATGGTTCAGACAAGCAAGACGTAGGCTTTGGGTTCGTCAATACCGACTCGCCGACAAAGTGTTCGGCGAGCCTCCTGTAGAAAGAGCGGTGCCCGCTCACTTGCACGCTCGATCAGATAGGTACGGTCCGAAGTGTCCCAGGCAAGCGTCGAGCGAAGACCCGCAGTAGTCTGGTTCACGGCGCTTAGGCCGCCTGACGACATCCGCCATTGGTACTCGCGTCGTAGAAACTCTGTCCATTTCGCCGAGATCCCTGGGGCTTGTGCCACGATGATCACATGCTTTTACATCTGTTGATTTCTCCGCTCGGCTGCGGAAAATCGCGGCAAACATCGAGAGAATCGTGTAAGATTCTTTAGTAGCAGTGGCTCACTATATGAGTTCGCAATGCTGCTTCGTCCCCATACGCAGTGAGGAACGCTAACTCCGATATGGAGTTCCTTAAGGAAATCATTTACCATGATTTCAATGCGTTACGATTCCACCAAATTATCCATCCAGAGCCTGCTCAGACCGGTTTCAGAAGCAGGCATTGGCTTGGCGCGGCTGGATGAACGGATCGGGCGATCGCCGGTTGGACAAGGCTGGATCGAACGATCCCATTTCACTGACGCTTGTGCCTCTCTATGGATCGATGGTGAGCTTGTTCATCTGGAGGATCTCGTACTCCACGATGCCGGACAAGATATTCGCGCACCGAGCCACGAACTGACCATCGCGCGCGACGTATTGCGTACGCGCAGAAAGATTGCGTCGCAATCGCCCGCCTGGGCGTTAAGTCCCGAAGGGATGCGCAGCTTGCGCGGTGCTAATCCAATGAACGGCAATGCCTATTCTCAGGATCGCCACGAAGCCGAAAACGACCCGATGCCTCCCTTGGAAACGAAGGGAAATGACAACGGTGCCTTCTCCAACGCGTTCGACGCGGAGCTCGCCGAGATCGACGCCGTGCTGGCACGAAGCGAAGCGGTGTTGGCAAATGTAACAGGTCCGGCACGCTCATCCGCCCGCGAGCGCGAATCGTTGGCCTATGATCTCGATTGGAATGAGGACGAGCGGCTCGATGAATGGAGGGGCGTCTTGCGGCAGAACCACAATCTGCCGCCGGTGCTGCAAGCGTTGATCGCGTTGGATGCTTGGACAGAGCTCGCCGTCTTGCAACATGCCCCGTGGCTTGGCCGGTTGCTGGCCGCGTCGATCCTGCGAGAAGAGGGCGTGACCGCCGCGGCTCATCTCGTGACCTTCAATCTCGGCCTCAAATCCATAGCCGTCGATCGTCGACGGCATCGGGACCGGGAGACGCGATTGTTGGCCAGTGCCCAGGGGCTGATCGCGGCTACGGAAACAGGACTGAAGGAACACGATCGGCTGGCGTTGGCGCGGCAGATGATGGAGCGGAAACTCGTTGGCCGTCGATCGTCCTCAAAACTTCCCGAGCTTGTTGAACTCGTCGTCGCGAAGCCGATCGTCTCATCGGGCATGGTGAGCAAGATCTTGGGTGTCACACCCCAGGCCGCGCGGCGCATCCTCGCGGAACTCGGCCTTCGCGAGATGACGGGCCGGGGAAGATTTCAGGCGTGGGGTATCATCTAGCCGTAACGACGTGGCCGGCTATTCCGCAAGTGCGTCCTTCGGAAAGCCGGCGGCAAGAGCGTTGATGAAGTTGCGTACCGCCGGAGGCAGTCCTCGGCGTGTCGTGAAGACGATATGTACCAGTCCCCGCATTCCCCGCCATGCCGGCAAGACGCGCACGAGTTTTCCGTCCTGCAGCGCCTGCTTGCAGGTGTGATCAGGCAACAGCGCGACCCCCAACCCGGCGAGCGCTGCGGTCCTTACCGCGGTGAAGTCGGCGCAGCCGATCCTCGGTTCGTGTCGAACCGTTTGCCTTTGGCCGTCGTCAGTTTCAAGAAGCCAGTTCACTTCACTCTGATCGTCTGTTGTCGACAGCGTCGGATGGTTGGCTAGGTCGTTGATGCTGCCGATACGGCTGGCAAGCTGGGGGCTCGCGACGAGGATGCGAATGGAATTCCCGAGCGAGCGCATCGTCAGCGATGCGTCACCCTCCAGCGCGGTGCGCACACGAAGCGCCACATCGATCCGCTCTTCGATGAGATCGACAGGGCGATCCACGGCAACGAGCTGAAGCCGCACTCGCGGATACTGGGCCAGGAACTTGGTCACGAGAGCTGAGATAGGTTCGACCAGCCCGGTTGGGCAGCTCATGCGAATAAGACCGTGCGGTTCCGATTGCGCTTCCGCGACCAGGGCTTCTGCCCGCTCCGCTTCGGCGACCATCGCCTTGCAGCGTTCGTAGAAGGCCTGGCCGACGTCGGTCACCCTGAAGCGTCGGCTGGAGCGCTCGATCAGGCGAACCCCAAGGCGAGCTTCCAACCCGGCAACCCGACGGCTGAGCTTCGACTTCGGCTCGCGCAACGCCCGTCCCGCTGCGGCAAAGCCACCATGGGCCACCACTTCGGCAAAATAGACGAGGTCGTTCAGATCAGACTGCATCATCGTTCTCCATATGGAACGATGGGTAGCATTTTTGCCGACTATTTGCATCAGCGTTCTGATGGCATGTTCTTCTCAACGGCAACGGGCCGCCAACACAGAGCCAAACACAGAGAAGGACAAAGACATGAGCAAGACATTCGAAAACAAGGTCGTCGTGGTCACCGGCGGTACCAGCGGCATCGGACTGGCCACCGCAAAGGCCTTCTCGAACGAAGGCGCTTCGGTCTTCATCACCGGCCGCCGCAAGGATGCGCTCGATGCAGCCGTCAAGGAAATCGGCGGCCGGGTAACGGGCGTTCAGGGCGACATGGCCAAGCTTGTCGATATCGACCGCCTCTATGATGCCGTCCAGCAGAAGCACTCGCAGATCGACGTGGTCTTCGCCAATGCCGGCGGCGGTGAATTCGGACCGCTCGGTGCCATCACCGAGGAGCACTACGAGAAGACCTTCGACACGAATGTGAAGGGCGTGCTGTTCACGGTTCAGAAGGCGCTGCCACTGCTGCGCGATGGCGCTTCGATCGTGCTGACCTCGTCGACCACGAGCATCTCGGGAACGCCAGCACTCAGCGTCTACTCGGCGACAAAGGCGGCGGTCCGCAATTTCGCACGCAACTGGATCCTCGATCTCAAGGATCGCCATATCCGCGTCAATGCCGTCAGCCCCGGCGTTACCGAGACGGCTGGCTTGAACGAGCTCTTCGGTAACGGCGACAACGCCGAAAACACGAAGAACTATCTCGCCGGCCTGATCCCGGCCGGTCGGATCGGACAGCCGGAGGAAATTGCCAAGGCAGTTCTCTTCCTGGCATCGGATCAAGCCTCTTTCGTCAACGGCGTCGAATTGTTTGTCGATGGCGGTCAGGTTCAGATTTAAGGATCGGTCTCAAGGAGAAAAGTCATGGCAGACATTGCAACGCTGTTGGAGCGGAACCTGCACGAGATTTTTGGGGAGGGCGATGCCGTCCTCCGCCAGAAGGCCGCGGAGGAAATCCTCCACGAAGACGCCGTCTTCACCGAGCCGCACGGCATCTCTCGGGGCCGGGAGGAGATCGTTCGCATCGCCGGCGTAATCCGCGCCATGCACCCGGATTTCAAATATACGCCGATCGCACCGGCAGAGGTTCTTCAAGATCAGGCCGGCCGGCTCAGATGGTCGGCCGGTGCACCAGGCCAACCGCCCGCCTATGCCGGCACCGACTTCATCGTGGCGCGGGATGGCAAGATCGCAGCCATCTACCTTTTCTTCGACGGGGCTCCATACACGACGCATCAATAATTGCAAAAACGGCAATAAACTAGAAATTATTGATGCAATTGTTGGCGCGAGTGTTTCGCGGCAATATCTCCCCATCAGCCGAGCAATAGCGTCGTCTGACGCTTGAAACGACAACATTGCAGGATATGACGTGACCGAGAATTTTTCTTCCATGACGCGCCGCAGCGCACTGCTCTCCGCTGGTGCAGCCGCAGCGACCATGGCAATTTCACCCGCCTTTACCTTTGCGGCAAACGCTGCATCCACAAGCTCTACAAAAGAAGGAAATACTGAAATGTCTACGATCACCACCAAGGACGGCGTCGAAATCTTCTACAAGGATTGGGGTTCGAAGGACGCGCAGCCGATCGTCTTCCACCACGGCTGGCCGCTGTCGTCGGATGACTGGGATGCGCAGATGCTGTTCTTCCTCTCGAAGGGCTATCGCGTCGTTGCGCACGACCGCCGTGGCCACGGCCGTTCGGCCCAGGTTGCCGACGGTCATGATATGGACCACTATGCCGCTGACGCTTTTGCCGTCGTCGAAGCACTGGACCTGAAGAATGCCGTGCACATCGGCCATTCCACCGGTGGCGGCGAAGTTGCCCGCTACGTTGCCAAGTTCGGCCAGCCGGCCGGCCGTGTCGCCAAGGCCGTTCTGGTGTCGGCTGTTCCGCCGCTGATGCTGAAGACCGAAAACAACCCCGAGGGCCTGCCGATCGAAGTGTTCGATGGCTTCCGTGCAGCGCTCGCCGCCAACCGCGCGCAGTTCTTCCGCGATGTCCCAGCCGGCCCCTTCTACGGTTTCAACCGTGATGGCGCGAAGGTTCAGGAAGGCGTGATCCAGAATTGGTGGCGCCAGGGCATGATGGGCGGCGCCAAGGCACACTATGACGGCATCAAGGCCTTCTCCGAAACGGACCAGACGGAAGACTTGAAGGCGATCACCGTTCCGACGCTTGTCCTGCACGGCGAAGACGACCAGATCGTGCCGATCGCGGACTCCGCACTGAAGTCGGCCAAGCTTCTGAAGAACGGTTCGCTGAAGACCTACCCGGGCTTCTCGCACGGCATGCTGACCGTCAATGCCGACGTGCTGAACGCCGACCTGCTCGCTTTCGTGCAGTCCTAACGAAAAGATCTGGCCGCGGCAGACATCTGCCGCGGCCAGTTGCTCCATTTCCTTGACCTGATACAGATCGATACCACCATGCAGCTGACGCCCGAACTTGTTGCCCTGACCATCCGAGATGTCCGTGATGATGGACCGGAGCCGGGCTGGACGCCGCTTTCGGAAGCTGAGCTTGACGATCTCGTCGACAGGATCGAACGTGAAGCGGCAGGTGAGCCTCTTCTGGTCTTTGCCTATGGTTCCCTGATCTGGAACCCGGAGTTCGAACCAGCCAGCCGCGAGCGTGCGACCGCATACGGCTGGCACAGGTCGTTCTCATTGAAAATCCAGCGCTGGCGCGCAACCAGCGACCAGCCCGGGCTGATGATGGCGCTTGAGCGCGGCGGCCAGTGCGACGGTATCGTTTTCGAGCTTTCAGCCGATCGCCGCCGCCAGGATTTGCGTGCTCTCGTCGCGCGCGAGATCAAGTATAGCGAAGTGATGGACATGGTGCGGTGGCTTCCGGTGAGAACCGAAAGCGGCGTCAGAAAAGCCCTGACATTCTGGGCCACCACCAAGCGGGCCGGACTGACAAAACAATTGCCCGCAGCGGAAGCGTCTTCGCTGATCGCGACGGCCTGCGGTGAGGGCGGCTCCTGCGCCGAGTATCTGCACAACACGATCGTCGATCTTCAAGCCGAGGGCATCCGCGACCGCAACCTGTGGCGCCTGCAGGCGCTGGTCGCGACTGAGATCTTGGCGCGCCAGAAGGCGTAGCCCATCGTGCTCCCCGGCGATCTGCCGGAAGACCATAGCGTTGATACGATTTTACTAATCGCATTCGTCGCGGTAGCATGATCGCAGTCTGGGAGGACTGGCGACATGCTGGAGTTGGATTTCGGGTTATCCGAAATGGCGGAGGCGATCCGTGAGACGACGCATCGGTTTGCGACAGATCGTATTGCCCCGCTTGCCGCGAGGATAGACGAGGAAGACTGGTTCCCGGTCGAGATCTGGCCCGAGATGGGCGCACTTGGCCTTCATGGCGTAACCGTACCCGAAGACTCTGGCGGGCTTGGGCTCGGCTATCTCGAACATGTCATCGCCTGCGAGGAAATCAGCCGCTCCTCGGCATCGGTCGGCCTGTCCTATGGCGCTCACTCTAATCTCTGCATCAACCAGATTTCGCGCTGGGGATTGGCAGAACAAAAGCAGCGATATCTCCCGTCGCTGATATCGGGCGCGCATGTGGGCAGCCTTGCCATGTCGGAAGCAAGCGCCGGCTCGGACGTCGTCTCGATGCGGCTCCGCGCCGATAGGGTCGATGGCGGCTACCGCCTCAACGGCACCAAATTCTGGATTACCAACGCGCCTTACGCCGACACGCTGGTCGTTTATGCCAAGACCGTTCCCGATGGTGGCTCGAAAGGCATTACCGCCTTCCTGGTTGAGAAGGGCTTTCCGGGCTTCTCGATCGGTCAGAAGATCAACAAGGTCGGCATGCGGGGCTCGCCGACGGCGGAACTGGTCTTCGATGATTGCTTCGTTCCGGAAGAAAACATCATGGGCCAGCTGAACGGCGGCGTTAAGGTGCTGATGTCCGGGCTCGACTACGAGCGCGTGGTCCTATCAGGCATCCAACTCGGCATCATGCATGCCTGTGTGGATGTGGTGCTTCCTTATATCAGGGAGCGCGAGCAGTTCGGTGCGCCGATCGGCAGTTTCCAGCTGATCCAGGCCAAGGTGGCGGACATGGTCGTGGCGCTGAACTCGGCTCGCGCCTATGTCTATGCGGTGGCGAGAGCCTGCGATGCCGGCAAGACGACGCGGCATGATGCGGCGGGGGCTATTCTCTACGCGTCTGAGAGTGCGGTCAAAGTGGCCGAGCAGGCGATCCAGGCGCTGGGCGGCGCTGGATATACCAAAGACTGGCCGGTGGAGCGCTACTGGCGGGATTCCAAGCTGCTCGACATCGGCGCCGGTACCAACGAGGTGCGCCGCATGCTGATCGGTCGCGAAGTCATCGGTGCCGAGGGTAGGGGCTGATGCCGGCGCTGCAGACGATGGTCGATCCCAGCTCGCAAGCGTTCGCGGCCAATCAAGCGCACAATCTGGCTCTGGTGGAGGCACTTCGATCCAAGGTGGCGCAGGCAGCCCGAGGCGGCTCCGAAAAGCATCGCGAGCGGCACGTCGAACGTGGTAAGCTTCTTCCGCGTGACCGCGTCCAACGCCTGCTTGATCCCGGCTCTCCGTTTCTCGAGATCGGACAGCTTGCCGCCAATGGCATGTATGACGACGAGGCGCCCGGCGCGGGCATGATCGCCGGCATCGGCCGTGTCTCGGACGTCGAATGCATGATCGTGGCGCACGACCCGACCGTGAAGGGCGGCGCCTATTTTCCGATGACGGTGAAGAAGCATCTGCGGGCGCAGGAGATCGCCTGGGAAAACCGGCTGCCCTGCATCTATCTGGTGGATTCGGGCGGCGCCAATCTGCCGCATCAGGCCGAGGTCTTTCCCGATCGCGATCATTTCGGGCGCATTTTCTACAATCAGGCGCAAATGTCTGCGGCGGGCATCGCCCAGATCGCCTGCGTCATGGGCAGCTGCACGGCGGGTGGGGCTTATGTGCCGGCGATGTCGGATGAAACCGTCATCGTGCGCAACCAGGGAACGATCTTTCTCGCCGGTCCGCCGCTCGTGAAAGCGGCGACGGGTGAGATCATATCCGCCGAAGAACTCGGCGGCGCCGATACGCACGGCCGGAAATCCGGCGTCGTCGACCATGTCGCCGAGAACGACGAGCATGCGCTTCTGATCGTTCGCGACATCGTCGCCACGCTCAATCGGCAGAAGCGGGTGGATATCGAGGTGGCCGAGCCACAGCCGCCGAAGCTCGATCCAGAAGAGCTCTATGGCATCGTTCCGCGAGACGTCCGCACGCCTTACGACGTCCGCGAGGTCATCGCCCGCATCGTCGACGGATCGGAGCTGCAGGAGTTCAAGGCACTCTACGGCACCACGCTGGTCTGTGGCTTTGCGCGGATATGCGGCATCCCCGTTGCCATTCTCGCCAATAATGGAGTGCTCTTCTCCGAAAGCGCGTTGAAAGGCGCCCATTTCATCGAGCTTGCCTGCCAGCGGCGCATACCGCTGCTCTTCCTTCAGAATATTTCCGGCTTCATGGTCGGCGGGAAGTATGAGGCCGAGGGGATCGCCAAGAACGGCGCGAAACTGGTGACGGCGGTGGCAACGGCATCGGTGCCGAAGGTAACGGTGCTGATCGGCGGCAGCTTCGGCGCGGGCAATTACGGCATGTGCGGCCGCGCCTATCAGCCGCGCTTTCTGTTCACATGGCCGAATGCGCGCATCTCCGTCATGGGCGGCGAGCAAGCCGCCTCGGTGCTGGCGACCGTGCATCGCGATGCGGAAAGCTGGAGCGCCGATGAGGCCGAAGCATTCAAGGCGCCCATCCGGCAGAAGTACGAGGACGAGGGCAACCCCTATTACGCAACCGCGCGCCTATGGGACGACGGCATCATCGACCCCGCTCAGACGCGCGACGTCCTCGGCCTGGCATTCGCAGCCACGCTCAATGCACCGATATCGGAGCGCGCCCAGTTCGGCCTGTTTCGCATGTAGCCTTAGAGGCAGGGAGAGGAGAGACCGTGATAGACAGCCTGCTGATCGCCAATCGCGGCGAGATCGCGAGGAGGATCATAAGAACGACGAAACGGCTCGGGATCCGCACGATCGCCGTGCACTCCGAGATCGATGGCGACATGCCCTTCGTTCGCGAGGCGGATGAGGCAGTATGCATCGGGCCGGCACCGGCCAAGGACAGCTATCTTAACGCGGCCGGGATCATTGAGGCCGCAATTCGGACCGGCGCGAAGGCGATCCATCCGGGATACGGCTTTCTCTCCGAGAATGCCGAGTTCGCAGAACTGGTCACCGCCTCCGGCCTGATCTGGGTCGGCGCGCCTGCGGCTTCGATCCGTGCCATGGGCCTCAAGGATGCGGCCAAGAAGCGGATGATCGTGGCGGGCGTCCCGGTCACGCCAGGCTATCTCGGAGAGGACCAATCGCACGAGCGGCTGCAGCGCGAGGCTGATGCGATCGGCTATCCTGTTCTCATCAAGGCCGTCGCCGGTGGTGGTGGCAAGGGGATGCGTCGGGTCGGTAGCACCGCGGAATTTCCGGCCGCGCTCGCCAGCTGCCGGCGTGAAGCCGTTGCCGCCTTTGGCGATGACCGGGTGCTGCTGGAGAAATATATCCTGGCGCCCCGTCACATCGAGGTCCAGGTGTTCGGCGACAAACACGGAAACGTCGTCCACCTGTTCGAGCGCGATTGTTCGCTGCAGCGTCGCCACCAAAAGGTCATTGAGGAAGCGCCGGCGCCGGGCATGGATACGTCGACGCGAGAGGCGGTCTGCCAGGCCGCGGTTCAGGCGGCGCGCGCGGTCGATTATGTCGGCGCGGGGACGATCGAGTTCATCGCGGATGCGTCAGACAGGCTTCGCGCCGATCGTATCTGGTTCATGGAGATGAATACCCGGCTGCAGGTCGAACATCCTGTGACCGAGGCCATCACCGGTCAGGATCTGGTCGAATGGCAAATCCTAGTCGCATCCGGCGAGCCGCTGCCTCTGCGGCAGGATGAACTGTCCATTAACGGATGGGCGATGGAGGCGAGGCTCTACGCCGAGAACCCGTCCACCGGCTTTCTTCCATCGACCGGGTGGCTGAACCATCTCAAGTTTCCTATGGGCGTCAGGGTCGACAGCGGTGTCGAAGAGGGCAACGAGATCAGCGCCTATTACGATCCGATGATCGCCAAGCTGATCAGCCACGGCGCAACGCGACAGGACGCGGCGCGGCGATTGGCCCAGGCGGCAGCTGACGTCGAGATATGGCCCGTGCGCACCAACGCCGCCTTTCTCGCGCGCACGCTCGATCATCCCGATTTTCGCGCCGGTACGGTCGACACCGGCTTCATCGAAAGACACGCAGCCGAGCTGATCCCGCCGACCGAGCCCAGCGAGCGCGTATTGCAAGCAGCCGCGCGGGCGATCCTACCAAAACCGGGCAGCGATGCATGGGCAGCGGCAAGCGGATTCCGGTTGAACGCACCGCCGTCGCGGGAGGTCGGTGTCGAGATCGGCGGTGCAGCCTATCGCGTGGAACTGCGCGATGGCGGCGATCCGGCCGTGACCGATGCCGGCGTACTCTTTGTGGATGGCGAAGCCTGGGCTTATGGGCCGCTACGCGCAGGCCATGCCGGCGGAAGCGCCGGCCATTCCGACGGCGCGATTATCGCGCCGATGCCGGGCAGGGTGATCGCGCTCATGGTCGCCAAGGGAGATCGGGTGACCAGAGGGCAACCCCTTGTCGTCATCGAGGCAATGAAGATGGAGCAGACGCTGAGCGCGCCCTTCAATGGTGTCGTTTCGCAGATGAAGGTCCTTGCCGAGGCACAGGTCGTCGAAGGCAGTGTCCTCATGCAGCTGGAAGGAGACCCATGATGGCTGGCCGTCATTTCGAGGACTGGACCATCGGCGACAGGGTTGTGCACGAAATCCGTCGCACAGTCACCGAAACAGACAACCTCCTCTTCTCCGCCATGACCCACAATCCGCAGCCGCTGCACATCGATGCGGAAGCGGCAAAGGCAAGCGAATTCGGCCAGATACTCGTCAACGGCACCTTCACTTTCGCGCTGATGGTCGGGCTCTCGGTCGGCGATACGACTATGGGGACGCTGGTCGCGAATTTGGGCTACGACAAGCTGGTCATGCCGAAACCGGTCTTTATCGGCGATACGATGCGTGCAGAAACCGAGATCGCCGATCTAAGGGAGAGCCGATCGAGGCCGACGGCCGGCATCGTCACCTTCCAGCACGAATTGATCAATCAGCGCAGCGAAGTGGTTTGCCGGTGCCTGCGTAGTGCACTGGTACAAAGGAGGTCGGCATGAGGCTGCGCTCACTGCTCTTTGTGCCAGGAGACCGTCCAGATCGGATGCAGAAGGCGCTCGGGCTTTCCGCTGATGCCCTGATTCTCGATCTGGAAGATGCCGTTGCGCTTGCCGAGAAGCCAGCAGCGAGAGAGGCTGTCGCTAATTTCCTGCGATCGGCCGAACGGCGGGCCAAACTGTTCGTGCGGGTCAACGCGCTTGAGGGTGGCCTCCTGGAACAGGATCTCGCGATCATTCTCGATGCCCGGCCTGACGCACTTGTCTTGCCGAAGGCCGAGGGCGGCGCAAGTGTCGAGGCCTTGGCGGCGCTCGCCCCCGGTGTGCCGATCATGCCGATCGCGACGGAAACGCCTGCCGCAATCTTTCAACTCGGAAGCTATGCGGCCGTTCGCCACCTGATGCTGGGATTGACCTGGGGGGCAGAGGACCTTCCGGCGGCAATCGGCGCGGCAAGTTCGCGGAATGAGGATGGCAGCTATACCCATCCTTATGAAATGGTGCGTTCGCTGACATTGTTTGCCGGTCACGCTGCCGGTGCCGCTGTTATCGAGACGGTCTACCCGGCATTCGGTGACCTTGAGGGCTTGCGACGCTATGCAAGCCGGGCGCGCAGCGATGGCTTTACGGGAATGATGGCAATTCATCCATCACAGGTGTCCGTCATCAACGAGGCCTTCTCGCCAACGGAAGCGGAAATCGAGAGAGCTCAGGCCATCGTCGCTGCATTCGAAGCTAACCCGGAAAAAGGTGTGCTTCAACTTGACGGCCAGATGATCGACGCCCCCCATCTGCGGCATGCCCGCCGCATATTGGGGCTCGCGGACGCACACTTTACATGACGCTGTTTCACGGTCTCGAGCTTCGAGCGGCGGGTTTTCTGCGTTAGCTTACTTGCGCGGCACGTAGGAGAACCAGAAGCTGTATTCTCATCAACATTAAATACTGCTAATATAATAAATCGGCGTGACGGTGTCGGGTCCGCCTGATGCTTCAGCGGCACAACAGATTTGTTACTGAGAGGGAGGGAGCAATGCGAAGTTTGCAGGCCTTTTTCACAGCCCGTTTAGATGTGAGCTTGATCCCGGCAATGACGAACATCTCGGTTGTCGGGTTCCTTTCGGTGCTATGCCTCGCTGCCGGCGCGCAGGCGCAGCAGCCGACCGATGCGCAGCGCAATGCAGTTCGATCCGCCTGCCGGTCGGATTTCATCGCGCAATGCTCCGGTGTGACGCCGGGGGGTATGGAAGCCCTGACCTGCCTTCAGCAGCACAATGCTTCGCTGTCAAAGCCGTGTCGCGAAGCGATCTCGAACCTTGAAGGACCGAAGAAGAGTTCGAACGAGGCCCCGCCGCAATCGGATGTGACACCGCCGACAACGACGGCAGCCGCTGCACAGAAACAGCCGACCGCCGCGCAGCGCGATGCCGTCAAATCGTCCTGCCGATCTGACTTCATGACGCAATGCTCGGGCGTAACACCTGGGGGAACGCAGGCACTTGCCTGTCTGCAGCAACACAGCGCAACGCTCTCGCCATCATGCCAGGCCGCGGTCGGCGCGCTTGGTGGAGACGGGGCAGCCCAGGTGACCAATCCTGCCAAGCCGCCTGCCGGCGGTGGGGCGGCGGTTGCTACGCCGATGGCGTCTTTCACGCCGCGAGAAGAGCTGGTCGTCGTGCGCCGCAGCTGCGGTCCAGATTTCCGGGCGCTCTGTCACTCCGTGCCGCTTGGTGGCGGTCGCGGCATCAATTGTCTGCGCGATAACTTCGCGCGCGTGGCGCCCGCATGCCAGCGGGTGCTCAGCAACGGTCTTTAGTGGCGCCAACGGATTGCATTTCATGTTCTCGGCACTACAGGTTCAAGCCGTATCAGACCAAGGTCTGACGTGTCTCCGACTGAGGTCCGACCCCGGAACCTGCAGCAATTACAGCCGTTTGTCTCCCAGCGACAGAGCGTCGCAAAGAAGAGGAGATGCAAATGCCTTTCAAACTTGCAGCGACTGCAATCGCAGCCATCACCCTCATGTCCGGCGTCGCCATGGCGCAGTCGGGTACCGTTAATGGCGCGGCTGGCGGAGCGGTTACCGGCGCTATCGTTGGTGGTCCCGTCGGTGCGGCTGTTGGCGGCGTCACGGGCGCCGTGGTCGGTACCATCATCGATCCGCCGCCGGCAAAGGTCGTCACCTACGTTCGCGAAGCGCCGGCTCCGGCAGCGCCTGTTGTCGTGCAGGAAAAGGTCGTCGTCGGCCATGCCTTGCCGGAAACAGTCGTCGTCACGCCGATTCCCGAAAACCCGAAATACGGCTACGCGATCGTCAACAACGAGCGGGTCATCATCGAACCTTCGTCCCGCAAGGTGATCCAGGTCGTCAATTGATCGCGCTCGGTTGGGCGGCTTGGCGCATGCCGTGCCGCCTGACCCATCGATCCGGCGCCGACGATATGACGGCAGGCGAATGTCCCCACACAATAACAACGGATGACGACAATGAACGGGCTCGCAAGCGTTGCGTTTGGAATAGCCACGGTCGTGGGCACGGTTACGCTCGCCGCATCCGTGGCCTCGATCGGCATGGCGGAGAACACGGAGCACGGCTTGCGCGGTCTGAGGGACGCCGATCTCTGGACGGCAGAGCCCACGCGTGTCGATCCCGCGCTTCAAACCTATGAGCGGTTGCCTCCCGCACTTTCGACATATGCGATGGCTGACAGCCGGAGGGTCGCCGTAAAGCGACCGGCCGCGGCCGCACCTGTGGTCGCCGATATCCCGCCGCCAGCAATCGAAATTTCGGCCGAACATCTAAATTGGTGCGCGTCGCACTACCGGTCGTTTGACCCGGCGACGAACACCTATCGCTCATTCCAGGGCCAAGTTCGCGTCTGCCAGCCCCCATCGGAAACGAGCGGTGCCGCCATGACGTCCACGTCATCAACTGCCGCCGACCCATTGGCAAACGCTGCGATGTGGTGTGCCAATCGCTACAAATCCTATCGCGCGGACGACAATACCTATCAGCCCTACGATGGCCCCCGTATCAAGTGCACGTCGCCGGCTGAAGCCCAGACGGTCGCCGCAAAAGAATAGTCGAGCCATCTGGGACCAAAGCCCGTGTTGTCGGCTGGTTCGTCGTGGTTAGCTTCATCGATACGACAGGAGGGCGGGTTATGCCGTCGAGAATGACAGCCGAGATTCGGCAAGCCCGAAACGGCCTGCAGTGGATGGGTCACGATGAGCGCATTGAACTGGTGTCTCGCATTCTGTCCGAGTTGCGAGATATCAGAAAGGACGTGCTGGGCCGTATCCGAGCGGACAAATGCGTCTGGCTAGACACGCTGATCGCGCGGGCGTCTTCGGAGCTTATCCAGATCGCTGCAATGGATGATGTGGAATTTCAGCTAGTGCTGATTGAGTTCGAGAGGCTGCTCGGAATTTTTGACGCACCGGACCCCGACCTTCGCCATTTGTCACCGACTATACATTAGGAGCGATCATGCGTGTTCTGATTGTCGAGGACGAGCCGGCTTTTGCGCTGATGGTCGAAGACATCGCGATGGCCGAAGGTTTCGAAATCGCGGGTATCGCCCGAAACACCGCCGAAGCGATGGAGTTGGCTCCCGAGGCCGATATCGCCATTCTGGACGTGCGCCTCGCCGATGGGCTGACAGGGCCGGAGATCGCAAGGCATCTGGTGGAGCATTTCAACGTCGGCATCGTCTACCTGACGGGCAATCCTGATCTTGTTGAAGACCGGGACGGGGTGCACGTCGTCGTCAAACCACCGAGTGTACCGAGCGTTGTTGATGGCTTGCGCCAGGCTGCAGCGTGGCACAGTCGCCGCGCGCGGCAACAGAATGCACAAGACGGCGCGGGAAATGTCACGCCAAACCGCAACAGCACTGACAGGAGCATATCGTGACAAACATTCGAGGCAGGCACGCTGGCGGTTTGGTCGCCGAGATCATGTTGGCGGACCGGGCGTCGTTGCGGACCAGTTCGCCTGATACCAACGACGCGGCCGCCGAACTCGAACGTGGCTTCGACCTGCTGTTCTTCCTCCGGGAGATGGACATCCTGGCCGATGAGCTCGCCAAGCTTGCCCCATCGATGGATAGAACCGCACTTGAACTCCGGCTGGCGCAGATGCGGCAGGTGTTTGAATTTCGCCACAAGCAGCGGACCGATCAGCCGGAGGTCGAATAAACGACGCGAAAGATCGGTGCCGCGCAGATCCATGCGCCGTCATCCGCGTAGACAAGGGCACAAGGCCGGAAGGGGCGCAATCATGCTTTCAAGGCGCTGCCTGTTGAGATTGGGATGCGGGGCGACTGTCGCCCTTGTTATCTCGGTGATGCCACTGACGCTGAGCTTCGGGCCGATTCAAGCGCCGACGACGAATGCCGCGCATGCGAAGGACGGCAATAACGGCAACGGCGGCGGAAACGGCAATGGGGGCAACAATGGACACGGTTCCAGTAATGGGAACGGCAACGGCTCAAGCAACGGAAATGGCGCGGGCAGCGCCGGAAACAGCTCCAGTAACGCGGGTGGCAACGGGAACGGCAATGGCAACGGAGGTGCAGGCGCAAGTGGCAACCCTGCCAGGGCAGGCAGTTCTTCGCCGTCGTCTCCCACCGCATCATCAGCCTCAGGCGTTAAGGCCACGGAACGTTCAGACGGCAGTGTCGATGTCCGCCACGGCAATGGCATAACCGAAACGCTGCGGCGCGGTCGCTACATCATGCGCGATTCGAAAGGCCGCACCATCGTTGACAGGCAGGCGACAGCCAACGATGTTCGGCGGCTGAACCGGATCGTCCGCTAGAGCGTGTAGACCCTAACCCTTTCCGCGCCAGCGCAGAGCTGCCTCGGTTCGATTGGAAACGCCTAATTTCGTCAGGATTTGCGTCATGTGGTGCTTGACGGTCTTTTCCTGCAGATCAAGCCGCAGGCCGATATGCTTGTTGGAGAGGCCTTCGCCCACAAGGTCCATCACCTCGCGTTCGCGCGGCGTCAGGCTGTTCTTGGATGGCTCCTTGTCCAGCGAGACATCCACCACCTTCGCGGACATGGCTGGTGACACATAGCGAGCTCCCTTGAGGATCGTCCTGATCGCCTCTGCGAGCCCCCTGGAGCCGACGCCCTTTAGAACATATCCCATCGCGCCCCTCTGAAGCGCGCCCAGCAGCGTGTCGATCTCCTCCGACGCGGTCAGCATCAACACCTTCGTCGATGGGCTGTGTTGCAATATCTCGCCTATCGCGCTCAAGCCGCCGCCCGGCATCGACACATCGACCAGCATGACATCGGGATGTTTGTCGGCTGCGATCATCGCCGCGTCGTCGCTGGTTGCGCCTTCTCCCACCACCAGGAAGTCCTTGATTTCGGAAAGGCTGCGCGTCACACCTTCGCGAAATAGCGGATGGTCATCCACGATCCCAACAGTAATGGACGTCATCTCTGCTCTCCCGTTTCCATCGGTTCGAAGGTCATGGTCAGGATCGTGCCCTTGTCCCCGGTCTTCACTTCAAACGTTCCGCCAAGACTATCGACCCGCTCGCGGAGCCCGACAAGCCCGAGGCTCGATGGCCTGACATGGTTCGGATCGAAGCCCTCGCCTCGATCACTGACCTCAATCGTGACATGCCCGCGATGAAGGGTAGCCCAAACGGCCTGCTGAATGCCGCCGGCGTGGCGATGGGCGTTGTTCAAGGCTTCCTGAATAAACCGGTAGATACAGATCTTGACCGCCGCTACCGGCTCTGAGCCGTCCTGCTCGATCACCGTGTTGACGGTCGTGTCGGTTCTCATTTGGTGGGCCTCGGTGACGCGGTTGACGATTTCGGCAAACGAAGCCTTTTCGATCTCCGGAAGCACCAGTCCCTTGCAGATATCCCGGATCTCGGTCATCGCCTCGGCGAGGCTCGAGCGGATCCAGGTGAGCTCCTTCTCACGCTCGTCGGGCAGCGTTTCCGCGCTGATCAGCAATTCGCTATCCAGCCGCAGCGAGGCATAGGCGATGTGTTGTGCAGGCCCGTCGTGGAGATCGGCGCCTATGCTGCGCAGATATGTCTCGTTGAGCGATGCGGCGCGTTGGGATGCGCGCTGTAGCCTACCCTGCAGCCCCTTGTTCTCGGCAAGCAATGCGGAGAGTTCCGCAACGCGTTTGGCGAGATCCCTTTGTTGGTCCTCGATCGTTCGGCTCCCGCGAAAAACCAGTCCTGACAGGACGGCGAAGAACACGGATGTGAGACCTGCGACGCCAAACCAGCTCCACAATCTCGCCCGCGTCAGGCTTTCACCCAGCCCTTCGGCCGTCTCGTAAAATTCGAGAACCGCAACAGCTTGGCCCGACCAGGGCTGGAGCACGGGGTTGTAAATCTCCATCAATGGCTTGCCGAGGGAACGTTCGGTGGTGCTTTCGGGGTCGTCGGCGATCTCATAGCGCGCGACCAGCGTTCCGGCGAATGCCTGGCGAAGCTTGTCGTTGACGGCAAACTGCTTTCCGACAAGCGCCTTGTCGTTGGAGTAGAGAATTGTCCCGTCCGCGCGCCACAGCTTGAACGACACCAATCGCTTTCCAAGCGCTCCTTGCCCAAGCGTCTCATCAAGCGCCAGCGCGCTCGCTTCGTCGAGCAGTGCAGCCCTCTGCATGTCGGGAAGGAGCGGAGCAACGACACTGTCGACATAAAGGGCGGTCGCGGCGCCGGAATTATGAATCACGGCATCTTCGATGACCTTCGACACCAGATAGCCGACGATGAACATCGCCGCCAAACTGACAAGTCCACCAACCACGACAAATCGCAGGGCGAGAGAGCGGGCCGTCCAGCGGGAAATCCAGTTCATGATCAACCAGTTGTAATGTGACCCCCGATACCTATCGCGCATTAAGAGTTTTTCTAGGCGCTCACTATGCCATGCGCATATGGATATGCCCTCAAGGGGAAACACAGGCCGAGCGCTTGCCGGCCGAGCTCTCGTAGGTGTTGTCGGTCGCGTGATAGGAGAGATAGCGCTCGGCGCACCAGCGGATATGGCTGATTTCGGCGGGTGACAGGACGGAATTGTCTCCATCCCCGACGGCACCTTCCTGGGTATACGCAGCAACGGCGCCTTGCGAGCGAGCCTGCATTCCATCGGCGGCACCGGCCATGCTGAAGGCGTGGGCCGTTCCAATGGACGACGCGACCAATACAGCGGTCGCAACAAGAGGTGCTACTATTTTAAAGGTCATGGCCATCGCCGCCTCCGGAATATATCTCGGGATAACAACGATAGGCGTTAACTTTTGTTCCGTGCGGCCTGTCTAACCGGGAAACACGTACGGGTTACCAGGGTAACATTGTCTGTGGTCTTGCTGCTATTCTGCCAGCGGACGAGTAAGCCGCCCGCTGGCTTCTTCGATAGACTATTGGATTTGGGAGACGAGCTCTGTCACCGACTTCTTCGCATCGCCGTAGAACATGCGTGTGTTCTCCTTGTAGAAGAGCGGGTTTTCGATGCCGGAATAACCGGTGCCCTGTCCACGCTTGGAGACGAAGACCTGCTTGGCCTTCCAGACTTCGAGAACCGGCATGCCCGCGATCGGCGAGTTCGGATCTTCCTGAGCGGCCGGATTGACGATGTCGTTGGAGCCGATGACGATGACGACGTCGGTCTCGGGGAAGTCGTCGTTGATCTCGTCCATTTCAAGCACGATGTCGTAAGGCACCTTGGCTTCGGCAAGCAGCACGTTCATATGGCCCGGCAGACGGCCGGCGACCGGATGGATCGCGAAGCGAACCGTCTTGCCGGCAGCCCTGAGCTTGCGGGTGAGTTCGGAGACGGCCTGCTGCGCCTGCGCCACCGCCATGCCGTAGCCGGGCACGATGACGACGCTGTCGGCATCGTTGAGCGCGGATGCGACCCCCTCGGCATCGATGGCGATCTGCTCGCCTTCGATTTCCATCGCGGGACCCGTGGTGCCGCCGAAGCCGCCCAAGATGACGGAGACAAACGAGCGGTTCATCGCCTTGCACATGATGTAGGATAAGATCGCGCCCGAGGAGCCGACCAGCGCGCCGGTGACGATCAGGAGATCGTTGCCGAGCGTGAAGCCGATGGCGGCGGCCGCCCAGCCGGAATAGCTGTTCAGCATCGAAACCACGACCGGCATGTCGGCGCCGCCGATGCCCATGATCAGATGGTAGCCGATGAAGAAGGCGAGCAGCGTCATCAGGATCAGCGTCCAGACGCCAGCATCGTTGGCGTACATCAGGAGCAGGATCAGCGACAGGATCGCGGCGGCGGCATTGAGAAAATGCCCGCCCGGCAGCTTCTTCGCCTTGCCGTCGACCTTGCCGGCCAGCTTGCCGAAGGCGACAACCGAGCCGGTGAAGGTGATCGCACCGATGAAGACGCCGAGGAAGACCTCGACCTTCATGATCGCGAGCTCGACCGGGGTCTTGTGCGCGAGAATACCGGCAAAGCCATCGAGTGCAGCGCGTGCCGCCTCATCCATGCCGGCAACGCGCCATGCTTCGATGTGGGCGTTGTAGCCGATGAAGACGGCGGCGAGGCCGACGAAGGAGTGAAGTGCCGCCACGAGCTGCGGCATCTCGGTCATCTGCACGCGGTTGGCCACGTAGTAGCCTGCGATGGAGCCGGCCAGGATCATCGGGAGAATGATGAACCAGTTGCTTACACCAGGGCCGAAGATGGTCGCGACAATGGCGAGCGCCATGCCGACAATGCCGTACCAAGCGGCGCGCTTGGCGCTTTCCTGGCCCGACAGGCCGCCGAGCGAGAGGATGAAAAGCACAGCCGCGGAGATATAGGCGGCCGAAACGATACCAATCGTCATATTGAAAATCCCTTGATATCCCTGGCCCGATCACGACTTCTGGAACATGGCGAGCATGCGCCGCGTGACAAGAAAACCGCCCACGATGTTGATCGTCGCGACCAGAACCGACAGAGCGGCCAGGATGACGACCAGCCAGTTGCCCGAACCGACCTGCAGCAGCGCGCCGAGAATGACGATGCCCGAGATCGCGTTGGTCACCGCCATCAGCGGCGTATGCAGCGAGTGCGAGACGTTCCAGATCACCTGGAAACCGATGAAGCAGGCGAGCATGAAGACCACGAAATGGTTCATGAAGCTTGCCGGGGCATAAGCGCCGACCAGGAGCAGCAGCGCGGTGCCGATCAAAAGCAGGAAGCCCTGGCTCTTGGTCTGCGCCTTGAAGGCGGCCGCCTCGCGGGCCTTCTTTTCCTCAGCCGTCGGCTCCTTGGTCTTTTCCCTTGGCTTCTGGGCGGCGATCGCCTGGATCTTCGGCGGCGGTGGTGGATAGGTCACCGCGCCCTCGAAGGCGACGGTTGCGCCACGGATGACGTCGTCTTCCATGTTGTGGACGAGCTTGCCATCCTTGGCGGGCGTCAGGTCCGTCATCATGTGGCGGATGTTGGTGGCGTAGAGCGTGGAGGACTGCGCGGCCATGCGGCTCGGGAAATCGGTATAGCCGATGACGATCACGCCGTTGTCGGAGACGATCTTTTGGTCGGCGACCGTCAGGTCACAGTTGCCGCCACGCTCCGCCGCGAGGTCGATGATAACAGAACCCGGCTTCATCAGCGCCACCATGTCTGATAGCCACAGCTTTGGCGCATCGCGGCCGGGGATCAGCGCCGTGGTGATGACGATATCGATCTCGGGCGCCAGCTCGCGGAACTTCTCCAGCTGCTTTTCGCGAAACTCCGGCGACGACGGGGCTGCATAGCCACCGGTGGCGGCGCCATCCTGCTGGCTCTCCTTGAAATCCAGGAAGACGAACTCGGCACCCATGGATTCGATCTGTTCGGCGACTTCGGGGCGAACGTCGAAGGCATAGGTGATGGCGCCGAGCGAGGTCGCGGTGCCGATGGCGGCAAGACCAGCAACGCCGGCGCCGATGACGAGCACCTTGGCAGGCGGCACCTTACCGGCGGCCGTGACCTGGCCAGTGAAGAAGCGGCCGAAATTGTTGCCTGCCTCGATGACGGCGCGATAGCCGGCGATGTTGGCCATCGACGACAGGGCGTCCATCTTCTGCGCGCGGCTGATGCGCGGCACCATGTCCATGGCGATGACATTGGCGCCGGTCGCCTTCACCTTTTCCAGCAGAGCGGCGTTCTGGCCGGGATAGAAGAAGGAGATCAGTGTCTTGCCGGTCGACAGCAGACGCGCCTCGGCATCAGTCGGCGGGCGGACCTTGACGATCACGTCGGCCGACGACCAGAGGGCATCCGCCGATGGAGCGATCTCGACGCCTGCGGCGCGGTAGGCGTCGTCGGAAAAGCCGGCACCGACCCCGGCGCCTGTCTCAACCAGACAGCGGTAACCCAACTTGTGCAGCTGCTCGGCCGAAGGCGGCGTCAACGCCACCCGACTTTCCCCAGAGAAGAGCTCCTTCGGACTGCCGATAATCACTGTCATCTTTACTTCATCCCTCATGGCGGATCGAACCTTAAGCCGGAAACCTGCGTAGCCGGCTATGATGGGGGTTGATGAACCAAAGAGATCGGGAACTGTCCAGTACCGAAAAGTGCTAATCCAGCCAGTTCTGCCGCTTTGGAAAGACTGCTAATCGATTTTAATTTTGAGATTGCTTTGTCAGGCGCGGCTAACATCCAGCCACCGTTTTCTTTGACGGTATGATCGGCCTGAGCTGATTATTTCAATAAATGCCGCCGATAAGGCGGCTGCTTGCTCAAAGAGATCCCGCGCAAGGCAGGAAAAAGGGGGCGGTATTTCGAGGTGGGCGGCATTAGCGCCGTCTACCTCGTCAATCGCGTGTGGGCGTGCCGAGAGATTAAGGGTAGGCGGTCGCTCCGTCGGGCTTACGGGTGATCTTCCGCTCCCAGTGAATGTAGTCCTCCGTCTGCAGCGCTTTCTCGTCGATTTCCAGACCCCAACCGGGGCGATCCGGCCGAAGCTCCATGTGGCCATCGACGGGCATGTAGGGATCGGCTGCCCACGGCGCGTGAACGTGTGGCTTGAATTCCAGCACCTTGAAGTTCGGCTGGGCCGCGCAGAAGTGGATGTTTACAGCAGTTGCCAGCGGACCCATCGGGTTGTGCGGCGCCACCGTCACATAATGGGCTTCCGCGATCGCCGCGATACGCCGCATCTCGCTGACGCCACCGACTACGCAGATATCGGGCTGGATGATATCGGCGCCACGGGCAGACAATAGCGACAGGAACTCAAAGCGCGAATAGAGCGATTCACCGGTTGCGAGCGGAACGGTCACCTTCGACTTCAGCTCCGTCCATGCCGGGATGTGTTCCGGCCGGATCGGCTCTTCGTAGAAAAGCGGATCGTTTGGCGCGATGGCGGCTGCAAGCTGGACGGCCTGATAGGGTTCGAAAATCTTCGCATGAGCGTCGAACGCGTAGTCAAAATGCGATGGCGTGATCTCGCGGATCTTGCCGAACCAGTCGCCCGTCTCCTTGACGAGTTCGCCCCAGCGGCCAGTATGAAGATCTCGTCGATAGGGGCTGAGCTTGAAGGCGGTGTAGCCGTATTTCTCGTTCAGCTCGAGCGACTGGTCGCGCGCGGCTTCCGGGTCCGGCGCCGTATAGACGCCGCAATAGACCTTGACGCGATCGCGCACATTGCCGCCGAGCAGCATGTAAACGGGCAGGCCGACGGCCTTGCCGGCGATATCCCAGAGCGCGTGATCGATCGCCGAAATTGCCGCGAGGCCAAGTGCACCCGGCGGGAAGCGGCATTGCTGGTTGAGCTTGAGGACGAGGAATTCCACGCGGCGCGGATCTTCGCCCTCAATCTGGTGAAAGAGGTAGTCGAGAAGCGGCGGCAGCGCCCAGTCCGGGCCGTGGTTGTAGCATTCGCCCCAGCCGGAGATGCCTTCGCTGGTTTCGATCTTGAGAAGCAGGCGAGGGCGGTCGTCCACGCGCTGCATGTAGGTCTTGATGCCGGTGATATGCATGGGATCTTCCTCAGGCCGCGCGGCTCTTTTCGGCGACATTGTCGACGATGGCGCGCAGGTCGGCGCGTTCGGCTTCGGTCAGGCTCTCGACGCCGGGCACACGCACGGGGCCAACCTCGGTTCCGAGCATGCCAAGCGCTTCCTTGACGACAGTGACATTGGCGCCGTTGAGATATTTGGTGCGCAGCGCCTCGAAGCCGGCGATATCGTCGATGAGCGCGCGTGCGGCCGTGTAGTCACCGGCCTCCAGCGCCTGGTGGATGGCGTGCGAGCGTTCCGGGAAGACATTGACGAGGCCGGAAGTGAAGCCACGGGCGCCCATCGCGTAAAAGGCCGGCGCCCAACCTTCCGCCAGGCCGCAAACCCAGATCGCCGGCGCATCCTTGGTCGCGCGGATCACTTCGGCGAGCAGCATGAGATTACCGGATGCAAACTTGATGCCGGCGATATTCGGGTGCAGCGCCAGCTTGCGGAAATCGGTGACGGAGAAAGTGTCGCTGCGCACATAGGCGATGACGGGAACAGTGCTGGCGTCGGCTAGCTCCAGGAAGTAGCGCGCCTGGTAGCTTGGGCCGGCGAAGGGGTCCATCGGGTGATGGCCCATGATCGCATCGGCGCCTTCTGCGATGGCATCGCGGGCAAGCGCCTTTGCTTCGGTCAGCGAACGACCGACAGCTGCGCTAACCAGGGATTTACCGCCAGCGGCCTTGATCGTCGCGACGTGGACAGCGCGCACTTCGTCCATGGTGAGGGTGAAGAACTCACCGGTGTTGCCGGCGGCCATAAGATTGTGGACCCGCGCATGAGCAAGGCGGGTGATCAGGGCCGAGAGCTTAGCGATGTCGACGCTGCCATCCGCTTTGTAGGGGGTCACGGGCACGCCCGATATGCCCGTCAGGGCCTTGCGGATCTTTTCCATTGCCTCGGTCACGTCAGATGTCCTCCTTCTTCTTGAACACGATGTTGAGGTAGGTTTCGCCGGAGCGGACGACGTGGTCGCGCATCACGCGTTCGGCCTTATCGCTGTCGCTGGAGATGATGGCGGCGGCGATCGCGGCATGTTCGGCCAGCGCCTTGCCGCGCTCGAGCGGATCGGAATGGATGACGCGGCGGATGCTGCCGTCGTAGAATTGCTGCCGTTCGATCATCCGCGAGAGATACTGGCATCGCGAGGCGATGTGGATCTGCTCATGAAACGTCTCGTTGAGCGAAATCAGGTCGTCTGCCACGCCGTCGTGGGTCGCCTTGCGCATCAGATTGACGATGTCGTCTAGCTGGGCCGCTTCGGTCTTCTCGATGCGCTTGGCGGCGAGGTGGGCGATCATCGATTCCAGTGCGGCGCGCGCCAGGATCATCTCTTCGGCCCAGCCTGCGTTGAAACGGATCAGCACGCCGCGGCGCGGCAGTGTTTCGACGAGACCCTCGGTCTCAAGCTGACGCAGGGCTTCCTTGATTGGTGTCGTACTGACACCAAGCTGCTCGGCCAGCTGCCGCTCGTTGACGCGCTCATCCGGTGCAAAGCGGCCGGAGAGGATCGCGGTGCGCAGCGTCTTGTGCACGTGGTCGCGCAATGTCGTCAGAAAACGCGGGTCGATCTTCTCAATGCGGTCTGCGCCAGGCTGCGTCGATGCCTCTTTTTGCATGTCCCGAAAATTCCCCCGTTGACGACAAAATCGTTTTGTGAGATCTGATATACCAGATTTCAGATCGATGTCGATATGAAAATTCGCGCTCGGGGCGAGGTCCGGCGCACCAGGGAGGAGATAGGACGATGAAAAGACGCAGTTTTCTGATGGCATCGGCTATGGTGGCGTCGACGCTTGCCATGCCGCTCACAGTGCAGGCGGCAACGCCCAAGGACCAGCTGGTGATCGCCACCAACATGTCCTCGATGCGCGGTCTGGATCCGAACGAGCTCAACCAGCTGGAATCGGCGGAAATCGTCGCCAACCTTTACGAGCGCCTGATCGTGCTCGCCGCCGATGACATTACCAAGCCGCAGCCGGGCATTGCGGAGAGCTGGACAGTATCCGACGACGGCAAGACCTTCACCTTCAAGATCCGCTCCGGGGTTACCTTCCATTCCGGCAACGCGCTGACCGCCAAGGATGTCGAGTGGTCGCTGCGCCGCCTGGTGAAGCTCGGCCTGGCGCCGTCGGTCGATCTTCGCCAGTGGGGCATCACCGACAAGAATGTCGGTGAGCTGATCAAGGCGACGGATGATTCAACTGTCGTGCTGCAGACGCCCGAGGTCTGGAACCCGAACCTGATCCTTTTCTCGCTCGCCAGCTTCTCGACCTCGATCCTGGATAGCCAGCTTCTCGCCAAGAACGAGAAGAACGGCGACATGGGCCGCGAATTCCTGCAGACCAATGATGCCGGGTCCGGCCCCTATTCGCTGCGCACCTGGCGCGTCAACGACCTCCTGATCGCCGAGGCTTTCAAGGACTATTGGCAGGGCGCGCCGAAGATGCGCCGGGTCATCCTTCGTCACATGCCGGAATCATCAGGCCAGCGACTGCAGCTGGAAGCCGGCGACGTCGATGTCGCGACGCGTCTTTCCTCCACCGATCTGGCGGCGATCGAGGCCGGCGGCAAGGCCGATATCCAGAAGACGCCGGGCTTCGGCTTCTACTATCTGGCGCTCAATCAGAAGGATGAAATCCTCTCCAAGCCGAAGGTCCGCGAGGCTTTCCGTTATCTCATCGATTATGACGGCCTCGCCAACACCGTCATGAAATACTACGGCATCAAGCAGCAGACGATCATTCCGGGCGGTCTGCCAGGTGCCAGCACCGAGAACCCGTACAAGCTCGATATCGACAAGGCCAAGCAGTTGCTTGCGGAAGCCGGCTATCCCGATGGCTTCTCCAAGGTCTATTACGCAACGCCCGTGACGCCGGAGTATGAAGTTGCCCAGTCGCTGCAAGCCAATGCAGCCAAGGCCGGCATCAAGCTCGACCTGCAGGGCGGCGATCATATCGGCAAGTTCCGCAACCGCGAATTCGAAATCTTCTCGGCGCGCACCGGCGAACGCCTGCCCGACCCGCATGCGGTTCTGGCGTCCTATGCGACAAACCCGAACAATGCCGACGATGCGAAACTCTCCGGCCTGATCGCCTGGCGCTCTGCCTGGGAGGTTCCGAAGGACATCCAGGACATGGTGACGGCGGCCGCGCACGAGACCGACCAGCAGAAGCGCGCCGATCTCTACGCCAAGATCAATAAGGCCTATCTGGATGCTTCACCGGCCCTGATCACCTCCTTCCAGCGCACGGACGCGAAGGCGGTCAGAAAAGAAGTCAAGGGCTATGTCGGCCATTCGACCTGGCTCACCCGTTGGGACACCGTCTCGAAGGGCGAATAAGCCCTTCCTGTCGAGGAGAATGACGTGAGTATCTCACAGACATCTGGAAACGCGCCGGCAGGCGCACGGGCGGCTCTTGGCGCACTGCGCAAGGTGACGGCATCCTTTGCCGTCATCCTGACAACGCTGCTCGGCCTGCTCGTGATCACTTTCGTTGTCGGCCGCATGGTTCCCGCCGATCCTGTCATCGCCGTGATCGGCGATCAGGCCGATCACGAGACCTACGAGCGCGTGTACAAGGAAATGGGGCTCGATCAGCCGCTCTATGTGCAGTTCGCCACCTATCTCGGCAATGTCGCGCACCTGGATTTCGGCCAGTCGCATGTGACGAAAAACCCCGTCGCCAGCGATCTCGCCCGCGTCTTCCCGGCGACGCTTGAACTCGCCACGCTCGCAACGATCATCGGCGCCGGCTTCGGCATCCCGCTCGGCATCATCTCCGCTGTGCGCAAAGGCACCTGGGTCGATCACCTTGCGCGTGTCGTCGGCCTGCTGGGCCACTCGACGCCGATTTTCTGGCTGGGCACGATCGTCATCCTCGTGTTCTATGCAAAGTTCGGCCTCATACCAGGCAGCGGCCGCCTCGATGTCTATAATGAAGGGCTGGTCGAAGGGCCGACCAACTCCATCCTCGTCGACGCGATCCTTGCCGGCGAGTGGGAAGTCTTCCGGGATGCGCTGCTGCATGTTGCGGCTCCCGCACTGATCCTCGGCTATGCCGCGATGGCCTATCTAAGCCGCATGAGCCGCAGCTTCATGCTTGAGCAGCTGCGTCAGGAATATGTGCTGACCGCCAAGGCCAAGGGCCTCGGTCAGCGGGCGATCGTCTGGCGACACGCGTTTCGCAACATTCGCGTGCAACTGCTGACGATCGTGGCTCTCGCCTATTGCGGCCTGCTCGACGGAACGGTCCTGATCGAGACGGTTTTCGCGTGGCCCGGCCTTGGCCAGTATCTCACGTCGGCGCTGTTCTTCGCTGACATGAACGCGGTGCTTGGCAGCGTGCTCCTCATCGGCATCATCTCGATTGCCATCAATCTCCTGTCGGACCTGACCTATCGGTTCCTCGATCCGCGTACCCGGTGACATCATGGCGACACGTTACTTCAACGACCTGCACAATTGGCTGATCAACGAGGAGTTTTCCTCGACGCGTCAGGCGCGGCTCCACAAGGCCTATGTCCTGTGGCTGAACCTGATCGCCAATCCGTTGGCATTCGCCGGCTTCGTCGTCGTGCTGATGCTCGTCTTGATCGCGACCTTCGCGCCGCTGCTCGCCAACCATGATCCGATCCTCCAGGATTTGACCATGGCGCTAAAGCCGCCGTCATCCGCCAACTGGTTCGGCACCGACGAATTCGGCCGGGACGTCTATTCGCGCCTCGTCTATGGCGCGCGTACGACGCTCTATATCAGCATCCTGGTCACGGTCATCGTGGCGCCCATCGGCTTTGCGATCGGCGCGACCGCCGGCTATCTCGGCGGCTGGGTCGATGTGGTCCTGATGCGCATCACCGATATCTTCCTGTCCTTCCCAAGCCTCGTTCTGGCGCTTGCCTTCTCCGCAGCGCTTGGTCCGGGGATCGAGAATGCCGTCATCGCCATCGCGCTCACCGTCTGGCCGCCGATCGCGCGTCTGGCGCGCGCCGAAACGCTGACGTTCCGTGCCGCAGATTTCGTCGTCGCAGCCGAGTTGCAGGGCGCGGGCATGGGGCGCATTCTGTTTCGCCATATCGTGCCGCTCTGCGCGCCGTCGATCATCATCCGCCTGACGCTCAACATGTCGAGCGTCATCCTGACGGCTGCCGGTCTTGGCTTCCTCGGTCTCGGTGCCCAGCCGCCGATGCCGGAATGGGGCGCCATGGCGGCCTCCGGTCGTCAATATCTTCTCGATGCCTGGTGGCTGACGACGGTTCCCGGCATCGCCATTCTTCTGGTCAGTCTCGCCTTCAACCTGCTTGGCGACGGACTGCGCGACATCATGGATCCCCGCAATGCCTGAACAGTCAAAACCGATCCTCTCGGTCAAGAACATGTCGGTGCAGTTTCCGACGCTGTCCGGCGTGGTCAACGCCGTCAAGAATGTAAGCTTCGATGTCGGCCGCGAGAAAGTGGGCATCATCGGCGAATCCGGTTCCGGCAAGAGCACGACCGGGCGCGCGATCATGCGCCTGCAGCCGGGCACGGCTCAAGTCGTCGCCGATGAGTTGCGCTTCGAGGACGTCGATCTCCTCGCCGCCAGCGAGGCGGACATGCGCGCAATCCGTGGCAGCCGGATTTCGATGATCTTGCAGGACCCGAAGTATTCGCTCAATCCCGTCATGACCGTCGGAGAGCAGATTGCCGAAACCGTCATCCTGCATGAGCGCCTTGGAAAGAAGGCGGCGCGCGAGCGCACGCTCGCCATGCTGGAAAGGGTGAATATCCGCGATCCGCAGCGCGTCTTCAATCTCTACCCTCATGAGGTGTCGGGCGGCATGGGCCAGCGCATCATGATCTCGATGATGCTGATCTCGTCGCCCTCGCTGATCATCGCCGACGAACCGACCTCGGCACTCGATGTGACCGTGCGCCAGCAGGTGCTGTCGATCCTCGACGACCTGATTACCGAACGCAACATCGGCCTGTTCTTCATCTCTCACGACCTCAACCTCGTGAAGAGCTTCTGCGACCGCGTCATCATCATGTATGCGGGCCGGGTCGTGGAAACGATCGAAGCCTCAAGGCTCGACGAAGCAACCCATCCCTACACACGCGGCCTGCTTGAGGCGCTGCCCAGTCTCGATCATCCCAGGGATCGGCTGGAAGTGCTGAAGCGTCAGGCAAGCTGGGCGGAGGCGTGACATGTCCATCATATCGGTAAACGATCTCGCCGTGTCCTTCGGCAGCGGCAATGATTTCAAGCAGGTCGTCAAAAGCGTCGCCTTCGAGGTCGCGCCGGGCGAGACATTCGGCCTTGTCGGCGAGAGCGGATGCGGCAAGTCGACGGTGCTCGGCGCGCTGGCGGGGCGTATCAAAGAGTGGAGCGGTTCGGTTTCGATCGATGGCGACGTGGTCGGCCCCAAGCGGTCGCGCGCGCAACTCGCCAAGCAGCAGATGGTGTTTCAGGATCCTTTCGGCTCCCTGCATCCGCGCCACACGATCGGGCGCACGCTCCTGGAGCCTCTCGAGATCCATGGGCTGGATCGCAGGCAGGAGCGTGTCGAGCAGGTGTTGCGCGACGTCGGCCTGCCGCCCGGCTTCCGCCATCGCTTCCCGCACCAGCTCTCGGGCGGGCAGCGGCAGCGCGTGGCGATCGCTCGCGCGCTTATCCTTGAGCCGAAGATTCTCTTGCTCGACGAGCCGACATCGGCGCTCGATGTTTCGATCCAGGCGGAAATTCTCAATCTCCTGAAGGATCTGCGTGAACGCTCGAAGCTGACTTATATCCTCGTCAGCCACGACATGGCTGTCATCGCGCATCTCTGCAACCGCGTGGCTGTCATGCAGGACGGCGTTTTCGTCGAGATCGCAACGCGTGAACAGTTGCTGGAGGGCAGCGTCCAGCATCCCTATACGAAAACGCTGCTGGATGGGAGCAGGGGATACATCAGCGCGCGTAGGGCGGTGGCGTAGACGGAATCACTAGCCGCGCCGCGCAAGTCTATTGAAGTCGGCCTTGAAACTCTCGACGCGCGAACCACGTCATTGCTTGAATGCAGGGGATGCGGATGAGCTATGACGTAGTGGTAGTGGGGGCAGGCTTTTCGGCGATTGCCACGGTCTGCAACCTGATCGAACTGCTTCCTCCGTCCGCGAAGATCGCCGTGGTGGGGGATGATCCGGGTTTTGGTCGCGGAACGGCCTATCGTTCCGAACTCTATCTCCACAGGCTGAACGTCCCGGCCGGCCGGATGAGCCTGTTTCCGGACAGGCCGGATGCGTTTGTCAGCTGGCTCACGGAGCGCAAACGCCCATTGAGAGACGGCGATTTCGCCTCGCGTCAGGATTACGGCCTCTATGTTCGCGATACGCTCGCCGCGTTGCTGCGGGACAAGCGACCACGCTGCAAGGTCGATTTCATCCGTGCGAAGGCGACCGGTTGCGTGGAGCGCTACAGCGCGACGCTCGGCTTTCTGCTTGATAATGGTGATGAGATTGTCGGACGTCATGTCGTGCTTTGCCTGGGCGTGGGGAACGCGCCGCTTCCGGTCGATCTTTCCAGACTTCCGGCCGAGGCGCGCGACAGGACAATCGAAAACCCATGGCGCCTGTCCTGGCTTCGCCGCGTGGAGGCGTCCGACAGGGTCTGTATCCTTGGTTCCGGCCTCACCATGATCGATCAGGTGCTGGCGCTGTTCGCGCAAGGATTTCGAGGCAAGATCGATGTGCTGTCGCGCCGCGGCCTTGTTCCGCACGGGCACGCAAGAGCGCCGAAGCCTCCCGCCGATTTCGATCCCGCGGATCTTCCCGATAGGATGAGCGAAATCTTGCGTCAGTTGCGCAGTGAAAGTCGGCGCGCCGGTGATTGGCGCAGCGTCATGGACACATTGCGGCCGAGAACCCAGGCGCTCTGGCAGCGCCTGCCGCAAGCCGAACGCATGCGGTTTCTGCGCCACGGGCTGCCATGGTGGAACATCCACCGCCACCGTGTGGCGCCTGATGTCAACGATCGCTTCCGTGAGATGGTCGCAAGCGGTCAGGTTTCGATCCATGCGGGTTATCTTCAGGACGTTTCGCAAGTCGATAACCAGCTGATGCTGCACTACCGTAAGCGCGCAGCCAATGACGTTGCAACGATCGAATGCGACTGGCTGGTCAATTGCACCGGTGTGGAGCGAGCAGGCATCGGGCACTCACCGCTCTTGCAGCAGATGATGCGCCAAGGGGTGATCAAAGCGGATACGCTGGGCCTCGGCATCGGCGTAGACGCCGCTTCGGCCGTCCTGCACGACAATCCGGGGGCTCCGGCGCTTTACGCGGTGGGTGCTTTGACGGCCGGTCAGTTCTGGGAGATCACAGCGGTTCCGGATATTCGCACGCAGGCTCGCGCTGTTGCGAAGCGGATCTCCGATGGCGTGTTGGGGTAAAATTCCAAAGGTTTGCGCTGACCGCATCGGAGAATTTCCCCGTAGTTTGGCGATTATAGAATACTAATTCTATATACTATATGCCTATCCAATTATCGTTTCTCATCTGTTTCAGAGGGAAAATCGATGAGCTTCACGACGACGTTAAAGAGCCTTCTTCTTGCCGGCACGATCGCGGCAACCGCTGCACACGCCTGGGCCGAGGAACCCGTCAAGCCCGTGGAAGGTGGCACGTTGATCTATCTGGAGCAACAGCCCCACACCAACCTCTATCCACCGGCCGGGGGCTTTTATCCGAACGGTGGGGTACTGAACCAGATCACCGACAAGCTGACCTATCAGAACCCGAAGACGCTCGAGATCGAACCGTGGATCGCCGAATCCTGGACGGTGAACGAAAACGCCACCGAGTATACGTTCAAGCTGCGCAAGGGCGTGACCTTCTCGGACGGCTCGCCGCTCGATGCCAACGCGGTCGCCAAGAATTTCGATACCTTCGGTCTTGGCAACAAGGAGCTGAAACAGCCGGTATCGGAAGTGATCAACAATTATGATCGTTCCGAGGTCATCGATCCGCTGACGGTGAAGTTCTATTTCAAGAAGCCATCTCCGGGCTTCCTGCAGGGTACGTCGGTCATTGGATCCGGCCTTGTGTCGCTGAAGACGCTTGCCCTGCCGTTTGATCAGCTCGGCGATGCGACCAAGATAGTCGGTTCGGGTCCCTTCGTCGTTGACAGCGAGACGCTCGGCAAGGAGCTTAGCCTGAAGGTACGCACCGATTACGGCTGGGGCCCGACAAAGCTCGAACATCAGGGGCGCGCTTATCTCGACGGCATCAAATACATCATCACCGGCGAAGACAGCGTGCGGATCGGCGCACTGCTGTCGGGACAGGCGGACTTCATCCGCCAGGTTCAGGCCTATGACGAAGAACAGGTCGAAAGCCAGGGCTACAAGATCTACGCCGCTTCGACGCGCGGCGTGAACAACAGCGTCGTGTTCCGGCCAGACAATCCGCTTGTCTCGGATATCAGGGTGCGCCAGGCACTGCTTCACGGGACCAACAGCGCCGAAATTATCTCGACATTGTTCTCAACAAACTATCCGCAAGCGAAATCGATCATAGCCTCCACTGCGCAAGGCTATGTCGATCTGTCGCCCAAGCTCGCCTATGACGGTGACAAGGCTGCCAAACTTCTCGACGAAGCCGGCTGGAAACCTGGCGCTAACGGCGTTCGCGAAAAGGATGGGCAGCCGCTGGTGTTGACCGCTTATGAATCGCCACCCCAACCGCAAAACAAGGCGACGCTTCAGCTCGTCGCCGAACAGTGGGCAAAGCTTGGCGTGACGCTCAATGTCCTTGCGGGCGACGCTGGCAGCAAGACCGTCGATGACCTGGATCCCGCAGAGACGCCGGTCTCTCCTGCTATGGTCGGCCGCGCCGATCCTGACGTCGTCAAGAGCCAATACTATCCGAAGAACCGGGACGTTCTTCGCCAGAAAGGCGGGCCCAGCGACAAGGTCAAATCCTTCGTCGACGACAAGCTGAACGGGTTGCTTGAGAAACTGTCCTCGGAGCCTGATCGCGCCAAGCGGTTGGCGATCGCCGGCGATGTCCAGAACTACGTTATCGACCAGGCTTACGCGATCCCGATCTTCGAGGAGCCGCAAGCCTTCGCTGGCGCTCCTTACGTCAATGGCGTCGCTTTCGAAGCCGTCGGTCGCCCGAGCTTTTACGGCACCTGGATTGCCGCGCACTGAACGATGTGCCCGGCGTTCGCCGGGCACGCCCCTGACGCGAAGGGATCGGTATGGCCCGCTACATTACGTCACGCATAGGTCAGGCACTGCTGGTGCTGTGGGCCGCATTCACGATCTCTTTCGTCCTTTTGCAGGCGATGCCTGGAGATGCCGTGCTGATCAAATTCCAGAACCCGGAATATGGCCTGAGCCCCGAGCAACTGGCCGACATTCGCGCGGCATACGCAGCTGACGGCACCGTGTTGACGCAGTATCTGCACACCGCTGGACGGTTCCTGGTCGGCGACTTCGGCTACTCGCTGCAGGCAGGCGTGGCCGTCAGCGCACAGCTTGCGACGAACCTGCCTCCCACGGTCCGCCTCGCCGGCTTTGCTTTCGTCGTTGCCGTCGCGATTGCCGTCCTCTTGGCCATCCTCGCCAACATCCAGGGCTTTGGCAGGCTGCGCGGCATCATTCAGTCGGTGCCCTCGCTATTCGTGTCCGTGCCGACCTTCTGGCTCGGGATCATGTTGATCCAGATTTTCTCGTTTCGCCTGCGGTTGGTTCCTGTGATCAATCCGGGACCGTGGGAAGGCTTGATATTGCCCGTGCTTGCCATCGCCGTTCCCATTTCCGCGCCGCTGGCACAGATCCTTCTCCGAAACATCGACCAGGTCAAAACGCGGCCTTTTGTTGCCGTGGCGCGCGCCAAGGGAGCATCGCATGCCGGGGTTCTGTGGCGGCACGTCGCGAAGAACGCGGTTCTGCCCGTGCTGACCGTCGGCGGCGTGTTGTTCGGTGAACTCCTTGCCGGCGCCGTGATCACTGAAACCGTCTTCGGCCTCAACGGCATTGGCAGCCTCACCGAGCAGGCGGTCAATTTCCAGGACGTGGCGGTGTTGCAGGCGATCGTCGTGCTGTCGGCCGCTGCTTTCGTCACCGTCAATCTTCTGGTCGATCTTCTCTACCCCATTCTCGATCCGCGGCTCAAAGCCAAGCCGGAGACTGCACGATGACGAGCCTTGATGTCGCCGAACGCCCACTCGAAATCGCTAATGCCGACAGCGTCGGCAATCCGGCATCGGCCAATGCGCCACGCAGGCAGCGTGTCGATGTCAGCCTCGTGCTCGCAGTCGTCGTGCTTGTGATCGTCCTCTTGTGGGCCGTCGTTCCGTTGCTGTTTACATCCTACGATCCGATCAAGGGACTTCCCGGCCAGCAGCTGAAAGCGCCGAGCCTGACGCATATCCTTGGAACGGATGCACTTGGGCGCGATCTCTTCGCACGCCTCGTGCATGGCTCCGTGCATTCGCTATCCGGAGCCCTGGCGGCCGTCGGGATCGGGCTTGCTCTCGGAACCACGCTTGGCGTGCTTGCCGGTTCGCTCGGAGGCCGCACGGAAACCGTGATCATGCGGCTGGTGGATGTCCTGCTGTCGATCCCTGTCCTGCTGCTCTCCCTCAGCATCATCATCCTTCTCGGCTTCGGTACGCTCAACGCCGCGATCGCTGTCGGCATTACCTCGGTCGCGAGCTTCGCCCGCATCGTGCGCTCCGAAGTCGTGACGGTCCGGCGCAGCGAGTATGTCGAAGCGGCCTTCGGCAGCGGCGGCAGGTTTCTGAGCGTCCTTTGGCGCCATATCCTGCCCAATTCGCTGACCTCTGTCATCGCCTTCGCAGCGCTACAGGTGGGATCGGCAATCCTGCAATTGTCGACGCTCGGCTTCCTCGGATACGGCGCGCCGCCACCGACGCCGGAATGGGGGCTCCTGATCGCCGAGGGTCGCAATTACATCGCGACCGCGTGGTGGCTGACAGCAGCGCCGGGCGTCGTCGTTGTTCTCGTGGTGCTTTGCGTCAACCGCATCAGCCAGGCAATCGGAGGAGGAGACAGATGACGATAAGACCGAACGATCTGCCAAGGGACCCATTCCAGCCATCGCCAGTGCTCGATGTTGCAGGACTTACGGTTAGCTATGAAGGCCGCGGCGGAAGCCGGACTGCCGTTCACGAAATAGATTTCCGTGTCAATCCCGGCGAGGTCGTCGCGCTGGTCGGTGAATCCGGCTCGGGCAAGAGCTCGACGGCGCAGGCGATCATCGGCCTCCTGCCTGACAACGGCAGGCTTGAAGCTGGCAGCATCCGATTGAACGGCGAGGAGATCGCCGGCTGGCCGCAACGGCGGCTCGACGGCGTTCGCGGCGCGGTCATCAGCCTTGTGCCGCAGGACCCTGGCAATTCGCTCAATCCCGTCAAGACGATCGGCAAGCAGGTGGCCGAAATTCTCGCCATACATGGCAAGGCATCGGGTCCGGTTGCCTATGCGCAGGCTGTCGAGCTTCTGGAACGGGTCGGTCTCAGCGAGCCGAGGCTGCGCGCGCAGCAATATCCACACGAGCTCTCCGGTGGCATGAAGCAACGCGTGCTGATCGCCATCGCCATCGCGTTGAAGCCTGCGCTCATCATCGCCGACGAGCCGACAAGCGCGCTCGACGTGACGGTGCAGAAACACATTCTCGATCTGATCGATGAGCTTCGCCGGGAATATGGTACCGCGATCCTTCTCGTTACACATGATCTTGGCGTGGCGGTTGACCGATCGGATCGGCTGATCGTGCTTAAGAACGGTCGTATCCAGGAGGAAGGTCGCACCGCGGATGTGGTTGCCGCCCCCAAGAGCGCCTATACGCGCCAGCTCCTGTTGGACGCGCCATCACTCAACCAACGCCCGCGTATCGTGACAACGTCGCCGCTGGATCAACGAAGCGACGACATCATTGTCGTCGAAAACCTGGTCAAGGATTTCGGCATCGGCGGTGACGGGCGCTTCTGTGCGGTCGACGACATATCGTTTTCCGTTCGGCGGGGCACGACGCACGCCCTCGTCGGCGAATCCGGCTCGGGCAAGACGACGAGCATCCGCATCATCTCGGCCTTCGAAAAGCCGACGTCGGGTCGGGTGCTCGTCGATGGCCTGCCGCTTTCGGAGTTGCGCGGCGAGACGTTGCGGCTCTTCCGCAAGACGATACAGCTCGTTTACCAGAACCCCTTCGGCTCGCTCGATCCGCGTCAGACGATCCGGCGCATCGTCGAGGAGCCGCTTTTGAACTTCGAGCCGGTGGCGCGAGGCGAGCGAATGGCGCGGGTTGATGCGATCATCGCCAAGGTCGGGCTTCCGGATGATGTGCTGGACAGGCGGCCACAGGCGCTTTCAGGCGGGCAGAGGCAACGCGTCGCCATTGCCCGCGCCTTGATATTGAAGCCGAAAATCCTGGTGCTTGATGAGGCCGTCTCCGCTCTCGACGTGACGGTGCAGGCGCAGATTCTGGCTCTGCTCGGCGATCTTCAGCGCGAGCTCGGCCTGACCTATCTCTTCGTCTCACACGACCTCGCCGTCGTTCGCCAGATCGCCGACACGGTCTCGGTGCTCAACGGCGGAAAACTGGTCGACAGCGGCCCGGTCGATCAGGTCTTCGGCAACCCGGCAAGCGATTATACGCGCGATCTCATCGCCGCAATTCCGGGCAAGACATTCACCCCTGCACGGGGATCATCCACCTTGACGAATACGGGAAGCAAATGATGACGAAGGCAATCCCGCCGAAGCGCCTGGGCTTTTTCAGTCGCGTGCTCGATCAGGTCGATGCGGCCACGCGCTACCGGCTGGTTGCCGAGCAGATCGTTCATGCCGAGAAACTTGGCTTCGACAGCGCCTGGGTGGCGCAGCATCATTTTGATGGTGACGAAGGCGGTCTCCCGTCGCCGCTGATCTTCCTGGCGGAGCTCGCGGCTCGGACTTCGCGGATCAGGCTCGGGACCGGCGTGATCACGCTGCCGATGGAAAGCGCGGTGCGTGTGGCCGAAGATACCGCCGTACTCGACATTCTCTCGAACAATCGTCTCGAAATCGGCTTCGGAACGGGTGGAACGCCGACGTCCTTCCTGCCTTTCGGCTTGGAGAGCAGTGGTCGCGCAGCTGTCTATGCCAAAAGCCTGGCAACCGTCCGCGACGCTTGGGCGGGACGGCCGCTTGCCGGTGACAGCCGGCTCTATCCCACCGCGCCGCATCTTCTGGACCGGGTCTGGCAGGCAACATTTTCGGTCGGCGGCGGCGAGCGGGCAGGGCGCGATGGTGATGGGCTGATGCTGTCGCGCACACAGCCGCGCTCAGCGGATGCACCCGACACGCGGCTCTGGGAGCTGCAAAATCCGATCATCGACGCCTATCTCGAAAACCTGCCGCAGGGCAGGGCGCCGCGTATCCTCGGATCAAGAAGCCTGTTCGTGGCCGACGATCGCCAGCAGGCACTTCACTTCGCAGAAATAGGGCTTCGCCGCAGCGCGGAGCGTTTCATTGCCAGCGGCCACAAGGTGGCAAGCACCAGGACTGAAGATCTCATCCGGGCGTTCGATGTCCATGTTGGCACGCCTGAGGATGTGGTCGCCTCCTTGAAAGCCGACACGGCGCTTGAGCGCGTTACCGATCTCGTCTTCCAGGTCCATTCCGTCGATCCGCCGCACGAGTACATCCTGCGATCGCTGGAACTGATCGCCGGCGAAGTCGCGCCCGCGCTTGGCTGGAACCCAAACACTTCAAGGCCGGCGAACGCGAAAACACAGGAACGACGCTTGGCCACGGCTTAGGCTGCCACCAGGAAAGGAACCCATATGAGTACGCAGTCACCCGACATCATCGACCTTCTGGCGGCCATCGAGCCAGGCTCGTTTCTTGATCGCATCCGCAACCAGCGCCCGGAAACCCGCATCAACGCCCAGAAGAGCTATCTCGCGCTCTTCGAGCCCGTGAACGAGACGGACGTCACGCGCGCCGAGCGGCTTGTGCTTGCGGCTTTCGTCGCCGGCCTTCACCAAGCGGCTGGCGCCACAGAGTTCTACGTGGCCGGTCTAAGCGAAGCGAGCGGCGGCGCGTCCCTTGCGGCTGCGGTGAGGACGGAACTTATCAAGGCTGTAACCGAGGGGCCCTATGGGCACTACCCGACGGGTCCGTTGTCGGTCGAAGACAGGCCTGGGCCGGTCTACAGCGTATCGGATTTTGGTCGTGCCGTTTTTGGCGCCAAACTGTCGGCGGCCCTGGAGCATGCGCATCTCCTTGTTTTTCGTCCGCGCGAAGCGAGCCCGGATGCGTTGCAGAAGCTGCTTAACGCCAGCTGGACAACAACCGCCATCGTCACCCTCTCGCAGCTCGTTGCCTTTCTCTCTTTCCAGATCCGTGTCGTTGCCGCGCTTTCTGCGCTCGGCACCGCAGTGCAGGCGCGCGCTCCACGCGCCGCCGCGGAATAAGGAGCCGTCATGACCGATATTGTCATCCATCCTCAGATTGAAAATCGTCCGACTGCCTTCACGCAAGCTGAAATCGGCTGGACGCCCTGGCTCGAACCGCTTTCAGAGGGAGAGCTCACCGAACGGCACTGGACCGGCCTCGTCGACGCCTCGCGGGCGAAGTCCCCATATTTCATGCTGCTTGCACGCGATCCGGAGATTCTCGAAGCCCGCACCAAGACGGACAAGGACATCTTCTACAACACCGAGGCCGGTTTGCCGCGCGCCGAGCGTGAGCTGTCGGCGACGGCCGCATCACGCAGCAATGGATGCATCTTCTGCGCCTCCGTGCATTCCCGCTTTGCCTCGCACCACTCTAAGCGCACCGAAGAGGTTCAGAAGCTTCTCGACGAAGGCACCGATGCCGATCTTTCCAGCCGTCGCTGGAAAGCCGTGGTCGAAGCATCGGTCGCCTTGACGGCGACGCCCTCGGCATTCGGAGCGGAGCAGATCGACCGGCTGCACAAAGAGGGTCTCGACGATCTCGAGATCGCCGATGTCATTCACGGCGCCGCCTTCTTCAACTGGGCGAACCGCCTGATGCTCTCGCTTGGCGAGCCCACCCCGGCGAAATAGCGGCTTTCGCCCGCAAATGGACGACGGGAAGGATCAGATCGCGTTCGCCAGTTTGTTTTCGATATAAAGCTGGCGAAGCTTCAGCGTTTCAGGCCCCGGCTTGCCATCGCCGATCGGTTGCCCGTCGATCGAGGTGACAGGTAGAACGAAACTCGTCGCCGAGGTGATGAAGGCCTCGGCGGCATTCCTTGCTTCGTCAGGCGTGAAAGCGCGCTCCTCGACGGCAAGTCCGGCGCAGCGGGCGATGTCGAGAACGCTGAGGCGCGTTATGCCATGCAGGATCGCGTTCGATAGGCCGCGCGTGATCAGTGTCCCGTCCTTGCTGATGATGTGTGCGGTTGCTGAACTTGCTTCGGTGACGAAGCCGTCTTCAACCAGCCAGGCGTCGTCGGCGCCGACGGATGCGGCCTGCATCTTCGCCATCGACGGATAAAGCAGTTGGACCGTCTTGATGTCGCGCCGAACCCAGCGCTGATCGGGAACCAACGCCACCGAAATCCCGGTCTTCACCTTCGGATTGTCGAGCACGGCCTTGGCCTGGGTGAACAGGACCAATGTCGGCGTAGCGTCGGTTGGGAAGGCAAAGTCGCGATCGGCGGCGCCGCGCGAAATCTGCAGATAGATGAGGCCCTCCTGAAGGTCGTTCCTGCGGACGATCTCGCGATGAACGGCAAGCAACTCCTCTTCCGTCAGCGGGCAGGTAATCCCGAGTTCGGCCGTGGATCGCCGAAGGCGGGCCGCGTGACCGGCATATTCAAGCAGCTTGCCGCCGACAACGCCGGTGACCTCGTAGATCGCGTCGGCGAACAGGAAGCCGCGGTCGAACACGGAGACTTTTGCGTCGGCCTCGGCGAGCCAGCTGCCGTTCAGATATACGGTACGGGTCAAGATTGTTCCTCGTTCAGATTTCAGCGTGGGAAGGACCTTGGTCGATTCCATCGGCAGCGAGTTTGTCACGCAACATGCGCGCCGTCACTGCCGCACTTGCCGTGTCTGCGTCAATGCGGCCCTCCCCGCCATATACTTCAATTTTTATGAAAACTGATTCCAGCAAAGACTGATTGTGGCGCGACGTCGGTCCAATTTACAAATAGCCTTGGAATGCAACCGCTTGACCAGTCGGCCCGTGGGGACTGTGCTGACTGGTGTCCCGCAAGGCGACCTGCTTTTCGATCATACTTACTGAAAAATCCTTTACCTCGGGCCGAGTTTCGTAACTGGTAGAATCCGCCCGAGCCGCCATGATGGCCACGATCTCTGCCATGTCGATATCACCTATCCGATCGATGAATTGATTGGCGGCTAGAACCATTGGATTGTCGGTCTCATTCGTTGACGCGACACCGATGCTCGGCGCCGTATTGGCGAGTGAGGTATTGCGACCTCGCGACAGTCGATCATCGATCCCTGTCACGTAGAGGTCATATGTCGTTTCTGAAAAATGCGCTTATTCGTACCAAAGTTCTTTCCCTGATTATTCCGATCTGTGTCGTGGGCATCGGCGCCACGCTCTTCATGTCCGACAGATTCAAAACGGTGGATTCCACCTACTCCGAGTTCATTTCCGATGACTATCAGGCGGAAGTGGATCTTGTTGCCTCCACGAGAAGCTTGGTTTCCGTCGGCTATGCTGCCTACCAGACACTGGCCTACGACGTGCAGGATCCGGGCTCCAAAGTCGCGAACGATTTTTACAAGGAGAACACCGCAAGCCTGATCAGCCGATTGGAGCAATCCAAGGGTGGCCGCCCCGAGGATACTGCCGCGATCGACGATTTCATCGCAAGGTCGAAGAACCTCACCGCTCAAATGGACGATGCGGTGAAACTGGGCGCGGAAGGGCGCGATGCCGAGGCGAAGAGCGCCCTGGCTCGCGCCGATCTGCTCATCAAGCCTTTGCTGGCAGATATGCGGGACCTAACCACATTGATGAAGAAAAACATCAATACCCGAGCCAGCGCGCTGACCGAGCAGACACGATCGACCATTCTGATCTCGCTCGTTGTCCTAACCATCGTGTTCGCGGCGAGCACAGGCATGGCCCTCTTCGTCTCTTCGCGCGGCATCACCGCGCCGATCGCGAAATTGCGCGAACGAATGATATCGCTTGCCCGCGGCGATGCCGAAGGCGGTGTCGATGGCCAGGATCGGCGTGACGAGGTCGGCCAGATGGCAAGAGCCGTCTCCGTGTTCCGCGATAACGCCCTCGAGCGAATCCGTCTTGAAAACGAGGCGGAGGCAAATCGCAGTCTCTCGGACCAGGAACGGGCGGCGCGTGACGCGCAAAAAGCCAGGGACGAAGCCGACACCAAGTTCGCCGTCGATCGGCTGGGTGACGCACTCGGGCGGTTGGCGCAGGGCGACGTCGCCTATCGCATCGACACGCCGTTCGTCGCCCATCTCGATGCGTTGAGGACGAACTTCAACGAATCCGCTGGGAACCTCAGCGAGGCGCTGCGCGCAGTCGGTCGCAACGCGCGGGGCATCGATGCCAGCGCCAATGAAATCCGTTCTGCGGCCGACGATCTTTCGAGACGCACCGAACAGCAGGCCGCTTCCGTCGAGGAGACGGCTGCAGCGCTGGAAGAGATCACCACCACTGTGAAGGACGCCACCAAGCGGGCGGAAGATGCGGGCAATCTCGTTGCGCAGGCGCGCACCGGAGCCGAAAAGTCCGGACTGGTCGTCCGCGACGCCGTCGTGGCGATGAAGGAAATCGAACGCTCCTCGGGCGAGATCACCAACATCATCAGCGTCATCGACGAGATCGCCTTCCAGACGAACTTGTTGGCGCTCAACGCCGGCGTCGAGGCCGCCCGTGCCGGCGATGCCGGCAAGGGTTTCGCGGTCGTTGCCCAGGAAGTGCGCGAACTCGCCCAACGATCGGCTCAGGCGGCCAAGGAGATCAAGGCGCTGATCATCATGTCCGGCGACCATGTCCGTTCAGGTGTTGAGCTGGTCGGAAACACGGGAACGGCGCTGGAGGTCATCGTTGCCGAGGTCCAGGAGATCAATCGCCATGTGGACGCGATCGTGAAGTCGGCGCGCGAGCAGTCGATCGGTCTGCAGGAAATCAATACGGCCGTGAATGCCATGGACCAGGGCACCCAGCAGAACGCTGCGATGGTGGAGCAGTCGACCGCGGCAAGCCACAGCCTTGCCAGAGACGCGGCTTCGCTCAACCAGTTGCTCGCGCGCTTCAATTTTGATGAAGAGGCTCAGCGCCCGGCGGTCGTTGCAGGCGTGGTGCGGGAGGCGTCACCCACGAGCCTCGGCGTTGCATCGCCCGCGCGGGCGCTCGGGCGAAAGATTGCGACGGCCTTTGGTGGCCGAGCGTCGGCGGTCGCGGAGAAGGCCTGGGAAGACTTCTGATTATCGTGAGCCGGCACCCGGGCGTTGTCCGACGCTCGGGTGCCGCCTCCGCGACTTCAGTTTGTGCGACATTTTCGCTACACGTCGCTTTTTGCAGAAAGCGGCGCTCGCCCGAAGTATCGTTTTCAACCTCTCGTGATCTGCATCCGCCAAGGTTCTGCCTGAATGTTGCCGCTTCTAGTCCGTGGTAAAGGATCGCGAAGACATGTGCCATCTCGCATGGTTTTGCGCGTTAAGTGTTGGGGATATTCAATGGCAGACATGTCGGCTTCACGCCTGAAGCTAACTCTGGTGAGCATGCTGGCGCTTGTGGCGAGCGGGATCGGTGCGCACGCCGAGCCGCAGTCGGTGGCTCCGGCAACGCAGGCTTCCGTGGCGCAAGGCTATGCCGTACCGGACCGCCGCTTGGTTCACATCACGCGGGCAGGCGATGATTCCGTCCTTTCAACGCTGTTCGACGGCGGCGCGGGCAACCCCGCGAAGTTCATGCGGGAGATGGGCGGTCTGTCTCTGCAGATGAACAGCGACATAGCCGCATCGCTAGAAGCCTATTATAGCCAGCCAAAAGCCAAGCTGATCTGGGTAGACGCAAAGGGTCCGAACGCTAGAGCCCGCGAGGCGCTGGCGCTCCTAAAGCAAGCGGACGACTGGGGGCTGACCGCAGCCGACTACGCCATTGCGGAAGCGCTGGGTCAGGGTCGGCAAAATTCTGCCGATCAATCGAAGGCTCTGGCAACATTCGAGCTCTCCCTGTCGAACAAGATGCTGATGTTCCTCCAGGACAATTTCCGGGGCCGCATCGATCCGAACAAGCTTTCGAACTATTACGATTTCAAGCGCAAGCCAGTCGATTTGCAGGCGACGCTTGCCCGATTGGCAGCCGCCCCCGACCTGATGTCGGCCGTCGATCGTTTCATGCCCAGCAGTCCGAAATTCGCGCAGCTTGCGGCGGAACTGCACTGGCTGCGAAACTCCGGCCAGGGTGGCGATACGACGGTCAACATCAACAAGGTGACCGTGGCGATGGAAGAACTGCGCTGGATGCCGCAGGAGTTTCCGGACCGCTATGTATTCATCAATCAACCCGCCTACATGGCCTACTACACCGAGAATGGTGATGTCACGCTCTCGATGAAAGCGGTTATCGGGCAGCAGGACCATCAGACGAATTTCTTCGATGCGACGATCAAGACGGTCGAGTTCAATCCGGATTGGGGTGTCCCACAGTCGATCATTAAGAACGAGATGCTTCCGCACTTGAAGAAGGATCCGTCCTATCTCGACCGCGAGGGCTACAAGGTCGCCGTCAACGGCAAGCCGATGCCCTCGGCGAAGGTCGACTGGACACAGCCGCTGGAGAATATCGCCGTCGTGCAGCCGCCAGGTGCCGATAATGCTCTTGGCCAGTTGAAAATCCTATTTCCAAATCCGCATGCCATCTACATGCATGACACGCCGGCACGTGGGAAGTTTGCCTCGCAGGACCGGATGTTCAGCCACGGCTGCGTCCGTCTGGAAAACCCGCGCGCCATGGCGGCGGCCGTGCTGAAAACGTCGGTGGATTCGGTTAATCAGGAGATTGCGGCTGGTGACAAGAAGGACGTTCCGGTTCCTGAGGAAATTCCGGTCTATGTCTCCTATTTCACCGCGTGGCCGACGGCTGACGGCATCATCCATTATTACGATGATATCTACGGTCGCGATGCGCAGACGCTGAGTGCGATAAGGGCCACGTCGGCAAGTCGCGCCGCGCTTTAAGTGCCCTCTTAGCGGTTCGCTTCTGATCTCTGCTCGTGAAACCCGTCCGCCCGGCCGGGCTAGCGCTATCATATTGCTTGAATGCTCCTGCGACATCGTGGTGGTTGCCTATGCGGCGCGCGCCTGCAACAGATCGTCATGCGGAGCACACGGTCATGTTGCGAAATCGACGTGACCGGCGTACCGAGCAAGGAGAAGCAATGTGAGCCTCGCGCCGATGACAAAGCAGAAGACGAAAATAGCCATCAATGGTTTCGGTCGCATCGGCCGAACGGTGTTGCGTATCCTGCTGAGCAAAGGTGGGGACTTCGAGCTCGTCCTGATCAACGATGTCGCCGCGCCGGAAAGCTGCGCCTACCTCTTCCAGTACGACAGTGTTTTCGGCCCCTGGCCGGAAGAGGTCGTGGCCCGCGAACAGGCGCTGCAGGTGGGCGACAGGCTGATTGCCTTCCACAATGTTCGCGATGTCCGCGAGCTTGATCTGTCCGGTGTCGACGTCTTTCTCGAGTGCACGGGCCAACCCTATACACGCGAGTTCATTTCCCGTGCGCTAGAAGCCGGTGCGAAAAGCGTCTTGATCTCAGGGCCCGCCGAGGCCGCCGACGTGACCGTGGTTCTGGGGGCCAACGAGGAAATGCTCGGGGATCACCTTATCGTCTCCAACGCCTCCTGCACGACCAATGCGCTCGCTCCCTTGCTGAAGGTTATCGACGATGCCTGGGGCGTGGTGGGCGGCCAGATGACCACTGTCCATTGCTACACGGGCAGCCAGCCCACGGTCGACCAGCCGCGTGACGATTTCGCGAGAAGCCGCGCCGCCGCGCTCTCAATGGTTCCGACAACCACCAGCGCGCACAAGCTTCTCGGCAAGGTCTTGCCGTCGCTCGCTGGAGCGATCGAGGCGCGCGCCATTAGGGTGCCGACGGCGAGCGTTTCGGCGATCGATCTCACGGTCTCCTTGACAGACACCCCGTCGCTTGCCGATGCGCGTGCGCAGATGCAAAAGGCCGTCGCCGCGTCGCGTGTTCTTGGGTGGACGGAGAAGCCGGTGGTTTCGGTGGACATGCGGGCGCGCCAGGAATCATTGATCATCTCCGGTCCGGAGACATCGATCGCGCCGGGTGGGCTGCTTCGCGTGTTCGGCTGGTACGACAACGAATTCGGCTTTGCGAACCGGATGCTCGACGTTGCAGGCCTCTTGGGGCAAAAGGTTGCAGGCAGGCGGTAAAGCGGCCAGCGTGCAATTATGTTGCTAAATTCAGGGAGAATTGCTTGACGATCGGGCTTGCCCACGCGGAACTCATGGCTGTTGTGGCAGCCGTCACCAGCAACGAGCCACGTGTGATGACGGTGCGTTCCGGCGAAGCCTTGCCGTCCGGCCCTTTCGAGCTTGGACATCGCACGCTGCAGAGCGGCTTGCGCGAATGGATCCAGGAGCAGACCGGCCACCCGATCGGCTATCTTGAACAGCTCTACACATTCGCCGACCGGGATCGTAACAACGACATCCGCGGCGGACGGACGATCTCGATCAGCTATCTCGGGCTGGTACTCGAACAGGATGCGCCCGGCGCGGGCCGTCCGGCATGGCACGGATGGTACGAATATCTACCGTGGGAGGATCACCGCCAGGGACGGCCCAAAGTTCTGGATGCGATCATCGAGAAGCTCAGGGTTTGGGCCGATGCCGATCCAAGGCGTCGCGCTGAGCGTCATCAGCGCGCCGACTTCACCTTCGGCCTCGATCACGGTGGCTGGAACGAGGATCTGACGTTGCAGCGATACGAGCTGCTATACGAAGCCGGGCTGGTGGCGGAAGCAGGTGATGTGAGCGATAATTTCGGCCGGCCAATGTTTGCCGACCATCGCAGGATCCTGGCGACCGGCATAGCGCGGCTGCGTGCGAAGATAAAATACCGCCCGGTCGTCTTCGAGCTAATGCCAAGCGCTTTCACCTTGCTGCAGTTGCAGCGAACGGTCGAGGCGTTGGCGGGCCTTTGCCTCCACAAGCAGAATTTCCGCCGCCTTATCGAGCAGCAGGAGCTTGTCGAGGAAACAGGCGGCATCGCCAGCGAAACCGGCGGCCGCCCCGCCAAGCTCTTCCGCTTCCGGCAGACGGTTGTCGAAGAACGCGCTCTGTCAGGGACAAAGCTGCCTCTCGTCCGCAATTGACATATACTCATTGTGAGAATATCTGTTTGTCCCGAATATACTCAAAATGAGTATAACGGAGGATGATATGAATACCGCAGTGTCGGCAGCGTCGCTTTACAATCGTGTCAGCCGGGTCATTCCTAAGGCGGAGTGGATGAGCTTCGAAGAGGATGTCGAGGCAATCCTGGAGTTGAAGCGCAAACGCAACGCGGTCATCCTCGCGCATAACTATCAAACGCCGGAAATCTTCCACGGCGTCGCGGATATCGTCGGCGACAGTCTGGCGCTTGCACGCAAGGCAATCGATGTCGATGCCGAGGTTATCCTGCTCGCGGGTGTGCATTTCATGGCCGAGACGGCCAAGCTGCTGAACCCGAAGAAGACAGTGCTGATCCCTGACACCGGGGCGGGCTGTTCGCTGGCAGATTCCATCACGCCCGAGGACGTCGCCCTGCTGCGCAAGGCTTACCCCGGTGTTCCCGTGATCACCTACGTCAACACATCTGCGGCGGTGAAGGCAGCCTCGGATATCTGCTGCACATCGGGCAATGCCAAGCAGATCGTGGAAGCGCTCGGTGTTGCCCGGGTTCTGATGATCCCCGACGAATACTTGGCACGCAACGTCGCCAAGGAAACGAACGTTGAAATCATCGCCTGGCACGGGCACTGCGAAGTGCATGAACTGTTCTCTGCCGAGGATGTTCGCCAGCTTCGGGAGAACCATCCCGGCGTCACCGTGCTCGCCCATCCCGAATGCCCGCCTGATGTCGTGGCGGAAGCTGACTTTGCAGGCTCGACGGCGGTCATGTCCGACTATGTCGGAGAGAAGAAGCCCGCCCGCGTCGTGCTTCTGACCGAGTGCTCGATGAGCGACAACGTCGCGGTGCATCATCCCGATGTCGAGTTCATTCGCCCCTGCAATCTCTGCCCGCACATGAAGCGCATCACCTTGCGCAATATTCGAACCGCGCTCGAGGAAAACCAGCACGAAGTCGTCGTCGACGCCAATGTCGCGGTCGCGGCTCGTCGTGCTGTCGAAAGGATGCTGGCGATATGACCGAGATCCTCAAGAACCTAGCGGATCGCCCGGTTATTGTCGGAAGCGGGCTTGCCGGACTGATCGCGGCGTTGACGCTTTCTCCCGAACCCTGCGTGCTCGTCACCCGCGCACATCTCGGCGCCGAGAGCTCGAGCGGATGGGCGCAAGGCGGCATTGCGGCATGCATCGGTGCGGATGACAGTGTGGACCTGCATCTGGCCGATACCCTCGGTGCCGGCGATGGCCTTTGCGATGCAACTGCGGCCGCCGAAATCATAGCAGAGGCGCCGGCCGTGATTGCCGCCTTACAGCGCCTCGGCGTCTCGTTCGATCAAGATGGCAATGGGAGCCTGGCGCTCGGCCTCGAGGCTGCCCATTCGCGCCGCCGCATCGTGCATGCCGGCGGCGATGGGTCGGGCGCCGCTATCATCGCTGCCCTCACAGGGGCGGTCCATGCCGATCCGGCAATCACTGTCATCGAAGGGGTGGAGGCGCGGCGGATACTGACGACTGAAGGCGTTCTCTCCGGGCTGCTCTGCGCCAATTCTCGTGGGGGGATGCTCTTGCCGTCGCCGCGCATTCTTCTCGCCACCGGCGGCATTGGCGGCCTCTACGAGGCGACGACCAATCCGGCCGGGAACTTCGGCCAAGGGATTGCGCTCGCGGCCCGCGCGGGTGCTGTGCTCGCCGATATGGAATTCGTCCAGTTCCATCCGACGGCACTCGACGGCAATCAGCGCCCGCTGGCCCTGATCAGCGAGGCGGTGAGGGGCGAGGGGGCCGAACTGATCAACGAGCGCGGCGAGCGTTTCATGAGGTATGTACCCGGTGCCGAACTTGCGCCGCGCGATGTTGTCGCGCGTGCAATCAGTGCCGAGATCGCCCGCGGCGGCCGTGTCTTTCTCGATGCGCGCCGCGCGATCGGCGCGCGCTTCCCCTTGCGCTTTCCGACGATCCATGCCGCTTGCCGCTCGGTTGGGATCGATCCCGCAGAGCAGCCGATCCCCGTTCGCCCGGCCGCGCATTACCACATGGGCGGCGTTGCGACGGATCGGGCCGGGCGAAGCACAGTGCCTGGTCTGTGGGTCGCGGGTGAAGCCGCCTCGACTGGATTGCATGGCGCCAACAGGCTCGCCAGCAATTCGCTACTGGAAGCCGCTGTCATGGGCGTGCGCGCGGCCAACGACATGAGATCGAAGCTGGCGGCGGTTCCTCTCGGAAAAACCCCGCCCATGCCAAGCGCGCCCGAAACGAGGGCCGTGCGCCCGATCGTCTCCCGAAACCTTGGTGTTCTGCGCAACGCGGCCGGCATCCAGCAGGCGATCGGGGAGCTGTTGCCGATGGCTGAAGGCAACGACTTCGGGGGTGATCCCGCAATCGTGGCTTTGTTGGTCGCCGTTTCCGCCAGTCTGCGCACGGAATCGCGCGGGGCGCATGCGCGAACCGACTATCCGCTGAAGCACCCGGTTGCGCAGTGTAGCCGGATAACGCTTGAGCATGCATTGGAGATCGCCCGTGCCGCAAGCCCATCTAACTTTGCAAGGAGTGCATGAAATGCACGTTACATCCCCTCCACGTCTCGTCATCGAACCTGCGGTCAGAACAGCGCTTGCCGAAGATCTGGGGATGGCCGGTGACGTCACCTCTGCTGCGGTCATTCCTGAAGACCATATATCGACCGTCGTCATGGCAGCGCGTCAGCCCGGCGTTGTCGCCGGATTGGATGCGGCCACCCTTGCATTCGAGCTGGTCGATCCCGCGATATCAGTCTCCCGACATATCCGCGAGGGAGCCCCGGTCGGGCCCGGTGACGTGATCGCCACCATCAGCGGACCGTCCAGAGGGATATTGACCGGTGAGCGCACAGCGCTCAACTTCCTCAGCCATCTTTCAGGGATCGCAACGGTGACGGGATCGATCGTCGAAGCGGTCGCCGGAAGCGGTGCGGCCGTTGCTTGCACCCGCAAGACGACGCCGGGACTGAGGGCGCTCGAAAAATACGCGGTTCGCGCCGGCGGCGGTATGAACCACCGCTTCGCGTTAAATGACGCGATGCTGATCAAGGACAACCACATCGTCATCGCTGGCAGTGTTCGCGAGGCCTTGCGCCGCGCCAAGGCTGCAGCAGGGCATATGCTGAAAATCGAGATAGAAGTGGACACGCTGGAGCAGCTCCGGGAGGTCATGGACGACGGGGTGGATGCGGTCCTGCTCGACAATATGAACCCGCATCAGCTGCGGGAAGCAGTCGGCATCGTGGCCGGGCGTGCGATCACGGAGGCCTCCGGACGCATCACGCCTCAAACCGCACGCGATATCGCGGCATCGGGGGTCGATCTGATCTCGGTCGGCTGGATCACGCATAGCGCGCCGATCCTCGATATCGGTCTCGACTACCGCGATTGAACCTCGCGCGCTTGAGGTCGCAAGCAACCACCACATTATCGCGTGATCGCGCTCGCATCCTGCGCGGATAAAATGCTAGCCTGCCGCAAAAGAAGAATGCGGAGGCTTGAGATGACGAAGAAGACGCTTGGGGAGAGGACATTCGAGGATTGGCAGGCGCTTGCCGAAAAGGAGCTTCGCGCCTCGCCGGATACGCTCGTGTGGAAGACGCCCGAGGGAATAGACGTCAAGCCGCTCTACACAGAGGCCGATCTGGACGCTGTCTTGCAGCCGGACTCGCTTCCTGGCTTCGCACCCTTCACCCGCGGTCCGCGCGCCACCATGTATGCGGGCCGGCCCTGGACGATCCGGCAATATGCCGGCTTCTCGACCGCCGAGGCATCCAACGCGTTTTATCGCAAGGCGCTGGCATCAGGCCAGCAGGGCGTCTCCGTTGCCTTCGATCTCGCCACCCATCGCGGCTACGATAGCGACCATCCGCGCGTCGAGGGCGATGTCGGCAAGGCGGGTGTCGCGATCGACAGCGTCGAGGACATGAAGATCCTCTTCGACGGCATTCCGCTGGAGAAGGTCTCGGTGTCGATGACGATGAACGGCGCGGTCATCCCGATCCTTGCGAATTTCATCGTTTCAGGCGAGGAGCAGGGCGTGTCGCGGGCAGCCCTTTCCGGCACCATCCAGAACGACATCCTCAAGGAGTTCATGGTCCGCAACACCTACATCTACCCGCCCGAGCCCTCGATGCGGATCGTCGCCGATATCATCGAGTACACCTCCAGGGAGATGCCGCGCTTCAACTCCATCTCGATTTCCGGCTATCACATGCAGGAAGCAGGCGCGACGCTGGTGCAGGAGCTTGCCTTCACGCTGGCCGACGGGCGCGAATATGTGCGGGCAGCAATCAAAAAGGGGCTCGATGTCGACGAGTTCGCCGGCCGCCTGTCCTTCTTCTTCGCGATCGGCATGAACTTCTTCATGGAGGCCGCCAAGCTGCGCGCCGCGCGTCTGCTTTGGACTCGGATCATGGAAGAGTTCACGCCGAAGAAGGCGTCGTCGCTGATGCTGCGCACGCACTGCCAAACATCGGGCGTGTCGCTGCAGGAGCAGGACCCCTATAATAACATCATTCGCACCGCCTTCGAGGCGATGTCGGCGGTGCTCGGCGGCACGCAATCGCTGCACACCAATTCCTTCGACGAGGCGATCGCGCTGCCCACCGAATTCTCGTCGCGCATCGCCCGCAACACCCAGCTGATCCTCCAGCACGAGACGGGCGTGACCAAGGTGGTTGATCCGTTGGCCGGATCCTACTATGTCGAAAGCTTGACGAACGAGCTTGCCGAAAAGGCCTGGGCGCTGATCGACGAGGTCGAAGCGCTCGGCGGCATGACGAAGGCTGTGAACGACGGGCTGCCGAAGCGGCTGATCGAGGAAGCCGCAACGCGGCGGCAGGCGGCGGTCGACAAGGGCGACGAGATCATCGTCGGCGTCAACAAGTACCGGCTGGAAAACGAAGAACCGATCGACATTCTCGATATCGACAACAGCGCCGTGCGGGCCTCGCAGATCAAGCGTCTGGAAGAGACGCGGCGTCGCCGCGACCCAGCCAAGGTGGCGGAAACGCTGAAGCGGCTGCGCGAGGTCGCTGAGAGCGGGAAGGGCAATCTGCTGGAGGCTGCGGTGGAAGCGGCGCGGGCGCGCGCCAGCGTCGGTGAGATCTCGGATGCGATGCGCAGCGTTTTCGGCGATCACACGGCGGAGCCCGAGGTCGTGAAAAACGTCTATGGCAATGCCTATAGCGATGAGCCGGAGCTGCAGCAGTTGCGGACGCGGATGACAGCGATTTCCGAAGCACTGGGTGGAGCGCCGAAAATCATGGTCGCGAAGCTCGGACAGGATGGACACGATCGCGGCGCCAAAGTCATCGCCTCAGCGTTTGGGGATATCGGCTTCGATGTCCTGGCGGGGCCGCTGTTCCAAACGCCGGAGGAAGCCGCGAATCTCGCGATTGCAAGCAAGGTGCATGTGGTTGGCATGTCGTCGCTGGCCGCCGGCCACAAGACGCTGGCGCCGCAGCTGATCGATACGCTGAAGACGAAGGGCGCCGAGCACATCATCGTCGTGGTCGGCGGGGTCATCCCCCGACAGGACTATGCCTTTCTGACCGAGCATGGCGTGGCGGCGGTGTTCGGCCCCGGAACCAACGTCATGGACGCCGCCAATTCCGTGCTCGACCTCCTTGAAGGCAAGCGCCGCAACCAGTGAGTTGGTCGTCTAACCGGTCTCCCCAGTTCGGCCGCTAATATAAAGCGCTGGCTTGAGCTCCGCCCCACTTCCCCAAGTCGATGTTTCCGCTACATAACTGGCGGGAGCAACCGGTCGACGTCCATGAAACCTGATGAATTTGATTTTCTCGCCCATGACGGCGAGCTCGCCCGGCTTATCCGTGGCTTCAACTGGGTGAAGACCTCTCTCGGTCCACCTTCGCTTTGGCCGAACGCCGTGAAGGTCACGACCTCGACCATTCTGCAGTCGCCGGTGCCGATCGTAACGCTCTGGGGCGAAGACGGCGTCATGATCTATAATGATGCGTATTCGGTCTTTGCTGGTGGCCGGCATCCGCAACTTCTGGGCTCGAAGGTGCGCGAGGGCTGGCCCGAGGTCGCCGACTTCAACGACAATGTCATGAAGGTGGGATTAGCCGGCAAGACGCTCGCCTATCAGGATCAGGAGCTGACGCTCTTCCGGACAGGCAAGCCCGAACAGGTCTTCATGAACCTCGACTATTCGCCTGTCATGGATGAGGACGGCCGTCCGTGCGGGGTGATCGCGATCGTGGTCGAGACGACCGCCAAGGTGGCGGCCGAGCGCTGGCGCAACGGCGAGCAGGAGCGGCTGCGGCGCATGTTCGAGCAAGCGCCGGGCTTCGTCGCGATGATGCACGGCCCCCACCATGTCTTCGAGCTGACTAACGCGGCCTATAACCAGCTTGTCGGCGGGCGTAATGTTATCGGCATGTCGGTGCGCGATGCGCTGCCGGAGCTGCACGGACAGGGCTATTACGAACTACTCGATCAGGTCTATACGTCGGGCGTCGCCTATGAGGGGCGGGCGCTGCCGTTCGATCTGCAGGTCTCCTCCGATGATCCGGTCGAACGCAAATATGTCGACCTCGTCTATCAACCGGTAACGGAACCGGATGGCAGCATCGTCGGCGTTTTCGTGCAAGGGTCCGATGTCACCGACCGCGTCGCGGCGGAGGAGGGGCTTCGGGCAGCCGAGCGGCAGAGCCGTCAGATCATGGACGGGGCCATCGACTACGCCATTCTCGCTCTCGATCTTGATGGGATCATCCTGCGCTGGAACGAGGGCGCACGCCGCATCTTCGGATGGACCGAAGACGAGGTCGCCGGCAAGCATTGGCAACTGCTCTTCACGCCCGAGGATCGCGCGGCCGACAAGGCGAGCGAGGCGATGGCGGCGGCACTGAGGCAAGGCAACGCCCATCACGACCGGTGGCATCTTCGCAAATCCGGCGAACGTTTTTGGGCCAACGGAGAAATCCGCCCCATCCGCGACGAGGACGGAACGCCCGTCGGTTTGGTGAAAGTTCTGCGTGACCGCACGGAGGAGCATCTGACGGCGCAGGCGCTTAGCGAAGCCGAAGCGCGGCTGCGCCGGGCGCAGGAGGCCGGTGGCGTCGGCGTTTTTTCGCTCGATCTCGAAACCAATATCCTCAACGCCACGCCGGAATTCTGCAAGATCTACGGATATGAAGATGCCGGCGATGTCCGCATCGAAACGCTGGAAGGCCTGATTGTCGAGGAAGACCGCGAGATCAGCTCCAATGGCAGGACGCGGGCGGAGGGCGCCTCGCCCTTGAACGTCGAGTACCGCATCCGCCGCGCCGACAATGGCCAGAAGCGCGTCATCGCCCGCAAGGGAGAGTTCGAGCGCGACGCCAGCGGCAAGCCACTGCGCTTCGTCGGCGTCGTCCAGGACGTGACCGACCGGCGCAAGGCGCAGCGCGAACTGAGAGAAAGCGAGGCCCGCTTCCGCGCGCTCGCCCAGGCGATACCCAATCACGTCTGGACCGCGCGGCCCGATGGCCAGCTCGATTGGTTCAACGAGCGCGTCTATGAATATGCCGGTGCGGCACCGGGCGAACTCGACGGTGGCGCCTGGACCAAGATCGTCCACCCCGACGATTTCACCGCCATGGCTGACCGCTGGCGGTCCGCCTTGTCGTCGGGTGAGGCCTATGAAACCGACCTCAGGCTGAGGCGCGCCGATGGTTCCTATCGATGGCACATCGCACGCGCGGTGCCGTCGCGCGACGAGGATGGCCGCGTTTTCCGCTGGATCGGCACCAATACCGATATCGAGGACCAGCGCGAGACGCGCGCGAAGCTTGAGGCCCTGAACGAAACGCTCGAGCAGCGCGTTGCCGAGCGCACCGCCGATCGCGACCGGATGTGGCGGCTGTCGACAGATATCATGCTGGTCGCCGACTTCGAGGCCAAGATAACGGCTGTCAATCCGGCATGGAAGACGGTCTTCGACTGGGAGGAAAGCGAGCTCATCAACCGGTCGTTCCTCGATTTCATCCATCCCGAGGATATCGCCACTACACTTACCGAAATCGGCAAGCTCAGCGAGGGCGCGACGACCTTCTCCTTCGAAAATCGTTACCAGGCTAAAGATAAAAGCTACCGCACCATTTCCTGGACCGCGGTTCCCTATGACGCGTCAATCCATGCGGTCGGCCGCGACGTGACGGAAGAGCGCGAGGCGGCTATCGCGCTCCGCAACACCGAGCTTGCCCTACAGCAGGCCCAGAAGATGGAGGCCATCGGCAATTTGACCGGCGGCGTCGCGCATGACTTCAACAATTTGTTGCAAGTGGTGGCGGGCAATCTCCAACTGCTGTCGCGCGACGTTATCGGCAACGACAAGGCGCAGCGCAAGATCACCAACGCGCTGGCCGGCGTGGAACGCGGCGCCAAGCTTGCGGCCCAGCTCCTCGCCTTCGGCCGCAGACAGGCGCTCGATCCCCGCGTCGTCAATGCCGGCCGGTTGATCCGCGGCATGGACGAGATGATCCGGCGCACGATCGGCGAAGGCGTCGAGGTGGAGACGGTTGTCTCGGGCGGCTTGTGGAACACGCTGGTCGACCCGATGCAGATCGAAAACGCGCTGCTTAATCTCGCGATCAATGCCCGCGACGCGATGGAGGGCTTCGGCAATCTGACGATCGAGGCCGGCAACGCCTATGTCGACGACGCCTATGCAAGGCAGCACCAGGATGTCGTGCCCGGCCAGTACGTGTCGATCTCGGTGACCGACACCGGCGCGGGTATCTCTCCCGACCTCTTGGATAAGGTGTTCGAGCCGTTCTACTCGACGAAGCCGGAGGGGAAGGGCACAGGTCTCGGCCTCTCCATGGTCTATGGTTTCGTTCGCCAGTCGGGCGGACATGTGAAGATTTACAGCGAGGTCGGACACGGAACGACGGTGAAGATGTATCTGCCGCGTTCGCTACAACAGGAAGACCTGCAGGTCATCGATCCGCATGCTCCTGTCGAAGGCGGACCTGAGACCATTCTCGTCGCCGAGGATGATGAGGGCGTGCGCACCACCGTGGTCGAAATGCTGCAGGAACTCGGCTACCGGGTTCTGAAGGCAGGCGATGCGGCGGCCGCTCTTTCGGTCATCGAAAGCGGTATCCACATCGACATGCTCTTCACCGATGTCGTCATGCCAGGACCGCTGAAAAGCAGCGAGATGGCGAAGAAGGCGAAGGAGCGGTTACCTAGCCTCGCCGTGCTCTTCACCTCGGGCTACACAGAAAACTCGATCGTTCACGGTGGCCGGCTCGATCCCGGCGTGCAGCTTTTGTCGAAGCCTTACACGCGCGAGGCGCTCGCCCGCAAGATCCGGCATGTCATCGACGAAACGCAGAAGAACGCCGAGCGCAGAAAAGACACGTCCATCGCAGCCATAGCCGCGCCCATATCGCCGGCGGTATCACAGACACTCCGGGTCATCCTGGTCGAGGACAACGCGCTGATCCGGATGGCGACCGCCGACATGCTGGCTGAACTCGGTCACGAGGTGCTTGAGGCCGAATCCGCCGAGGAGGCACTTCCGCTCTTTGGAAGCGAGCCGATCGATGTGCTGGTGACTGATCTCGGTCTTCCAGGCATGTCCGGAGACGATTTCTGTCGCGAGGTGCGTAAGCGCTGGCCTGAGGTCGGCATCGTCTTTGCGACGGGTTCGGAGAAGAAGCCCGAGATGGACGACAGTTCCAGGACGGTCCTGCTGCTCAAGCCACATGGGCTGAATGAGCTGAAGAATGCGTTGGACGCTGTCGGGCGAACGGAGTGAACGCCGCGACAAACTTCAAGGCTTCGATGCCGCGGAGCACGTGAACCGTGGTATCGGCATAGTCTCAAGCACCGATGGCAGCAAGCCGGTCTCGAACGAACGAGCGGCTCGTTTTAGCGACGTCGATGGGATCGACGTCGCGGGAGCCGAAGCCTGTCTCCACGGTGAAGTAGCCCTGGTAATCCGCGGACACCAGCGCGCCAAGAAGGTCATCCCAATCCATATTGCCCTTGCCGATCGCCTTGCGGTCGGTATCGGCAGCATGCAGGTGAACCAGATTGGGGCCCATGTCGGTCACATAGGACGACAGCGGACGGCCCTCATAGGCGATATGGCAAGTGTCGAACATCAGGCCGACATTGGCGCATTCCGCCTCGACCATCATCCGCCGTGCATCGGCGGCCGTGTCGATGAGATTGGTATCCGCCGTCGTCGGCTCAATAGCGATGGTGATGCCGCGTTCGGCGGCATGGGCGGCCACCTTGCGCAGGCAATCCAGGCTATGCGCCCAGGCCTGTTCGCGCGACATCTCTTCGGCCCGCCAGCCGCCGATGAAGAGCACCATCCCGGCGCCGAGATCGTGCGCGAGATCGACGATATCGGTGTAGTGGCCGATCGTGGACAGCCGCTCGGCATGCAGGATTGAGCAGGGATTGCAGCCAAAGCCGCCGCCGATGGCGGGCAGAAGGCTGCTGATCGCGATGCCCTCGCCGTCGGCCAATGCGCGGATCTCCGCCCGGCGCGTCTTGGACAGATGCGCCGGCCAGGCGTGGGGCGCGCAGCAGCCGATCTCCACCGCATCATAGCCGATGCCGGCAAGGGTGCGGATCGTATTAGGCAGCGAGTAGGTCGGAAGAAAGGTTGGAAAGCTGCTGAAGGGGAAGGTGTTGAATGCTAATTTCATCATGGGTTCCTTACGCGCCTGCCTCAGGCCGCCAGTGGTGGCGCCATCGCACCGGTCATGATCGCGACCGCGTCCGACATCGAATAATCCGACGGCTTGATGATCGCTGCGCGGCGGCCCAGGCGGTGGATGTGGATGCGATCGGCCACCTCGAACACATGCGGCATGTTGTGGCTGATCAGGACGATCGGTACGCCGCGCGCGCGAACCTTGAGAATGAGGTCGAGCACCTTGCGCGACTCCTTCACGCCGAGCGCCGCCGTCGGCTCGTCCATGATGATCACCTTGCTGCCGAAGGCGGCAGCGCGGGCAACGGCCACTCCCTGGCGCTGGCCACCCGACAGCGTTTCCACTGCTTGCTGGATATTCTGGATGGTGAGCAGGCCGAGGTCCGAGAGTTTTTCGCGAGCAATGCGGTCCATGGCTGGCCGGTCCAGCTGACGCAGGAGCCGGCCGAGGATGTTGTTGCTGTAGATCTCGCGGCCGAGAAAGAGATTGTCGCTGATCGACAGCGCCGGAGAAAGCGCCAGCGTCTGGTAGACAGTCTCGATCCCGGCCTTCCTCGCCTCAATCGGCGAACCGAACGTGATGGGCGCGCCATCAAGCAATATCTCGCCGGCATCGGGCCGCACCGCGCCCGACAGAGCCTTGATCAGGCTCGACTTGCCGGCGCCGTTGTCACCGATGACCCCCAGGATCTCTCCCGGCATCAGATCGAAATCGGCATGATCGATGGCCACGACGCGACCGTATTTCTTGACAAGGCCCTTGGCCTGCAGAACGGGTTTTGACATCTCGATCATGCAGATACCTTTCTGATCCACTGGTCGATCGCGACCGCAATGAGAATGAGCCAGCCGATGGCAAAGAGCTGCCAGAGCACATCGACGCCGGCGATGCGCAGGCCCGATTGGAATACGCCGACGATCAGTGCGCCGATCAGCGGCCCGAGGATGGAACCTCTTCCACCGAACAGCGAGATGCCTCCGATGACGACAGCCGTGATGGACTGGAGATTGCCTTCGAAGAAGCTGGTGGGGGAGACGGCCCCGACACGGCCGATCGCGGACCAGCCGGCGAGCGCGCAGATCAGGCCGGCCACCGCATAGACCGAGATCAGGACCCGGTCGGTCCGAATGCCCGCGAGTTCTGCGGCTTCCCGGTCATCGCCGACAGCATAGATATGACGGCCCCAGGCGGTTCGCGTCAGGGCATACCAGAGCACGAGGAAGACGATAACGAAGAGAATGGAGCCGTAGCTGACCTCGGTGCCGAAGACGGAGAAGTTCTCGCCGAAGAATTTCAGCGTCGGCGCTGCGGCATCGATCTCGCTGCCGCGGATCGATTGCGCACCCGAGAAATAAAGGTTCAGCGCGTAAAAGACGTTCCAGGTGCCGAGCGTCGCGATGAAGGGCGGCAGCTTGATCTTGGTGACGAGAAAGCCGTTGAAGAGCCCGATCCCGGTGCCGACGGCAAACGCGACAAGGAGTGCTGCAGGTGTCGGCCAGCCGAGCTTTACGGCGAGATTGCCCGCGATCACCGAGCTCAGGACAAGGGTTGCGGCAACCGAAAGGTCGATACCGGCCGTCAGGATGACGAGGCTCTGGGCCACCGCCAATACACCGATGATCGATACCTGCTGGACGATCAGCGACATGTTGTAGGGCGAGAAGAATTTGCTTCCGGCAAACAGGCCGAAGCCGATCAGCGACAGGATCAGCACGATCAGAGGGATGATGGTCGGGTAGGCGTGCAGGAAGCGCTGCACTTTGCCGATGATGCCGATATCGTCCACGTCGAACCTGGCGTAGGCATCACCGGCGCTCTTGGCTTCAATGCCGTCGGCATGCGGCACTTGTCCTTCGGTGTTGGTCATTGATAATCCCTTATTCCTGGGAGCGCCGTAAGGCGTTTGCGCGCGGGCACGGCGGTGGCATCGGGATGCGCGCCGTCACGCGCATCCCTGCTTCGTCCTTGGGAGGACCGTGTCAGGGGTTGGCTTAGCGCGGCAGGATCAGCCCCAGCACTTCTTCAAGGCTTCGTCCGAAGTCATCGACTTCAGGCCTTCGACCGGATGGTCGGTCACCAGCTCGACGCCGGTATTGAAGAAATCGAGACCGGGGGTCGGCTCCGGCTTCTTGCCGCTGTCGGCAAAGGCCTTGATCGCCTCGATGCCCATCGACGCCATCATCAGTGGGAACTGCATCGAGGTGGCGCCGATCACGCCGGCCTTGACGTTCTGGACGCCGGGGCATCCGCCATCGATCGACACCACGGTGACTTTGTCCTTGCGACCGGCAGCCTTGATCGCCTCGAATGCGCCGGCAGCAGTCGGTTCGTTGATCGTGTAGACGAGGTTGATCTCGGGATCGACCTGCAGCAGGCTTTCCATACCGGTGCGCCCACCATCTTCGTTGGCGTTTGTGACAGCATTGCCGATGATGCGCTTGTCGTCTTCGTCGCCGATACGCTGCGGGTTCTTCACGTCGACACCGAAGCCGGTGAGGAAGCCCTGGTTGCGCATGTAGTCGACGGTGATCTGCTGGGCATTGAGGTTGAGAAGCGCGATCTTCGCATCTTTGCTCTTGTCACCAAGGGTACCGGCGGCCCACTTGCCAACGAGTTCGCCGGCCTTGAAGTTGTCGGTCGCAAAGGTTGCGTCGGCGGCATTGGCAGGATCGAGCGGCGTGTCGAGCGCGATCGTCAGCAAGCCGGCCTTGCGGGCCTCGGCGATGACGGGCACCAGGGCGCTGGAATCGTTCGGCGTCAACAGAATTCCCTTGGCGCCGCTGCCGATGCAGGATTCGATCGCGGCAATCTGCGTATCGGCGTCGCCGTCCTGCTTGCCCGCGAAGGTGAGCAACGTGATGCCCAGTTCCTTCGCCTTGGCGGACGCGCCCTCCTTCATCTTTACGAAGAACGGATTGACCTCCGTCTTGGTGACCAGGCACGCAGTAATGTCTTCCGCATGCGCCGGAGCGCTCAAGGCTAGGGTAATCGCAATTCCCGAGACCGCGCCAGCAATAAGATTTCGCATGTGTTCCTCCCTATGCCCAAAAGGCCGTTGGCTCTCTCAACCCGTGAATGTCTGGTGTCATTGGCTCCTCACCGCCGACCTTCATAAGCAAACACCAAAGGAAACATCTGTCAATAGATAAGCCGGTATGATTTATTAATGACGTAGATACAGCAACAAAGATGCTCGCTTTTCGGCAATTTACGGCGCGCAAGCAGCATGCTTCTCCAAGCTCACATCGATAAAAAATCACCCGGTATGATTTATCTATTGACGATTGTACGTTTCTTTTCGATAGTGCAGACATCGATGAGCACTTGCCCAGCAGCGCGATCGGCGCTTTGCTATGGCTGCGCTAGAATGAGGGCGTGTCTTGGTGGAGGGGACGAGCTTGCTTGAAATGGAACGGGCCGATCAAGGTCAGCCAAGCTTAGGCGATCCAAGCCGCGGCACCAATCAGACCGGGATCAAGCTCTATAACGAGCGGCTGGTGCTGTCGCTGGTGCGTGCGCATGGTTCGCTGTCGAAAGTCGAGATCTCGCGGCTGACGGGGCTTTCCACGCAGGCAAGTTCCGTGATCATGAAACAGCTTGAGGGTGAGGGCCTGCTGATCAAGGGCACGCCGCAGCGCGGCAAGGTCGGCCAGCCGTCCGTGCCCATGTCGCTCAATCCCGAAGGTGCCTTCTCGATCGGCCTGAAGCTCGGGCGCCGCACCGCCGAACTGGTGCTGATGGACCTGTCGGGCGCCGTGCGCCGCTTCATCAGCACGACATACCGCTATCCGACGCCGAGCCTCCTGCTCGCCTTCCTGAAACAAGGCGTCAACGAGATTATCGACAACATGACGCGGCTGCAATTTTCCCGCATGCGCGGGATCGGCATTGCCGCTCCGTCGGAAATGTGGAGCTGGGAGGAAGAGGTCGGCGCGCCGCATGAGGTGGTCGAATCCTGGAAGCAGTTCGACCTGAAAGCCGAACTGGAACAGATGTTCGCTCTCCCTGTTCATTCCTATAACGATGCCACCGCCGCCTGCGCCGCCGAACTCGCCTTCGGCGAGGGCCGCAAATATCCGGACTTCCTCTATATCTTCTTCGCCACGCTGATCGGCGGCGGCGTCGTGCTTGACGGATCGCTGTATCCGGGGCGGCGCGGCTATGCAGGCTCTATCGGCTCGGCGCCCGTCCCCTCGATGACGCCGGGCGGCCAGCCCAAGCGCCTCATCCAGTGCGCGTCGATCTATCTCTTGGAGCGAATGATCGTCGCCGAGGGCGGAGATCCGAGCGTCATCTGGCACAAATCGGACAACTGGGCGCATATCGGAGAAGTGCTCGACCGCTGGATCGAACAGACCACGGACAGTCTCGCGCTGGCGATCGGATCGTTCATCTCGGTCATCGATTTCCATCACGTCGTCATCGACGGCGGCTTCCCGCCGCATGTCCGATCCGTCGTCGTCGAGAAGACCAGGGAGAAACTCGAGCGTCTGGAAATGCAGGGCGTTGCACCGGTGGAAGTTGTCGAAGGCAAGATCGGCAGTGACGCCCGCGTGCTCGGGGCAGCCAGCCTTCCGCTTCTGGCGGACTACGCACGCGACCGCGACGTGCTCTTCAGCTCGGCCGCATCGTAATCGATATCACTACGCAATGGGGCTTTCCCAAGGAGCCCGGGAGGAAAATCGTGCTTATAGGAATAGACTGGGGTGGCACCAAGATCGAAGGTGTGGCCATGACGCATCAGGGTGAGGAGCTGCTGCGCCTGCGCGAGAATACGCCCCGCCACGACTATTTCGGCTGCATCGCGATGATCAAATCGATGATCGATGCACTAGAAGCAAAGACAGGACAGAAAGGCTCGCTCGGCATCGGCATTCCCGGTTCGCTCGAACCGGTCAGCCGGCTGGGTAAGGGCGCAAGCTCCACCTGGCTGCTCGGTCGGCCGGTCGAAAAAGACCTGCACGACGCCATCCAGCGCGATATCCGGGTGGAAAATGACGCCGATTGTTTCGCCGCTTCAGAAGCGGTGGATGGCGCCGGCGTCGGGCACAATGTCGTGTTCGCCGTTATCCTTGGCTCCGGCGCCGGCGCGGGCATCGCTGTCGGCGGCAAAGCGCATCACGGACCCAACAACAGCGGCGGGGAATGGGGTCATAACCCCCTGCCGTTCCCCGATACCACCGAAATCCCCGGCCGTCCCTGCTATTGCGGTCGTCATGGCTGCATGGAGACCTGGGTCGCCGGGCGCGCTTTTGAGGCCGAATACACCCGGCACACGAATGAAGAGCTGAAAGCGCGTGAGATCATCGAAAAGAAGCGCAATGGCGATCGTCTTTGCGGGCTTTTGTGGGATCGCTATGTCGATCGCGTCGCAAGAGGCCTGGCGACCGTCGTCAACACACTCGACCCGGATATTCTGGTGATGGGCGGCGGGATGTCGAATGTCGAGGAACTCTACATCGACCTGCCGCCGGCGCTTGCGAAACGAACCTTCTCCACCGTATTCAACACGCCGATCCGCAAGGCCGTGCATGGCGATTCCAGCGGGGTTCGCGGCGCCGCATGGCTTTGGAAAGACTGATTTCGCCCGCCCCCTTAAAGGACAAAGATCCATGACTGCTCAATCCGATATCAACGCGCGCTTTTCGTTCGCGCTCAACCTCATCCGCCAGGCCGGCGATCTCGCCGATGGCTATTTCAAGAACCGCGACAGCCTCACCATCAAGGCCAAGGGCCTGCAGGATATGGCAAGCGAAGCCGATCTCAACACCGAACTGCTGATCCGGGGCCAGCTCGAGAAACACTTCCCCGAAGACGCCTTTCTCGGCGAAGAGACCGGCCTCTCCAAATTCGCGGAAGGCCAGGGCATATGGGTTGTCGATCCAATCGACGGCACTCAGCCTTTCATTTCGGGCATGTCGAGCTGGTGCGTTTCGATCGCCTTCGTCCAGGATAACATCCTGAAGTTCGGCATGGTCTATGCGCCAGAGCGCAACGAACTTTTCGCCGGCGGCATCGACTTCCCCGCAACGCTCAACGGCGCGCCGGTCGGCAAGCATCCCGGCACCACCATTCGCGACGGCATCGTCGGTGTCGGCTATTCGCCGCGCGTGACGCCGGACGAATTCCTGCCGATGTTCGAGCGCTTCTTGAAGAATGGCGGCATGTTCTATCGCGACGGATCGGGCGCGCTGACGCTCTGCTACATCGCTAGCGGTCGCCTGCTTGGCTACATCGAGCCCCACATCAATTCCTGGGATTGCCTCGGCGCCATCGCTGTCATCCGCGCTGCCGGCCTGAAAACCAATGACTTTCTGGCAGATGACGGTCTGCGCAAGGGTAACCGGGTCATTGCCGGCAACGAGACGATCTATCAGGCGCTCGTCGATATCTACGGCTGAGGACGTCGCGTTTGAGTGCTGACCGGCGTCGCAGGGGAGCGGCGCCGGTCGGACTGTCGTTTGAAAGGGGGGCTTGTGCCAGACGACATTATTTTCAATAGAGGCTTTTCAGCACTGCTGTTCGACATGGACGGCACGCTGCTTGATTCAACCGCCGTGGTCGAGCGGATCTGGGGCCGATGGGCGATCGATCACGGGATCGAACCCGGGCCGCTGATCCGTACGATCCACGGGATCAGGGCCGTGGACGTTCTCAAGCGTCTCAACCTCACAGGCGTCGACCCCGTCGACGAGGCACGGCGCATCGAGGCCCAGGAGATGGAGGATGTCGAGGGCATAGTGCCGGTCGCCGGCGCGATACCGTTACTTAACAGCCTGCCACCGAAGCAGTGGGCGATCGTCACCTCGGCGCCGATTGAGCTGGCAAGGAAACGGCTTGCTGCCGCGGGTATCCCGATCCCTGAGGTGATCGTCAGCGGCGAGGATGTTGCGCGCGGCAAGCCGCATCCGGATTGCTATCTCCTGGGGGCGAAGCGGCTGGGGTTCGAACCCGGTGCGTGTCTGGCATTCGAGGATGCGCCCGCAGGCACCCGCGCTGCAGAAGCGGCGGGCTGCCCCGTCGTGCTGGTCACGGCAACCCACAGCACGCTCCACCCTTTGGGTCACATTGCCGTTCGAGATTACCTCGGGCTGAGATATTCCCGAGATGACGGCAAGATAAGCGTCTGGTTCAAGACGAACTAATCGAAACGCCGGCCTCAAACGAGACCGGTGCTAACGTTTCATCTTCGGCGCACTGTATCGCGACGCGCCGACGTCTGTCATGGCAGCCCTATCGAGCGCCCGCTTGCAAGCCGGCCGCGTCGGAAAGGATCGCGGTGGCTTCGTTTAAGAGAACGTCTTTCGCCTTCTTGCGGGCATTTTCCAGCGCGATGTCGGCCGTGAGGCTACGCTCGTTGGATTGCAGGCCGTCGTCGTTGGTGGTGTCGACGCCATCGTCCAACTGGGCGCGAGACTTCAGCCGATTTTCACGCGCTGTCAGCTCCTTGCGGCGGTCGGCTTCGTTGAGCGAGATCACGCCCTTGTCGCGCTGCGCCTTCAATTCGGCAACGTCTTCGATAAGACGCTGGAAGTCCGGGTCGCTTTCCACGCGCTTGTCGTGAAGGGCCTGCAGTTTAGGCAGCTCGACCTTGAGGTTGCCAGCCTGCTTGTAGCGGGCGGGCTTGATCTGCGTCCAGGGGAGCGCGTTGTCGTAGCTGGTTTCGCCGAAGGTCTTCGGGTCGGAGAGGCCGGGCAGGGCGATGTCGGGGGTCACGCCGCGCAGCTGCGTCGTGCCGCCGTTGACGCGGAAGAACTGGGCGATCGTCAGCTTCAGCTCGCCGAATTTTGGTTTGTCGTTGCGCGCCACCTGGTCGAGGTTGACCACGGTCTGCACCGTGCCCTTGCCGAAGCTCGGCTCGCCGATGATCACGCCACGGCCATAGTCCTGGATGGCGGCCGCGAAGATCTCGGAAGCGGAGGCTGAGCCGCGATTGATCAGAACGCCGACGGGGCCGGTCCAAGCCGGTGTCGGCAGATCGTCGCTTTGAACCTCGACCTTGCCATCGGCGCCGCGCTGCTGAACCACCGGGCCCTTGCCGACGAACAGGCCGGTGAGGTCGATCGCTTCGGCAAGCGAACCGCCGCCATTGTTGCGCAGGTCGATCAGCACGCCGTCGACATTGTCCTGCTTGAGCTCGGTCAGCAGCTTGGCGACGTCGCGGCTGGCGCTTCTGTAGTCCTTGTCGCCCTTGCGGCGGGCTTCGAAGTCTTCGTAGAAGGCCGGCAGCGTGATCACGCCGATCTTGCGGGTGACGTCGCCATCCTTGACCGGGAGAACGGTCTTCTTGGCCGCCTGCTTTTCGAGGCTGATCTTGTCGCGCACGAGACTGATGACGCGATGACCGCCATCGGCGCCGGCATCGGCGGGCAGGATATCCAGGCGGACGATCGAATCCTTCTCGCCGCGGATCAACTGCACGACTTCATCGAGGCGCGTGCCCATCACTTCCTTGATCGGGCCGTCGGCGCCCTGGCCGACACCGGTGATACGGTCGCCGACCGCGAGCTTACCGGAAAGCTGCGCCGGGCCACCCGGAACGAGTTCGCGGATCGTCGTGTAATCGTCGCGCTCCTGCAGCACCGCGCCGATGCCAACCAGCGAGAGCTTCATCGAGATATCGAAATCGGCCGATGCGGTGGCGCCGAAGTAATCGGTATGCGGATCGATCGACGTCGAATAAGCGTCCATGAAGGACTGGAAGACGTCGTCGCTCTTGTACTTATAGGCGCGCTCGAGCGCGTTCTTGTAACGCTTGTCGAGCGTGTCGCGAATAGTGGCTTCGGTCTGGCCTCCGAGCTTCAGCCGGAGCCAATCGGCCTTCACCCGCTTGCGCCAGAGATCGTTGCTCTCGGCCTCGGATTGCGGCCAGGGTTTGTCGTCGCGCACCAGCGCGTAGTCTTCCTGCGCGGTGAAATCGAAGCCCTTTTTCAGGAGATCGCGGGCATAGGTCATGCGATCGACAATGCGCTGCTCGTAGACATTAAAGATCGAAAAGGGAAGCTTGAGGTCTTCTTTCTTGATGGCGTCGTCGATCTTGGTGCTATCGGCCATGAAGGTGTTAATGTCCGACTGCAGGAAAATCATCCGATCCGGATCGAGCGACTTGATGAAGCGATCCATGATCTTGACGGAGAGGCTATCGTCGAGCGCGACCGGCCGATAGCTGTAGCGCGTCAGAAACTGCGCGCTCAGCTGCGCTGCCTGCTCCTGCTGCTTTTGCGGCGCCAGAACCGGCACCGGTCCCATGTCCAGTGCATGGGCCGTGGGCGCAATCGCCAGGAAAATGCCGAGGAAACCGTATTTAATGCGCATCAAGCTGTGATCCAATTCCGACTGCTCGCGTTTGTCTACATTCTAGGTGGAGCAATTATGGTTTTTTAGCAACCGGGTTGATTGGACGGATAAACGCTGACGCCGATATCATCTACAACTTTTGGTGAGATCGGTTGTGAAGGCTGACGGTGTTCACGCCGGCCGGCCGCCTCAAACGAGCGTCTTGGCGGCTACCAGGACCTCTTTATCCACATGAACCTCATGGCGGGTCTCGGGATATTTTCGGTCACGAACATCCTCGGCGAATGTCCGGAAAGCGTTCACGCGCAGATCCTGCAGGCGCGCCTCTTCCGCCGCCAGATCGGCATATTGTTTGGAATGGCGCGGCACGCGGCTGATGCCTGTACCTAGCACGTCGCAGGAGAACAGATATTGGGCGTCGCAGACCGCGCCGCAGCCCATTCCAAGCGTGATCAGCGGCGTCGAGCGCGTGATCCACTCGGCGATCGCGACCGGCACGACCTCCATCTCGACCGCCCAGGCGCCGGCCTGCTCATAGTCCTTCACGCGACGATACATCGATGCCGCCTCCTCAGGCGTCTTGCCGATCGAGCGGAAATTCGTCCACGTGGCCCAGCGCGGCACGAGACCGACATGGCCGCTGACGGGAATGCCCTCCTTGGCCATCGCTTCCAGCAAGCGCAGCGAGCCGGCGAAGTAGATACAGCTGGCGCCGAGATCGAGCGCGCGAAAGCCTTCGCGGATGGCGCTCGATTCGTCATGAATGGCGCCCTGCACATGGGCTGCCTGGATGAAGGCGGTGGAGGCTGCCTTGCGTATCCGGGGAAGCTGCTCGTCCACCTCGCAGGTGAACATCTCGATGCCGGCCTCGGCGGCTGCCGCTGCCTCCGCCGGGCTATCGACATGCATGGTTAGGAATTGACGCTTGCCCTTGAGCGCGCGCAGATCGGCTACGGTCAATGCACGGGTCATGCCTTGTTGCCTTCCTGCGCTTCCTTGCGAGCGTTCTCGCGTTGCAGCTTCTTCTGCCAGCGCGCGTTCATCGCTTCGTCGCCATCCTTGGTGCCGTCGTGCCAGGTGCCGAACCACTTGTCGAACGGGATCAGGCCGTCGGCATAGTTCACCTCGAAATACTTGTGGTGGAGGTAGTGGGCATAGGCGTGGGTATCGAGCCCGCCTTCGTCGCCCGCCTCGATCTTGTCGAAGCCGACATGGCCGACCACCGCGCCGAGCGCCAGCGAATGCAGATTGTAGATGGCGACCAGCGGATGCGAGAAGATCACCAGATGGATCAGTGCTTCACCGAAGAAGAGCGGTGCTCGACCGGGTGCATGGCAAGCGATGACCAGGGAGACGGATTGACCGAGTTGTGGTGCACCGAATGCACGAATTTGTAGAGTGCTGGAATGTGCAGCGCGCGGTGGATCGCGAAGAAGTAGGCTTCGTGGAACACGGGCACGAAGAGCACGATGCAGGCAAGCCAAACCGGATTGAAGCGTCAGCTCGTATTGATCCGACCAGAACCACGGCACGGCGGTGATCGGCTCGTCCGCACCCATGAGATTGGCCGCCGCGAGCATCGCCTGCTCCTGGGCGCTCCGCCAGGATTCGAGCCGAACGCGCCTTCCGAGACGCCGTCGGCACCGATCTCGAAGGTCTCGATCCGGCTCGCGCACAGGATTTCCACGCCCGCCGCCTCGTGGCGCGAGGCGACCGCGTGGGCGATATCCTCGGGCACGCCGCGCGAGAGGATGCGTGGCAGGCCCTCGATCAGGGTGACGGTGGCGCCAAGGCCGCGAGCGATGGCCGCGAGCTCGAGGCCGATGAAGCCGCCGCCGACGATGGCAAGCCGGCCCTCATGCAGATGCCGCTTGATCGCCAATGCATCGGCATGGGTGCGAAGCGTCAGCACGCGCTCGGAGCGTTCGGCGATGCCGGGGAGCGGACGTGGCCTCGCGCCGGTCGCAAGCAGCAGCTTGTCATAGGCGAGCGTCGTTCCGTCCGAGAGTTCGACGGTCTTGTTCGATCGATCGATGCCGATCGCGTCGGCGCCCAGGCGAACGTCGATACCGCGTTCCTTGTAGCCATCGGCATCCATGATGAACTTCGGATCGGCGCCCTCGAGGATCCCGTTCTTCGACAGCGGCGGCCGCTCGTAAGGGTGGAGTGCTTCCGCGCCCACTAGCATGAGCGCGCCGTCGAAATTGCGCTCGCGCACCTGCAGCGCGGAACGTCCGCCGCATTCGCCACCGCCGATGATAACGATAGAGGACATGGCTGTCTCCATACTACCGGTTCGCTGGGTGTCAGGCGGGGATGGCGAGCAGGACTTCGCCCGCTTCGATCTTCGCCTGGTAGGTGTTGAGGCTTTTGCAGGCCGGCGGCCGGCGCGGCGTGCCGGTGCGATAGTCGAAGGCCCCCGAATGCTTGGGACATTCGATCTCGTAGTCCAAGACTAGCCCGTCGGCGAGGTGGATGGCCTCGTGCGAGCAAAGGCCGTCGGTGCAGAACACCTCGTCCTCGGGAGAACGATAAACCGCGTAAGTGCGACCGCCATGGTCGAAGCGTATGACGCCTTCCTGCTCGATGTCGTCAAGACGACAGGCTGATACCAGCTCATGATGTGCCTCCCTTCACTTCTCCAGACATCACTAAATATCGGTCCGCGCCCACCACGGCGCAACGCCGATATTGACGCAAATGCATCACTCACTAAGCTCACGAATGAGGAGCAAGGGAGGATGTTTCGTGGCGAGAAAGCCGAGCATCGATGACGTAGCGGCGGCGGCCGGCGTTAGCCGCATCAATGTCGACCGTGTGCTGAATGGCCGTGGCGGCGTCAAGCCGAAGACCGAGCAGCTCGTCATCGAGACGGCGAGGGCGCTCGGCGTCGACCGCGCGCTCACGATGATGCCGACGCGCATCCTCCGCATCGGCGTGGTGCTGCAGAACAATGTGAATTCCTATTACGTGAAGCTGCGCGAAGGCTTCATCCGTTCGGCGCAGCAATACAAGCGCTACAACATCCGCGTCACCTTCTGGTATTTCGAGCAGATCAAGGCCGACGCCGCGATCAAGACGCTGGCGAAGGCTGCGGCCGAGTGCGACGGGCTCGTCGTCATCCTGTTCGATGACCCTGATGTGACCGCGATGGTGGATCAGCTGTCGCGCAAGCTCCCCATCGTGACCGTCGCCTCCGACCTGCCGGGCACCGGCCGGATCGGCTATGTCGGCTCGAACGCCGTTCAGGAGGGGCGCACGGCGGGCGCGCTCATGGGGCGTTTTCTCGGTGGTACCGGCGGCGACGTGGTCGTCATCGTCGGCCTTCACCAACTGCTGGAGCACGAGCAACGGGCGATGGGCTTCCGCGACATCTTGGGCCGGGACTATCCGAACTGCCGGGTGGTCGAGACGTTTCAGAGCTCCGAACAGGAGAACATCCGCAAGGATTTCCGCACGCTCCTGCGCCGCCACGCCGCGCTGCGAGGCGTCTACAACATGTCGGTGGGCAACCCTGTGCTCGCCGAAGAACTGAAGGCGATCGGCAAGGACCAGTCCGTCTGTGTGATCACCCATACGGTGACGCCGGAGCGGGTGGAGTTGATGGATGACGGTGTCGTCGATGCGATCATCGACCGTGAACCTTTTCTGGAGGCGCGGCGCGCAATCGAAATCCAGCTCCACCACGCCGGCCGTTTTGCCGAAGACGACATAACGCCGCCGCAGCGGCCGCGGATTTTCCTGCGCGAGAATGTCCGCTTCGAGTAATCGTATCGCGAGATCGCCGGTGGTTCCCGAAGTGTCAAGCGCTGCCTGAGCGCCGAAATCAGGAAAATGATGAGAAAACGTTTTCTCACGTTGACTTTGCATTTGAGAAACGCTTTTCTCACCTCCGAGAGAAGGAGGAGATTGCGTGGTCGCTCGGAGCAACCGTGTCACAATTCATGACGTCGCCAAGGCTGCGGGCGTCAGCGTTTCGACTGTCTCGAAGGCGCTGAACGATACCGGCCGGATGGCGCTGGAGACACGCGAGAAGATCAAGTCGATCGCGGCCGACGTCGGCTTCCGGCCGAATGCACTGGCCCGCAGCCTGCTATTCAACAGAAGCTTCACCGTGGGGCTGCTCACCAACGATACCTATGGTCGCTTTACCCTGCCGCTGATGTCGGGGATTTCGGAGGCGTTGGTCGATCATGGTGTCTCGGTCTTTCTCTGCGCGATCGAGGATGATCCAGCACTCGCCAAGGTTCATGTCGACGCCATGCTGGACAAGCAGGTGGATGGCATCATCGCGACGGGCAAGCGGGTCGACAGGTCTCTCCCGGTCGATCTCGCTGGCCTGCCGGTGCCCGTCGTTTATGCCTTCACCGAGGGCGTGCCGGGAAGCGTGATCCTGACGGCGGATGATTCCGACGGCGCGCGGCTCGCCGTCGAGAGGCTTCGCGAGGTCGGCCGCAAAAGCATCGTCCATGTGACCGGTCCCGACAGTTTCGTCTCGGCCGTGGAGCGAGCCGATGCCTTTCGCCAGGCCGTCGCTCCGGATGCGCTCGTCATGCACGGAACGTGGACGGAGGCCTGGGGGCATGAGGCCGTCGCCATTCTTTGGGGTGGCGACAACGAAACGCCGGACGGCATCTTCTGCGGCAACGACCAGATCGCGAGAGGCGTGGTGGATGCCTTGCGCGAGCGGGGAGTTCGCGTGCCCGAGGATGTGTCGATCATCGGTTTCGACAACTGGGAGATCTTCGCCGACCAGACGCGGCCGGCGCTGACGACGGTCGACATGAATTTGAAGGAGCTCGGTCGAACGGCCGGTCTGACGATCTTGGATCTTGCCGAAGGACGGGCTGTGGAGGCCGGACTGCGCAAGCTTCCATGCAAGCTGGTTGTTCGCCAGTCCTGTGGTGGAGACCGGAAAATCTAACGGGAGGCGGGGCGCGTTTGCCCCATGATTTGGAGGAAATCATGCATAAGAGAATGCTTGCAGCGACGGCTTTGCTGTCAATATGCCTTTGCTCGGCGGCATCCGCCGAAACCGTCAGCATGTGGGTGCGTTCGGGCAGCGGCGGCGGCGCCTTCAAGGCGGTCATCGACGCCTATAACGCGGCCAATCCCGACAAGGTCGAACTCACCGAAATCCCGTCGGACCAGATGGTCCAGAAATATGCGACGGCGGTTGCCGGCGGTCAGGCGCCCGACGCGATCTCGCTTGACCTGATCTACACTCCGTCCTTTGCGTCCGCCGGCCAGCTCGAAGACTTGACCGATTTCGCCAAGTCGCTCAACTATTTCAACGCGCTGGCCCCCGCTCACGTCAAACAGGGTACCTATGAAGGCAAGGTCTACGGCTTGCCGCTCTTGGTCGAGACCTCCGTCTTCGCCTGGAACAAGGGTCTCTACAAGAAGGCCGGGCTCGACCCCGAGAAGGCGCCGACGTCATGGGAAGAGATCACCGCCAATGCCGAGAAAATCCGCAAGCTCGGCGGCGATGACTACGGTTTCTATTTCTCGGGCGGTGGCTGTGGCGGCTGCATGATCTTCACCTTCGCGCCCCTCGTCTGGGGTGCGGGCGCGGATATCCTGTCTGAGGATGGAAAGACCGCGGCACTGGATACTCCCCAGATGCGAAAGGCCGTCGACGACTATCGTGCGATCGTCAAGTCGGGCGCCGTACCTGCCAGTGCCGCAACCGACAACGGCGTGGACTTCCTGAAGTTCCTCGGCGGCAAGATCGGCCAGCAGAGCCTTGGCGCTTTCGCCATCGGAACGATGATCACGCAGCATCCGGAGCTCGACTTCGGCGTGACGATGATCCCCGGCGTCGACGGCAAGCCGTCCTCCTTTGCCGGCGGCGACAATATCGTCGTCACCAAGGGCACGTCGCATGTCAGTCAGATCCAGACGTTCCTGCAGTTCGTCTATTCCGAAGAGGGACAGACGATCATGGCCAAAAATGGCAGCCTGCCGACGCGCACCGATATCGCCGAGCAGGTCCTGAAGGGACAGGATCCGCGCCTGCTCGTGGCAGCCGATGCGATCAAGGTCGCCAAAACGCCCTATACGCTGCAGTTCAACGATCTGATCAACAGCCCGAACAGCCCGTGGTCGCAGTTCATCAATGCCGCCATTTTCAGCGATGACGTCGACGGCGCCTTCGCTAACGGTCAGGCCGACATGCAGTCGATCATCGACAGCGCGCAATGATCTCAAGGGTCGGGATCGCCCGGCGCTCCCGACCGACACATCGCAATCGCTCGCCATTTCACAAACTGAACGAGATCAAAGATGACGACTGAAATCATCTCCGTCTCTCCGAAGCGCAGGCGGCGGCGGAGAGGGGGCTGGCGGGGCGTTGCCTATATCGCGCCCGCGATCGCCCTGGTGACCGTGTTCTTCGTGCTGCCGCTCCTCTTCACCGTGTGGATGAGCCTGCACCGCTGGCCGCTCATGGGATCGCCGCGCTGGATCGGCATCGGCAATTACACGCGCATGTTCAACGACCCGCGTTTTTGGACATCGCTTGGCTTCACCGCACAATACACGCTGGTGGTCACGATCGCGATTTTCGCGCTGGCGTTTCCGCTTGCCTTCTTCGTCGACAAGCCGCGCCGCTTCGTGTCGGGCTATCGCACCATCATCTTCCTCCCCGTCGTCATCGGCCTTGCATCGGCATCGCTTCTGTGGGTCTGGCTCGCCAATGTCGATAGCGGCCTGTTCTCGCCCGTCTTCGAAATGCTTGGCCTCACCCAAGGGCGACGCAACCTGCTTGCGACCTTCGACAGCGCCTTCCTGACAATCATCGTCATGGTCGTGTGGAAGGTCGCCGGCTTCACGATGATCATTCTCTTGACCGGGCTGCAGGGCATTCCATCGGAGCTGACGGAGGCCGCGCGCATCGATGGCGCCGGCGCCTGGCAGCGCTTTCGCCACCTGACACTGCCCTTGATGCGCAGAACCATGGCGCTCGCGCTCATCCTGTCAGTCACCGGTTCGATCCTCGCCTTCGACCAGTTCTACATCATGACATCAGGTGGACCGCAAAACCGCATGATCTCGATCGTCTACTACATCTTCAACCAGTCCTTCGTGTCGTTCAATCTCGGTTATGGCGCGGCTCTTTCCATCGCGCTGCTCGTCATCCTGGTGGCGCTTAGCATCGTGCAGCTCTGGCTGCTCAAGGTTGGGGAGGATCGTCCATGACCGGTCGCACAGCCCTTCGCGCCCGCCGCAATGCAAGGCGGGCCACGAGCTATCACGTCGCCGGTGCCGCGATCGTGGTCTTCTTCCTGGCGCCGTTTGCGATCATGCTCATGTCATCGTTCCGCCCGCGAAGCGAAACCGCTCTGCCGCCATGGCCGCTCACCGGCATCAGCGAATTCAGCGTCGATGCCTACAGGACGCTCGATACGTTCGGTGCCGGCATCTGGCATCACATGTTCAACTCGCTGATCGTGTCCGTCGCGACGGTGCTGCTGACGGTGGCGATCAGTCTGCTCGCTGGCTACGGCTTCTCGCGCTACCGGTTCCCGTTCAAGAACGTGCTGTTCATCCTAATCATCGCGACCTTGATGATCCCGTTCCAGTCGATCCTGACGCCGCTCTTCATCATCCTCTCGCGGCTAGGGCTCAACAATTCGCTGCTCGGGTTGACGCTCGTCTACGTCACGCTGCAGCTGCCATTCTCCGTCTTCATGATGCGCAATGCGTTCGACGCGGTGCCCAAGGAGATCGAGGAGGCGGCCCGTATAGATGGCGCTCGCGATCTCGGCCTGCTCGCCCGCGTGCTGTTTCCGCTGGTGCTGCCCGGTGTCGTCACGGTCGCGATCTTCGCCTTCCTCAATGCCTGGAACGAGTTCTTCGCGGCACTCGTGCTTTTGTCCAGCAACGAGAAGTTCACGCTGCCGGTGCTGATGACCGCCGTGCGCTCTTCCAGAATGGGCGCCATCGATTGGGGCGCGGTGCAAGCCGGCGTCGTCGTCATGGTCATCCCCTGCCTGCTCGTCTTCCTGCTTCTGCAACGCTTCTACATGCGCGGCCTGATGGCCGGCGCCGTCAAGTAATTCAAAGGAGAATTTGAGATATGACTACCGAAAACAAGAGCCAGTTCCGCCCGGTCGCCGTTCCCGATGTCGAGCTCAGCGGCTTCTGGGGCAAGTGGCAGGATGCGGTATGCGATTCCACGGCGGCGATCCTGCTCGATCGCTGCGAAAAAGCCGGCATGATCCAGGCGATCGACGTGAACCAGCCGTGCCCCGGCGTCGTCATACCGATCGACGAGAAGTGGACCGGCTCGACGCAGATGTTCTGGGATTCCGATCTCGGCAAGTCGATCGAAACCATCGCTTACTCGCTCTACCGCAAGCCGAATGCCGAGCTTGAGGCGCGTGCCGACGCCATCATCGACATGTATGAAAAGCTGCAGCAGGAGGACGGCTATGTGAATGCCTGGTTCCAGCGCGTGCAGCCCGGCAAGCGCTGGACAAACCTGCGCGACCATCACGAGCTCTATTGCGCCGGCCATCTCATGGAAGCCGCCGTCGCCTATTACCAGGCAACCGGCAAGCGCAAGCTGCTCGACATCATGTGCCGCTATGCCGACCACATGATCACGGTCTTCGGCCATGGCGAAGGCCAGATACCCGGCTATTGCGGCCACCAGGAAGTGGAGCTCGCGCTGGTGAAGATGGCGCGCGTCACGGGCGAGCAGAAATACCTCGACCTCTCCAAGTTCTTCATCGACGAGCGCGGCAAAGAGCCCCACTTCTTCACCGCCGAAGCCATCCGCGGCGGCCGCGATCCGAAAGACTATGTGCACAAGACCTACGAATACAGCCAGGCGCATGAACCCGTGCGCGAGCAGGAGAAGGTCGTCGGCCACGCCGTGCGTGCCATGTACCAGTATTCTGGCATGGCCGACATCGCCACCGAATACCATGACGATACGCTGACCAATGCGCTGGAGACGCTGTGGGACGACCTCACGGTCAAGCAGATGTATGTCACTGGCGGCATCGGCCCGGCGGCGAGCAACGAGGGCTTCACCGACTATTACGACCTGCCGAACGATACCGCCTATGCCGAAACATGCGCCTCCGTCGGCCTTGTCTTCTGGGCAAGCCGCATGCTTGGCCGAGGCCCGAACCGCCGCTACGCTGACGTCATGGAACAGGCGCTCTATAACGGCGCGCTGACTGGGCTTGCGCTCGACGGCAAGACCTTCTTCTACGACAACCCGCTCGAGAGTATCGGCAAGCACCACCGCTGGGTCTGGCACCGTTGCCCCTGCTGCCCGCCGAACATCGCCCGCCTCATTGCCTCCGTCGGCTCCTACATGTATGCGGTTGCCGACAACGAGATCGCCGTTCATCTCTATGGTGAGAGCAGCGTCAAGGCGAAGCTCAAGGGCGGCAACGTCAAGCTGACGCAGCACACCGATTATCCATGGAATGGCGATATCCGCATCGACGTCGATGTCGACGGCACGGCCGAATTCGGCCTCGCGCTGCGCATTCCCGAATGGGCCGAGGGCGCCTCGTTGAAGGTGAATGGCGAGACGGTCGATCTGGCCTCGTCGGTCATCGACGGCTATGCGCGGCTCAACCGCGCCTGGAAGAAGGGCGATGTCATCGCGCTCGATCTTCCGCTGGAGCTTCGCCCGCAGTACGCCTCGCCGAAAGTCCGCCAGGACGTCGGCCGCGTCGCGCTCGCCCTCGGCCCACTGATCTACTGCGTCGAGGAAACCGACAACGGCCACGATCTCAACGCCTTCGTCGTTCCGCAGAAGCTCGCCGGTCACCGGACGAAGTCGATTGAAGGGCTGAACGGCGCGGTTGCGGTCGAGCTCGACGTCTCCAGGGAAGATGCCAGCGGCTGGAACGGTTCGCTCTATCGCACCCGTCCGGCCGAGCAGGTGCCGGCAACCGTCACGCTCGTGCCCTATCATCTCTGGGACAATCGCGAGCCGGGCGCCATGCTGGTCTGGCTCCAGACCGGGAAGTAGGCCGATGGTCCCGATGGAAACAGCGAGCGTCTCGCTCAAGGACGTGCGAAAATCCTACGGCAGCCTGCCTGTCGTGCACGGCATCGATCTCGACATCAAGGAGGGGGATTTCGTCGTTTTCGTCGGCCCCTCCGGCTGCGGAAAATCGACGCTGCTCAGGATGATTGCCGGTCTCGAGGAGGTGACCGATGGCGAGATCAGCATCAAGGGGCGGGATGTCACCGATCTCGACCCGTCCGATCGCGGCATCGCCATGGTCTTCCAGTCCTACGCGCTTTATCCGCATATGTCGGTGCGCGAAAACCTGGCATTCGGCTTGAAGATGGCGAAGACAGACGCGGCGGAAATCAAGCGCCGCGTCGACGAGGCGGCCGGCATCCTGAAGATCGACCATCTTCTCGATCGCCGTCCGGGCCAGCTCTCCGGCGGCCAGCGGCAGCGCGTGGCCATCGGCCGCGCGATCGTGCGCGAGCCCGATGTCTTCCTGTTTGACGAGCCGCTGTCGAACCTCGACGCGGAGCTGCGCGTCTCGATGCGTATCGAGATCGCCAGGCTCCATCGCGAGCTCGGCAACACCATGATCTATGTGACGCACGACCAGACCGAGGCGATGACGCTGGCCGACCAGATCGTCGTGCTTCGAAACGGGAGGGTCGAGCAATCGGGATCGCCACGGGAGATCTACGAAAACCCGTCCAACATGTTCGTCGCCGGCTTCATCGGCTCGCCACGGATGAATTTCCTGAAGGCGGTCGCCCAGGGGAGCGGACGTTTCGACATCGCGGCGAAAAGCTTCGAGGATAAGGGGCGGCCGGCGAGCCTTCAGCGTGGGATGGAGTTCATGATCGGCATTCGGCCGGAGCATATCGTGATCGGCGAGGTCGGCGATCGGTCGATCGCCGCGCGCGTCGAGTTCTTCGAATATCTCGGCGGCACGCGATACATCTATTGTGCGCTCGAAGACGGGCAGAACCTCGTCGTCGAGCAGAGGGCCGGGCTGGATATTGAGCCGGGCGCGGTGATTGCACTCGATCTGTCGTCCAGCCAGCGTCTGTTCTTCGATGCCGAGGGAGGGCGGTTGCGCGCTTAGAGAGCTCGGGCGAGCGGGAACAGCTTCCCTCGAAAAAGGAGCACGATCGTTCCCGCCGCCAACAGGGCGATTGCTGCGGTCACCAGCCAGAGCAAGGGCATGGCGAGCGTCGACAGGATGCCCTGTTCGCCGCGGGCGACCATGCGGATTAGATCGGTGGCGAGCGCGGTCAGACCGAAGGAAAAGGCCCAATAGGACGCCGCGAATGGTTGCTTCATGACCCATGGAAGAAGGCGAAGCGCCAGAAGCAGCTGCAGCATGGCGTAGCCCACCATGGCATGGGCCAGCAGATCCGGCGCTCCGTTCGTCACGCTCAGATAGGCGGCAGCGCCGACTGCCGGCGGTGCGAGCTGGATGCCGATCGTCGGACGCAGGGGCTCGGCCAGTTCCGCTGCATTCAAGAGCCGGTTCAGGATGACGGATTCCATCGCCAGCCACGAGAAGAAACCCGCACCGAAAGCCAGTTGCGCCAGATCGGAATAGCCGAGTGCCGCGCCGACGATTGCCGCGACATAGCATCCGGCAACCGTCGGGAGATACAAGACCGGCGTCGTCGTGGTCGGATCGTGTCCGCCCTGCCACAAGGCACCCGTCCGCCATATCGCGAAGACGAGTGTCCAGAGCAGGCCGATCCAATAGAATGCCAGCGCCAGCGCGCCGGAAAACGGCGCGACCATCGCTGCGCAAAGCATGGTGGCGACGCCGATGAGGCCGATGAAGCAGCACTGCACGGGATGCACGATCTCCTTGCGCGCTTCCTCCGCGAAGAGGATCCACTTCAATCCATAGAGACAAACGAGCACGAACCAGACAGCAAGCGCGAGAAGCGCAATGCCATCTCCGACAGTGGCAGGAAGCGCGAAATGACCGGCCGCTGCCCGCCAGGCGTTGGAAAGGCCCGCTATGCCGAGCACGATGCCGAAGGCCGATGCAGGAACGACAGGCAGTCGCTTTCGACCGGCTGCGGACGACTCGTCGAGTTGCGATTGCGTTGCGGTCATGGGGGCTCCGACGCTGGAAACGAATGGCTGCGAATGCGATGTTGCGTAAGACGATGCCCTCGCCGCTGTTCCGGCTTTGGCCAACGCATAAAGAGCCTGTTGCATCGGTATTGCAACAAACGGCGCGGCGAATTCGTCAGAATTCGGCGTGTTTCCTATCTCCTCATGCGCGACCGCCCGCGACGGCGTCCATGCGCGCAATCCCGCTAGTCGAGCATGACCATATGCGCCGGAAGCTGCTCCTCGAAAAACTTCGAGAACGTCGCGATACGCGGCGGAAGCGTCTGGTAGGGCGGGTAGTAGAGCGTCAGCCAAAGCTCCTGCGGCGCCCAGCCCGGCAGCACGTGAACCAGCCGGCCGGTGCGTATATGCTCGGCGATGTGAAAGCCCGGCAGCATGGCGACGCCGACCCCATCGGCCGCCATATCCGCGAGCACTTCGCCATTGTTGGCGCTGAACGCGCGTCCAGCCGCGATCGAGATGCTCGATCCGCCGTCCGACAGGGCCCAGTTCTCACGCCGGCTCTCGCCGCTGTAGGCGAGGCAATCGTCGGGCGTCAGTTCGTTGGGATGCTGCATCTCCGTGAAGCGGCTGCCCGGCGCCGCAACCAGGATCCTTGGCACCGCCCGGATCTTGCGCCAGATGGTGAATTTGTCCGAAGGCGCGGATGAAATGCGGATCGCGAGGTCGTAGTCGTCGTCGATGATGTTGACCAAGCCGTCCGACAGCGAAACCTCGAAGCTCATCTTCGGATAGCGCTCCCGGAAGCCCGACAGAATCGGCGTGAGGATCGTCTTGCCAAGCCAGGTCGGCGCGCTGATCCGCAGCCGCCCCTGGTCAGATTTGTGGGCGTTCTTGACGTCCTTGCGGGCGTTCTCGAGCGCTTCGACCGCCGGCTGGATCTGCGCCGCGAAGACGGCGCCGTCAGTGGTCAGCGACACCTGGCGTGTGGTGCGCACGAAGAGCTGGACGCCGAGATCGTCCTCAAGTGCCGCGATCGCACGGGTGACGGCGGCGGGTGTCATGTCGAGCTCGCGGGCGACCTGGGCGAAGTTGCGCTTTTCGGCGGCGAGCAGGAAGGTTTTCAGGGCCTTATAGTCGTTCATCTCAATTATTTCAAAAATCGCAATTCATTCGAGAGGAATATTGCAATTCCGCAATGCAATCAACCCGGTTACATCTGTGGTCATCGAAACGGCAACGCCCACAAAGAAAGGCAACGGCCATGATCAAGGATATCAAGGGACTGCACCACGTCACTTCGATGGCGTCGGATGCCCGAGAGAACAACCGGTTCTTCACCAACGCGCTCGGCCTGCGCCGCGTCAAGAAGACCGTCAACTTCGACGACCCGAGCGTCTACCACCTCTACTACGGCGATGAAAATGGCACGCCCGGCACGGTCATGACCTACTTTCCCTTCCCGCACATGATGACCGGCCGCCCCGGCGTAGGGGAAGTCAGCGAGACGCAGTTCTCCATCCCGAAGGGATCGCTGGCTTTCTGGAAAGACCGCCTGACGGCCCAAGGTGTCGTCGGTCTGAAGACCGACACGGTCTTCGGTGCCAACCGCCTGCGCTTTGCCGGTCCTGATGGCGACGGGCTGGCGCTGATCGAAATCGCCGAAGACGTCCGCGCCCCATGGCTTGCCGACGGCATCTCGCAAGACAATGCCATCCGCGGCTTCTCCGGTGCGCGCTTCGACCTGCACGACACCGCCGCCACATCGGAACTGCTGCAGTTCATGGGCTATGAGCGAGCCGAGGTCGAAGGCGATGTCACGCGGTTCATCATTCCCGGTGGCAATGGCGCCGACACCATCGACATCGCGTCGCTGCCGAAAACGCCGTTTGCCCGCCAGGGTGCCGGTTCTGTCCATCACATCGCCTTTGCCGTCGAGAACCGCGAAAAGCAGCTCGAAGTGCGAAAGGCCCTGATGGACACGGGCTATCAGGTGACGCCGGTTATCGACCGCGATTACTTCTGGGCGATCTACTTCAGAACGCCGGGCGGCATCCTGTTCGAAATCGCGACCAACGAGCCCGGTTTCGACCGTGACGAAGATACCGCCCACCTCGGCGAAGCATTGAAGCTGCCGACCCGGTATGAAGCCTATCGCGGCCAGATCGAAGAGAACCTCGTTCCGCTCGCAGCATAACCCCGCACGGCAAACTGCCGCGCACCCCTTACACCAACAATTTCCGCCTTCGAACGGCTGCCTGAGGCAGGCAGCCGACCGCCGGAGGCATACCAATCCTTAACCGCCAAATTGGCAATCAAAATCTAAACGGAGAAATCAAATGTCCAAGCTCGAAGTCCTGACCCCTGCAAACAGCCAGCTCATCTTCATCGACCAGCAGCCGCAGATGGCTTTCGGTGTCCAGTCGATTGACCGCCAGACGCTGAAGAACAATGTCGTCGGTCTCGCCAAGGCTGCCAAGATCTTCAACATCCCGACCACGATCACGACGGTCGAGACGGAAAGCTTCTCCGGCAACACCTTCCCGGAACTGCTCGGCGTGTTCCCTGAGAACGACATTCTGGAACGCACGTCGATGAACTCGTGGGACGACCAGAACGTTCGTGATGCCCTTGCCAAGAACGCCGCCGGCGGCCGCAAGAAGATCGTCGTCTCCGGCCTCTGGACGGAAGTGTGCAACACCACCTTCGCGCTCTCCGCCCTCCATGATGTCCCCGACTACGAAATCTATATGGTCGCCGATGCATCCGGCGGCACCTCAGTCGACGCCCACAAATATGCGATGGACCGCATGGTACAGGCCGGCGTCATCCCCGTGACCTGGCAGCAGGTCATGCTCGAATGGCAGCGCGACTGGGCCCGCAAGGAAACCTACAACGCCGTCACCTCGCTGGTGAAGGAACATTCCGGCGCCTACGGCATGGGCATCGACTATGCGGTCACGCATGTCCACGGCGGTGCCGAGCGCGTCAGCCACGGCAAGCGCATCGGCCCGAACCCAGCCAAGTAATCACCCGTGACCGCCGCTTCCGCAGGATCGAATGTTCCAGATGCGGAAGCGGCTTTCATCTAGAGTCGAGGATGCCCCCATGAAACTCTACCTTCTTTCCATCGGCGCCGGTCTTCTGGTCGGTATCGTCTACAGCCTGCTCAATGTTCGCTCTCCCGCGCCACCGATCGTGGCTCTTGTCGGCCTGCTCGGCATTCTGGTCGGCGAGCAGCTCATCCCCTTCGCCAAGACACTGATCGCCAGGGAGCCGGCGGCCGTCTCCTGGATCAACCAGATCAAGCCGCACATGTTCGGCCATATGCCGAAGGGCGAGAGCCGCAATGACGTCGTCGTGTCTCGCCAGGATCAGCACAAGTCTGATAGCTGACACCGCAAGAGGAGATTCGCTTGCGTTGGGGCCGACACCTAGTCAATCCGGCGCAAAGCGTTGAAATCAATCTTAATAATGAAGCCAGGAGCATTTCCCATGTTCGCCGACCTCATCCTTCACCACGGTTTGATCACCACGCTCGATCGCACCAATCCAACCGCCAGCGCCGTCGCCATCAAGGACGGCGCCTTTCTCGAAGTCGGCACCGATGCCGAGATCATGGCGCTCGCCGGCCCGGATACCAAGATCGTCGACCTCAAGGGCAAGCGCGTCCTGCCCGGCCTGATCGACAACCATACCCATGTCGTGCGCGGCGGCCTGAACTACAACATGGAACTGCGCTGGGACGGCGTCCGTTCGCTCGCTGATGCGATGGACATGCTGAAGCGCCAGGTGGCGATCACGCCGGCCCCGCAATGGGTTCGCGTCGTCGGCGGCTTCACCGAACACCAGTTCGCCGAAAAGCGCCTGCCGACGATCGAGGAGATCAATGCGGTCGCACCGGATACCCCCGTCTTCCTGCTTCATCTCTATGACCGCGCGCTTTTGAACGGTGCAGCGCTCCGCGCCGTCGGTTACACCCGCGATACGCCCAACCCGCCCGGCGGCGAGATTACCCGCGACGCCAACGGCAACCCGACGGGCATGTTGCTTGCCAAGCCGAACGCCGGCATTCTCTACTCGACGCTCGCCAAGGGCCCGAAGCTGCCCTTCGATTACCAGGTCAATTCCACCCGCCACTTCATGCGCGAGCTCAATCGTCTCGGCGTTACCGGTGTAATCGATGCAGGCGGCGGCAACCAGAACTATCCCGATGACTACGAGGTCATCCAGAAGCTCTCCGACGAAAACCAACTCACCGTTCGACTTGCCTATAACCTTTTCACGCAGAGGCCGAAGGCCGAGAAAGAGGATTTTCTCAACTGGACGTCTTCGGTCAAGTACAAGCAGGGCAACGACTACTTCCGCCACAACGGCGCCGGCGAGATGCTGGTCTTCTCCGCCGCCGACTTCGAGGACTTCCGCCAGCCGCGCCCGGAAATGGCGCCGGAGATGGAAGGCGAACTCGAGGAAGTCGTGCGGGTTCTGGCCGAAAACCGGTGGCCCTGGCGCATGCATGCTACCTATGACGAAACCATCTCGCGTTCGCTCGATGTCTTCGAGAAGGTCAACAAGGATATTCCGCTGGAGGGCCTCAACTGGTTCTTCGACCACGCCGAGACCATCTCGGAGCGTTCGATCGACCGGATCGCGGCGCTCGGCGGCGGCATCGCCACACAGCATCGCATGGCTTATCAGGGCGAATACTTCGTCGAGCGCTACGGCCACGGCGTTGCCGAAGCCACGCCGCCGATCAAGCGCATGCTCGACAAGGGCGTCAATGTCTCGGCCGGCACCGACGCCACCCGCGTCGCCTCCTATAATCCATGGGTGTCGCTCTCCTGGATGGTCACGGGCAAGACGGTCGGTGGCATGCAGCTTTATCCGCGCGCCAATTGCCTCGACCGCGAGACCGCATTGCGCATGTGGACGGAGAAGGTCACCTGGTTCTCCAACGAAGAAGGCAAGAAGGGCCGCATCGAGAAGGGCCAGTTCGCCGATCTCGTGGTCCCCAGCAAAGACTTCTTCGCCTGCGCCGAGGACGAGATCTCGTTCCTCACCTCCGATTTCACGATGGTCGGCGGCAAGATTGTCTACGGCTCGGGTGACTTCGCCATATACGACGAAAGCAACATCCCGCCCGCCATGCCGGACTGGTCTCCGGTGCGCAAGTTCGGCGGCTACGCCGCCTGGGGCGAGCCCGATGGCGCCGGTGCCCGCTCGCTGCGCCGCACGGCCATTTCGACCTGCGGTTGCGCCAGCGATTGCGGCGTCCACGGCCACGACCACGCCGGTGCCTGGACCTCGAAGCTACCGATTGCCGATCTCAAGGGCTTCTTCGGCGCACTCGGTTGCTCCTGCTGGGCAGTTTGAGGCTGACGCGATAATCGAACGACGTATCGGCCTGGGCAGCGGGAGACCGCTGCCCAGGCTTGTTTTGCAGGAGTGGAAGGCTCCGCTGAATAATTGCAGATAACGCAATTAAATCGAAACTATTGATGCAATTGTTGGCAGCAATGGTTCCCGTCAATATGGCTCCATTAGACGAACACAGCGCCGCTCGAACCGACCGGCCAAGATCGCAGGAGCAACGATGACCAGCCACTCACCTTCAACACAGCGCAGGCTTCTAGCCGACATCGTATCGGCGCCTGCCGTGCGAACGGCCGCGTTGATTGCGCTTTGCGCCGCCTATATCCAGGGCCCGCTCACCAAGATTTTCGATTTCGGCGGTGCGATCGCCGAGATGGAGCATTTCGGCCTCTCCCCGGCACCCGTCTTCGCCGTCGTCGTCATCGCCTTCGAGCTGACCGCCTCGGCCATGGTGGTGTCGGGCAAGCTGCGCTGGCTGGGCGCGCTCGCGCTCGCCGGCTTCACTATTCTCGCGACCTTCATCGCGCTTCGTTTCTGGGAGCTGCCCGCCGGCATGGAGCGGATGATGGCGACCAACGCCTTCTTCGAACATCTCGGCCTCGCAGGCGCCTTCGTCCTCGTCACCATCTTCGATATCACCAAGGGAGCTGAAAAATGAGCACCGCAAAATCCTCCGGGGGCAGCTTCGCTCCACTCGCCCAACCCGTCTTCGCAGTCCTCTGGGCGGCCACCGTTCTCGGCAATACCGGCAGCTTCATGCGCGATGTCGCGAGCTCCTGGCTGATGACCGATCTTTCGGCCTCGCCGGCCGCGGTCGCCATGGTTCAGGCGGCGGGCACGCTGCCAATCTTCCTTCTTGCCATTCCGGCGGGCGTACTGACTGACATTCTCGATCGCCGCAAATTCTTGATCGCAGTGCAGCTGCTGCTCGCCACCGTGAGCATCAGCCTCATGGTTCTTGCCCAGACCGGCATGCTTTCGGTCAGCGCTCTGATCGGTCTCACCTTTCTCGGCGGCATCGGTGCGGCACTCATGGGGCCGACCTGGCAGGCGATCGTGCCTGAGCTCGTGAAGCGCGAAGATGTCAAGAGCGCGGTTGCGCTGAATTCGCTCGGCATCAACATCGCCCGTTCGATCGGCCCGGCGGCAGGCGGTCTTCTGCTCGCCGCGTTCGGCGCGGGCCTCACCTATGGTGCAGACGTTGCGAGCTATATCATCGTCATCGCAGCACTTGTCTGGTGGCCGCGTACCAAGAATGCCAATGATGCTCTGCAGGAGAATTTCCTCGGTGCCTTCCGGGCCGGCCTTCGTTACACTCGCGCCAGCCGCCCGCTGCATGTCGTCTTGCTGCGCGCCGCGATCTTCTTCGCCTTCGCCAGTGCCGTCTGGGCCCTGCTGCCGCTCGTCGCCCGCCAGCTTCTCGGCGGTGATGCAAGCTTCTACGGCATCCTGCTCGGCGCGGTCGGCGCTGGTGCGATCGCCGGAGCGCTCGTTATGCCGAGGTTGCGTGAACGTCTGAGCGCCGATGGCCTAATGCTCGGCGCAGCGATCACCACGGCTGTCGTGATGGCTATCCTGTCACTTGCTCCGCCGAAGGCCGTTGCCATCGTCGCTCTGCTCTTCCTCGGTGGCGCATGGATCACCGCTCTGACAACGCTCAATGGTGCGGCTCAGGCCGTCCTTCCGAACTGGGTGCGTGGTCGTGGTCTTGCCGTTTACCTCACCGTCTTCAACGGCGCGATGACGGCCGGCAGCCTTGGCTGGGGTGCCATTGGCGAAGCGGCCGGTGTGCCAGGCGCTCTGTTGATTGGTGCTGCCGGTCTACTCGTCGCCGGTGGCATCATGCACCGTGTCAAGCTGCCAGCCGGCGATGCCGATCTGGTTCCGTCGAGCCACTGGCCGGAACCGCTTGTCGCCGAGCCTGTCGCCCACGATCGTGGACCGGTCCTCATCCTGATCGAGTACAACGTCGAAAAGCACAACCGTTCGGCCTTCCTTCGTGCGCTGAACGACATGTCGAACGAACGCCGCCGCGATGGCGCCTATGGCTGGGGCGTGACGGAAGACTCTGCGGATCCGCAGAAGATCGTCGAGTGGTTCATGGTGGAAAGCTGGGCAGAGCATCTTCGACAGCACAAGAGGGTGTCGAACGCCGATGCCGATCTGCAAGGGAAGGTGCTTGCCTACCACTCGGGCCCGGAGAAGCCCGTCGTCCGGCACTTCCTGACGATCAACCGCCCAGGCAAGGCCTGAAAGTCTGGACATAGAAGGGGGCTGGGAGGTCCCCTTCATTTGTCATAACAGCCGGGGTCTTCCTCGCTTCTTTCGTCAGCGCAGTCGCGTCAGATCGACCGGGCGGTTATTGATGATGGCCTCCATCGAGAAGAAGCCTGTCACCGTAGCGAGATCGAAATTCGTGATGAGCTTCTGGTAGAAGGCGTCGTAGCCGGACATGCCTTTTGTTACGACCTTGATCAAGTAATCCCAGTCGCCGCCGATGCGATAGAAGTCGATCACCTCGGGTAACCGTTCGACGTGTGCCCGAAAACCCTCGCTCCATTCCTTCGAATGATGGCGCGTGCGGATCATGACGAAGACTGTTAGATCGAAACCCAGCGCCTTGAGGTCGATGTCGCTATGCGATCCCCTGATAAGGCCAAGGGAATGCAACCGTTGTAGCCGACGCCAGCAGGCGTTTTGCGATAGGCCGATCTTTTCAGCCAGGTCGCGCTGCGACAAGGTCGCGTCATTCTGCATTGCGCTGAGGATCTTCATGTCAAACGCATCGATTTTAGCGGTAGAATCGTTCATTTGACACGCCTCGCAATCGATGTTGGAATGGTTTACTCGAACTTGTGAGAGACGGCACGATATCTGTCAATGCTCACAGTGCGCGTGCTTCAAAGACAGGCGGAACTTCCGGCTGATTGCCCTTTGAAGGCAAGGGTGGGGACGGCTCAGGCCGCAGATTGGGCGTTCGGCGCTCGCTGTGCCCAGGATGAAAATCAAAATGCCTGTCAAACAAGCGTTATGAAAATTAATTTCACAGTTCCAACTTTTTCCGTGTTTCGTGTTGACGAGATCGAATTTTTGTCTCAACTTGACGAAAATAAATTACGTAAATGGGAACGAGAGCAGCATGAAAGTGGGAATTATCGGGCTAGGTTTCCGGCTCGGCTATCTGGGCTACGTCTTCAAGTCGATTGATGAAAGCTTCGAGATCGTCGGCTATGTCGATCCCGAGCCCGCGGGCCTGCCGGGTCTCGTCGAAAAGGGCGTTTCCGTCGGCAAATCCTATGCGACGCCGCAGGAGCTGATCGCCAACGAAAAGCTCGATCTCCTGATGATCGGCTCGCCCAATCTCTTCCATCTCGAGCATATCCGCATCGGCCTCGAAGCCGGTCTGAAGGTGTTCTGCGAAAAGCCGATCGTCACTACGATCGCCGAAAGCATCGAGCTTGCGCGTCTGATGGCCAAGTTCGGTCACGAGCGGCTGATGGTCGGCCTCGTGCTGCGTTACTCGCCGCTTTATCGCGACCTGCAGGCGGTCCAGGCTGCCGGCAATCTCGGCCAGATCGTCTCGATCGAGGCGTCCGAGCATATCGAACCCTATCACGGCGCATTCTTCATGCGCGACTGGCGCCGCTACGAGCGTTATTCCGGCAGTTTCATGCTGGAGAAGTGCTGCCACGATCTCGACCTTTATAATGGCATCGCCGGCGCGCGGCCCGAGCGGGTCGCAAGCTTCGGCGGCCGCAAGAGCTTTACGCCGGCAAACGATCCCGCTCGCGAAGGAATCAATGACCTCGAGCTGTTCCATCGCAAGCCGAGTGGCTGGAAGGGCACCGACAAGGTGTTCGACAGCGATGCCGATATCATCGACTACCAGGTCGCCATCGTCGAATATGCCAATGGCGTGGGCATGAACTTCCATACCAACCTCAACGTTCCTGACCAGTTCCGCCGCTTTGCGATCATGGGCTCGCGCGGGATGGCCGAGGGCGACTTCGTGCGCGGCTATCTCGATGTGCATGAGCAGCTGACCGGCAAGAAGGTCGTTGAGAACAAATACGCGGCCACCGAACTCTCGCAGCACTATGGTGCCGACGAACAGATGGCGGCCGACATTCTCGACAGCGTTCGCACCGGTACGGTGCTGCCCGTCTCGACCCTGAATGCCCTTGAAGCCGGTATTCTGGCACTCTCCATGGACGAGGCCCGCATCAAGAAGACGGTTGTCGACCTGCGTCCCGTATGGGACAAGTTCGACGAGGCGCTCCACGCCAGAGCGGCTTGAGGAGGGCGGCAGGATGAACGTTCAAAGAAGCAACCTCATCTTCGCCTGGATCCTTCTCCTTCCGGCAGTCCTCTATGTTGCGGTCATCGTCGCTTACCCGCTCGTCGATACGTTCATTCTGTCCTTTACCGATGCGTCGCTCAGAAAAGTGACCAATTGGGTGGGCTGGGCGAACTATGAGAAGATCTTCAACGCGACCTTCGCAGACGTGATCGTCCGCACCTTCATCTGGACCTTCTTCTCGGTCTCGCTGAAGATGATCATCGGCACCTTCGGCGCATCGCTGCTGAACAGCGCGGTGCCCGGTCGCTCACTGTTTCGTCTCCTGACCATGCCGCCATGGGTGGTGCCGATGGCGATCGGCATCTTCATGTGGGGCTGGATGTATAACGGCCAGTTCGGGATGATCTCGGGCATGCTGCAGCGCATCGGCTTCGTGGACGGCCCGGTGGCCTTTCTCGCCTATGGCAACACGGCATTCTGGGCAACGATCATCACCGACGTGTGGATCGGCGTGCCGATGGTCACCATCTATTTCCTGGCAGCCATCCAGTCGATCCCGAAGGATCTCTACGAGGCGGCCTGGACGGATGGCGCGGGGCGTTTCTATCGCTTCCGCCGCATCACCTTGCCGCTGATGGTGCCGTCGATCATCACAATGTCGATGCTATCGCTCATTGCCACGTTCAACTCCTTCGATATCATCTGGATCCTGACGCAGGGCGGCCCCAGCGGACAGACCACGACGATGATCATCGATACCTACCAGACGGCCATCGGCTCGAAGAAATATGGTGAGGGTGCGGCCCGCGCGGTGCTGATCTGCATCTTCCTCTCGGCATTCTGCTTTGCCTATTTCCGTGTCACCCGTCGGCTCAACCCGGAGAAGCGCGCATGAAGAACGCGGCCATGATCGATCGCTACAGCTGGTGGGAAATCCTGCTGATTTACCTTGGTGTCTTGGTGTTCCTCACCTTCGTGCTGGCGCCCTTCGTCGAAGGCTTCCTGGTGTCGCTGAAGCCGCTCAGCCAGCTATTCTCGTCGCCGTACCGCTTTTGGCCGGAGAACGGCTCGTTCGAGGCCTATCGCACCATGTGGATCAGCGTTCCGGGCTTCGGGCGCTATATCTTCAACTCCTTCTTCATCTCGATTATCGTCACCGTGATCGTGCTGGCGCTCGTCATCCCGGCCTCCTACGCCTTCGCGAAGTTCGAATTTCGCGGCATGGGCCTGCTGCTTGGCGCGTTCCTGACGGTCAACATGTTCTCTGGCGCCGTGCTGCTCATTCCGCTTTTCCGACTGATGCGCACGCTCGGCGTGCTCAACACCTATTTCGCGATGATCGTGCCAGGCGTGGCGTTCCTCATTCCTTCGGCGATCTGGCTGCTGCGGACCTACATGATCCGCATCCCGCAGGAGCTGAACGAGGCCGCCTATATGGATGGAGCCAGTCACTTCTATACGTTGCGCCGCGTGATCCTGCCGATTGCCATGCCGGGGATCATCGTCGTCGCCATCACCACTTTCATCGGCGCCTACGCGCAGCAATTCATCTTCGCGCTTACCTTCAACTCGAAGACCGAATACATGCCGTTGCCGGTGGGGCTCTTTGCTTACTTCGGTAAGCAGGAGGTTATCTGGAACGAGCTGATGGCAGCCTCCTTCGTCGGCATTCTGCCCGCGATGGTCATCATCTTCTTCCTGCAACGATATCTCGTCGGCGGTCTGACTGCCGGTGCGGTAAAACAATAACAAGTGAACAGCTAACTAACGGGAGTATTGACGTGAGCATCGCTTTCAAAACTAGCCTTATGGCACTGGCCTTGCTCGGCTCGACGGCGCTTGGCGCCATGACGGCCGAAGCTGCCGACAAGGAAATCAGCTGGATCTATTGCGGCGACAAGATCGACCCGATCCACGAGAAGTACATCAAGGAATGGGAAGGCAAGAATCCCGGCTGGAAGGTTGCGCCTGAAGTCGTTGGCTGGGCGCAGTGCCAGGACAAGGCAACCACGCTCGCCGCCGCCGGCACGCCAGTCGCGATGGCTTACGTCGGCTCGCGCACGCTCAAGGAATTCGCCCAGAACGACCTGATCGTTCCAGTTCCGATGACCGACGACGAGAAGAAGGGCTACTACCCGCACATCGTCGACACGGTAACCTTCGAGGGCAACCAGTGGGGCGTGCCGATCGCATTCTCCACCAAGGCGCTCTACTGGAACAAGGATTTGTTCAAGCAGGCCGGCCTGGACCCCGAGAAGCCACCGACAACCTGGGCTGAAGAAATCGCTGCTGCAAAGACCATCAAGGAAAAGACGGGCATCCCGGGCTACGGCCTGTCCGCCAAGACCTTCGACAACACTATGCACCAGTTCATGCACTGGGTTTACACCAACAACGCGACCGTCATCGACGCCGATGGCAAGATCACGCTGGATAGCCCCGGTGTTCTGGCCGCTCTGCAGGCCTACAAGGACATCACGCCTTACTCCGAAGAAGGCCCGACCGCTTACGAGCAGAACGAAGTTCGTGCGATCTTCCTCGACGGCAAGGTCGGCATGATCCAGGCGGGTTCCGGCGCTGCCGCCCGCCTCAAGGACACGAAGATCAACTGGGGTGTGACGACGCTGCCGCTCGGTCCGGACGCCAAGGGCCCAGGCACGCTGCTCATCACCGACAGCCTGGCGATCTTCAAGGGTTCTGGTGTCGAGGACAAGGCGATCGAGTTCGCCAAGTACATCACCTCTCCCGAGCCGCAGGGCGAATACGAACTCCAGGGCGGCGCTGGCCTTACACCTCTGCGTCCGTCGGCAAAGGTCGATGAATTCATCAAGGCCGATGCTTCCTGGAAGCCGTTCATCGACGGTATCGCCTATGGTGGTCCCGAGCCGCTCTTCACCGATTACAAGGGTTTCCAGAACTCCATGATCGAAATGGTCCAGTCCGTCGTGACAGGCAAGGCCGAACCAGCTGACGCCATCAAGAAGGCCGCTGGCGAGATCGAAGCGTTCAAGTAAGCCTTTGTTGGGGATCGCGGGCGCGCAACACCCGCGATCCCTTCGCTATCGAGAGTAAGCGCCGCGCGTGGCGGTGACCGGAGACAGGTTTTGGGACAGTTATTTCTCAACAAGGTTCAGAAATTTTACGGCGACTTCGAGGTTCTGAAGAGCGTTCAGCTCGAGGTGAACAATGGCGAGTTCGTCGTGTTCGTCGGCCCCTCCGGCTGCGGCAAATCCACATTGCTTCGCATGATCGCCGGCCTGGACGCGACGTCGGCGGGTGACATCGTGATCGATGGCCTGAGGGTCAACGATCTGCCGCCGGTCAAGCGCGGCATCGCGATGGTGTTCCAGTCCTACGCGCTCTATCCGCATATGAGCGTTTTCGAGAATATTGCCTTTCCGCTGCGCGTCGAAAAGATGGAAGAGGAAAAGCTCAAGGCCAAGGTCGAAAACGCGGCCCGCATCCTGCACCTCGACCAGCGCCTGCAGCAGAAGCCGGGCATGCTCTCCGGTGGTCAGCGCCAGCGCGTGGCGATCGGCCGCGCGATCGTGCGCGAGCCGAAGATCTTCCTGTTCGACGAGCCGCTCTCCAACCTCGACGCCGCGCTGCGCTCCGACATGCGCATCGAGCTTGCGAAACTGCACCGCCAGCTCAAGGCGACGATGATCTACGTCACCCACGACCAGGTCGAGGCGATGACGATGGCGGACCGCATCGTGGTGCTCAACGCCGGCGAGATCGCTCAGACGGGGGCCCCGCTCGAGCTCTACCACAAGCCTGCCAACATCTTCGTGGCCGGGTTCATCGGCAATCCGAAGATGAACTTCCTGCCGGTCACCTGCACCGCCGTAGGCGACAAGAGCGTGACCGTAGAATACAAGGGCCAGTCGCTCACCGTGCCGGTCACGCCGCGCGAAGGCGTCGTCGGCCAGACGCTGACCCTGGGCGTACGCCCCGAGCATATCCAGCTTGCATCCGGCGATATCTCGCTCACCATCACGCCAAGCGTCATCGAGCGTCTCGGCGCGCAGACTGTCGCTTACGCAGCGCTAAATGGTGAGGGCGAGAACTTCTGCGCCACGCTGTCAGGCAGCGTCGGCGTGCGACCGGAGCAACCGATGCTCGTCGGCATCAATGCGGTGGATTGCCACCTCTTCGATGAATCTGGAATCGCGTTCGAACGCCATGTGGCGTTGACCGATATCGATCTCAATCTGCTGAACCCGACTGCGCTCGCCTGATCGCGAGCGCAGTCGCGCCATCAGCGATCGAGGAAATTGTAGAATAACGCGTTGGCCGGGTACGAGTAGGAGCCCCTGTCGACGATTCCGTGGCGGTACATACAATTGCGCAGTGCCGTCACGTGCCACAGGCTGTTCACGTCGGTCGAGCCGCGGCGAAACGCTTCCTGCTCGCAATAGGGATAGGTGTGATCGAAGCGGGCCAGAGTGGTCGGATCGGAATCGACACGGACACCGGAATAGGTCTGCCATTGCGACGGCGCCTGCGCGGCTGAAATGCACGCCAGGCTCCCTGCGACTCCCAATGCAATCAAAGCTCTCATGAATGATCTCCCATGACGTCGCCGGAATACTGGCGCATCAATAAGATGCGCCGGATATGGCAAACTTCAAGGAGGACTACCCAACGGCGTTACCGGCCTGTGAACGGCCGCCAACCCGATGCTGCGACTACCAGACAAGCCCGCGAGCGGCGACGTCCTCGATGCGGGTGACGACGCCGTCGCGATGGAAGACCATGGTGTCAAAGAGGTTCGAGACCACGCAGGTGTGGTTCGGGATGATCAGAAGCTTGTCGCCGATCTGCGGCCGAGCCCCCTCGCATTTCGAGAGGTCGATCACGCCGTGCTCTTCCGAGAGACCGGTGATCGACGCCTGCGGATAGCCGACCACCTGGCCATAATCCGTGAAGCCGAGCAGGTCGGAGGTCAGTGCTTTCGAGCCCGCATCGATAACGGCGCGATCCCCCGTCGGGCGGGAAACGACAGTGACGAGAATATGCATGGCGCAGTCGTCCACTGTGCAATGTCCGGCGCGGACCATGGAGCGGTCATTATAGATGTAGGTGCCGGCCCGGTGTTCTGTGGCGGCGGGAACCAGATGGGCATCGAACAGGCTCGGCGAGCCGCCATTGCTGACGATAGGGCAGGCGATGCCTTCGGCCTCAAGCAAGCTCAGCGTTTGCGCAAGAAAGGCCTGGACCTCGGTGGCGGCGCCCGGCTTCGGATAATTCAGCAGCCCGCCAAAGGTGAGGCCCGCTGCAGCGTCGATGTGCTTGGCGAGCGCCACGGCTTGCGCGGGCTTCTGCACGCCGCAGCGCCCAGCGCCGGTATCGCACTCGACCAGCACCACAAGCGGCTTGCGCGCAGCAAAATAGGTAGCCAGACCGTCGACGGTGTAGGCGCTATCCGCGACCACCTTCAGCCCGGATATCCGCTCGTTCAGCGCCGCGAGACGCTCGAGTTTCGCGCTGCCGATGATGTTGAAGGTGATGAGGATGTCCACGAAGCCCGCGTCGGCGAAAACTTCGGCCTCGGTGACCTTTTGGCAATTGATGCCCTTGGCGCCCGCCGCCACCTGCTGGGCAGCCAGCGCTGGGATCTTGTGCGTCTTGATGTGCGGACGGAAGTCGATGCCGTGCGCGTCCATGTAGGCCTGCGTGCGGGCGATATTGGCCGTCATCCGGTCTTCATCGATAATCGGCCGAGGTGTCGAGAGATCCGCGACCCTGTCGCCGGGCTTGGCGACGACGGCAAATGGGCTGTTGTGCATCTGAGGCTACTCCATGTTAAGCGCCGTGGGGATCGGCGATCATGGGCCAGATATCCTTGCGCGCCCGCCGATACGGCGTCTTCGCCGGATTGTTAGGATAAGGCGTGCCGGCAGCGCAATAGATGATTTCGGACGCTATCTTCGAGAATGAGGCGTAGAAGTGGTTCGTCGACTTGATGACGAGGATCTTCTTCTGCGTCGGATCGATGCCCATGACCGAGAACAGGCTCGGATCGAAGCTTTGAGCACGCGTCGAGTTCAAAATGATATCGATTCCATCGAGCACGATGTGTGCCGCATCGCCGAAGGGCGCGAAGCTTTCGCCAAAGCGCATCTCGGCATTCGGCACGATTTTTATGACCTTGACCAGACCGTCGATCGGGTTGCCGGTGCCCGGCGCGGACTTGGCACCGAAGCGCAACGGAATCTCAGCGCCTTCGCCGGCCGCCATGCATATCTGCACGGCCATCGGGTCCCAGATCGTGCCGATCGCCACATCGGTGACGCCGCGCGCCAGGAGTTCGCCCAGCACCACTGTCGCGTCGCCGGCTGTTCCGCCGCCGGGGTTGTCCCACATATCGGCGATCACGACGGGCCATGCGGTCGCCGCCAGCGCCTGCGACACAGCCTCTTTCTCGTCGATCTGCGGCATCATGAAGGTGCCGCGTTTCGAAAAGAGTTCCATGCCCAGTTCGCGCGCCAGCCCATCGCCCTTGGCCTTGCGGTCATTGGTGACGACCAGCAGCTTGGTGCCCATCTCAGGTACGTCGCCGGCCATGAAGCCGTGGACAACGGAGATGGAGAGAACGTCGGGGTCGTCCTTCTCGATCTGCATGATCTTGTCGACGAAGGAGCGCATCGGATCGCGCGAGGTCGGAAACACGTCGATCATCTGGCAATCGAAGACGGACATGTCCGGTTTTACACGGCCCTCCAGCGTGTCGACGGCGATGCGCCACAGATCCTCGGCACGATCGACAAAGTCCGTGTGCGGGAACTCCTTGAAATAGACGAAGGCATTGGCGGCGGCGAAACGCTTGGCCGTCAGATGGCTGTGCGGATCGAGCTCGGCGAAAACGGGAATATCGGGCCCGACAATTTCGCGAATGCGCGTCAGCGTATCGCCTTCCGTATCCTCGTAACCGGCGGCGACCATGGCGCCATGCAGGCCGAGCACGACGGCATCGACCGGCATCGCCGCGCGGAGTTGTCCGAGGATTTCGTCGCGCAGGCCTTCATAGGTCGCGCGGTTGACGAGACCGGCCGGATCCGCCCAGGTCGCGGTGCCCTCGATCAGCGTCCAGCCCTTCTCCGCGCAAACGCGCCGGCCGACGGTGATCGGCGCGGAGCAGAGCGTCGGCGTTTCGGGATGTTCGCCCGGCGGCGCATAGAGCGACGCCTCGAAAGCGCGCCGATCGACGCAAATGGGGGAGAAGGTATTGGTCTCGGTTGCGAGAGCCGCCGTGAAAATCCGCAATGTATCGGCCTTTGTGTTGATCAACCCATCGGGTTCGGAAGATAGCCGGTGAAACCGGAGATCTTCCAACGCCCCTCGTGCAGGCGGCAGTAATAAAGGGTCTGCCACTGCATGATGTCGCGGTTGCCGTCGGCCTTGGCGATGCCACCGTCGAACTTCTTGCGTACCAGCGCCATCTCGCCCTCAATCTCGATATCCTCGAGCGTGGTCGTGGTGAAAATGGCGGTGCGGGTGTCTTCTGCAAAGGATTGCGTCGAAAAATCCTTGGCCTGGCGAACCCATTCGTCGCGATAGGCGGCAAGCGTCGGGAAGGCGAGGCGCCACTTGTCGGGGCTCACTTCCTTGCGACCGTCAATGCCGATGAAGCCGTCCTCGACGAAATCGTGCTCGACCATCGACCAATCGGCGGCCAGGAAAGCGTCGATATCGCGGTGAACGAGCATCTCCCAGATTGAGTGCCGGGCAATGTCGGAGGCGGGGAAGGGGTTCTTGAAAGGATCGCGCATGGTGTTCCCGATTGAAATTCTTTTCATGAATGACGTTTTTCTCTGGTCAAATTCCGCTTAATATGGTCACTTGTCAACTTATCACGAAGATAATTTGCAAGGATCGGTCAATGTCCATCAAGCGTTATGGCACTGTTCAGACCGGCGCAGGCGGAAAGCCGCTGCCGTTTGCCCGTGCGGTCGAAGCCGACGGCTGGCTCTATGTGTCGGGCCAGGTCGCCATGGAAAATGGCGAGATCATCGACGGCAATATCGTCGCGCAGACGCACAAGACGATCCAGAACGTGATCGCGATCCTTGAAGAGGCCGGCTACGGCCTTGAGCATGTTGTGCGCTGCGGCGTGTGGCTCGACGATCCCCGCGATTTCTGGACCTTCAACGGCATCTACCAACAGTATTTCGGCGAGCATCCGCCGGCACGCGCCTGTGTGCAATCGTCGATGATGGTCGATTGCAAGGTCGAAATCGATTGCGTCGCGTATAAAGCGAAAGACAAATAGCGCGATAGACCTAAGGGAGCCGGGCATGGATATTTTCTCGACATTGCAGGAAGAGAAGGCCCGGCTTTCGCCGTCGGAAACCCGTATCGCGGATATTCTGCTCAACGACTTTGAATTCGCCGTCAACGCCTCGATCATCGAGCTGGCGGAGAAGGCGGATGTCTCGCCGCCGACGGTAACCCGCTTCTGTCGCCGTGTCGGCTGCGAAAGCTTTTCCGATTTCAAGGTTCAGCTTGCGCGCACGGCCTATGTCGGGATGCGCTATCTCAGGCCCGAGCCGAAGAGCCGCGATCCCGGTGACGTCGCCCAGGACATCATCACCAAGGCGCAAAATGCGTTGTTTCTGCTGCATCGCTCGCTTGACCTTGCCGCCATCGAGCAGGCCGCAGAGAAGATCGCCAAGGCCGGGATGATCTATGCCTTCGGCTCGGGCGGCAATTCCTCGATGATTGCCAGCGAGCTGCAGAACCGCCTTTTTCGTTTCGGCCTACATGTGACCGCGAGCTCCGATCACGGCATGCAGCTGATGCTGGCGGCAGCGGCGAAGTCGACGCATGTCATCGTCGGCTCGTCGTTTTCGGGTCGCAACACCGAACTGGTCCGCTCCTTCACGCTCGCCCGCGAGACCGGCGTCACGACCATCGCCCTGACGCAGGCCGATAGCCTCGTCGCCAAGGCCGCGGACATCGTCATCCCGATCGATCTTGCCGAAGGCAACAACATCTTCCGGCCGACCTCGACGCGCATCGCCTATCTGGCCGCTGTCGACATCCTGGCCAGTCTCGTCGCCTACAACATCCCGCAGGCGGCGGTCACCCTTCGACGCATCAAACAACAACTCGTTGCCCACCGTGACGGCGATGACCGTCAGCTGCTCGGGGACTGAGGATTTCATGTCAGGAAAGGACTTGAAATGACAAAATCGGTAGCGATCGTGACCGGTGCTGCGGGCGATATCGGCCGTGCCATCGCCAACCGGCTCGCGGATGACCACGACGTCGTCCTGCTTGTCGACATTGACGGCGCCGCCGCCGAAAAGGCCGCGCGTGCGCTGGGTTCGGCTGAGCGCTTCGCCGCCGTCAGCTGCGATGTGACGAGCGAGCATAGCGTTGCCGAAATGGCGAAGACCGCCGCGTCGCTCGGTGCGCTGAAGACGCTGGTCAACAATGCGGGTGCCGCGCGCGCCGTCAGCCTGCAGTCGACGAAGCCGGAGGATTGGCGCGCAGATAGCGCGCTCAACCTCGAAGCGCCGTTCCTCTGCTTCAGCGCCGTCGCCGATCTCCTGAAGGTGACGCAGGGCTCGGTGGTCAACATCGCCTCCGTCAACGGCATGCACGTCTTCGGCCATCCGGCCTATAGTGCCGCCAAGGCCGGCCTTTTGCATTTCACCAAGCTGGTCGCCGTCGAATACGGCAAGTTCGGCATCCGCTCGAACGCGATTGCGCCGGGCACGGTACGCACGCAGGCCTGGGAAGCCCGCGCCGCCGCCAATCCCAATGTCTTCGAGGAAGCCCGCCGCTGGTATCCGCTGCAGCGCGTCGTCGATCCGAAAGACGTCGCCAATGCGGTCGGCTTCCTGGCAAGCGCGCAGGCCAATGGCATCACCGGTGTCTGCCTGCCCGTCGATTGCGGCCTTACCGCGGGCCAAGCGGAACTTGCCCGCACCTTCTCCCAATCCGCTGACTACTGATCAAAAAAAGAATACTGAGAGGAACAGTTATGGACACGGCCCCTTATCGTCTGGAGAGCTGCTGGCAGCCGGACGGCGGTCCAAATGGTCGCTTCACCTTTACCCTTTTTAATCTGTCGGATGCGCCGCTTACGGATTTCAAGATCGTCTATACGTCGCTGACACGGGTGATTGACAAGAAGGCTTGCGAGAACGCGACCTTCCTGCGCCGCAACGCCAATTTCCATGAGTTCGCGCCACCAACAGGCCATTCCATCGCGCCGGGTGTAGGCTGGACCTTTACCGTGAGCGGTCTGCACCGCCCGGCCAAGCACTGCACCGATGGCGCCAAGTCGGCCTACGTGACGCTTGCCGATGGCAGCCACGTCGCGGTCGCCGTGTCCGATCTCCTCCTGGAGGGCCGCGTCAGCGAGCCGCCGCCGGTGCTGCTGCCGCAAGGCAAGCTCGACCTGCCTTTCGCGCTCCAGCCGTGGCCGGCCGAAATCGACGCCAAGCCCGGCGATGGCTTTCCAGTCGTGCTCTATCCCGCGGCCGGCGCTTCCTCGGATGATCTGCGCGCCATGTCCACGGTCACCTCGCTGGTACGTCGCCTCTTCGAAAGCGCGCATGCCCCGTTCAATCTGCAGCCGTCGCCGCAGGGCCGCGCGCTGCGTTTCGCCGCCGATGCCGCGATTCCTGCCGAGGGCTACAAGCTCACCTTCTCGGCCGACGAAATCACGCTTGCCTATGCGGACGCCGCCGGTCGCCAGTATGGCCTGACGTCGCTTGCGCAGCTGCTCGAGGGCGCGCGCAGCCACCCCGGTACATTCCGTTTCCCGATCTCGGGCACCATCGTCGACAAGCCGCGCTATAGCTGGCGCGGCTGCCATCTCGACGTCTCGCGACAGTTCTATCCGGCAGCCGATATCAAGCGGCTTGTCGACATTCTGGCATGGCTGAAACTCAATATCTTCCATTGGCACCTGACCGATGACGAAGCCTGGCGCCTGGAGATCAAGGCCTATCCGGAGCTCACGACCACTGGCGTGCTGCGCGGACCGGACGCACCGCTTCTGCCGCAGCTCGGCAATGGCGCGGAGCCGGTCGGCGGTTTCTATTCGCAGGACGATGTCCGCGAGATCGTCGCCCACGCACTGGCGTTGAGCGTCGAGGTCGTTCCCGAGATCGATATCCCTGGCCACAGCACGGCGACGCTGGTGGCGCTGCCGGAGCTGACCGACGGACAGGAAGCACCGGACAGCTATCATTCTGTCCAGGGCTATCCGAACAATGCGCTGAACCCCGCCATTCCGCTGACCTACACCTTCCTCGAAAAGGTGCTTGACGAGATGGTCGAGCTCTTCCCGTCGAAGTATCTGCATATTGGCGGCGACGAGGTGGCGAACGGTTCCTGGCTGGCGTCGCCGCTTGCCAAGAAACTGATGGAGCAGGAAGGCATCGAGGGCACCTTCGCGCTGCAATCCTACTTCCTGAAGCGCGTCAAGGAGATGCTGACGGCGCGCGGGCGCAAGCTTGCGGGCTGGAACGAGGTCGCCCATGGCGGCGGCGTCGCGGCCAAGGATACGCTGCTGATGGCCTGGGAGAACCCGCAGGTTGGCATCGAGCTCGCCAGGGAAGGCTACGAGGTGGTCATGACCCCCGGCCAGGCCTATTATCTTGATATGGTGCAGGCCGAGGCCTTCCAGGAACCCGGCGCCAGCTGGGCGGGCACGGTGCCGCCGGCCCACACCTATGGTTATGAAGCCGAAGGCGATTTCCCCGAAGAGCTGAGGGACAGGATGAAGGGCGTTCAGGCCTGCATCTGGTCCGAGCACTTCCTGTCGCGCGGCTATTTCAACCGTCTCGTCTTCCCGCGCCTGCCGGCCATTGCCGAGGCCGCCTGGACACCGAAGGCGAAGAAGAACTGGGATCGCTTCTCGGCCATCGTGCCGCTGAGCCCGAAACTCTAAGGAGCTGACGATGCGGATCGCTGTTGGCGGAATTCATACCGAGTGCAGTACCTATTCGCCGGTGCTGATGGCCGTCGAGGATTTTCGCGTCCTCAAGGGCGCGGACCTTTTGGGGGCCGAGTATTTCAACTTTCTGAAGGCTGATGGCTTCGAGCATCTGCCACTGCTTCATGCGCGCGCCGTGCCTGGAGGTCCGGTCTCCCGCGTCGCCTACGAAGCTTTCAAGAGCGAGTTTCTCGCTCTCCTGAAGGCGGCCTTGCCGCTCGATGGGCTCTATCTTGCCATGCATGGCGCGATGAATGTCGAGGGCATGGACGACGCCGAGGGCGATTGGATTTCGGCCGCGCGCGCTGTTGTCGGGCCCGATGTCGTCGTTGCTGCGAGCTATGACCTGCACGGCAATGTCAGCCAGAAGATCATCGATCAGCTCGACATCTTCGCCGGCTACAGGACCGCGCCACATATCGATGTGCGTGAAACCATGGTGCGGGCGTGGTCGATGCTGGTCGATGCCTTGAAGAGCGGCACGCGTCCCGGCGTTGCCTGGGCTCCGGTGCCGGTTCTCTGGCCTGGCGAGCGCACATCGACGGAAGACCAGCCGGCGAAGGCGCTTTATGAGGCGCTGCCGGTCTTCGATCAGCGTGCAGGCGTTCTCGATGCCAATCTGATGGTCGGTTACGTCTGGGCCGACGAACCACGCGCGACCGCCTGCGCGGTCATCACCGCGACTAGCAAGGGTGCGGCGGCCAAGGCTGCGGAAGAGATCGCGCTTTCCTATTGGAACGCACGCGAAGATTTCCGCTTCGGTCCCGTCACCGGGCCGTTGGCGGAGATGCTTGATATCGCCGAGAAGGCCGAGACCTCGCCGGTCATTCTCGCCGATTCCGCCGACAACCCGACGGGTGGCGGCGTCGGCGACCGCGCTGACGTGCTGAACGCGCTGATCGCGCGCGGCTTCGATGGCGCACTGATCGCGGGGATTACGGATCGTCCCGCTGTCGAGGCCTGCTTTGCCGCCGGTCAGGGCGCCACGTTGGCTCTGACCATCGGCGGCAGCCTCGATGGGTCGAGCACGCCGGCCAAGGTGCAGGCGGAGGTGGTGCTGCTGTCCGATACGGACGTGGCCGCCGAGCGCCAGGCGGTCGTGCGCGTTGGCGGGATCACCGTCGTGCTAGCTGCCCGCCGCCGGCCGTATCACAACATCGCCGACTTCACCCTGCTCGGGCTTGATCCGAAGGCCGTACGGCTCCTGGTCGTCAAATCCGGCTACCTCTCACCGGAACTCGCTCCGATCGCCAATCCGAACCTGATGGCGCTGACGCAGGGTGTGGTGAACCAGGATATCGAGGGGCTCACCAGCAACCGCCGCGCGCGGCCTGCATTCCCGTTCGATCGCGATTTCAGCTATATCCCGCAAGCGCGCTTCTCGGCGCGCTGGACCGACTGATAGAAAATAACTGACAGCCTGGCGGTTTCGGTTTTATACCGGACCCGCCAGGCCGCGCTCGCCCAAGACGGGCGTCAGCCGCCACCGCCACGAATTCGAACATGACCCGCTTTCTTCCCGCCGTCTTCCGCGACCCGACCATCCGGGTGAGCATGCTCGCCCTCTTTATGTTCGGCGTCGCGAGTGCCGCCACCTCTCCCTATCAATCCGTCGTCGGCATCCGCGAACTGGGCTTGAGTAACGGACTCTACTCCGCGCTGATTTTTTCCGCCGCGGCTGTCAACGTTACCGTCAGCATCCTGCTCGGCAATCTGGCGGACCGGCTCGGCGAATACCGTAGCATGATGCTGGCGACTGCAATCTTTGGCGTGCTCGGCTATGGTGCGATCTACATTCTGCCGCATCAGGCGACCTTCGTGGTCAGCACTCTACTGCTCCTGCCGGTCTATGGCTCGCTGAATTCGCTGCTCTTCGGCAATGTCCGCCGAAGGACAACCGGCATGTCGCGCGACGACGTCGCCAGGGTCAACTCCGGTGTGCGCGCGATGATGTCGCTCTCCTGGGTTCTGGTTCCCGGCCTGACTGGCGTGTTGCTCGCCCGGTCGCCAAGCATGCTGCCGGCCTATCTGTTCGCCGGCATCGGCTGCGCCGTCTGCTTTGGCCTCATCGCCATCTTCCTGCCGCGCCAGGCGGGGACCGACAAGGCCGCGAGCCGCCATCTTTCCCATCTCGCGGCGCTGGGCGAGGTCGTTTCACCACCGGTGCTTGTCCGGGTCATCGCCATCGCGCTCATCAGCTCGACGCTGCACATCAACGGCGCCATCCTGCCGCTGATCGTCACCGGAGCGGCGCATGGGACGGTCGCCGATCTCGGCATCCTCATCGGCATTGTCGCCTTCCTCGAAGTCGTCTTCATCATCGTCTGGGGGCGGGCGCAAAGGATCATGAGCCATGTGACGGCGCTCGCGATCGGCGCGAGCATCTATGTCGTCTATCTCACGCTGCTCGGTTTCGCCTCAGCACCCTGGCATGTCTACTCACTCACCCTGATCAGCGGCATTGGCGCGGCTGCGCTGATCAGCATCCCGATCACCTATCTGCAGGACCTGATCGCCGAGCGTCCGGGATTGGGCAGCGCGCTCATCTCCGTCAACATCTTCATCAGCGCCGGCCTCAGCGCATTGCTCTTTGCCATCGGCACCGCAGTCAGCAGCTACTCCGGCACGGCCTTCATCGGCGCGCTTGCCGGCGTGATCGGGCTGGCGATGCTCTTGTATTTCGATCGGCTGGGGCGTCGCTGAGCCCCGCTGGTAGCGCAATGTTGAACTGACGAGCGGAAACGGTCGTGTAGTATTGCAACTGAGACGGATGGATGGAGGATCAATCATGAATCGGCTGACCGCGAAGGACTTCCCCCAGGAACTGCTTGAACTCTACGATTATTACGCGCACGGCAGGATCACCAAGCGTGAATTCCTCGACCGAGCGAGCAAATTCGCCGTTGGCGGCCTGACCGCCGCAGCGATCCTTTCCTCGATGAGCCCGAACTATGCGCTGGCGACGCAGGTGGAGTTCACCGACCCCGATATCATCGCCGAATACATTACCTATCCCTCGCCTAAGGGAAATGGGGAGGTGCGCGGCTACCTCGTTCGCCCGGCGAAGGCCGAGGGGAAGGTAGCCGGCGTGGTTGTCGTCCATGAAAACCGGGGGCTCAACCCTTATATCGAGGACGTTGCGCGGCGTGTTGCCAAGGCCGGCTTCATCGCGCTGGCCCCCGATGGCCTGACGTCGGTTGGTGGCTATCCGGGGAATGATGAGAAGGGCCGCGAACTGCAGCAGACGGTCGATCCGCAGAAGCTGATGAACGACTTCTTTGCCGCGATCGAGTTTCTGATAAAGAGCGACCTGACCACAGGCAAGGTCGGCATTACCGGCTTCTGCTACGGTGGCGGCGTCGCCAATGCCGCAGCCGTTGCGTATCCGGAACTTGGTGCCGCCGTGCCGTTTTACGGCCGTCAGCCAACTGCCGACAGCGTCGCGCGCATCAAGGCGCCGCTGCTTCTCCACTACGCCGAACTCGACAAGGGCATCACCGACGGCTGGCCGGCCTATGAGGCGGCGCTCAAGGCGGACAAGAAAGTCTACGAGGCCTATGTCTATCCCGGTGTGAACCACGGCTTTCACAACGACTCGACCCCGCGCTACGACGAAGCCGCCGCCAAGCTCGCCTGGGAACGGACTGTGGCCTGGTTCAAGAAATATCTGGTCTAGGCGCTGCCAAAGAGGCTACCGACCGCCCATACTGGCGATCGGAGCGTAGTGCATCCGATCAGTAGCCGACCAACAGGTTCTGTCCGAAATCCGGCTGAACGCCCAGTATCGGCCCGACCCGCTTGACGATATCGGCCACCATCGGTGCTGCGGTTTGGGCGGCGAAGTTGAGGTTTTGCAAACCCGTCAGCGGTTGATCGACGAATGACAAAACCACGTATCGCGGGTTTTGCATCGGGAAGCCCGCGAGGAAAGAGTTGAAGCTCAGCTTGTGTGAATAGACGCCGTGGATAACCTTGTTGGCCGTCCCGGTCTTGCCGCCGACATGGAAGCCGGGGACATCGGCGGTTCGCCCTGTGCCCTGCTCGCCGTTCAGCTTGAAGAGATATCGGATGGTGTCGCTGGTGCTCTTCTTGACGACGGCTTGCTCGGTCTTCGCAGCCTCTTCGCGCGTGCGCGGCAGGAAGGTCGGCTCGATCAGTTCGCCGCCATCCAGAAGAGCCGCGCCGGCGACTGCCGTCTGCATCGGCGTCGTGGCAACGCCGTGGCCGAAGGCGGCGGTGAGGGAGTTGATCTTCTTCCAGACCCTCGGCTGGCTCGGCGCTTTTACCTCCGGGAGCTCCGTTTGCATCTTCGAGAGCAGGCCGAAGCGGGTCAGATAGTCTTTCTGAATATCCATGCCGACGACATCCATCATCTTGGCGGTGCCGACGTTTGACGAGTAACGGAAGATTTCGGGGATCGACAACACGCGCCGTGGCACGTCGCGGTCGTCGTGGATCGTGAAGCCGCCGTAATGGAGAGGTGTGCTGGCGTCGAACGTATCGGACAGCTTGATCTTCCCAGTGTCGATCGCCATTGCGATCGAGAAGGTCTTGAAGACGGAGCCCATCTCGTCGGTACCATTCGACATCCGGTTGAGCCAGCCTTTGTCGCCATCTGCTTGCGGATCGTTCGGATCGAAGTCCGGCGCGGAAGCCATGGCGAGCACCTCGCCGGTGTAGATATCAAGGATAACGGCTCCGGCCGATTGCGCCTGATACCGGCCGATCGCATCGGCCACCACGTCGTGCACGGCGTTCTGCGCGCGGATATCGATGGAGAGCTTCACCGGTTCCAGGCTGCCGGCGATTGTGAGGCCCGTCGAGGCGAGTGCGGAGAGGCCCTGGTCGTCGAGATATTTCTCCATGCCGCTGACCCCGTGATTGTCGATATCGACATAGCCGAGGATATGCGCGGCGGTGCGGCCGCCCGGATAGAAGCGCTTTACTTCGGGGCGGAAGCCGATGGCGGGAATGCCGAGCTTCAGCACTTCGCTCTGCTGCTTGGGGCTCAGCTGGCGCTTCAGCCAAGCGAAGTGCGAATGACGGTTGGAGAGTTTTTGAAATGTCGAGCGCTTGTCGAGATCGGGAAAAACGGTGGCGAGCTTTTCGACGGCATCATCGACGTCGACGATCTTGATCGGTTCGGCGAACATCGACACGGTGCGGATATCGGTCGCAAGCAGCTCTCCGTTGCGATCCAGGATATCGGGGCGCGATGCGACCGACGAAGGCTTGGGCAGGATGGCGGAGGTGGAGTTGTCGCCGTGCACGCCGTAATAGATGAGCTTGCCGCCGATGACGCCGTAGGCAAGCACAAGCACGGTGCCCAATATCGCCAGGCGCGATCTCGGCGTGGGCGCCTTGCGGCGTGGCTTTACCAGGCGCTTGCCACCATCGCGAGAGCCGAATTCCAGGCTGACGAGCCGCCCGCTTCTGGATGCTAGAGTTTGAAGAATGGACATCGGATCCAGCTTGCCAAATAGCGCGCATACGAATTGTTAGTACGCATCAGCTAGCGCCGAGATCGTTAATGCGGTGTTAACGAATTGCCTCGGCTTGGCTCATTTCACAAAGAAGTCATTCCAAGGCCGCCACCTTTCTACTGAAGGTGGCGACGTCGCGAGGGCCAGTGCTGCTATTGCTTGTCCGACGCCCTGTCCCGAAGAACGCCGCTGCGTATCAGCCGATCGACATGAGGCTCGCATTGCCGCCGGCGGCAGCGGTGTTGATTGAGGTAGAAACCTCTTCCAGCAGCCAGTTCAGGCAATAGGCTTCGGGATTGCGCTCCAGCTCCGCCGTCGAGGCCGCCTGCGTCAGGAGCAGCGGGCCAGACATGGCCGCGATTTCCTGCTGCATCGAGGCAATGCGCGCGCTGTCGCCTTCGATGAGCGCGCCGGAGAGAATCTCGCTCGTGCTCCTGCCGTTGCCGAAGTGGATACGCTGGGAGACGCTCGATGGAAGGCCTTTCAGGCTGCTGCGAAGGCTGTCACTGCATTCGATGAATGCGTTGTTGCCTGTTGCCAGAACCGATGAGATCTGGCGATGCAGGCCGACTTCCGAGACCGGTGCGCAGAAGATGGTGCCGCGCGAGTGCAGCGCGTAGATGTTGCGCTCGCCGACGGGGCCGGTGAGCTCGCTCTCCAGACCAAGCGCCGATTGGCTGCCAAGATTGCGGGCCATCTCGGCCTCGTCATGCAGTTCGCGCTCGTCGAGCCACTTGGCGAAATCCGAAAGCGCCGGATCGCTATAGACCGAGCTGTGCTGAGGCGGGATCGGCGGTGTATTCACCAGGCGGCCGAGATAGAGCGGTCCGCCGGCCTTCGGGCCAGTTCCGGAAAGCCCGCGCCCGCCGAAGGGCTGAACGCCGACCACTGCGCCGATGACGTTGCGGTTGACGTAAACGTTGCCGACCGCGATGCGGGAGGTCACGCGGGCGATCGTCTCGTCGAGGCGCGTGTGCAGGCCGAAGGTCAGGCCATAGCCCGTGGCGTTGATCTCATCGACCAGCCGGTCCAGATCCTGCCGGCGCCAGCGGATGACATGCAGCACCGGCCCAAACACTTCGCGCTTCAGTTCGGCGATGTTGTTGAGCTCCACGATCGTCGGGGCGACGAAGGTGCCATGCTGTGTCTCTGTCGGCAGCTCGATGCGTTCCACCTGGCGGCCAAGCGCCTGCATCGATTTTACGTGGGTCTCGATGATTTCCTTCGCGTCGGCCGTAATGACGGGGCCGATATCGGCGGAGAGGCGATTGGTGTTGGCGATCGTCAGTTCGCGCAGCGCGCCCTTCAGCATCGTCAGCGTGCGGTCGGCGACGTCGTCCTGCAGGCAAAGAATGCGCAGCGCCGAGCAACGCTGGCCGGCGCTGTCGAAGGCCGATGCGATGACATCGCCCACGACCTGTTCGGCAAGCGCCGAGGAATCGACGATCATCGCGTTCTGGCCGCCGGTTTCCGCGATGAGCGGGATCGGCTTATCGTCGGCCGACAGGCGCTTGACGAGTTCGGCCTGGATCAGCCGGGCAACTTCGGTCGAGCCGGTGAACATGACGGCTGCTGTCTCCGGCGCCGCGACAAGGGCCGCACCGACGCTACCTTCGCCCGGAACCAACTGCACGACATCCTTCGGAATGCCCGCCTCATGCAGGATCCTGACGGCCTCGGCGGCAATCAGCGGCGTTTCCTCGGCGGGCTTCGCGAGAACTGGGTTGCCGGCAACGAGGGCGGCCGCGACCTGGCCGCTGAAGATCGCCAGCGGGAAGTTCCATGGGCTGATGCAGACGACGGGCCCCAGCGGCGCGTGTGACGGCCCCAGCGTGCGGCGCGCCTGTTCGGCGTAGTAGCGCAGGAAGTCGATCGCCTCGCGCACTTCGGCAATGGCGTTTTGCACCGACTTTCCGGCTTCGCGGATGATGAGGCCGAGGAGCGTCTCCATGCGCGTCTGCATGATATCGGCCGCGCTGTCGAGCAACGCCGCACGGTCTGCGGGCGAGACGACGGCCCAGGATGCGGCTGCCGCCTTCGCCGCCTGCATTGCTGCTGCGACTTCGGATGGCGTTGCCTCACGAACCTGGCCTACCGCGTCCCTATGATCGGCGGGGTTGAGTACGTCGCGGGCGCCGTTGATGTCGGTCGCTTGGCTGGGCAGCGCGCGCCAGCCCTTGGTGGCGCTTTCGCCCAGCAGATGGGACAGGTGGTTGAGCACCGTTTCGCTGGAGAGATCGAGGCCGGCGGAGTTGACGCGGCTTCCGTAGAGTTCGCCGGGGAGCGAGATCTTGTCGTGCTTCTGGCCGACGATCGGCATCTTCGAGACGATCTCGGCCGGGTCGGCGATCAGTTCGTCGATGGAGACGTTTGGATCGGCGATCCGGTTGACGAAGGAGGAGTTGGCGCCGTTCTCCAGCAGGCGACGCACGAGATAGGCAAGCAGCGTTTCGTGGGTGCCGACGGGTGCGTAGATGCGGCAGGGGCGGTTCAGGTTTTGCCGGCCGACCACCTCGTCATAAAGCGGCTCGCCCATGCCATGCAGGCACTGGAACTCGTATTTGCCGACATAATAATCCGAGCCGGCCATCTGGTAGATGGTTGCCAGCGTTTGAGCGTTGTGGGTCGCGAATTGCGGGAAGACGGCATCGGTCGCCGCCAGAAGCTTCCGGGCGCAGGCGACATAGGAAACGTCGGTGTAGATCTTGCGGGTGAAAACAGGGAAGTCCGCGAGGCCATCGACCTGCGCCCGCTTGATCTCCGCATCCCAGTAGGCGCCCTTGACGAGGCGCACCATGATCCGACGGCCGGCGCGGCGCGCGAGGTCGATGATGAAATCAAGCACGAATGGGCAGCGTTTGCCATAGGCCTGGACGACAAAGCCCATGCCGTTCCAGCCTTCCAGCTCGGGGTCGAGGCAGAGCGCTTCCAGAAGGTCGAGCGACAGTTCGAGGCGGTCGGCCTCCTCGGCGTCGATGTTGAGGCCGATGTCGTAGGACTTGGCGATCAGCGCCAGCGCCTTAACCTTCGGCAGTAACTCGTCCATGACGCGGGCGCTCTGCGTGCGTGCGTAGCGCGGATGCAGCGCCGAAAGCTTGATCGAGATGCCCGGGCCTTCATAGATGCCGCGCCGATCAGACGCCTTGCCGATGGCGTGGATCGCGGTCTCGTAATCCTTGTAGTAGCGTTTCGCGTCCGCGCCCGTGGTCGCGGCTTCGCCCAGCATGTCGTAGGAGTAGCGGAAGCCGCGCTGCTCGAGCGGCTTTGCCCGCTGCAGCGCCTCGTCGATGGTCTCGCCGGTAACGAACTGCTCGCCCATCATCCGCATCGCCATGTCGACGCCGCGGCGGATCACCGGCTCGCCGCAGCGGGCGATCAATCGGGTCAGAGCCGCAGAAAGGCTGCGATCGGCGACCGTCGATGTCAGCTTGCCTGTCACGACGAGACCCCAGGTCGCGGCGTTGACGAAGAGCGAGCGGCCGCCGCCGAGATGCGCCTTCCAGTCGCCCTCGGAAATCTTGTCGCGGATAAGCGCGTCGCGCGTGGCCGTGTCGGGGATACGCAGCAGCGCCTCGGCCAAGCACATCAGCGCGATGCCCTCCTGGCTGGAGAGCGAATATTCATGCACCAATCCCTCGACGCCAGTTCCCTTGTGCTTGGCGCGCAGGGCCTCGATCAGCTTGCGGGCGGTGTCGGCAGCGGCTTTCCTGACGTGATCGGGGAGGGCGGCTGCTTCAACCAGGCGTGGCACGCAGATCGTCTCCGGCGTGCGGTAGGCAGCCGTGATGGCGCGGCGCAGATCGCTCTGTTCTCGGATCGGAGTGGCGAATCCATCAAAGGGATTTGCAGAGCCGTTGCCCTGCTCTACTGTGACTTCGACTGCTGCCGCGTCGGTGGTGATTGCCATGCTGGGCTCCTGATCCGCTGATGTCGCGAAGCTAGCAGATTTCAAAAAGTCAATTTCACTTGATTTAGAACGTTCTAGTCTTTAGTTCGCTATTCAATATTCATATTGGAGGAAATTATTGTGGCGAGCGCGGGAAATGTCAGGGAAATCGACCAATTCGATCAGCGCATTCTCGACGCGCTCGTCGCCGATGGCAGGATGTCTGTGACCGACCTCGCCAAACGCGTGGGTCTGTCCAACACGCCCTGCCAGGTCAGGCTCAAGCGGCTGATCGAGGATGGCTACATTCTCGGCTTCCGCGCCATCATCGACGTCAACAAGCTCGGCCGCAACCATGTGGCGTTTACCGAGGTGAAACTCTCCGACACCAGGGAGAACGCGCTGAACGCATTCAACGTCGCGGTTCGCAAGCTGCAGGAGGTGGAGGAGTGCCACATGATCGCGGGCGCATTCGACTACCTCCTGAAAATACGCACGTCCGATATCGCCAATTATCGCCTCGTTCTAGGCGAGAAGATCTCCAGCCTTCCCTTCGTCGCCAACACATCGACCTTTGTTGCGATGGAAGCGATCAAGGAGAACGGCGCCTGATCGGCGGCTGATTGCCAGCTCCGGGCTCCTGTCATTTTGCGCGTGACAGCGGTCGGCTTCTCTGACAAAACAGACCCATTGAGAGACAGGGGCGTTTGCCGACGGCAGACTGAGAAGTACCCTTTGAACCTGAACCAGATAATGCTGGCGGAGGGAGTCGCTCGGACCCTTCGGCAGTGCTATCAGGGTCCCCGCGTCTTGCCCCGCCCGAAAGGGGCATGATGAAAGACGACAGATCTCCCGGTTCGATGCTTGATGCCATGCGCGCGCAAAGGCCGCTCGTTCAGTGCATCACCAATTTCGTTGCGATGAACATCGCCGCCAACGTGCTGCTCGCAGCCGGCGGTTCGCCTGCCATGGTGCATGCAGAGGAAGAGGCGGGCGAGTTCGCGGCGATCTCCGGCGCGCTGACTGTTAACATCGGCACGCTCTCGTCGAGTTGGTTGAACGGGATGCGTGCCGCTGCCAGATCGGCGGGCGAAAACGCCAAGCCATGGGTCCTCGACCCTGTCGCCCATTATGCGACCACCTTTCGCAGACAGGCCGTCGCGGAGCTGCTGGCGCTTCGCCCGACCATCATTCGCGGCAACGCGTCCGAGATCATCGCGCTCGCCGGTGGCGAAAGCCGGGGGCAGGGCGTCGATAGCCGCGACCCCGTGGAGCAGGCGGAAGCTGCCGCCAGCCATATCGCAGACAAGCATCAGGCCGTGGTGGCGGTGACCGGCGAGGTCGATTTCGTCACCGACGGCGCGCGCGCCTGCCGCATCGAGGGCGGCTCTTCGCTGATGCCGCAGGTGACGGCGCTCGGTTGTTCGCTGACATGCCTCGTCGGTGCCTTCGCCGCCGCAAGGCCCGGTGCTCCGTTCGAAGCGACGATATCGGCACTCGCCATGTTCGCCGTCGCCGGCGAAGAGGCGGCGCGGGTCGCTGACGGACCGGGGTCATTTTCGTGGCGGTTCCTCGATGCCCTAGCGGCGATAGACGGCGCCGCGATCGACAACAATGCGCGGGTGCGGATGCTATGAGCAGGATCGATCTCTCGCTCTATCTCGTCCTCGATCCCGAGCTCTGTGCCGGCATCGGCATGGTCGAAACCGCAAGGCGCGCCGCCGCCGGTGGCGCCACTGTCGTGCAGCTTCGCGACAAGCACGCCTCCACGGCGCGCATGATAGACACCGGCCTTGCCCTGAAGGAAGCGCTCGCCGGGACGGGCGCGCTGCTTGTCGTCAACGATGATGTCGAGGCGGCCGTCGCGATCGGCGCCGATGGTCTGCATGTCGGCCAGGACGATATGGTCGTGCGTGCCGCGCGCGAGCGGGTCGGGCGCGACATGATCCTTGGCCTGTCGGTGGAGACAGAGGCGTTGGCGAGGGCTGTCGATCCGGCATTGGTCGACTATGCCGGCATCGGCCCGGTCTTCGCGACGCCGACCAAGCCGGATCACAAACAGCCGATCGGCTTCGACGGCCTTGCACGTCTCGTCGCTGTCTGCCCGGTTCCATCCGTTGCGATCGGCGGGCTGAAGCTGGCGCATGTCGGCGGTGTTTTTGCTGCCGGTGCCGACGGGATCGCCGTCATCTCGGCGATCTGCGGCACATCAGATCCTCGCGCCGCCGCCCGCGAGCTTTCAGAGGCTATTCAAGGGAGATCACGATGATCCGCAACGTTCTCTCCATCGCCGGATCCGATCCATCGGGCGGCGCGGGCATCCAGGCGGACCTCAAGGCCTTTGCCGCGCGCGGCGTCTATGGCATGGCGGCGCTCACCGCGTTGACAGCGCAGAATACGCAAGGCGTATCCGGCGTTCACCTCGTGCCAGCAGGTTTCGTCGCCGATCAGATCAAGGCCGTGTTTGCCGATGTCCGGGTCGATGCCGTGAAGATCGGCATGATCGCCAATGCTGAAATCGCCGATGCCGTCGCCGGCGTTCTCAAGCTTCATCCCGGCATCCCGATCGTGCTCGATCCCGTCATGGTGGCCAAGGGTGGGGCGAAGCTTCTCGACCCCGCTGCGGTCGATGTGCTTCTGCGCCGGCTGCTGCCGCTTGCGACTCTGCTAACGCCCAATCTGCCTGAGGCAGCCGCGTTGCTCCACACCGACGTGGCCGAGAGCCGCCGGGAGATGGGCGAGCAGGCCGAAGCGCTGCGCGCTTTGGGACCCGCTGCCGTGCTTGTCAAAGGCGGCCATCTCGAGGGCGACCAGAGCCCCGACGTGCTGGCAACGGAAGACGGCCTCGCCTGGTTCGAGGCCGCCAGGATTCCGACCGCAAACACCCACGGCACCGGCTGCACGCTTTCGAGCGCGCTGGCGGCCGAGCTCGCCAAAGGCGCGAAGCTGCCAGATGCGGTGGCCGCCGCAAAGAGCTATCTCGCCGGCGCGGTGGCTGCGGCCGGCACGCTCGACGTCGGCTCGGGACATGGCCCGGTCCAGCACTTTCACGAACTTTGGACGACAGAGGAAGGAGACGCGAAATGACATTGCCGATCAGTGAGCAGACGGTGATCGTAACGGGCGCCGCGCGCGGGCTCGGCGCGGCGATCACCAGGGCTTTTGCCCGCGAGGGCGCGAAGGTGGCGATCAACTATCGCAACAGCCGCGAGCAAGCCGAGGCGCTGGCGAAGAGCCTCGGCGAGCGGACGCATGCTTTTCAGGCCGATATCCGCGACGGCGCGGCCGTGCGCGAACTGGTGGCGGATGTCACGCGCACGCTGGGGGCACCGACGACTGTGGTGCACAATGCGCTCGCCGATTTCAGCTTCAACGGCGATGCACGCCCGAAGCTCGGCGAGCTCAGCTGGGAGGAGATAACCAAGCAGCTTGATACGGCGGTGAAGGGAGCTCTGAACCTCATGCAGGCAACCCGCCCGGCCATGGCCGCTGCCGGCTTCGGGCGCGTTGTCACGATCGGCACCAATCTCTTCCAGAACCCGGTCGTGCCATATCATGACTACACGGCGGCGAAGGGTGCGTTGTTGTCGCTGACCCGCACGGCCGCGGCCGAACTCGGACCTGATGGCATCACCGTGAACATGGTCTCAGGTGGATTGCTGCGGACCACCGATGCCAGCGCCGGAACGCCCGAGGCGGTGTTCAACCTCATCGCTGGCAGCACACCGCTGCGCCGTGTGACGACGCCGGAGGAAGTCGCCGACGCCGTGCTGTTTTTTGCCAGCCCCTGGGCGCGGGCGGTTACCGGCCAGAACCTGATCGTCGACGGCGGCCTTGTCTTTGGCTGAACGTCATCGCGATATCATCACGACTTGACCGCGCCTGCGGTCAAGCCGGCGATGATGTGCTTCTGCGCGAGGAAGAAGACGATGACGGTCGGCATGATTGTCAGCGTGATGAAGGCGAGCACCAGCTGCCAAGCGGTGCCGAATTCGCCGCGATAGACCATGATGCCGAGCGGCCAGGGGTACATCTTCTCCGAGTTCAGCATGATCAGTGGCAGGATGTAGCTGTTCCAGCTGCCGACGAAGGAGATGATGCTGACCGTCGCAATGATCGGTCGAGAAAGCGGAAGGCAGATATGCCAGAAGAAGCGCATGTAGCCGCAGCCATCGACGACGGCCGCCTGGAACAATTCCTCCGGAAGGTTGCGAAAATAGTTCCGGAACAGGAGTATGCTCATGCCGAGCCCGAAGGCCACCTGCGGCAGCACCACGCCCCAGTAGGTGTTGAGCAGCCCGAGATCGCGGATGCGGATGAAGAGCGGCAGAATGGCGGTCGCGGCCGGAAACATCAGCCCGATCAGGAAGTAATTCAGCAGGAAGTCTGCGCCGAAGAAGCGGACATGCGCGAAGGTGAAGGCCGCCATCGCCGATACCGATACGGTAAGGAAAACGGTCAGCGCCGCGATGAGCAGCGAGTTGACCATCTGTCGCCAATAGCGATCGCCGAACAGGATGTCGGTGTAATTTTCGACATGCCACTCCACCGGCAGGCCGAACGGATTGGTGCGCAGGTCGCCCAGATCCTTGAAGCCGCCAAGCGCTGTGGTGACCAGCGGGATCAGGACGATGGCCGATATGATGACCAGCGACGTGTAGAGATAGGCTTTGGTGCCGGCATTGAGCCGGTCGGATGAAACGACGTCAGTCATGGCGCATGAATATCCGTTTGTAGCTGAAGGCGAGCGTTACGCAGATCAGGAAAAGCACGACGCCGACGGCGCTTCCGAGCCCGACCTGCATGCGGGCCACGCCGAAGTTGAAGAGGAAGGTCACCATCGTCTGCGTGGCATTGAACGGACCGCCGCCCGTCAGAGGCATGATGAGGTCGAACAGCTGCAGCGAGCCGACGACGGCGAAGAAGACCGAGAGGCGCACCGTCGATCCAAGCAGCGGCAGGGTGATATAGCGGAACCGCTGCCAGCCGCTGGCACCATCGATTTCGGCGGCCTCCAGCACGCTCTTGTCGAGCGATTGCAGTCCGGCGATGAACAGCATCATGTGGAAGCCGAAGTATTTCCAGACGATCACGCCGAGTACCGCGTACATCGCCAGATCCTTGTCGGCCAGCACATAGGGTGTCTCGACGCCGAGCAGATGAGCGATCGAGGCGAAGAGCCCATAGTCGCCGTCGTAGACGAAGCGCCAGATCAGGCCGGCCGCGACATCAGCGAGCACGTAGGGCAGGAAAAAGATCAGCCGGAAGACGACCACGCCGGCGATGCGGTGCGCCAGCATCATCGCCAACCAGATGGCCAGCGGAATCTGGATCGCGATCGAGATCACCATGATCATCGCGTTGTTCTTCAGCGCGGTGAGGAAGGCGCCGTTCTTGAACAGGAGTTCAAAGTTGCGCATGCCGACATATTGCGTCGGCAAGCCATAGCCGTCCCATTTGTAAAGACTGTACCAGGCGGCCTCGCCCATCGGCAGGATCACGAAGATCGAGAACAACAGAAGCGCCGGCGGCAGGAAGAGCAGCAGCACGGGCAGGCGGCCTGCAACGGCCGGATGTTTGCGCCGGGCGGACTGGGTGGCCGGTATGCGCGCGGGTCTGATTGCGGTGGCGGCGCTGACATTGGCCATGGGGACCTCACATTCCAGACATCAAATTGCGGCGCGAGAGCGTGCCTCGCGCCGCGATGGTCTTGATCAGAACTGATCCTGCTCGAAGGCATCCTGGATCTGCTGGGCGCCATCGGTAGGCGTCATCTGTCCGGAGACGATAGCGACCGACACGTCGTTGACGACGCGACCGACCGAGGGGCCGAGATCCTGGTCGAAGAAGTTCTGGTGCCATGTGGAATGTGCCAGCTGTTCGGCCGATTCGTGCAGCAGCGGGTTGGTCACGCCATCCTCTGCGCCGACCGCGACCGGGATGATCATGCCGGCCTTGGCCATGGTGCGCTCGTTCTCGGCATTGGTGAGGTAGGCGAGGAAGTCGAGCGTTTCCGGCGGCGCCTTCTTGGTGACGGCCCAACCGTTCAGGCCGCCCAGCGTGTCGGTGACAGCACCGGCGCCGCCAGTAACGGCGGGGAAGGCGAAGCGGCCGATATTGTCGGGGTTCAGGCCCTTCTTGTCGCCGGCATTGGTGCGCTGGTTGGCCTCAGTGTTCTGGAAGCCGAGGATCATCGCCGCCTTGCCGTCGCCGAAGACGCCGAGCGTCTGCGGCCACGTGGCCCCGAGGTAGCCGGGCTGGAATGGCTCGAGCTTGCCGAGTTCGGCGAGCTGCTCGCCGGCCTTGATCATCGCCGGATCGTTGAAGCCTTCACCCTGGCCATTCTTGGCGGCATCGAAGACCTGCTGGCCGCCGTTGCGCATAACGAGATAGCTCCAGTAGAAGTGGATCGGCCACTTCTCGCCGCCACCGCCTGCGATCGGCACGATGCCGGCGTCCTTGATCTTCTTCACTGCGGCCAGATAGTCGTCCCAGGTCTTGATCGTGGTGGCATCGACGCCGGCCTTCGCGAACAATTCCTTGTTGTAGAAGAAGGATACGGTGCCGACCGCATAAGGGACCGCGCCGATCTTGCCGTCATAGCTCAGGCCCTTGACGGAGGCCGGGTTGTAGGTTTTCACCCACGCGCCATCCTTGGCGTTCATCGCTTCGCTGAGATCGAGCAGGGCGCCAGTCGCGAGCTGCTGTTTCAGGACGCCGCCGCCCCAGCTGTAGAAGAGATCAGGCGCATCGCTGGACTGCAGAAGCGTCGGCAGCTTCGCCTTGAAGGCCTCGTTTTCGAGGAACTGCATCTCCACCTTCGTGCCCGGATGCTCGGCCTCGTAATTCTTGACGATTTGCTGCCAGACGCCGAGATAGGTCGGGTCAATTTCGAGATGCATCCACTTGATTGTCGTGTCGGCAGCGGCAGTGCCGGCGGCAATCAGAAGCGCGAGCGCAGTCGCGGTCGAGCGGGTAAAGGCGCGACTATTGAACAGGGCTTTCGCCCTTTGATGATTGAACATAAGGTCTCCTCCTCAAGGGAAAATCGTCCTCTACAATTTTGTCCCTTATGCGGATTAAATGATCGGCAGCTTTGCCAGAATGTCAACTCCCTTGGCTGCATTTGGCAGATTAGCCTTGACAGAGGGCTGAATCTCCACGCTATTTAATTCGCATTCCGACAAAAATACCGACCTGCTTCGGCGGTCGCCACAAGAGCCGTGCACGAATAGATGAAGACCGCAGACCCGGAATTGATGCGCGCGATCAATCGCCTGAACGTGCTCGACACGGTGCGCCGACATGGGCCGATCGCGCGCGTCGAGATCAGCGAGCGCACGCAGCTGTCGACCACCACGGTGTCGGCCATCACCGCCTCGCTGCTGGATGATGGCCTCATCCTGCCGCGCCACGAAGGCGATATCCGCAACGAAGCGGCGCGCGGCCGGCCACGTGTCATGTTGGAGCTCAATCCGGATGCGGCGCGTGTCGTGGGTGCCAAGATCGCAGCCAGCCGCATGGTCTTCGTCGTCACCGATTTTCGCGGCGACGTGCTCTCGAATCTCACCCTGCCGATCCGGATCGATCGCCAGCCGATCGCGGTTATCGCCGATCTCGTCGAGGATGGCGTGCGGCGTTGCGTCGTCGATGCCGGCCTGTCGCTGGAGGATGTCGATACCGTCTGCCTTAGCCTGCCGGGTGTCATCGAGCATCGAACAGGGCATATCCGCAGCAGCCCCATCTTTCGGGACGTCAATGTCGATTTCGCCGCTGAGATGACGACGCGGCTGAACACCTCGACCATTGTCGAAAGCGACGCGCATGCCATCACGCTGGCGCATCACTGGTTCGGCAAGGCGCGCGATTTGGAAGACATGGTCCTGATCTCGCTGGAACAGACGCTGGGGCTCGGCGTGCTCCATGGCAACCAGCTGTTTCGCGGCGCCGGCGGCCTCAGCCACAATCTCGGCGATCTAGTGCTTGGCATGGGACCGCGCGGCATCGTGCGGCTGTCGAGCCAGGCGGGCGAAAGCGAAATTCTGGGCGAGCAGCCGGCGGGTGGGCGATTTGCCGAGGCGATCCGGCTCGGGCGCGGCATGGCGCATGCGCAGGCCTTGATCAAGGCAGAAGACAACGCGCTGATCAGCGCGGCGATCCGGGCGGGGGAGGCCGTCGGCGTCGCGGTTGCCAATATCGTGACCATCTTCGCGCCGCCGCGCGTCATCCTGGTGGGCTCCAGCCTGGCGCTTGGAGAGCCTTTCCTGGAGAGCCTTCGAAATGCCTACGCGCTGGCCATCCCACCATCGCTCAGGGGCGTCGCGGAACTCGTCTTCGACGATTCCAGCGACGACTTCTGGGCACAGGGGGCTGCGGCCGTCGCCCTTTACGAACTCTACGAGTCGCCGTGGAACACCACGGGCCCGGCGCTCTGACGCTTTCAGAACCAAAATCTATGGGAGGAAATCATGGATAAAGTCGGCATAGGCATCATCGGATGCGGCAACATATCGGGCGCGTACCTGAAGGCCATGGCGTCTTTCCCCATTCTCGACATCAGGGGTTTGGCGGATCTGAACAGCGAGCTCGCGCAGGCAAAGGCGGCTGAGTTCAACGTGCCGGCCAGAAGCGTCGACGAACTCTTCGCCGATCCCTCGATCGAGATCATCGTCAATCTGACCATTCCGAAGGCGCACGTCGCTGTCGGCCTGCAGGCGCTTGCCGCCGGCAAGCACACCTATTCGGAAAAGCCGCTCGGGATCAACTTCGCTGAAGGCAGGCAGCTCGCCGAAGCGGCCAAGGCGAAGGGCCTCCGCATTGGTGCGGCACCCGATACTTTCCTCGGCGGCGGCCACCAGACGGCCCGCGCGCTGATCGATCAGGGCGTGATCGGCCAGCCGGTGGGCGGTACGGCCACCTTCATGTGCCCCGGCCACGAGCGCTGGCACCCCAATCCCGCCTTCTACTATGAAGTCGGCGGCGGGCCGATGCTGGATATGGGGCCGTATTACATCACCGATCTCGTCAATCTCTTCGGGCCCGTGGCGCAGGTGGCGGGTTTCGCGGTGACGCCGCGCAAGGAGCGCGTCATCACCAGCGAGCCGCGAAACGGCGAGCATATCCCCGTGCATGTGCCGACCCATGTGTCCGGCCTGATGGCCTTTGCCAACGGCGCCGTCGTGCAGATCGGCATGAGCTTCGATGTCGCCGGTCACAAGCACGTACCGCTCGAGGTCTACGGAACCGAGGGAACGCTGATCGTGCCCGATCCCAATCACTTCGGCGGTGAAGTCGAGCTCCTACGCAAGGGCGGCTCGTTCGAAAGCCAGCCGCTGACCGCGCCCTATGCCGACGGAAACTACCGATCGATCGGTGTCGCCGATCTCGCCTATGCGATCCGTCAGAGCCGGCCGCATCGCGCGAACGGCAGCCTGGCGCTGCACGTGCTGGAGGTCATGGAAGCGTTCCAGACCGCATCGGACACCGGCCGCACCGTGGCGATCACCACGCAGACGGAAAGACCGGCGCCGATGTCGGAATCCCTCGTCGACGGACGTCTGGGCAAGTAATTATTGAGGAGGAAGTTTAATGCGTGAAGCACTGATCGTTTGGGGCGGATGGAGCGGCCACGAGCCGCAGGAATGCGCCGCCATCGTCAAGGACATACTCGAGGAAGACGGCTTCAAGGTCTATGTCGAGCATACCACCGAGGCTTTCGCCGACCCTTCCGTTCACGACCTTTCGCTCGTCGTGCCGATCGTGACCATGTCGAAGATCGAGAAGGAAGAAATCAAGAACCTTGCGGCCGCGATCGAAGGCGGTGTCGGTCTGGCCGGCTATCATGGCGGAGCCGGCGACAGTTTCCGCGAATGCGTGGAATACCAGTTCATCGTTGGCGGTCAGTGGGTCGCGCATCCCGGCAACATCATCGACTACCGGGTCAACATTACCCGCCCCGATGACCCTGTCATGGAAGGCATTGCCGATTTCGACTACACGTCGGAGCAGTACTACATGCATGTCGACCCCTCCAACGAGGTGCTGGCGACGACGACCTTTACCGGCGATCACGCCTATTGGATCGATGGCGTGGTGATGCCGGTCGCCTGGAAGCGGAAATACGGAAAGGGACGCGTCTTTTATTCCTCGCTCGGCCATCAGGCCAAGGAGTTTTCCGTGCCGGAAATGCGCACTATTTTCCGCCGGGGCGCCAACTGGGCCGCGCGCTGAGCTCGCGCAAAATAGGTATTAGCACGCGGTTGGAACATTACCGGCCGCGCGCTATTTCTTCATGGTATTCAACGTGAAGGAGTTTCCAGCATGCGCAAGCTTCTCGCAGTCACCTCAATCGTCATCATGGGCTTTGCCGGCAGTGCATTCGCGCAGATGAACATGGGCACGGACAGCAGCGGTCGGTTTGATGGCTCGCCTCCACTCGGAACCGGCCCGCAGGACGAACAGTCTAGCGGCCTTTCCATTCCGCTCGATTCACTTGAGACGGGAAGCACCGCAGGCAGTGCCCCGCTCCAGTGGACGCGCTGCCCGCCGCACCAACGCAATGCTGCCAATCGCAAGTCGACCAATCCGGCGTGCATCGACGGACAATGACCTGACGGAGCGTTGCTGTGCAGCCTCGTGTTTGCGTTTCGTTGGCGCGATCTTTTGTGCTAGTGGGGCGTCTCAACGCGAGGCCTAAGACATGCTGCCCTGGATTCAGCTCGATTTCGCTCAAATTCCCGGCGAGGCTGGCGAACTGCGCCTGAAGCAGCGCGGCAGCGAATTCTCGATCATGCTCGGATCGAACGAGCTGATGAACAGCCGCCTCTCCGGCTCCGAGGAAGCACTCGCGACGCTCTCCTATGACAAGCTCAAGGGCCGGCCGCGCCCGAGCATCCTGATCGGCGGTCTCGGCATGGGCTTCACGCTTCGCGCGGCGCTGGCCGTCGTGCCCAACGATGCGACCGTTGTCGTCGCCGAACTGGTACCCGCCGTCGTCAGCTGGGCGCGGGGGCCGATGGCGGAAGTCTTCAAGGGATGCCTTGATGATCCCCGCGTTGGCATTTATCAGGGGGATGTGTCCGAACTCATCCGTTCGAGCCGGGCTAAATTCGACGCCATCCTGCTTGATGTCGATAATGGGCCGGATGGACTGACCCGTCAATCGAACGACGGGCTCTACGACTTCGCCGGGCTGAAGGCCGCACGCGAGGCCCTGCGTCTCGGTGGCGTGCTGGCCGTCTGGTCATCCGGCCCCGACGCCAGCTTCACGCGCCGGGTGCGCGACAGTGGTTTTGCGGTCGAGGCCGTCAATTCGCGCGCTAACGGAAAACGTGGCGGCGCGCGCCACGTCATCTGGCTGGCACAGAAGAAATAGCCTAGCCGGTCTGCCCGTTGCGGGCCGTGGCGATGGCGTTCGCGGCGCCGGCGCGAAGCTGCTGCGTGTCCGCGCCGGCAATGACGAGATCAAAGCCCATCTTCAGCAGCTGCCCGGCGCGCTCGCCGTTGCTGCCGAAGATGCATGCGAACTTGCCATACGCGCGGCAACGGGCGAGCAGCTCCTTCAGCACGACATCCATTTCAGCCGTGTCGGGAGCTAGATGCGCACCGTTCGATAGTGCGATGGAAAGGTCCGATGGGCCGATAAAGACGCCGTCGATACCGTCAACGCCGAGAATGTCATCGGCGGCATCGAGCGCTGCCCGGGTCTCGATCATGGCGATCGCGACAGTCTCCATATTCGCCGTCGCCAAATAGTTCGTGGCGGCGAGGCCGGTGTGGTTCATCGCCAGCGTCGGTCCCCAGCTACGCTCGCCGAGCGGCGGGTACTTGGTCGCCTTGACCAGGGCATGCGCATCCGCGATCGAATTGATCATCGGCGCGATAATTCCAGACGCGCCAGCATCGAGCAGCCGCGAGGCCGTCGAGAAATCGCCGACGGGAATACGCGCCATCACAGGCTTGCCGGCCAATCGACCCTGCCCGATGCCATTGGCGGCCGACACCATGTCCCAGACGCCGTGCTGCATATCGAGCACGACGGCATCGAAGGCTTCCTGCGAGAGATGATTGACGAAGAGCGGATCGGGTATGCCGATCCACGCCGAAATCAGACCACCGCTTTCGCCCGACCTGAGGCGTTTTGAAAAGTCGTTGATTGCAGTTGAACCAGGCATACTAGTCTCCTTCCGCAGCTCAGCCCGTGGCGCGCTGCTCATCTTGATGGAATTGTTCGATAAAGGCCTTCTGAAGAAGGATGCCGTCCCATTCGTCGGGGAAGAACGGCGAATCGTAGATAAGCGTGTAGGGACCGGCATATCCGGCCTGTCGGCATGCCTCCAGGCACTTGCCGTAGTCCTCGGCATCCATGCCTGATGCGGTGTAATTGGCCTTGGCGTGGCAAATCTCGGCGCGGCGCATGATGTCCGAAAGGCCGGCATATTTGTCCGGCGCCGACCAGTTGCCGAGATCGCCGTTGAGGCCGACCTTGCCGCCGAGATCGTCAAGCAGCCAGTTCATTTCTCGCGGCGACGGCAGGAGGTCGAACCAGTTCTCGGTGACGACGCGGATGCCGCTCTCCTCGGCCTGCTCCGCAAGCCACGAGAGATGTCCCGACGAGCGAGCGAGGTTCTCGTCGCTCGGCTGCTGTTTCCCCGCGATGACGCGCATGTTTCTCGCGCCAAGCGCGGTTGCGATCTCGATCCAGCCGGCGACCCAGCGGATATCGCGCTCGGCCGTTGCGGGATTGCTCGGGTCGCCGTCCTCGACCAGCAAGGTCTGAAGCAGGACGCCGGACTGATCGAGGGCTGCGCGCAGCCGCCGTAGATAGTCCGCGTCGAGGCTCGGCAGATGGAAGGAGCAGATCTCCAGCCTGTGGATGCCGCGATCGGCAAGCTGGCGCGGAACGTCGATCAGTTCGACGCTGCCGGGGCCGTAAGGCTCCTGCGGTGCCCCGCTCTTGGCCGGATCGGGGCTATAGGGATGGACCGCGCCTAGCGCCCGGTGCAGCGACCATGTGGAGACTGCGAACCGTCCGTTCTCGATATCCTCGATCATTGCATTCCTCCTCGTTCCCACCCTATCTAGGCAACAACGCCTTGGAATTTCAAACGGAATCTCCGGTGATCACAGCTTCCGCCGAAAGGCTGGCGGCAAGCAGCGCCTCGTCGCGGCCGGCGGTTGCCGAAAGCAGCAGGCCGACCGGCATATCCGCGTCGCCGGTCCCGCAGGGGATCGACACGCCGCACCAGTCGAGGAAATTGCCGAGCATGGTGTTGCGCAAGGTCTTGCCGTTGGTCGCGAAGAAAAGATCGTCGTTTGCTTCCAGGGCGGCGATCGGTGGCGCGACATGGGCGACTGACGGGTAGGCGATAATGCTATCGCCGACCATGCGGTCGACCTCCGCTATCAGTCGCTCGCGCGCTTCGAGAATGGCGATGTAGTCAGGCATCGTGATCGTCTGGCCAAGTCGGGTGCGTTGCACGACGCGGTGGTCCATCTGATCGGCCTCCTGCCCGGCAAGGCGCTCGCGATGAAGCGCGAAGGCTTCCGCAGTCACCAGGCTGCCGTATTTACCCATGAGGGCGAGGATTTCGTCGAAGGCCGGGATGGTGACGCGGGTGACCGAAGCACCTTCCGCGATCAGCCACTCCACGCTTTGCTCGAAGGCTGCGACGACGCCGGCCTCGGCGCCATCGAACACGACATCATCAGGAATGACCACATCCAGCGCGCGGAGCGAGCTCGGGGTGATGGCGGGCGCGGCGGTCAGGCCGCGCATGGCCGCGTCGACCCAGATTGCGTCCTGAACGGTGCGGCAAAGGGGGCCGAGCGAATCCAGGCTTCGCGCCAGCGGAAAGACCCCGCCCATGGGGTAGCGCCCGCGTGTTGCCTTGTAGCCGACGACGCCATTGAAGGCGGCGGGGATGCGGACCGATCCGCCCGTGTCGGTGCCGATCGCCACGGGGACGAGACCTGCGGCCACCACGGCACCGGCGCCCGAGGAGGAGCCGCCGGGAATACGTGGCTCATCCTTGCCGCGCGGATTGTGCGGTGTGCCGTAATGCGGGTTTATGCCGAGGCCGGAAAAAGCGAATTCGCTCATGTTGGTGCAGCCGACGGCGACCATGCCGGCCTGCGCAAGCGCGCTTACGACCGCTGCATCGTCTTCTGCCACGGGGGCGTCCCGCAGGACCTTGGAGCCGGCCGTCGTCGCGCGCCCCTTGATATCGAACAGGTCTTTCCAGGCAACGGGAATGCCCTCAAGCAAGCCGCGCGACCGGCCGGCCTTCAGCCGCGCCGAGGACGCCTTGGCCTCTTCAAGCGCGCGGTCGGCCAGCAATTCGGTGAAGATCGACTGATCGGGGTGCACCTTGATGTCCTCAAGCACGGTCTCGGTGACCTCCACCGGGTCGGCGGCGCCGTTCTGGATGAGAACGGAAAGTTGTGCGATCGACATCGCACCAAATGATTTCGTCATGTCAGTGTCCGTGGTCTGGATGAATACCCGACCTAAGCCGAGTTTCCTCGAAGTGCCAAGCCCTTGAAGCCAGATCAAACCGATTGGTTCGATTTTATGAACACTGAGTTTGCGTATCCGGGCTTCAACCGTGGCGGTTGCCACCACATATCGGGAATGCGCGAAAGACGCCACGGGTCGAGGGATGTTGTAGGCACCTCGCGCGGATTTCAGGAGCAAGACAATGAGAGATGTAGACAGCTGGAGCGCCCCTCGCGGCGACACGGTCCATCATCATGCAACGGACGAAGAGTTGGACGGTATGGGCGAGCGCGAATACGTGGAACACATCAAGGCAACCAGCCGACCATCGGTATCGGAACGGTTTCTGATCGTTGGAGCCCTGCTGGTTCTTGGCGCGGCGGGATATGTCGCGCATATGAACACCTCGACGGCATCGGCTGTCGATCTCGCCCCTGTCGGAGCGATCTCGGATTCCGGCCCGTCGCTGGATTATTGCCGGGAGCATAGCCCCTATCCGGACAAGTCCTGCTGAGGACTTGTCGGCTTAAACTGGAGAAACGGCGACCGTGACCTAGTTCTAGTCGGGGAGGGCATCATGTCCGCTGATATCGACTACGATCTCGATCGCTTCATCGAAGCTCAAAATGGTGTCTATGATCGCGCGCTTGCGGAGCTCAGGAATGGCCGCAAGCGCTCGCACTGGATGTGGTTCATCTTTCCGCAGATGGCAGGTCTCGGCACGTCGTCAATGGCCGAGAAATATGCCATCCGCTCGGCCGGCGAAGCCTCGGCCTATCTGGCAGATCCCATCCTCGGCGCCCGCCTTGTGCGCTGCGTCGACGCAGTATTGTCGATCAATGCAAAATCCGCGCATGAGGTGTTTGGCTCTCCCGATGATCATAAGCTCCGATCGTCGATGACGCTGTTCGCGGCGGTCAGCGATCACGGATCACCTTTCCATCAAGTGATAGATCATTTCTACGATGGAGCGTTCGACCATCACACGATCGAACTGCTCGATGCAGGCCGATAACTCACGGCACTAGCCAACGCGAGAATGTTCGAGCGTATCGATTTCCGCCGAGATTTCCTCGATGCGAGAACGCAACTCACGATCAGTGCCGTCGTTGACATCCTCGTCACCGAAGCAATCGCGCGCATCATAGAGTTCAAGCTTGGCTTCAAGCTCCGCCCGTTTGGCATACAGGCGATGGAGATAAATGTAGTTCATCTTCCCGCTCAACCGTGTTTCCACATCTGGTTGAAAACGAGTTTCCCCCACGAAAGTTCCAAGCGCAGAAACCGGCGCTCAGGCAAACGCCGCGATAGCGGCGTTGCACGCCTTGGAAAAGTGGCCGCAACAGTTGTCCTTGCCCATCGATTGACGGGTGACGCGGGCGCCTTCCAGAAGCAGGGTCAGTGTGTCTGCCAGCAGCTGCGGTTCGCGCGCGCCGGCGGCGAGACAGAGCGCCTCAAGCCTGTCGCGCTGCTCCGCCTTATGGCGTTCGATGACGCTATAGGCCGGGTGGCCTTCACCCTTGAGTTCGATCGCGGCGTTCGCCAGATCGCAGCCGACCTGATCGCCGCAAAGGCTCTGGGTCCTGAGTTCGATCCAGGCAAGCAGCTGGGCGCGCGCATCATCGGGATGCGTGGCTTCCAGCTCGCGCCAGATCGCCTCGGCCTTATCGGAGGCGCGGCGCAGCGTTTCGCACACCAGCTCGTCCTTCGAGCCGAAGTGCCGATAGAGCGTCATCTTGTTGGTGAGAGCGCCTTCGGCGATGGCATCGACGCCGATGCCACGGATCCCGTGCTCACGAAACAGCTCCGCCGCGGTCGAGACGATACGTTCCCTAGGAGGGATCTTTTCATCAGTGCCTGCAGGCAGAATAGCTGTCGAAGTTTTTGATTTTTCTGCGGACAATGTCCTTGACATCCATGTGACCGATCGGTAACAAATGCATTGTTACTTACCGGTAACACCACTTTTCGCGGAAGTCAATTGCCGAGAGGGCAGCGCGGCCGAAGTGGAACACGGGCGACCGCCCACGAAAGGAGGACTGAGCCATGAGAAAGACCAGAGACGACCTGACGATATCCGAAGCCCTTCGCGACCCCCTGATCGCCATGGTGATGCGCGCCGACGGCGTGAAGCTTGAAGATTTCAAGCGGCTCCTGGAGACTGCGGCGGTGAAGCGCGAACAGCGCGCCAATCCGGTCAAGAAATTCATCGACGTGATCAAGAGCAATCCGGCTGCTGTCTGCAACTATTGCTAAAGCCTTGGGCTTCCCTGCCCCCCGAAAGCCGTCGCCACATTGGCGGCGGCTTTTTTGTTTGTGGCGAGCAACGCTGTACGCTGCGCAGTCATAAAAAGACGGAGCCTCTTAGGCTCCGTTTCCTAAGCAATATGGCTCAGAATTCCGACCATTCCGGCTCTTGCTTGAGCGCGGCGTTTCCGCGAAACGCATTGGTCAACTTCTGGCCCAGTTGCCGTGCTGGCGAGGCGACGGGGCCGTGGCTGGCGGTCGTCGCCGCAGGCTTGGCGAAGCTCGGCCGCCCCTGGTTGGCAACGGCGCCGTCCAGCTTGAACTGGGACATCAGCTGCGCCAGCGCCATGGCTTCATGCGCGAGGCTGTGGCTGGCCGCGGTCGTTTCCTCGACCATTGCGGCATTCTTCTGCGTGCCTTCGTCCATGGTGTTCACGGCCGTGTTAATCTCCTGCAGGCCAAGCGACTGCTCGCGCGAGGCTTCAGCGATCGCGTGAACATGGCGATTGATCTCTTGAACTTCGGCGACGATCGCATCCAGCGCCTTGCCGGCTTCACCGACCAGTTCCACGCCGGACTCGACCTGCGAACCCGAGGCGGTGATCAGCGCCTTGATCTCCTTGGCCGCGCGCGCCGAGCGCTGTGCCAGTTCGCGCACTTCCTGGGCAACGACGGCAAAGCCCTTGCCGGCATCACCCGCCCGGGCTGCTTCGACGCCGGCGTTGAGAGCGAGAAGGTTGGTCTGGAATGCGATGTCGTCGATCACGCCGATGATGTTGCTGATCTCGTTCGAGGACTGCTCGATTAGGTGCATCGCGGTGACCGCGTTACGGACGACCTCGCCGGAGCGTTCGGCGGCTTCGCGCGTCTTGGCGACCAGCTGGCTGGCGTCGCTTGCGCGGCTGGCAGCATCCTTGACTGTCGTCGTGATCTCTTCCAGCGCGGCGGCCGTTTCTTCAACGGAAGCGGCCTGTTGTTCGGTGCGCTTGGAAAGGTCGTCGGCGGAAGCGCGGATCTGGCTTGAGCCTGCGCTGATGGCGCTCGCATTGGCGCCAACAGCCTGCAGCGCGTTGTGCAGCTTGGAGACCGCGGCGTTGAAATCCTGGCGAAGCGTGTCGAGGTCACCGGTAAACGGCGTGTCGATCTGGCAGTTCAGATCGCCATCGGCAAGATTTCCGAGGGCGCCGCCGAGAGCCTTGACCGCGCGATGCAGATTTGCGGCTTCGTTGGCCTTGTCTGCCTCGCGCTCAAGGCGCTCGCTCTCGCTCATCGAGCGGGTTGCTTCGGCCTGCTGCTCGATGCGCATGCGGTCGATCGCATCGGTCCGGAAGACCGCAACAGCTGCAGCCATCTGGCCGATCTCGTCACGGCGGTCGAGGCCATGAACCTCTTCGCCGGTCTCGCCGGACGCCAGCGTTTCCATGCGTTCGCGAAGCTTGGCCATCGGCGTCGTCACACCCTTCTGGGCGATGACCATGGCAATGGCGATTGCCGCAATGACGCCAAGGGTTAGGCCGACAAGGGTATAGAAGATGGTGGAGGAAACGGAGGCAGACAGCTGGCTGCCGCCCTGTTCCAGAAGGTCTGCCATTGCCTTGTTGTTGGCGCCAAACTTGGGCGACAGACCGACGATCATGTCATCAAGCTTTGCAGAAAGCTGTTGGGTCTGCTCGGCGTTTCCGGTGCCATGCGCCGCGAGAAGCTCGTCGCCCAGAGATTTCAAACCGTCGGCTCCGGCAAGCAATTCGTCGATTGCCCCCTTGCGGCTCGGCACCAATTCCGAGACTTGCGACAGTCGCTTGCGCGCGCCATCGAACTCTGTGGCGAAACGCTTGGAGATATCGTTGAAGGCAGGGGTGCCGGGCTCCTGCGCGACGGCACGGCTAAGCCATGTCGTGGACGTCCAGATGCCAGCTGCCGCGCGCGCGCTGAAGGTCGCTGCCTGGCTCTCGTTCTGGAGGAAGCCGGTGTACTGCTGGTTGGCCGCGCTAAACTTGTCGGTGAGGTAAAGCAAGCCCGCCATGGAAACGAGGCCCAGCATGGCGATAGCAATAAGGAATTTGGTTTTTATCTTCAGGTTTTTCAACATGAGGCACCTTGGAAATCGTGGTGAAATGGCATCAGGCCGCCTGCGGAGGAGCGGAACTCGTTCGCAAGAAAAAGTGACATTGGAAGCTGTGGGACAACGCATCATGCGCAAAACACCGAGGGGGCATCCCGATATCTTGGTTTCAACCTAGGCGCTTATCCTTAAAGAAATCTGACCTCGATAAGGCAAGCGAACGGAATCGGCAGTGGAGTTGCTTTTGATCAAAGCATGTCGAGACGAACGAATAAGCTTATATTTATGCTGGCTAATTTTCTTCGATCTTCTTCTTGGCGGCGTTTACGAAGCTGACGCTGATGTGGTCATAGCTGGTTAACCAGTTGGGAAAACGATCCAAGAGTATCATTGCGGCACACGGATAGGTCGATCTACATGGGCCCGCGGTCACTGTTTTGATCGTAACCCGCGATTTCGTGGGGCCCATTTGAGACAAATCATATTGAGGATGCCTAGTGGTTTACACACGCCGTAATGTCATGGCCATGTCTGGAGCCGCACTGGCGGGTGCCGTTCTGCCGAAGGTCGCAGCCGCACAGTCGATCGGCTTCACGCCCTCGCCCATCTATCCGGATCCAGCCATTCAGGTTCTCGACCCGAGCTTTGCCAAATATCGCGTTGCAAGCTCGTCTTTGGAACAGGTCGCCACCGGCGCCCGCTGGCTGGAAGGCCCGGTCTGGTTCGGCGATGGTCGCTATCTTCTCGTCAGCGACGTGCCGAACAACCGGGTTATGAAATATGACGAGACAAACGAGACCTGGAGTGTCTTCAACCCGAATTCGAACTATTCGAACGGCCATGCCCGCGACATGCAGGGCCGGCTTTTGTCGTGCGAGCACCTGACCCGCCGCGTCACCCGCACCGAGTATGACGGCTCGATCACGGTTCTGGCTGACAACTACAAGGGCAAGAAACTCAACTCGCCGAACGACATCGTCTGCAAGTCGGACGGTTCGATCTGGTTCACCGACCCGACCTTCGGCATTGCCGGCGAATGGGAAGGCGACAAGGCCGAACCGGAGCTGCCGCATTCGGTCTATCGCATCTCGCCGGATGGAAAGCTGAACCTCGTCACCGACGAGCTGAAGGGTCCGAACGGCCTTGCCTTCTCTGAAGACGAGAAGAAGCTTTATATAGTCGAAGGCCGCGCGCAGCCCTATCGGATCATCTGGTCCTACGATGTCGGCAAGGACGGTTTCTCGCTGTCCAACAAGAAGGCGTTGATCACCGCCGACGACAATGGCGGCCTCGACGGCTTCCGCGTCGATGTCGACGGCAATCTGTGGTGCGGATGGGGCTCTTCGGGCGCTGCCGGCGCAAAGCCGGAAGACCTCAACGGCGTGAAGATCTTCAACAAGGACGGTAAGGCGATCGGCTTCATCAAGCTGCCGGAACGCTGCCCCAACCTCGTCTTCGGCGGGCCGAAGAAGAACCGCCTCTATATGGCGTCCAGCCATTCGGTTTATGCGCTCTATGTCGAGACGCGCGGAGCAGTCTGATTAAAAATCGAGCCGCCACGATTGTCGCGGCGGCTCGAGCAATTCTTCGACCTCAGATAATGCCGCCGCTGCCGCCCACGGAAGCCGGGCGCTCCGCGGCAACCTTCTTGCGATAGCCGCTGGCGCGGTAGGTGGCGACCGGATCGACCGCGCCACCGGCGCGACGGCGGGCTTCGGCAAGGATCGGCTCGACATCGGTGCGATAGCCGCGCTTCAGCGTTTCCGTTGCCATCAGCGCGTCGTTCTCATCCTGGAAACCTGCCAGCGCCTTGCGGTCGACGATCAGCGCCTGCGCATAGGCGCGGCGGATTTCGTTGGCGCTGTTGATCAGGCTTTCGATTGGATCGGTCACATTGTGCGACTGATCGATCATGTGGGCCGGGTTGAAGTCGTTGACGCCGCGCTGCTCGGCCTCGACCAGCTCGTTGAAGACGAGGAACAGACGGTAGGGCTCGATCGAACCGGCGTCGAGGTCGTCATCGCCGTACTTCGAGTCGTTGAAGTGGAAGCCGCCGAGCTTGCCGAACTGGATCAGGCGGGCGACGATCATTTCGATGTTGGTGTTCGGCGCATGGTGGCCGAGGTCGACGAGGCAATGCGCCTTCGGCCCGAGGGTCTGGGCGATCAAGTAATTCGTGCCCCAGTCCTGCACGACGGTCGAATAGAAGGCCGGCTCGTACATCTTGTGTTCGGAAAACAGCTTCCAGTCGTCAGGCAGCGCCTTGTAGATGTCGGCCATCGAGGCGAGGTAGCGTTCGAAGGAGCGGGTGAAGTTGCTCTGGCCCGGGAAGTTCGAGCCGTCGCCAACCCAGACGGTAAGCGCCTTGGAGCCGATCGCCTTGCCGATCTCGATGCATTCAATGTTGTGCTCGACTGCCTGCGCGCGCGTTGCCGCGTCCGTGTGGCTGAGCGATCCGTACTTGTAGGAATGGGCCTGGCCGGGCGCGTCTGAAAAGGTGTTGGAATTCATGGCGTCGAAGCCGAGGCCGAGCTGATCGCCCTTCGCCTTCAATTCCTTGACGTCGGTCTTGTCCCACGGAATGTGGAGCGAGACGTTCGGCGTGGCGCGGGTCAGTTCGTTGATGACGGAGCAATCGTCGAGCTTGTCGAAGATCCCGCGCGGCTCGCCGGTGCCGGGGAAGCGGGCAAAGCGCGTGCCGCCGGTGCCGACGCCCCAGGATGGAACGGCGACGAAGAATTCGGAGACGCGGCGCGTGATCGCCTCAATGTCCACGCCACGGCGCGACAGGTTGGCGCCCAAGGCTTCGTAATCGGATTTGAGCGCGGCTGCGCGCTTTTCGTTTTCTTGCGCAATCACATCCTGCGCGATTTTGGTTTCGGCCATGAATTCCTCCCGTGTGGCATCGAACCAACCGGCTCCTGTCCGCGTTTCGATGCATGAAATACTCAAATCAGTAATGAGGCGACCTTGGACATCATACGCATTCTTTTCGCGATCATCCTGCCACCTGTCGGTGTATTCCTGCAGGTCGGAATCGGCCTGCAGTTCTGGCTCAATATACTGCTGACGCTGTGCGGCTACGTGCCGGGGATCATCCATGCGGTTTGGGTGATCCTCCGGCGATAGCGATCAGCGCGGGAAGCTCTGCGCGTTGCCGGCATCGACATTGATGATGTTGCCGGTGGACTTTGCCGAGAGATCGGACGCCAGGAAGTAGATCGCTTCGGCGATGTCTTCAGGGAAGACGTTGAGCTTCAGCATGGAGCGCTTGCGGTAGTGTTCCTCCAGCTCGTTGATCTCGATTTTCGACGATGCCGCGCGCTGCTCGCGCCACTCGCCGTTCCAGATTTTCGATCCACGCAGAACCGCATCCGGGTTGACGGTGTTGACGCGAATGCCCGCTTCCGCGCCTTCGAGCGCCAAGCAACGGGCGAGATGGATCTCGGCAGCCTTGGCCGTGCAGTAGGCAGCAGCGTTCGGCGACGACGCTAGGCCGTTCTTGGAGGCGACGAAGACGACGTTGCCGCCGAGGTTCTGCTTGCGGAATAGGCGGAAGGCTTCGCGCGAAACCAGGAAGTAGCCGGTCGCCAGGATGTCGATGTTCTTGTTCCACATCGAAAGCTCAGTGTTTTCGATCGGCGCGGACGATGCAATGCCGGCGTTCGAAACCAGGATGTCGACGCCGCCGAATTCGACACAGGCTTCCGCGAAGGACGAGATCACGCCGTCTTCCTTGGTCACATCAAGCTTGACGCCGCGAACGGCATCGGCGCCGAACTGCTTGGCGAAATCGGCCTTCGTGCTGTCGAGCGCTTCCTGGTCGATATCGGCCAGCACCACGCAGGCACCTTCGCCGATCAGGCGGGCCGCCGTCGCGCGGCCGATGCCGCCGGCACCGCCAGTGACGAAGGCAACCTTGCCAGCCAGGCTCTTCGGCTTCGGCATGCGCTGAAGCTTGGCCTCCTCGAGCAGCCAGTATTCGATATCGAAGGCTTCCTGCTCAGGTAGGCCCTGGTACTCGGAGACGGTCGACGCGCCGCGCATGACGTTGATGGCGTTGACGTAGAACTCGCTGGCAATACGTGCCGTTGCCTTGTCGCGGGCAAAAGACAGCATGCCGACGCCGGGAATGAGGAAGATGACCGGGTTCGCGTCGCGCATAGCGGGCGAATTGTCATGCTTGCAGTCGTTGTAGTAGCGCGCGTAGTCGGCGCGGTAGTCTTCGAGCGCCTTATCAAGACCGGCAACGATCGCATCCACATCCGGCTTCGCCGGGTCGAAATCGATGATTAGCGGGCGGATCTTGGTGCGTAGGAAGTGGTCGGGGCAGCTGGTGCCGAGCGCGCCGAGCGGTGCCAAGTTCTTCGAGTTGACGAATTCAAGGACTGCGTCCTGATCATCGAAGTGGCCGAGCTTGCGTTCCGCCTTGCCGATGCGACCGCGGATTTCAGGCATCAGGCGGGCGGCGATGACGCGGCGCTGTTCGATGGCCAAGCTCTCAGTGGCGGCGCCACCGAAGATCGTCTTGCCTTCAGTCTTCTCGGCAAACCAGACGATCGCCTTGTTGATAATGTCGAGCGTCAGTTCGTAGCAAGCCTTGGCATCGTTGGCCCAGGTGAAGAGACCATGGCTTTCGAGCACGACACCCTTGGAATTCGGGTTCGCCTCGACGTAGGCCTCGAGGTCGAGGCCGAGCTGGAAGCCCGGGCGGCGCCACGGCAGCCAGCCGATGTCAGCACCAAAGATCTGCTGCGTCAACTCCTTGGAATTCTTCGAAGCGGCGATCGCGATGATCGCGTCAGGATGCATGTGGTCGACATGCGTGAAGGGCACGAAACCATGCAGCGGCGTGTCGATCGAGGCGGCGCGGCTGTTGAGGTTGTAGGTGCAATGAGGAAGGAAGCTGACCATCCGGTCTTCGTCTTCAACGCCCTTGTAGATGCCCTTCAGCGAATCCAGCTTGTCCTGATAGAGGGTGGCAAAGCCGTCGAGCTTGATCGTGCCGACGTCGCCGCCCGAACCCTTGACCCAGAGAACCTTGACTTTTTCGCCGGTCAGCGGGTCGGTTTCCATGACCTTGGCAGACGTGTTGCCGCCGCCATAGTTGGTGATACGCTTGTCAGCACCCAGCAGGTTCGAGCGATAGAGTAGCTTTCCAGGCTCATCCAGGCCTGCAGCGTACGAGTCATCCCAACGGTTATCCAGAAGCCGGACGGTTGCCGCCATGTCATCCTCCCATGTAGAATTCTTCAGAACGCGAAATGAGAAATGCGTCCTTTGCGTGGACGGTATCGCTCATCAAAAGCAGCGTTGTCAATCGAAAACGATCAAAATCGATTATGTTGCAACGCAATATGTAAAAATATGATCGTTTGTGATTGACACATTGTCACAACTGCGAAATAAACGATGCAGGAGGAACCCATGCACGAACGCGAACGCCATCGCATCATATTGAGCGCCGTACAGGAAAAGTCGGTCGTGACGGTTCAGGATATTTCTGAGCTGACCGAGGCTTCCGAGGCGACGATCCGGCGCGATATCGCGGCGCTTCACGTGCAGGGAAAGATCCGGCGCGTGCGTGGTGGGGCAGAAGCCGTGCATCCGCCGCAGCTCGGCAATCTAGCCGGCAGGCCTTTCCGAGTGTCAGAATCTGTCAATTCCGATAAAAAGCGCGCAATTGCGCGCGCGGCCGTCGATCTCTGCGATCCTGGTGACGCCATCATCATAAACGGGGGAACGACCACCTTCCAGATGGTGCATTTCATGGCGGCGCATCGCATGCAGGTGATGACCAATTCGTTCGCGATCGCCGAACATCTGGTTAAGCACTCGAAGAACACTGTGACGGTTCCCGGCGGTGTGATCTATCGCGAGCAGAGCCTGATCCTGTCGCCTTTCGACAATGACGCGATCCGCAATTTCTATGCGCGGCGCTTTTTCATCGGTGCGCAGGGCGTGGGTCCGCTCGGCATCATGGAAGCGGACGCGCAGATCATTCAGAGCGAGCAGAAGTTGATGCATCAGGCTGACGAGCTGATCGTCATGGTCGATTCCAGCAAGTTTCATCGCCGCTCGAGCCTCATTTTATGCGGGCTCGATCGCGTCACGACCGTGATCACGGACGAGGGCGTGTCCGATGAGGCTGTGCGGATGATCGAGGATGCGGGCGTCAAGCTCGTGGTTGCGAGCGTGGTCTCGCAGGCAAAGGAGGATTCCTCGTCGGTTGCCTGAACGGCGCCGGCAGGATGTGGTCAAGTCAATCAACGTGGGAGGAAGAAAGCATGAAACTCGCAAAGACACTGGCGGTGGGCGTCGCCTTTGCCGTCGCATTGATGGCTGGTGCAGCAAGCGCCAAGGACGTCAAGATTGGCCTCGTGGTCAAGTCGCTCGGCAACGGCTTCTTTGAAGCCGCCAACAAGGGCGCACAGGAAGCAGCCAAGGAACTCGGCGGCGTAGAAGTGATCTACACCGGCCCGACCTCGACGACGGCCGAAGGCCAGATCGAAGTCATCAACTCGCTGATCGCGCAGGGCGTCGACGCCATTGCGATCTCCGCCAACGACCCCGACGCTGTCGTACCGGCCCTAAAGAAGGCCAAGCAGCGTGGCATCAAGGTCATCTCCTGGGATTCCGGTGTCAACAAGGACGGCCGTATCCTGCAGCTGAACCCGTCGTCGAACGAACTGATCGGCAAGATGTGCCTGACGCTCGTCAAGGATCACCTCGAAGGCGGCAAGGGTGACTTCGCGATCCTGTCTGCAACCACCACCTCGACGAACCAGAACATCTGGATTGACCAGATGAAGAAGCAGCTGAAGGACTTCGACGGTCTGAACCTCGTCACCACCGTTTATGGCGACGACCTCTCCGACAAGTCTTACCGCGAAGCCGAAGGCCTCCTGAAGTCGAACCCGAACGTCAAGGTCATCGTTGCTCCGACGACGGTCGGCGTTCTGGCCGCTTCCAAGGTCGTCGAAGACAAGGGTCTCGTCGGCAAGGTTTATGTCACGGGTCTCGGCCTGCCGTCCGAAATGGCCGGTGCGATCAAGTCGGGTGCGACGAAGGAATTCGCGATCTGGAACCCGATCGACCTCGGCTACTCCGCAACGCAGATCGCCTATCACCTCGTAAAGGGTGACGCGACCGGAGCGCCGGGCACCGAAATCGAAGCCGGCCGCATGGGCAAGATCAAGGTGGACGACAAGGGCGAAGCCGCAATGGCCGATCCGTTCATCTACAATGCGTCGAACATCGATCAGTTCTCGAAGGTTTTCTAAGCCTTTCGCGGACAGACAAAACCCGGCGGTATTGCCGCCGGGCCCTTCCCAATGAACACTGGTAAGCGCTGATGAACAACGCCCTTCAACAACCTGTTGCTAGCGTCGCGACGAACGACGTACCCGCAATTCTCGAGATGCGTGGCATCTCCCAGATTTTCCCTGGCGTGAAGGCGCTCGATAACGTCAGCATCGCGCTCTACCCAAGCAAGGTAACCGCGCTGATCGGCGAAAACGGTGCAGGCAAGTCCACGCTCGTCAAGATCCTGACCGGCATCTACCGTCCGAACGAAGGCGAAATCCTCATCGATGGTAAGCCGACGACGTTTGCCAATGCGCAGGCAGCGATCGATGCTGGCGTCACCGCGATCCATCAGGAAACCGTGCTCTTCGACGAGCTGACGGTTGCCGAAAACATCTTCCTCGGCCATGCGCCACGCACGCGTTTGCGCACCATCGACTGGAAGTTGATGAACAGCCGCGCCAAGGCGCTGCTCACCTCGCTTGAAAGCAATATCGATCCGACGATCCGTCTGAAGGACCTCTCGATCGCGCAACGCCACCTCGTGGCCATCTCGCGCGCACTATCGATCGAGGCCCGCATCGTCATCATGGATGAGCCGACCGCCGCCCTGTCGCGCAAGGAGATCGACGATCTCTTCCGTATCGTCGAAGGCCTGAAGGCGCAGGGCAAAGCCATCCTTTTCATCAGCCACAAGTTCGACGAGCTTTACGAGATCGCTGACAACTTCGCTGTCTTCCGTGACGGGCGCGCCGTCGGCCACGGCAATTTGAAGGCCACACCGCAGGACGAGATCGTTCGCATGATGGTCGGCCGCGACGTCGAGAACGCGTTCCCGAAGATCGACGTCGCGATCGGCGGACCGGTGATGCAGGTCGAGAAATACTGTCACCAGACAGAGTTCCGCGATATCTCGCTGACGCTTCGCAAGGGCGAAATTCTCGGCATTTACGGCCTGATCGGCGCCGGCCGTTCCGAACTCTGTCAGTCCCTGTTCGGCATCACCAAGCCGTTGTCGGGTAAGCTCACGCTTGATGGCCGGGAGATCAGCATCAACTCGCCGCTCGATGCGATCAGGGCGGGCATCGTCTATGTACCGGAAGAGCGCGGCCGCCACGGCCTGGCGTTGCCGATGCCGATCTACCAGAACATGACGCTGCCATCGCTGGGGCGCACCTCGCGCAAAGGCTTCCTGAAGGCGGCCAATGAATTCGCGCTGGCGCGCAAGTATGCCGAGCGGCTCGATCTGCGCGCGGCGGCACTCTCGGTTCCAGTTGGAACTCTGTCCGGCGGCAACCAGCAGAAGGTGGTCATCGGCAAATGGCTGGCGACTATGCCCAAGGTCATCATTCTCGACGAACCGACCAAGGGCATCGACATCGGCTCGAAGGCGGCCGTGCACGGCTTTATCAGCGAGCTCGCCGCCGAGGGCCTCTCCATCATCATGATCTCATCGGAGCTGCCGGAGATCATCGGAATGTCCGATCGGGTGCTTGTCATGAAGGAGGGCCTGTCGGCCGGCCTTTTCGAGCGCAAGGACCTGACGCCGGAAACGCTGGTGCGCGCTGCGACCGGTAACGCTTGAGGATAGCTGATGTCCAGACTCTTGAGAAAACGCGAAACGCTGCTCTTCATCATCATCGCGGTGATGATCGCCGCCTTTTCGAGCCGCGCTGACGGCTTTGCAACGCCTGGAAACCTTGCCGGCATCTTCAACGACACGTCGATCCTGATCATCTTGGCGCTGGCGCAGATGACGGTTATCCTGACGAAGTCGATCGACCTGTCCGTTGCCGCCAACCTCGCCTTCACCGGCATGGCGATTGCGATGCTGAACGCCGCGCATCCGGATCTGCCGCTGATCGTCCTGATCCTCGCCGCGATCCTCATTGGCGCCTGCCTCGGCGCCATCAATGGCTTCCTCGTCTGGGCACTCGAGATCCCGCCGATCGTCGTCACATTGGGAACGCTCACCATCTATCGCGGCATGGCATTCGTGCTCTCCGGCGGCGAGTGGGTCAATGCGCATCAGATGACGCCGACCTTCCTCAACGTTCCCCGCACCGTCGTTCTCGGCATGCCGGTGCTGAGCTGGGCCGCGATCATCATCGTCGCGCTGATCTATATCGTACTGAGATACACCCAGTTCGGCCGCTCTACCTATGCCGCCGGCGGCAATCCGACAGCGGCGGTCTATGCCGGTATCGATGTCGGCTGGACCAAGTTCCTTGCCTTCGTTCTGTCGGGCGCGCTTGCCGGTCTTGCGAGCTACCTCTGGGTGTCGCGCTATGCGGTCGCCTATGTCGATATCGCCAACGGCTTCGAGCTCGATAGCGTGGCTGCCTGCGTCATCGGCGGCATATCGATCGCCGGCGGCGTCGGATCGGTGCTTGGCACCGTGCTCGGCGCGCTTTTCCTCGGCGTCATCAAGAACGCCCTTCCCGTCATCGGCATCTCGCCCTTCACGCAGATGGCGATCTCGGGCACCGTCATCATTCTCGCAGTCGTCTTCAACGCAAGGCGCGAGCGCAATCGCGGCCGCATCATCTTGCGCGACAAGGCCGCCGCGGAAACTCCAGCAGAGGTGGCAGCATGAGCACCGTCGTTTCCACGCCCACCGACAAACGGGTCATCCCGGATCGCCTGGGAACGCCATTCAAGCGGATCATGTCCAGCTGGGAAGTACTGCTCTTCGGCGTGGCCGTCGTCATCTTCATCTTCAATTCGCTGGCATCGCCCTACTTCCTCGACGCCTGGAACCTCTCGGACGCGACCTTCAACTTTACCGAGAAAGCGATGATCGCGTTTGCCATGGCGCTGCTCGTCATATCCGGCGAGATTGACCTGTCGGTTGCCGCCATCATCGCGCTGGCCTCGACCGCCATGGGGGCCGCGGCGCAGGCTGGTGTCGGTGCGCCGGGTCTTGTCGCCATCGGCGTCGGCGTTGGCCTGCTCTGCGGGATGTTCAACGGCTTCCTCGTCTCCGTGATGAAACTGCCGTCCATCGTCGTCACCATCGGCACGATGAGCCTGTTTCGCGGTATCTCCTATATCGTGCTGGGCGATCAGGCCTACGGCAACTATCCCGAGGAATTCGCCTTCTTTGGCCAGGGATATGTCGTCTGGGTCTTCTCCTTCGAGTTCGTGCTCTTCATCGTGTTGGCGATCCTGTTCGCCATCCTGCTGCACGCTACCAATTTCGGCCGCCAAGTTTACACGATCGGCAACAACGATTTCGCCGCGCGCTTTTCCGGCATCCCCGTCGAGAGAGTGAAGTTCATCCTCTTCATGCTGACGGGCGTGATGAGCGGCATCGCCTCGGTCTGCCTGACCTCGCGGCTTGGCTCGACGCGCCCGTCGATCGCGCAGGGCTGGGAGCTCGAGGTTGTGACCATGGTCGTTCTCGGCGGCGTTTCGATCCTCGGCGGTTCCGGCAAGATCGGTGGCGTCGTCATCGCCGCCTTCGTCATGGGCCTCGTCACCTTCGGCCTTGGCCTGCTCAACGTTCCCGGCATCGTCATGTCGATCTTCATCGGCCTGCTGCTGATCATCACCATCGCGATCCCGATCATCGCTCGCCGCATCAAAGCCATGAGTCCGAAATGACGCTGGAAAAACACGCCTTCAAGATGACGCTCAATCCCGGCATGGAAGCCGAGTACATCAAGCGCCACGACGAAATCTGGCCGGAACTGGTCGAGCTGCTGCACCAGTCCGGCGCCAGCGATTACTCGATCCATCTCGACCGCGAGACGAACACGCTGTTCGGCGTGTTGACGCGCACCAGCGACAACACCCTGTCGAGCCTGCCGGAGCACCCGGTGATGAAGCGGTGGTGGGCGCATATGCGCGATATCATGGCCACCAATCCGGATAATTCGCCTGTCCAGACCGACCTCGTCACCGTCTTTCATATGCCATGACATCAAGTCAGATCTACGCCCGCGTCGCGGTTCTCGATATCGGCAAGACGAATGCCAAGGTCGTTGTGCTCGACAGCGCCACCGGCGCTGAGGTTGCGGTCGTCAAGACGCCGAACGTGGTGGTCAAATCCGGTCTCTACCCGCATTACGATGTGGAGGCGCTGTGGGCCTTTGCGCTCGACGCGCTGAAGCAATTTGCCGGGTCGCCCGGTTTCGATGCGATCTCGATCACCACGCATGGTGCCAGCGCCGCTCTGCTTGCTGCGGATGGTACGCTCGCCATGCCGGTGCTCGATTATGAGCAAGAATATCCACGCGAGATTATCGACGCCTATACGGCGCTGCGCCCATCATTCGACGAAACCTATTCGCCGCGCCAGTCGATGGGCCTGAACATCGGAGCGCAGCTGCACTATCAGCAGTCGGCCTTTCCGGCGGCGTTCGCCAATGTCGCCACCATCGTCACCTACGCCCAATACTGGGCGGCGCGGCTGACTGGTATCGCGGCCAACGAGGTAACATCGCTCGGTTGTCATACGGATCTGTGGAACCCGCGCGAATCGAGCTACTCCAGCCTCGTCGACACGCTTGATATAAGACCGCTGATGGCGCCGATCCGCTCGGCCTTCGACGCGCTCGGCCCGGTGCTCCCTGAGATCTCGGAAGAGATCGGCCTCTCAAAACCAGTTCCCGTCTATTGCGGCATCCACGATTCCAACGCTTCGCTGCTGCCGCATTTGGTCAGTCGGCAAGCCCCGTTTGCTGTCGTCTCGACAGGCACGTGGGTGGTCAACTTCGGCGTGGGTGGCGATCTCGACCATCTCGATCCGAAGCGCGATACCCTTGCCAATGTCGATGCCTACGGTCGGGCGGTCCCGTCGTCGCGCTTCATGGGCGGTCGCGAATTTGAAATCCTGTCGGCCAAGATCGGGCCCGTGTCTATCGAGGACGCGGTCGCGGCCATGCCTGATGTCATCGAAAAAAGCATGATGCTCTTGCCGAATGTGGCGCCCGGGTCCGGTCCATTCCAAGGCAAGGAGCGGCGCTGGGTCAACGCCGAAGCGGCGAGCGCTGGCGAACATTACGCGGCGGTTTGCCTCTATCTGGCGCTGATGACCGAAGCGTGCCTGGGCTTGATCGGCGCCGGCGGTCCCGTTGTCGTCGAGGGGCCGTTTTCGCTGAATGAGACCTATCTCGATGTGGTCGCTGCGCTCACCGGCCGGGATGTGTTCGCCGTTCCCGGCTCGACGGGCACGAGCGCAGGTGCCGCACTTCTCACCGGAATTGCTCCGATGACAGGTAAAGAGAAGCATTTTCCTCCGCGCGAGATCTTTCACTTGCCGGAGTATCGGCGATGCTGGTACGCCGCGCTAGCATAAGACTCTTTCCGGATCGCCTCTTTGCGCCATCTATGAATGCCGGTAGAGTTGAAGCGCATTTCATACTAGGTGAGGAAAGTACGACATGACAGTTTCATCCGGCGAGGGTTTCGATCCGCGGGCGCTGGCCGCGCGATTGAGTGGCCTTGAAAAGGCAGGCGAAAAAGCGCCGACGGCGGATTTCGCATTGCCCGCGACTTTACGCGAAGCGATGGATGCGCAGAATTTTCTTGCCGCCGAAGAGCGCATCTCGACACACGCATGGAAGGTCGCCATGTCGCCCTCGGGTGAGCCTGTCCTCGCGCCCTTGCATCCTTATTTTGAGGCCGTTTCAGGCGCGTCGATTTCCTGGCGTCCGGGCATGAAATTCGAGGCGGAAGTCGCGGTCCGCCTGGGCCAGGATCTTCCGGTCCGCCAGAGCGGTGACTATACACGCGATGAGATCGTCGCGGCGATCGCGGACTGCCATCTTGGCGCAGAGCTTTTGGCCAGCAGCATTGTGGAGAGCGGACAGGTGTCGTTCCTGCTCTATCTGGCCGAACGCATCGGCAACAAGGGCTATGTTCTCGGTCCTACGCTTCCGAAATGCATCGTCGACACCATCGGCAATACCTCACTTAAGGTGACGCATGGTGAACAGGTGATCTATGACGGCATCGCGCGCCATCCGAAGGACGACGTGCTGGTATGGCTGATGGCCTACGCGAATGACAAGCTGCGCCCGCACACCTCGCTGAAGAAGGGCGCCCTGATCACCACCGGTACGCTCTGCGGAGCCATCGAGCTGACGTCGCGCGGCCCGATCGACATCGTTCTCGGCAACGAAACGCGTCTCAGCCTTTCCATCGTCTGATCGATGAGTGCGTTCTTCCCCGCCTTCGCATAGGCGGCGCAGAAAAAACGCGGAACATTGATGGTCTTCATGCATTCTCCCGGATTGGACTTCGGGAGGATGTCATGGGGATATATCGTCTCGCCTTATGCGCGCTCATTGTCTGCACTGCTGGAGGTGCAACCGCGAACGAGGCACCGTTTCTCAAGTCGCTTGCCGGCAGTTGGACCGGCGGCGGGATGATGAAGCGCACAACGGCCTCATCCCCGATCAATTTAAACTGTAGTTTTCAGTCGAAAGCCAATGGTGAAGCGTTGTCGATGGATGGCAAGTGCACCGGTATGTTGGTCGTTTCGCGCGCGGTGTCCGCGCAGCTTACGGCTACCGGCGGCAGCTACTCCGGCCGTTATATTGGTCCCTCAGGTAGGGTTTCGTCACTCAACGGCGCAAGGCGAGGCGATGCCATCGAGCTCGCGGTCACTTGGTCGAGGATCGTCAACGGCGATCGTGCTGCGACCATGACGATCCGGCACTCCGGCGCGAACGCACTGAGGATCAGAACGGTCGACAAGGACCCCGCATCCGGTAAGCAGGTCGTGACCAGTGAGATCAACCTGCAGCGAAATTAGCCGGCTGGCTTTTTAATGCGTGGCATCGAACTGGTTCGATCAGTAGCCATACTTTTCGGCACTGAACTTGCACTTGTTCAGCACGACGCCGAGGACGCTTGTCTTTTCGGCAAGCGTCTGTTCGCAAATGTCGATTTCGCTGAGCGTACTCTGCTCAGCGGCAGCAACCAGAATTACGCAATCGACATTCGGCAGAAACGCCAGAACGTCGTCCGTCGAAAGCATCGGCGGCAGGTCGTAAATGACGACATCGGGGCGCATCCGTTCACGCATGTCCTGCAGCGCCTGGGTCGACGCGGCGCTTTGTAGCAGTTCGGCGGAAAACTGGACGGCCTGTTTATTGGCGGCTATGGCGAGATTGCCTCCGTGGCGCCGAAAGATGTCGTCGGCCTGTAGCTCGCCTCGCAGGAACGATTCCATCGATGCGGCATCGCGAATTCCAAGCGTCTTGCCGACCTGGGGACGTTTCATGTCGAGATCCAGCAGTGCAGTGCGGCAGTCTTTCTGGTTCGCCAGACTGAACGCAAGGTTGAGTGCGCTAAAGGTCTTGCCGCAACCGGGTGTTGGCGATGTAATAGCCACTGATGTCCAATTGTTCTCCCGCATGTTCTGCAGGATCTTGGTGCGCATCATGTCGAAGGCGGTATGCGCGGTGTCTGAGCGATTGACCGTCACGATACGGTTTTTCGCAACGAGACTCGCATCCGGGGTAAACGGCTGAAGCTTTTCCCAGGCTAGGTCGCTGATTTCCCGCGAAGGCGCTGGGGACATGTTACTCTTCTCCTGGAGCGCTTGCGAAAATGACGATACCACGGTCTGTTCCATTGGGTTTGCCTTAACTCTCTTGTTCGATGTAGCCGGCCATCCTCAGCGGTTTCGTGTTACATCGAACCGGGCTTCATGAAGCCGGATAGCAGCCTTTGAAAAGCGCTCGCCAACGGCGCATAGAAGTAGTGGATGATCAGGAGGAAGGCGGGGATGATGCTCGCCGAGACGGCTGCTGCCGCAAACCTCTTGTTGTAGAAGCCGCCGGTCGTCTCGCTCGGTGACCCGATATACGGAATGACGCCAAGCGGCTGACGCTGTAGGAGCTGGCTCAGTTCCGATGGTCTGCGGATCGTGCGGTTCATCATTTCGAGTAGGAACGTAAGCCCTAAGCCAAGAGCGATCCCGCCAACGGCGCCTGCAAGAATGACTATTCGACGCTTCGACTTCACCGGCGTCTCTGGCGGCTTGGCCGCCTCCAACAAGGAGAAGCGTCCGCCGTCCGAGCGGGCCTCGATCTGGGTGCCCAGCGATGCTTCAGCCCGCCGTGCAATTGCCGTGTTGTACTGTGTCTGGATATTGCCGAGATCGCGCTCGATGACGTTCAGCGCCGTTTGTGTTGCGGGGGTTTCGCTTACGGATTTCGTGATGTCGGCGATGCTCTTTGTCAGCGATGTGCGATCGCGGTCGATCGCCTCCAGACGCTTGTCGATATCCGCCAACTGTAGATCGAGAGCCGACACGCCCTGTTTGCCGGCCTGACCGGTTGCCTTTGCCGCTCCCTTGCCGCGCAGCGTCGCAATGCGCGATCGCAGGCTTATAATATTGGGGCTGTCTTCGGAGAAGATCGCAAGCTGTTCGGCCAGGGCCTTGTTCAAATCCAAGAGCATCTGCTGCTCCGTGCTAAGCGGACCGACATTGCCTGTTGTGAAGGCATTTTCCGCAAACAAGCTTCTCCGCGCGCGGAGGTCCGCTTCTTCACGTTCCAGCGCCACCAGTCGCTCCTGCTGGCTCGCCTGTTGCTGCCGACGGAACTCCAAGCTCTCTGGAAGAGTATCCCTGTGATCGGTCTTGAATTTAAGAAGCTCGGCCTCGATTCGATTCAGCTCGGCATCCAGCCGCTTCACTTCTTCGTTGAAAAATTGCAACGTATCGCCGGCTCGGTCAGTACGCTGTCGTTGATTGCCCAGCAGGATCGAAGAAGCGAGTTCGTTGGCGGCCTTTGCCGCGAATTCCGGCGTTCCAGCTTCGAAGATGATGCTGAAAACCGTCGTTGCTCCGTCGCCAAGTGGTAGTTGATCAAAGGTGATGCGGGAACGCATGTCCTTGATTACTGCATCCGTCGATAGCTCCTGCCTTTCGCTACCGTAGACATCCAACTTGTCGGCGAGCTGGACCAGATTGTCGCCCGTCGTCATCTGCTGCTGAAGGATCAACAGCTGTTCAAGAGAGCTGGTAGGGACTGTCGACTTCACGAGATTTGTCGGAATCTGTGGAGCCTCGACGAGGATCTTTGCCGTTGACTGGTAGGACTTTGGCATCAGCAGAGCAATCGCCAGTGCAAGCGCTGTCGTGACGACGGTGAGAGCGATGATGTGCGGCAGTCGCCTTAGCAGGATCGACAAGTAGAAACGAAAATCAATATCACCCATTACAAGTTCGCCTGACTGATCCTGAGAATCTGAACGTGCTTTATCTTGCGTTCATTTTCGGTCAGTTCCCCAGCCGAGGGTAGTTCATCGATAGTGGATGCCGCGCTCGGGTTGCTAGTACCTTTGGTCAGGGTGTCGCTTACTGGCAATTTGACTGCATGATAATTTTGTAATTGATGATTTTATAGTTCGGAGTCGTGCGTATTTATGTCGTCACCGGCATATATTTATGATTCATTCAGTTATTTAGGCTCAGGACTCGTTAAATCAGAGCCAGAAGATGACGGCGGCTGCGATGCATATGCTTGAGAAAAAGGTGTGAGCGCACCGGTCGTATCGGGTGTGAATTCTGCGCCAGTCCTTGAGCCTGCCAA